>Ga0209415_10017684_pt1 | contig 11320 bp, 14 predicted proteins | sample PeaSoiSIISIP2007_FD_187696 | JGI IMG/M metagenome (GOLD analysis project Ga0209415, IMG submission 187696) | Peat soil microbial communities from Weissenstadt, Germany - SII-SIP-2007 (SPAdes) (version 2) | ecosystem: Environmental > Terrestrial > Soil > Wetlands > Peat | place: Germany...
CAGGGACAATGGCGCTCGCGCCTCTTATCAGCCACGCCACGAGAAGGCCCGACGGGTTGGCACCTCGTTCGGAAGCCAGGCCAGGGACTGGCCGGCAGACGGCTCGTGAACCAGCCCATCGGACCTCTCGACGTTACGGCTGGGCCGCAACACCTTTGGTGGATACACCATCACCAACAATTAGACGGCTCGGGCTCGCCGGGCGGCCGCCGACGGCGCGCCAGAACATGCAGGTCGCGCTTCTAACCTGGCCCGCTCGGCGGCGAGTGAAGCCTTACGACGACGGCCGTGCCGGGCGCGCCTGATGGTGGAGGGTTTCGCCGCGCGCAAGCATCTCCACGAGCCGCTCGATGCGCTGCTTGCGCGTCTCGCTGCGCTTGGCGGTCTCGATCCGGTAAAGCACGGCGTAGCGGTTAGCGCGACTGAGCTTGTCGAAGGTCTCTTGGGCGGTCGGGTGGGCCCCCAGGGCCGATGCCAAGTCGCTCGGGACCTCGATCGCGGCCTGGCCCGAGTAAGCCGAGCCCCAGGTCCCGTCTGCCTTCGCCCGTTCCACGGCGGCCAGGCCCGCCGGGCGCATGCGCTCGTCGCGCATGAGCAGTCCGACAAGCGCGATATTGCGCTTGGACCACGAACTGCCTGGCCGCCGAGGCGTGAACCTGCGGCGGAAGGTCGCCTCATCGCCAGAGCCGAGCTGACCGTCGACCCAGCCGAAGCACAATGCCTCTTCGAGGGCCTGGTCGTAGGTGAGGCTCGTGGGCTTGGTCGTGCCCTTCTTCGCCAGTACGAGCCAGACGCCGCCTGCGTCGCCATGATGCTCGGTGAGCCAGCAGTGCCACGCCTGTGCATCCGGCACGGTCAACACGGGCGAGTCGGCTGCCACACTCCTCAGTCTTGCCATAACCGGTTGTCTACGTGCTTCAGTATTCGCTTCGGTTGTCCAGCGGCGCTGCTCGCGGCCGCGTCCCCCGCTGTGCGCCGGGCCCCTGGCACGGGGAACCGCCCCGACGACGATCGGCGCGCAATGACCGGTTATGCATGGCCGCAGAAGTGCTGAAGTTTCAAGAGGAATCGGCGCATAGGGACGGCGATACGTGCGACACCATCACGTAGAGCGCGCCATAAACGGCGCGGGCAGGCGCCCATCGTTGCGCGCGTGGCCTTGGCGGCCGGCGGTAGGAGTGCTCGCACGAGCTTGAGCAGGGAGCAGATGGCACATCGCCTGCCTGGAATCGACGGTAGCAACGGCCCTCCGGGCACGAGGCGCTCCTGGGCCCGATCGGTCAGGCTCCGGTCGACGCGCAGCGCGCGGGTCCCTCGCCGACCAGCGGCGAAGGTAGCAGGCCTGTACGATCAGAGCTTTCTCACGGATCCCCCTCGGAAAGGCGGAGGCTGCTTCACCACAGCGTCATGCCTCGAAGCGGACCGGTGCCGACAGCTACCGAGGAAGGGAACACGGCAATGCCCGCACACAAACCCAGGTCCAGCTCGCTGCGCGCGGCCGTAGCTCGGGCGCTCTTGGCAGCTTCGTCCGCCGTGTTGGTGCTCGGCACCGTCACCGTTATCACCCAGGCTGCTATCACGCAGCCTGCCAGCGCGGCCCCGGTCACGCAGACCGGCGGGTTCGGGCCGATCCCACAGGAGGGACTGGACCAGTCTCGCTGCCAGGGGCTGTCAGTGGGCAGCCACATTTATTTCCAAGGCCAAACTGTGGTTGCCAGCACCAGCAACGGGATCTGCGGGTCAGCCCCCAAGGACATCACCTGGACTTGGACTGCCGTTGGAAACCATATCAGCGGGTGCGAGAAGGACGACCGGACCTGCGTGTTCCGAGCGGGAGCATCCACAGACGACCAGTACGGCGTGATCTGCATTCTCGGCGACAACATCCAGGGGCCGTGGGACTCCTGCGATTACTTCGGGGTGGTGGGCAAGGACTTCGGTGTGCTTGACGGGTATGTGCTGGACAAGAGTGGTGACCCAGTGGCAGGGGTGGATATCACGGCGTACGGCGCCAACAGTGCGGGCGATATCACCGGCTCCAACGGCTACTACGCCATGCAGGTACACGCCGGGACCTATCGAGTGGTCCCATCTGGCGGCCCGGCGGGACATCACACCATCGACTACCGCCCCCAAGTCAACAATACGACGGTGGTCGATGGCACCGAGGGCCGGGCGGACTTCCAGCTGCAGGCCGGGATCCAGCTAAACCTGAAATTCGACCAGTCCCAGGTGCCAGCAAACGGCATTGACGTGGTCAACGGGACAATCACTACCTCGGAGGGCGGTAAGCCGCTCCCGGGCGTCATGGTTGAGTTGGAGGTGATGCCAGGCCAGCCAGCTGCCGAAGCGGTGACCGGTGGCCCAAGAGCCACCATCTGCTCGCAAGGAAGCAGACTATGGCCGACGGGGACGAACGTAGACCCCGACGGGTACCCCGTGAACATCACCACTGGCTCAAATGGCCAGTACGCCCTGGCCATCACCGTCGGCACCACCCCCGGTACTTGGCGCCTCGAGGCCTGGGCGTTCAATAGCAACGGGACCCTGTCATTAGACCCCGCGCAAGCAGCCGACACGCAGTCAATCACCTTCACAAAACTCGGCTCCAACCACGTCTCATCCTTCGTCGGTGAATACAACCATGCTGTAATCGGAACTGGGGCCTTCCGCCTCGCCTCGCCTAACGCGGCACCCCTAACAGCCACGCTCGCCCAGGCGACCGCTGCAGGTGGCGCCGCATCAGTGTTGGGCGGACTGGCCTACGCCCTGGTCAACGCCAAGGACGGCCAGTCTCTCCTCGTCTTCCCGGCCGACGACCCGCCAACGCTGGACAGCGTAGGTGCCCTACCGACCGTCGCGAAGAACGCCAACGACCTGGTGATGGACCCCGCTGAGTGGGATGGCGCCAATTTCGACACGGCTCTTAACACTGGCCACTTAGGGCCCTTTCCGACGCTGGTGCAGTTCGACAGCGGCAGCACCCAAGTCAAGGACTGGAAACTGGTTAAGGGTAACGAGATCACTGAGTTCAACTCCAACTTCGACTACCTCGGTTGGGGGTACCCCGGCATTGGCCAACCGGGCGCATGCTACTGATAACTGCGCTATGCGCCTGATCACACCGCGCTAGGCGCCGGCCGGAGATTTCGGCGGTCCCGAGGGTAGCGGCAGGCACGCCCGCGGGCCGCTGTGGAGACGTTCCCATGCCGGCCGTCACCCCAACGTGAGACAAAGCGCCTTCAGGTGGCCGTGCAGCTCTGGGGCCGACATGATGTCCCGGGGGCTCGGGAGCCGGGTCGGAAGAGTCATTACTATGTATCGGCTTTTGGGCACCTTCTCTGTGTGGGTCGCCATCCCGACCAAGCACCATCCGTTTACGCAAGAACCGTCGATATGGACGGATTCTACTTGTTGATCCAAGTCTTTTCGGGCGCACATAATAGGTTAGTCGGTAGAGCTGGGTCGCTGAGCCCAACGCCTCCCGGCGGGGCGCCGTTCACGCTCCGACACGGCAGCCTTTGACGCCTCGAGCTTTTCGAGGAGCGCGGTCAGGGCACGCACTTCGCGTGGTTCCCAGTCAGAGACGAAGGTTGCGAACCGCTCGAGGCCTACCTCACGTAGCCGGGCCACTTCCTCGCCCCCCTCGGGCGTGAGGCTGACCAGGCACGAGCGGCGGTCGGTGGGGTCGAGGGTTACTTCCACGTAGCCTGCGTCCTCCAAACTCCTCACCTGGCGGGTGACCAGCGATGGGTGGACCCGTTGAAGCTCGGCGATCTCGGAGGGGCGCACGTGGTGGCGGGCGCCCACGACCTCCAGCACCGCGAGAGTGCTGGCGCCAGGGCTGGCCCGTCGCGCCCGCTCGAGGCTGCCCACCAGGGTGAACAACGCCTGGACCATCGAGGCAACATCGCGCTTGCTGGGGGGCATGTGCTCATGGTACTATGATTGATCGAGTCAATCAATTAGGGGCCTCATGAACGCAGACGGACCAGCCGTAGCTTCAGCACGAGCACCGTTCCTCCGCATGCCGGTCCCGTGGGTGTACGTGCTCGGGTACCTGGCCGGTGTCGGGCTGCAGTTCGTCGTCCCAGCACGGGTACACAACCCATCAGGCGCCTTCACCGCGCTCCAAGTGGCCGGGGGCATTGCCCTCCTGGCTGGGCTCGGCCTGGCCGGCTGGGCATGGGGCATCTTTGACCGGGCAGGCACTTCCAAGGTGCCGGGGGAGGCGTCGCGGCTGCTCGTCACGGCCGGGCCGTACCGCTTCACGCGCAACCCCATGTACCTCGGGTTGACAGTCGCCTACCTGGGCGAGGCCGCTGCGCTCCTGGAGGCCTGGCCGCTCGCTTTCTTGGTGCTGGTGCTCGCCTACGTCGACTGGTGCGTCGTGCCCGTCGAGGAAGAACGCCTCCGAGCCTTCGACAACTACGACGAGTACCGCTCTGTGGTCCGTCGGTGGCTCTGACCGGTGACGCCCCCGCCACCAGCCGCTGGGGCCGCGCCTGGGGCGGCCTGGGCGTGGCGGGCGTGGTGGCCTTCACGTCAGGGTGGGCCATCGCCGAGACCTGGCAGGGCCCTCGTTACAGCTTGGTGAACGACACGATCAGCGACATGCAGGCGGCAAGCGCCCCTCATATGTGGTTCCCGGTCGCCTGTTTTGCTTTCGGAGGCGTCGCGACGTTCTGTTTCACGGTGTTCGGGCTGCGCCCGGCTCTGACGCCGGCGGGGAAGCTGAACGCGCACGCACCGTGGATGCTCGCCGTTTCCGCCCTTGCCCTAGGCAACTCTTTCCCCCTGGTGCCGTGCAGCACGGCGCAGGCGGGGTGCACCCTCCAACGCCAACTGGACAGCCCCGGCGGGCTCACCGATGCCATCGTCGCAGGTATCGCCCTTTCAGTGCTGGCCTTTACTCCCCAACCTCTTTGGGAACGGTTGAAGGTCGTGCCCTCTTGGCGGCGCCTTGGCAAAGTGATGGCGCCGATGCGCGTCGTGTGCCCGCTCCTGTTCATCGCACTTGCCGTGTCTTCGGCCACTGGCCTGGCTCAGGGCTTGGCCGAGCGCGCTCTGGTCAGTGCTTGCATCGTCTGGGTGGGAGCGCTGGCCTTGGCCCTGGCCATTTCCAACCCCGCTGGGCAAGTAAGCCGAGGCTCTCCGCGCGGATGAAGGATCGGGAGGGAAGCAATGCCCCCGAGGTGACAGCGTTCGGGGGCGCAGATTGTCAGAGTGTGCCTCGCTAATATGGGTGTTGGTTCTGGAGCACCCTTGCACCGAGATTTCTTACCTTGTCAACGCCAAATCCGTCGTACTGTCCGCGCGTGGCTCGCCTTAACGCTCCAAGGGCCGCCGAGCGGTAACAGATATTCTGCTCGGACTACCCCTCCTCATCGAAGCCGCCGTTGTCCAGGCTTTGGCAGGCCTTCTCGGCCCTCTGGAACTGGGGCGAGTGGGGGCCCATGACCCCGGTGGGGTTGGTGATCTTGATCAGTCCTTGCGCGTTGGGCTCAGGGAAGTCGGGCTCGCCGTGGGACCGCATGCACTCGCTGTACTTGAGCGCGTTGGCCGCCATCATGGCGGGTGTGAGGTTCGCGATACTGGGCGGCACGTCCTTTTGGCAGGCCTTCGTAGCGGACTGGAACTGCGGCGTCGGCGACCGAGGGTTGAGACCTGGCCCAACCCTAAAGGCGAACCCGCCTCCCTGAGCGGGGACCGGGTCCGGGAAGTTGCTGAGCCCATGGGCGCGCATGCACTCGGCGTACTTCAGCAGCTGCGCCTCCGTGGGCCCTGACTGGCCGGAGGACCTCGAGCCGGCGGCAGCGCTCGGCTGGGTGGTCGTGGTCCTGGCGTTGCCAAGGCTGGCGACGCCGTTGTGCGCCGGCCCGCCCCCGCAGGCTGTCACCAGGAAGCTCAAGGACGCCAGCACAGCCAGGACGGCCACAGGCCGGGTAGTCGCCTTGGTCACCTGCCCAGTGTCGCACGCCTGTGGGCAATCTGGGCGCGTCCGGCTCGGCGCAACGCTACCGGCGCAACGCGCAAATATTCGGCGATATCGCGTGTCTTGGTCTCGCGTGATTGGGTGCCGGCGAGTAATAACCGGCGCCCAGATTGTTCAAATGGTTAGCGGGCGGCGCCGGCGATGAATGTCGGGACGATATAGGTGGCGTGACGGTCGAGTGAGACCCGGGCCCTCCTGTCCATCGAAATACCGAGACCGTGCTTTACGGCCGACTTCTTCAACTATGGCAGACGAGACTTCGACAGCGGACACAGTCCGCGCGACGCCAGAAACGGCTTCACGATCTACGGCATGACCGAAGACACGCTGGCCCCCTCACCTCGATAACTTTCGCTCCCAGGCCGAGCCCTTAGCGAATGCCCACGGAGCCCGAGGACCCGTTACCGGAGCGTCGCAGATCAGGCCGGGCTCGTCAGGACCGGCCGCATCCATCCGGGCGGCCGGGGTTGTCGGAGGGAAACTGACGCAGCGCTAGTCGTCACCAACCCCTTCCACAGGTTTTGGGCCCTTGGTGATGTGTGTCTTGGGGGTGCTCGCGCTGGTCTTGGCTACGGGGGGGCCCCATACCTCACGGCCTCCTTGACCAGCGTTCCCATCGAGCCATGTGGGCAGCGGGCGTTTTGTGCGGAAACTATCGCGTCCCGCCAGAACCGCAAGGAAGTTCCTTATTCTCCACGGGAACCGACTTGAACTAGCCACGGATCACCTTGTCTCTCTTACACGGGCGTCACCAGGGAGCGAGGTAACGGGAGCGCCCGATAGGACGCTCTGTCTATTTTTCAATTCATGCGGTCGGGTCGTACTAAGTACCCCGCTTGGGAATAGCAAGGCCCGCACCATCGGCCTCCGCGGCCAGCACGATGTTGGGCCATGGCCCTGAGTTGCGCTCTTTTTCACAATCGACCTCAGCTTTGATCTAAAGGTATGGCCGGGGACCAGGGCACAGCGCGTACAACAAAGTGCTTGTAGTTCGACTCTACAGCGTCGCTAATGGGTAAAGCGCGAAGAGGGGATAACTTTGTCGGTGGCTCACCGGCGGGTTGCCCTTGGTGGGGCCCCGGATGGCGCCTTGGCGTCACCGACATCGACGAGCCATGTGATCGGTGACCTCGACCGGCCTGTTTCTACTGGCGCGGCCGTAGGCTGGCCCGCAGCTTCTTGCCCGCCGAGCCCGGAGCGGTGTTTGCTACGCCTCGAAAACGGGTAGAATGCGGCGAAATCATGCGCAGAATTGCGGGTCGGAGGCCGGCATGGCACTCCTGATTATTATTCTCTGTGGGGTGGTGTTGGTAGTGGCCGCGATCGTCGTTCTTCGAGTCAAACATCGACGAGGCGGCGTAATCGTCGGAGCCAAAAAGCCGATCGGGGGGACTCGTCGATGAGCCTATTGATGAGGGCCAGTGAGATCATCAAGCGGCCAGTCGTTACCCTAGAAGGTGAGGACGTCGCACAGATAAAAGACATCATCTACGCCGATAGTGGCGGGCAGGTAGGCGGGTTCACATTGAACGGGCGTGGCTTTCTCTCCGGGACGTTGAAGACCGCGCTGGCGTGGGGAGCTGTCGTGGCCTTGGGGCCGGACGCCGTCATGATCCGAGACGAGGACGCGCTCACTAACCGGGACGCATTGATCGCCGAGATCGTCGGAAAGAATGGTGTTGGCGGCGGTGACGTGTTGGGTTCGAGGGTGCTGACTGACGACGGCAAGGATCTCGGGAAGGTCCTCGACGTCGTCATCGAGGTAACCAACGAGGGCCGGTCGTTCGCTAACGTTGTCGGCTATGAGATTGAACCGGCCAAGAACCTGGGCGCAGATCTAAAGAAGGTCCTCGTGCCGCTCCCAGACACGATTGCCGCATCAGGACAGCACTTGATCGTCCCGGCCGCCGCTCTTGACTTCGTGACCAATGATCTGGCCGGGTTCGGCGCAGCGATGAGAGATTTCCGAGAGCGGCTCGCAAAGGCGGCACCATGAAATTCTCTGAAGCTGAAGGCCGAAAAGTCGTCAGCACCACGACAGCAGAGACGGTCGGCAAGATCGCCGATTACATTATCGACCCGAAACAGAAGACGCTTGCGGGGATCGTCTTGAAAAAGACGAGTGGCAACGAGGACACGATCCCGTGGGACAGCGTCGACGCGTTCGGCGAAGACGCCGTCATGATCAAGGACGACGACGTGCTGGTCGTCCCTTCCGGCCGCCTCGCCGAACTGACGGACAAGAGCTTGAGAGAACACGAGAAACTCGTCCTGTCAACGGCCGGAGCCGATCTCGGCAAAGTGGACGATGTCGAGTTCGACCCGAAGACCGGCGCGCTAACGGCTCTCCTTTTGAAGGACACCACCATCGACGCCAGGCGCCTGCTCGCGGCAGGCTCCTACGCCGTGATCGTGCAAGCCTGACGACTTCTTCGGCCGCCCCGGCGCCGCGGTCAGCGAGCCGGGCAAGCAGTTCCAACATTGTCCAAGTCGGCAACCAGCGTCTTGCGGGGAGGAGCGGGGTGATCGAGCTATCGCCGCTGAAAACGGGGAGCAAGGGAAGGCGGCCGCTGGAGCTCACCCTGGAGATCGTCGCCCTCCTTGTCGCCCATCGGGAGCGGCAAGATGCAGAACGGGTCTCCGCCGGGTGCTGTGGCAGGAGAGCGGGCTCATCTTCACTACGCCTGCGGGGAGACCGATCCAGCCGAGCGGCTTTTCGCATGCCATCTCGAGCGCGGGGCTCAAAGCTGGGCTCGGCCGGTGCACTTTGATGAGGCGCGGCACACCGCGGCTTCGCCGATGCTCGCCATGGGGACGAAGCTGGAGATCGTGTCGCGGGTGCTCGGGCACTCTTCGGTGACCGTGACAGCCGACGTCTACTCGCATCTTCTTGGGGGGGAAAAGCGGGCAGGCGCTGCGGCGATGACGGCTGCGCTCTTGCCGGGGGGCACAGCAGAGAACTGACACGACGCCAACACTGGTCCAACAGCCCTCCCGGCGCACCAGATTGGTTGACCTTTTTTCGAGAACGCCACGATCCTCCTGAGGACCGGTGGTCGGCTACGCGACCAGACCGGCGGCCTCTGGGTCCTTCGCCCCATTCGCTATCAAAGCGGGCCCCGGATGGTCGCCCCGAACATTCCTTAGGAGCAGCACTGGGCCCACGGTGTAAAGCATGTACCGGGACCGCACAGAGTTTGGCTCCCACGTTTGGCTCCCACAGTTAGGCATGGTCACCCTGGGATTAATGTAACCGGGCCAGTTCACCGCTCGTGACCTGCCCGAACCTGGCGGAGAGGGTGGGATTTGAACCCACGGTGAGTTTCCCCACACACGATTTCCAATCGTGCCGATTCGGCCGCTCTCGCACCCCTCCAGCGTCCAGACACGCTAGCCTGAAGAGACCGCGTACGCTTGGGCCGGGCAGCAGAAGAGCTTGGTGCCGGGCGCGGCGGTCGGGCCCTGCGCAACGGGGCGCCGCAAACCGGGTCAGGGCCTGACGGCAGCAGCCCTCAGCGGACCGCGCTGTGTGCCGTAGGAAACCTGACCGTCGCGCCGGGCGCCAAGCCTCTGCGCCTATCGCCAAGCCTCTGCCCTTATCGCTACGGCCAGCCCGAGCTTCGCGTTCCACATCGGCGGGTTCGGGAAGATGTCCCCTGCGTGACCGATGTGGGCTCACCACCCCCGCATCGGCTACCAAACACGCCATTTATTTGCATGGGCGTCAGTGACGTGCCATTTCGACAGGCACATTTGCGGTTTTCACGCTAGAACAGGTCCGGTTCTTGGCTCCTCAACCACCAGTCCTCAACGCGTGGGGTGCCCTCAGCCGCGGCGAGAGCGGCTAACACGGCGAAGCCCGGTCACAGCGTAGGCTGTACGCCCGTGGCTGAAGACGTCCCTCCCTCCACAGAAAGCCAGCCCTATCAGGCTCTTTACCGGCGCTACCGGCCGCGGCGCTTCGCCGACGTCCGCGGCCAGGAACCCGTCAGCCGCGCCTTGCTCAATGCTGTGCGGGAGGACCGGGTGGCTCACGCCTACTTGTTCAGTGGGCCGCGCGGGACCGGGAAAACCTCAACTGCGCGCATCTTGGCGATGGCGCTCAACTGCGAGGCCCCCGTAGGCGGCGAGCCGGACGGTACCTGCGCGTCCTGCACAGCTATTCGCGCCGGGTCGTCGATGGACGTCTTCGAGCTGGACGCGGCTTCCAACCGCAAGCTCGACGAAATGCGCGACCTGCTGTCACGTGTCGCTCTCGGGACCCCCGGTCGCTGGAAGGTCTACATAATCGACGAGGTCCACCAGCTCACCTCGGACGCGGCAAGCGCTCTGCTGAAGACCCTCGAAGAACCACCAAGCCATGTTGTCTTCGTGCTGGCCACGACAGACCCCCAAAAGGTGCTCCCGACGATCCTGTCGCGGACGCAGCATTTCGAGTTCCGGTTACTCGACGGTGACCTGCTCACGGACCTGCTTAGCGGCATCAACCAGGACGCTGGGCTCGGTTTGACCCCAGAAGCCGTCGAACTCGCTGTCCGCCGGGGTCGTGGCTCGGCTAGGGACGCGGAGTCCGCTCTCGAACAGCTCGCGGCTGCGGGTGGCGGTGAGGATGACGGTAGCCCGCTGGTCGAGCTGGTCGACGCCTTGGCCGAACGAGACGTCTCCCGGACGCTCCAGGCTGTCGCGAGCGCCATTGCAGCTGGCAGAGAGCCCCGCAGACTGGGGAGCGACCTGGTAGAGCACCTCCGCAACGCCTTCTTGGCGGTCCAGGCGCCATCTCTCGTGCTGTTGCCCGGCGCCGTCACGGCCAAGCTTGCCGAAACCGCCAACCAAATGGGCCTTCCGTTCCTCGTCCGCTCGATGGAAGTGGTGGGCCAGGCCATGGTCGACATGCGCGACTCCGTAGACCCAAGAGTCACGCTCGAGGTTGCGCTCATCCGCCTCGCCTCACCTGCTGCCAGCTCGAGCCTGACAGAGCTGCTGGAACGCGTGGAGCGGCTCGAAAGGGCTACCTCGGAAAAGGGGCCAGCGGTCCCCACACCTGGCGCGGCGGTGCCTCCTCCTCCGGCAACCCGAGCCGGCCCGGTCGAGCCGGGGCCGGCTGCGGCCCATCGAGTTGGCCAACCGGCACAAGATCACCAAGCGGCTGGCCCAGCCCAGGCCAGGGTCGCGCTGGGGGCGTACATGCGCGGCGGCTCTCCGCCAGCGAGCCCTCCATCAGGGAGCCCTTCCGCCTCGGCCGCGTCTGCAACAAGCGATGCTCATGCAAGCTCGCTACCGAGCCGGGACGAACTGACAAAGGTGTGGGGCGACGCACTCCTCGAC
>Ga0209415_10017685_pt1 | contig 11320 bp, 10 predicted proteins | sample PeaSoiSIISIP2007_FD_187696 | JGI IMG/M metagenome (GOLD analysis project Ga0209415, IMG submission 187696) | Peat soil microbial communities from Weissenstadt, Germany - SII-SIP-2007 (SPAdes) (version 2) | ecosystem: Environmental > Terrestrial > Soil > Wetlands > Peat | place: Germany...
ATTGAGCAGGCCGGCCAGCCCAGTGATATTGGTATTTGAAGCGATTAATACGATCACTTTGGTGGTTGGCTTGGCTAGCGCCCCCGCCAGGAGACTCCCGCTTGAAACCTGGGCCAAAGAGCGCACGATGTGGGAGGCGAGATTGGAACTCTGCACGCTGGCCAGATAGGGCGTACGGAATTCCAGATCGAGGAAAAGGTCGTACAAGCGGAAGACCTGGCTAATGCCGCCGGCGGTCAACTGGCCCCAACCAATCTCTGAATCCGGCAGCGCATTCGCGTACTCCATGACGAAAGGATCGATGGCGTCAGTAACATGGCCAAACCCTCCGAGGCCGACCGGCACGGTAGAATTTCCGGCTGTAGCGGTGATGGGATCGGAAGTGAAGTCGGTGACGTCGGTCTTACCTGCCGGAGTTGCGGGGGGCGGCGTCTGGCTGACTGGATAGTTGAATAAAACCGAGCGTGTGAGCGCAAGCTCGGCGGCGTAGGCGGAGGCCAACGACTGTGGACTATTGCCAAGGCGTCCATTCACGGCCGCGACCGCGGTGGGGTAATCGAGCACTGCAACGCCGGCAGCCACCGGAGCGAACAATGGGTCGTTGGCCGGTGCGGTGTAGGTATCGACGGTTACCGTGGCCGCCGGGAGCATGCCGGCCGCGAAGGCTTGTGCAGTCAGAGTGATCAGCGGAGTATCGTTGGCCCGGAAGTAGACGAAGTTGGCGTCGGCGGAGTCGTTGCCGGTCAGCAGTCCCTCCTTGGTGAGCCAGAGACGGAAGTAGCCGCCGAGAAGAGTCTCAATCGTGCCACCGTTGGGGGTCAGGACGGCACTACCCAGGGGAGCGCCCGACCCGTCGGTAAACGTCGGGAATTGCAGTGCGGAGGCAAGGTTGAGGAGGTCGTTACGCAAAACCGGACTTCGCACACCATGACGGCCGAATATAATCACCTGCTTGAGTAGGGTATCGTCGACAGACTGCGCCGCGAGGAAGGAGGCGCAAAAACAGGACAGTAGAGCGATGAGCCAAAAGCGCATGAACAGCTCATCGGCCGAATGCGCGAAAGTCTGTTATGCAGAGTCAAAGAACTCGCGCGCGGCTTCCACGGTGCGCGCGACATCCTGCTCGCTGTGGGAGGCGGAGACGAATCCGGCCTCGAACTGCGACGGCGCCAGGTAAACTCCGCGATCCAGCATCCAGTGGAAGAATCGGCGGAAACGACCAGTATCGGCCCGTCTGGCGGACTCCCAATCGGTCACCGGATCAGGGGTGAAGAAGAAGGTGAACATGGAGCCCACGCGGTTTACGGTGATCCCGTGCGGGACATTTGCGGTTAGCTGCGCGGCCCGTTTTTCGACGATTTCATAGACCTCGGGGTGCGACTGCAAATAGCGCAGCGTGGCGATGCCGGCGCTGACGGCCATCGGATTTCCGGATAGCGTGCCGGCCTGATAAATCGGACCGGTGGGAGCAACCTTGCTCATAATGTCGGCGCGTCCGCCATAGGCCGCGAGCGGCATTCCGCCGCCGACGATCTTGCCTAGCGTGGTCAGATCGGGCCGGATTCCAAAGCGCTGCTGAGCGCCGCCCAGCGCCAGGCGGAACCCGGTCATCACTTCATCAAAGATCAATAGCGCGCCGTACTTGACCGTGATCTCGCGCAGCGCTTCCAGAAAGCCCGGAATCGGCGGCACGCATCCCATATTGCCGACTACGGGTTCGACGATCACCGCCGCGACTTTGGCGCCGTGCTCCCGGAAGGCTGATTCGACGGCCGCGATGGAATTGAACGGCAGCGCGATGGTCGTCGCCGCGAACGCCTCAGGCACGCCCGCGGTGTCGGCGATCCCGAGCGTCGCCATGCCGGAGCCGGCCTTGACCAACAGAGAATCCACGTGGCCGTGATAGCAGCCTTCGAACTTGATGGTGAGGTCGCGGCCGGTGAATCCGCGCGCCAAGCGCAGGGCGCTCATGGTAGCTTCGGTGCCGGAGCTGACCAGGCGGACCATTTCAATAGAAGGCACGCACTCTTGAATCAGCTGGGCGAGTTCGACTTCGCGCTCGGTGGGCGCACCGAAACTGGTGCCGATCGCCAGCACTTCGCGCAGCGCGTCCATCACCGGCGGAAAGCAGTGGCCCAGGATCAGCGGTCCCCAGGACAGGACGTAGTCAATGTACTCGTTGCCATCGACGTCGTAGATGTGCGATCCCTGGCCGCGTGCAATGAACGGGGGAGTCCCACCCACGCCACGAAAGGCGCGGACCGGTGAGTTCACGCCGCCCGGGATCAGCTTTTGAGCGCAAGCGAACAATTCTTCAGATCGGGGGCGGTTCATTGCGATGCTATTACGCTTGGGTCTTCTCGGGGACGACACTTTGCAAAAAGAGATTCATGATCACTTCCAGCATGGTGCCGTTCAGATTCTTGAACAATCGGCCCTTTAGATCAAGATACGGCTGCGTGCCAGCGAACAGGTCCTCAATCAAGGACTGGAACCGGGGACTGCGGCGAATAAAATCGATCATGCGGGCCGGAACGGTGCTGAACAGGAACCGGCCCAGAAACACGCGTTTCGCGAGCGTGGCGCCAAACTCCAGGTCGGCGATGAAATCGCGGCGCAGGAGAGTGCGATAGGCCTGGGCGCGCTCGGCGAGGGAGTGCGAATCGCTCAAGACCACCTGGCTCGCCAGATCACCCGATCGCATGGCGTAATAGAGGCCCTCTCCAGTGATGGGATCCACCAGGCCTCCGGCGTCGCCCACCGCCAGCCAGCCGTCTCCGGCGAGTCGATTATTCTTCCAGCCGGAGTGTTCGAGCGAAGGCAGCATATGGCCGTAGAAGGAGGAGTCCTTGTAGGAGAGGCCCTTCTCGTTCATGTAGCGTTCCAGGCGCGTCCGCAGCGAATGTGCGGGTTCGCCCTTGCCGCAGATGCCCACCGACAGATGCCCGCAGCGCGGGAACACCCAGATGTAGCCTTCCAGATTGGGCAGGAATTGGATGTCGATGTGGTTCTGCGCGGACGGCACGAAGTATCCGAGGGCGTACATGGTGTCGGCGGCGGTCCACTCGGTTCCCACGTTGCGCAGCGAATTGCGCGCGCCGGTGGCCACCACGCAGAAGTCGGCGTCAAGCACGCCATGCCGGGTCTTGAGACGCCAGCCGCGGCCGCCGCGTTCGATGCCCAGCACGCGGGTCTTTTCCAGTTGCGCGCCGGCGTGCTCGGCGCGATCGAGCAACATGCGGTTGAGATCGATGCGCGAATAGATCAACAGCGGCTTGCCGAGATCCATTTTCACGGCGCCGGCGCGCGGAGCCGCGAGACACGTCTGGTTGATAATCCTTTTCGGAACGTTATTTTCGAGCAGAAACGGATAGCGCGAATAGGCCTTGTAGGTCAGCCCGCCGCCACATGGTTTTTCCCACGCCAGCTTCTCATCCAGGACAACCGTATCCATGCCGGCGCGCGCCAGGCGCTCGGCCGCGAAAGCTCCAGCGGGACCGCCACCCAGGACGGCAACTTTTTTCATTGCGGTGATCTCACTTCTGTTGTCCAGCCGCTTCCGAACCGACGGAGGGATGGCCAGGTGGCAATCTGACGGCGCCGCCTCCGGACCGCGGAATAGCCGGCATTCCGTCGAGTGATCCCGGCAAAGTTCCCTGGCCAGGCACGCTGTTCACTCCGGGGCCGCTGGCTCCATGGGCCGCGTTCGCGCCGGTCTTGGCTCTGACTACCCACAGGCCGTCCTTGCGATCCAGCACGTATTGCATGTTCATCCCCGCGCCGGGCGAACTGTTGCCCTTGGCCTGGAAATGCACTTCGGCGGTGGCTTCGTCCTTACGAAAACTGACTGACGTGACGCTCACCTCCATGGCCAGCAAATCGGAACGCTTCCCGAGGTAGGTCATGACGCCCTTACGCACGGCGTCCTGGTTCTGGATGTCTTTGGCGCAGCCGCACAACAAAAAAATGCTCCAGGCGGCAGCGGCGACGTTTGTGGTGCGAATCACATATCGATCATAGCGAAAGACGATAGCCAAAAGATGGTTGGTCCATCTTGTTAGGCTGCGGTACACTAGCCATGTAACGCGCGTTCTTCCATCGCCTGTCAGCTCGCGAGACGAATCCTTGGCGACCGACCTGATCCAGATCGATCAAGATCACCCGCTGCCCGAAGCCATCGAGCGAGCGGCGGCCTACTTGCGCCGCGGCGGCATCGTCGCTATTCCCACCGAAGCGTTGTACGTGCTGGTGGCGGATCCGCTGAATCTGCACGCAGTGGGCCGGGTGTTTGCCGCCAAGGGCCGCGAGATCCAGCGGTCGCTGCCGATGCTGATCAACGGTACTTTCATGGCTGAAGAGCTGGCTCGCGATTTGTCTTCGAGGTTCCATGTGCTGGCCCGGCATTTCTGGCCCGGTCCGCTCACCATCATCCTGCAGGCGTCTGCCAAAGTACCGCTCAAAGTGACAGGGAACACCGGACGGTTGGCGGTTCGTCAATCGCGCTCGCGCGTGGCGCAGGCGTTGCTCGACTGGCTGGATCAGCCGCTGATCGCCACTAGCGCCAATATTTCGGGCCAGCCCACGTGCCGCAGCGGCATCGATGTATTCGGCGTGATGGATGGCCGCGTGGATCTGATTCTCGACGCCGGACCGATGGCAGGCTTGGGCGCGACGACGGTCGACATCACCGAACCCTATTGGAAGGTGATCCGCGAAGGAGCGATTTCGGAAAAAGAAATCGCAGAGTGTCTGAAGACGGCCGGCGCGTAGCGCGCAAGACTGCCCCAGTAAGCTTCCCCTTGATTACCTACAATAGCCGGTGTACACTGCTGTAGATAATCTAGAGGACAACACATGAGCAAGCCTACTGATCTGGTTCAGGGCACCCTCGATCTGTTGATCCTCAAAACGCTCGCGCTCGGGCCGATGCACGGCTGGGCGATTGCGCAGCGGATCCAACAATTATCCAAAGACGTGCTGCAGGTCCAGCAGGGCTCGCTTTATCCTGCCCTCCATCGATTGGAGCAACAAGCGTGGATACAAGCCGAATGGGGCGAAAGCGATAACAATCGCCGCGCCAAGTATTATTCGCTTACGCGCGCAGGGCGGCGCCAACTGGAGCGTGAATCGATCAGCTGGGAGCGGCTTTCGGCTGCAATCTCAGCGATCGTCCGGGCCTGAGGGAACTCTTGTGCGATTGCTCCAAATACTTCGTTTGCGCCTTCGTTCGCTATTCCAGCGCGGGGCAGCGGATCGCGAACTGGACGAAGAACTCCGGTTTCACCTTGACCACCAGGTGGAGCAGAATATCGCAGCCGGAATGGATCCGGCGGAGGCGCGCTACGCGGCGTTGCGGCAATTCGGAGGTCTCGCACAACACAAAGACGAAAGCCGCGATGCCAGGAAAACTCGCGTGATTGAGAGTTTTTGGGAAGACTCCCGGTACGCCGTCCGCAACCTCCGCCGCGACCCGTTCCTGGCTCTCGCTGCTACAGTAACGCTGGCCGTTTGCATCGGCGCGAACACCACGGTGTTCAGCGTGGCCAATTCGATTCTGATTCGCCCTCTGCCCTACCCCGATGCCGATCGAATCGACTGGATCAGCGAGAGGTCAGGGCCCGCGCAACAGGACATTGGCGCAGCGCCGGATTACTTCGCTCTTCGGGAACAGAACCGGATTTTCGAAGAGGTCGCCGCGTTCACGCCGGGAACGGTGAACTGGACGGGCATCGAGAGGCCGGAGCAACTGGATGCCGCGGATGTTTCGGCCTCGTTCTTCCGCGTGATGGGCACGCAGCCCTTGCTGGGACGCTATCTTACTCGCGACGAGGAAGGCCCCAAGGCGCCGCAGGTTGCCGTATTGAGCTATGCGTTTTGGCGAAATCAGATGGGCAGCGATCCGAATGTTCTCGGAAAAACGATCGCCCTCGACCGTCTGCCGCACACCATCGTAGGAGTAATGCCGCAAGGTTTCGATTTTCCGCGCGGGCCACAAGTGTGGCTGCCCCTGCAGATCGATAAAAGCACGCAGAGCTTCCCCCTCCGGCCCACCGCGCCGATTCAGATTGTCCCCATCCTGGCGCGTCGCAAGCCGGGCGTGACGCCCATCCAAACCGCGACGGAGATGAATCGCCTGACATTCGCGATCCGCTCCCTGTATCCCAAGGAGTTCCGGAAAACGGGCTTTCGGACCGACCTCACCATCGCCGCTACTCCGCTGCAAGAGCATCTCACCGGCCAGGTGCGTCCGGCGATCCTGGTTCTTGGCGGGGCAGTCGCTCTGGTTCTGCTGATCGCGTGCGCGAACATCGCCAATTTACTGCTGGCGCGCGCGGGGAGCCGGAATCGCGAGTTGGCCGTTCGATTAGCGCTTGGTTCCGGACGCGCACGCATCATTCGCCAGATGCTCACCGAAAGCCTGGTACTCGCGCTTCCCGGCGGCGCGGCTGGCATCGGACTGGCGTGGCTGGCTGTGCACGTGCTGGATTCAGCCAAGCCCGCAATTCTGGTGCGCTATCCGGCGATCTCGATGGACTGGCACGTACTTGCCTTTACGATCGGGTTGATGCTCGCCACCAGCCTGCTGTTCGGCGTCGTTCCCGCGCTATCCGCGGCCGGCATCCACATTCATGGAGCCCTCAGGTCGGCTGGTCTCTCACATAGCGAGGCACGCGGCGCAACGCGGCTACGGAAAATCCTGGTGGTCACAGAGATCGGCGTTTCCCTGGTATTGCTGATCGGCGCCGGGCTGCTGGTGCGTAGTTTTCTGCATCTCGCGCATACCGAGCTCGGCTTCCGCTCCGATCACCTGCTCACTTTTCGCGTGAACCCGATCGGTTCTTTCGACAGCAACTACGGCCCGTTCTATGCCGAAGTACTCGACCGGCTGAAGCGTTTGCCGATGGTCCGCACGGCGACGCTCTCGGCCAATATTCCACTGGGCGACGAGGGTTTTCATCAGACCGGGCGCATTCGCGTCGTGGGGCGGCCTCTGGTAGCCTTCGTCGATCGGCCGATCATCGACAACACAATGGTGAGCCCGGAGTTCTTCCGCACTCTGGGAATCCCGCTCAAGAGCGGCCGCATCTTCGATCCACACGACCTAGCTCTTCCGGCGGAACCGGTGGTGGTAAATGAAGCCTTCGTCCGGCGGATCTTCCTCGGCGAGGACCCGCTCAGCCGACGGATTGGATTTGGACCCGACGAGCGCCCTGTTACATGGACCATTGTCGGCGTGGTCGGCGACATCCGTAGCACCTCGCTTGGCGCGGATCCGCCGTCGATGATCTATCGCTGCACCTGTGCGGGAACTCCAATTTATCTTGCCGGATTCCTGGTCCGCACCGCGGGTGACCCGGAAACCGCCATCCGAGCGGTGGAACAGCAGGTCCGCACCATCGATCGCGACCAACCTATTTCCGACCTCAAAACCATGGATCAACGCAGGGACGCCGCGCTGGCACCCGAGCGCTTCCAACTCATACTGCTCGGTAGCTTCGCCCTGATCGCAATCGTTCTTGCCGCGGCCGGAGTCTACGGAACCATGTCCTATTTAGTTACACGCCGCACTCGCGAGATCGGCATTCGGATGGCGATGGGAGCGCGGCAGGCCGACGTGCTCGGCATGGTGCTGGGCGAAACAACGGTGCTGGTCGTGTTGGCGATCGTCGCAGGTCTCGGCGGCGCCTGGGCACTGACGCGCTACATCCGATCGATGCTGTTCGGGGTGAGCGAGCTCGATCCCACAACTTTTACGCTTACATCCGTTCTGCTGGCCGCGATCGTGCTCATGGCGGCTCTCGGACCTGCCCGACGAGCCGTACGAATCGATCCCATGACGGCCCTCAGGGAAGAATGACGTTACGGCGTGCCCCAAACCTTGCGCGCCGTTTCCACCACCAGCTCCAGCTTGCGCCACTGATCGTCGATCGATAGCAGATTGCCCGCTGCCACCGACGCGAAGCCGCATTGCGGACTCAGCGCCAGATTTTCGAGAGGGACGAAACGCGCTGCTTCGTCGATGCGGCGGCGTAGCTCGTCTTGCGACTCGAGCTTGGGTTCCTTCGTAGTGACCAGGCCCAGCACTACCATCTTCCCGCGCGGGACCAGACGGAGCGGCTCAAATCCACCGGCCCGATCGCTGTCATATTCAAGCAAGAATGCATCCACGTCAAGCCGCGGAAACAGCTCTTCGGCGATCGATTCGTAGCCACCTTCGGTATACCAGCGGCTGCGGCTATTGCCGCGGCAGATATGCAGCGCCACGGTTACCTTGCCGCGCGGAACCTCTTTCAGGGTGGCGTTGTCGGCCGCGATGGCGCTGGCCAGTTCCTTGCCGGGGTTGATGCCCGCGGCGCGCATTTTATCGCGCTGCTGAGGATCCAGATAGTGCGAGTAGTATGGCGCGTCGAGCTGGATGTAGCGCACGCCTTCCGATACCAGCCATCGTACTTCGTCGCGAATGATGTCCACCAGGTCGCGCAGCAGATCGGCATGGGTGGGGTAAAAGGCGTCGGTCACGCCAGGCTTGTAGCTGGCTACAACAAAGTTGGAGGGCGCCGGCAGGGTGATCTTAAAGGGCCCTCCAGCCGCTTGCTTCAACAACGGCAGTTCGTGACCCGTCAGTTTGCGAACCTTACGAAGCCTGGCTCCGGCAACCTGGGCCGTGCTGCCTTCCGCACCGCCGCCGGGGCCCTTCCAATCCAGGCTGACCTTCTCGCTGACGAATCCGTCCACCGCGTCGGCCATGTCGGTAAGCCAAGAGCCGCGACGCATCTCACCGTCCGAAATAATGTCCAGACCGATGGCCCGCTGCTTCTCGATCGCGGCCTGAATGGCCCGGTCTTCCCGAGCGCGAAGATCCTCGATTGTAATCTGTCCGGCGGCGTGCGCGGCCCGGGCTGCCAGCAACTCGGGCGGCCGCAGGAGGCTGCCCAGCTGCTCGGCGCGGAAACGAGTGGTCATCGCCCCGCATTGTAACGCGGTCCGGTTAGTTGGAGTTTTTGTTGACGAGCCGTTCGGCCAGGATTCTGATCAGCAGCAGTGCGGATGAGATCATCAGAGTCATCGGCAGCGAGAGCTTGTGTTCAGCGAAGAAGCAGTAGGCCGTGAAGGTCAGGGACGCCAGGAAGACGAGGTTCGTGAGAGCCGACACCGGCCGGTGTTTTTCAGCGAAGCTGGTGTACTTCGGCAAAGTATCGCCACAAACATAACACTGCTTGTCGGTTCTTTTAACGATACTGTGACACCATATGCATCTGCCCATGTCATCATTTAAGGCCCTCACCCTAGCAGCCGTCGATAGAACACCTGTACTTCAGTAGGCTGGTACTAAGGCGGTACCGAACGGGTGAAAGTACCGGGGCGCGGCACAATGGGATAATTCAGGTAAAGATGCAACTCTTGTGGCGTCAAGCCGTCGGTGCGTTCGGTCTTTTGTTATTGGTTTCGGTTGGCACGCCAGGCCAGGACGAGGCGACCTTTACCACCGACGTGAAGGTAGTCAATATCCTGGCGACGGTACGGGCCAAGTCGGGGCAAATAGTCAATGACCTGACCAAGGACGATTTTTCGCTCCTGGAGAACGGCCGCCCCGAGACCATCAAGTACTTCTCCCGCGAGTCGGACTTGCCGTTGACCATCGGCCTGATGGTGGACACCAGCATGAGCCAGGCCAGGGTTCTACAGAGCGAGCGCAGCGCCAGCTTTCAGTTTGTGGATCAGGTCTTGCGGCCGGGCAAAGACAAAGTCTTCGTCACCCAATTCGACATGGCGGTGCTGACCCGCCAACCGCTGACGTCGTCGCGGCGCGATTTGGAGGAGTCGCTGCCCTACGTGGACACGCCCAGCAAGAACGAGCTGCAGGCGCAACGGGGTGGGGGAACGCTGCTGTTCGACGCGGTGGTGAAGGCCTCGCGGGAGATCATGAGCAGCCAGCGCAATCGCAAGGCGATGATCATCCTGTCGGACGGCGGAGACAACGGCAGCGAGGAGACCCTGGCGTCGGCAATTGAAGCCGCACAGCGTTCCGACACGCTGATTTATTCGATTCTATTCGCCGATTCGAGCTACGGTGGCGAGGACAAGACCGCCATGATGCGCCTGGCGAAGGAAACGGGGGGGAGCTTTTTCGAGGTATCGAAGAAGCTAAGTATCAACCAGATCTACGGGATCATCGAGGAGGAATTGCGCAGCCAATATAACCTGGGATTTGTTTCCGACCAGCCGGTGCGCGTTTCTGAATTCAGGAAACTGCAACTTACGGCCAATCGCAAGGACCTGGTGGTGGAGGCGCGCAACCGCTACTGGGCGCAGAGGTAGCGCCCGGGCGCGTTACCCCAGCGTCATTCGTCGCAGTAGCTCGGGCGGGACCTGGTTGGCCGGCGCTGCCGCCATCTCACGGGTGAGCGGATCGGGGGTGGTCTTGCGGTCCGTCACCAGCCTGGCTACGAACAAAACACCGGATAACGACGCGCTGATCGGTAGCGGCATTTTTTGGTCGGATAGAAACGAGACCCCCGTTAGTACCAGGGAGGCCATGAACAGGAGGTTGGTGACGGGTGTCACCTGCGCGGCGGGTTTGGCTGTGGCGCGATTGCCTTTGGATGTTCGCTTACCGCGCGCCCGGCCATTGACGGGCTCGCCGCAGGTAAAGCAGTCCGAATCGGTTTTGGTGACTATGCCGTTACATGTATTGCATCGAGTCATGCCCAATTAAAGTTCTAAAACAGGAGGCTGTCTATGGAGCTGATGTACCGCCGTTCAGTGGTACTTTGGTTCAGGCCAGCCCGCAGGAGTTGCTTTTCCGTGGGATGCGACACGTCTTCGGGCCGGACGGTGGCTACCAGTTCGGGCCGAGTGCGGTATGCTTAAGACTAATTTCCCCGCATAGGCATCCCTTCCGTCTGGATTGCTGAATCGCCAACCGCGCGGTCCGCGCGGGTCGTTGCACAAACCATCCCAGAGATTGCCAGCGACAATCGAGCGATGCTTTCCGGAAGAGAGGGAGCGTGGCAAAGGATCCTCCTGTTGACCTCCGACGACGCCGAGGGCAGGCCGTAGTGTCGTCCCGGCTGGAACAGGAAATCGCGGACCGCAAGCGCGCCGAGGAAGCTCTGCGTGAGTCCTCCGAGCGGCTGAACCTGGCCTTGCGGACGTCGCGGACCGGCGTCTGGAGCTTGGATGCGGTTTCCGGAGCCCTGGTCTGGGACGCGTACGCCCGGGAAATTTTTGGATTCCCAGGCGAGGCCTCGGCCGCCCGGTTCGACGATCTTCTGGGTGCGATCCATCCCTCCGATCGCGAGCTGGTGTCGGGTTCCAT
>Ga0209415_10017687_pt1 | contig 11320 bp, 7 predicted proteins | sample PeaSoiSIISIP2007_FD_187696 | JGI IMG/M metagenome (GOLD analysis project Ga0209415, IMG submission 187696) | Peat soil microbial communities from Weissenstadt, Germany - SII-SIP-2007 (SPAdes) (version 2) | ecosystem: Environmental > Terrestrial > Soil > Wetlands > Peat | place: Germany...
ATCCGCGACCGAGCCCTCGCAGGAGGCGACACCCGCATCGCCGAGGATGGGGGCGTCAGGACCGTCGGGGGTTCTTCCGCACCTTGCCAGGCGCCCCGTCGAGCGCCTGGCCCCTCCCGGCCTCAGTGCCCAGGCGTCCCGGAGCCGCCCCCGTGCGCACCGCCGGACAGGCTTCCGAGCCCACCGCCCTGCGAGCCCTGGTGGTTCGAACCTCCCGCCGTGGATCCACCGCTGTGCGGGGTGCTCCAACTGCTGTGCGGGGTGCTCCAACCGTCAGACGGGGTGGTCCCGCCAATGCCTACGCGCAGGCCGGTGAGCACGGGGGTGGGGCTCGGTGAGACGTGACCGACCGCCCATGGCGAGGGGGGCGGCGCCTTCAGGCCGTGGGACATGATCACCACGCTGCTGGCGGCGACGGTGTCAGCCCCGGTCGAGGTCCCGTACACCACGACCTGGTCGCCCACCGCCACGTCGGAGTAGCTGGGCGAGCTCACCCCCCATTCCAGATAGGTCGTCGAGCCCGAGAGGTCCACGGTCCAGGTCTGGTTCTGCCAGGCCGTCACCGTGAAGCTGCCGCTCGAGCTGGCCGGCGCGGTGGCCACCTTCCCCGTCACCGCCGGCCGCTGGATGATCACCACGCTGCTGGCGGTGAAGGTGTCGGTCCCGGTCGAGGTCCCGTACACCACCACCTCGTCACCCACCGCCACGTCGGAGTAACCCGGTGACGTCACACCGCGTTCGGTGTAGCTGGTGGACCCGGTGAGGTTCACCGTCACCGTCTGCTGCTTCCAGGCCGTCACCGTGAAGGCGCCCGTGGAGCTCGCCGGCGCCGTCGCCACCGTTCCCACCACCGCCGGCCGCTGCATGATCACCACGCTGCCGGCGCTCACCGTGTTGGTCCCGGTCGAGGTCCCGTACACCACCACCTCGTCACCCACCGCCACGTCGGAGTAGGTGGGCGAGGTCACGCCGCGTTCCGTGTAGGTGGTGGACCCCGTCAGATCGACGGTCCAGGTCACGCCCTTCCAGGCCGTCACCGTGAAGCTGCTCGTGGAGCTGGCCGGCGCCGTGGCGACCGTCCCCGACACCACCGGCTTCTGGATGATCACCACGCTGGTGGCGGTCGCCGTGTCCGTCCCGGTCGAGCTCCCGAACACCACCGCCTCGTCGCCCACGGCGATGTCGGAGAAGCCGGGCGAGGTCACCGCGCGCTCCGTGTAGGTGGTGGACCCGGTGAGATCCACGGTCCAGGTCGCGCCCTTGCAGGCCGTGAGCGTGAAGCTGCCGGTGGAGCTCGCCGGCGCCGTGGCCACCGTCCCGACCACCACCGGCTTCTGGATGATCGACACGCTGCTGGCGTCGACTGTGTTCGACCCGATGGTGGCCCCGTTCACGGACACCTCATCGCCGACGGCCACGTTCGAGAAGGTCGGCGAGCTGACGCCGGGCTCGGTGTAGGTCGTGGACCCCGAGAGGTCCACGGTCCAGGTCACACCCCCCCAGGTTGTGATCGCGAAGCTGCCGGTGGAGCTCGTCGGCGCCGTGGCCGCCGTCCCCGCGACGGCCGGCGCCGGAGACGGGCTGAACGGTGGGACGAACGGCGAACCGCCCCCCGAGCCATAGTTTCCCCAGGGCGAGGCACCGACACTGAGGGCACCGACCACCAGGAATCCGAGTGCCAGCCCGGCGCCGAGGACAGAGCGGGTGGCCGTCCGGTGCGGCAGGATCGTGCGAAGCCGGAACCCCGTGGATGGCGCGGTCATCGAGTTCAGCTTCATGGATCTCTCCCCGCTGAAGGCTGGCTTTGTCCGTCCCCTCCACGGTTCAGGCCACGGTCGCGGTCCCGCGGGACCAGCGGATCGCCCGGGGCTCCTTGCCGCGCCCAGCCTACTGCAACCGCACCGCGACCCGTTCGTACATGACTGTTACAAGTGGACCAATCGCTCCGCCTCCGCCCGAAGCCTGCAGGGCCCGCGGGCCCCTCGTCTGCGATCATCGCCAGCCGATGAGCGGACCCCCCGACACCTACACCCACGGCCACCAGGAGGCGGTGCTGCGGGCTCACCGCTGGCGGACCGCGGAGAACTCGGCCGCCTACCTCCTGCCCCACCTGCGCCCGGGCATGAGCCTGCTCGACGTGGGCTGTGGACCGGGGACGCTGACCGCCGACCTGGCGGCCCGTGTGGCTCCGGGGGAGGTGCTCGGCGTCGACGTCTCCGCCGAGGTGGTGGCCGAGGCCGAGGCTCACGCCCGGAGGGCGGGCGCGCCGAACCTCTCCTTCCGGGTCGGCGACTTCCGCTCCGCGGGGCTGGCCGCGGGATCGTTCGACGCGGTCCATGCCCACCAGGTGCTCCAGCACCTGCGCGACCCGGTGGGGGCGCTGGCCGAGATGCGCAAGCTGGTTCGTCCGGAGGGGATCGTCGCAGCGCGGGACGGCGACTACTCGGCCATGGTCTGGTGGCCGGCCGACGCCGGGCTCGACCTCTGGCGCGAGATCTACCTGGCGGTGACCCGCCGCAACGGCGCCGAAGCCGATGCCGGTCGCCGGCTGCTGAGCTGGGCGCGTGCGGCCGGGTTCGAGGATGTGGCCTATTCGACCTCGACCTGGACCTTCGCCACGCCCGAGGATCGGGGCTGGTGGGCGGAGCTGTGGGCGGAGCGGACCACGTCGTCGCTCCTTGCACGCCAGGCGGTCGAGTACGGGATCGCCACCCCGGACGGGCTGGAGGCGGCCGCCGCCGGCTGGCGGGCCCTGGGCGCCGCCGACGACGGCGTCTTCATCGTCGTCTGCGGCGAGATCATCGCCCGCGGCTGATCGAGCCGCCCCGGGGGAGCGGCGGGACCCGAGTGCGACGCGGCTCGCGAAGCACTGCGAGCCGGGGCGCGCGGATGTCCGTGCGCTGTCCGGGCCGCGTCCCTAGCCTCGGAACCGCCGCCGATGTCCGCCCTCCCCTACCACCGCCGCCCGCGGGTCCCGGTCCCGCCCCTCCCCACCGCGACCGTGGTCATCCGCACCCCTCCGCCGGTCCTGCCCTCGAGCGGGCGGACACTCCGGGTCCTCCAGGTCCTGGCTCCGATCGCCGGGGCTGGCACCGGCCTGGTCTTCGCCATCGCCTACGGGCAGACGCTCGCCCTGCTGATCGTGATGGGCGCTGCGATCGGGGTCGGCATGCTGGTCGCGGTGGTGACCGCGATCGCCCAGGCCCTCGCCGGCCGGAGCCAGCGGCTGGACAGCCGGCGCCGCTACCTCGACTACCTGGCCGCCGAGGAGAGGGCGATCCGTGCCCTGATCGCCACCCAGAACGAGCGCGAGGCGCTGCTCTTCCCCGACGCGGAGGGTCTTCTGGAGCTGGCCCAGCGGCGGGAGCGCGTCTTCGAGCGCCGTCCGGGAGACCCCGACTGGCTGGAGGTGCGGGCCGGCAGCGGCGCACTGCCGCCGGCGGTCCGGGTCGCGCTCCAGGAGGTGGACCCGCTCGGCCCCGAACCGGAGCCGGTGCTGCTGGCCGCCGCCGAGGCCCTGGTCGAGCGGCACCGAACGCGGGAGCGGGCCCCCGTCGTGGTCCGGCTGCGCGAAGCCGGCACGCTCGTCCTCCGGGGCCCTCCGGCCACCGTCCGGGGGGTGGCCCGGTCCCTGGTCACCCAGGCGGCGGTGTTTCATCCCCCCGCTGACCTGGGCATCGCGGTGCTCACCGAGGACGACCGCACCGCGCTGGACTGGGATTGGATCAAATGGCTGCCTCACACCCGTCTCGCCAGCACAGAGGCGGACGGTGAGCCCACTCTCGAGCCGGCGGTCTCGGCCTCAGCGACCGAGGCCGGCGTCCTTCTCCGCGACCTGCTCGGCAGCCGGGCGGCGGGCGGACAGCACCTCCTCGTGGTCGTCGACGGCTGGACGCCCGCGGGGAGCCTGGCCCGCCTGCCGACGCTGCGCACCCTGATGCGCAATGGACCGCAGATGGGGGTCACCGTGCTGTGCAGCGTCGCCTGCCCGGCGGACGAACCGGGCGAGCTGCTCTGCCGGCTGGCCATCGACCCGGACGGGGGTGCCGTGACCGAGATGCTCGGAGAGGTCATGTCCCGCTCGCCGCACTTCACGGCCGAACCGCTCGGGGAGCCGGCGGCGCTGGCCATCGCGCGACGGCTCAGTCCACTGCGCATCGTCCGCGAGGAGGCGGAGGCGCCGCGGTTCCCGGGGGCGACGGCCGCGAGCCTCCTCGACGCCCTGGACCTCGGGCCGCTGCCTCCGATCCATGTCGGACCGGGCTGGGCGCGGGCTCAGGAATCCCTCCTGCGCACCCCGGTCGGGATCGGCGTCGACGGGGAGAGGGTGGAGCTCGACCTCAAGGAGCTCTCCCAGGGCGGCATGGGACCGCATGGGATGCTCATCGGGGCGACGGGCTCGGGGAAGAGCGAGCTGCTGCGCACCCTGGTCGTGGGGTTGGCGGCCACCCACCCGCCCGAGCTTCTCGCCTTCGTGCTCGTCGACTTCAAGGGGGGCGCCGCCTTTCAGCCCGTGGCCCGGCTCCCTCACGTTGCCGGCATGGTCACCAACCTGGAGGACGACCCGACCATGGTGGAGCGCTTCCGTCTCGCCGTGGAGGGCGAGATGGTCCGCCGCCAGTCGCTCTTCAAGAGCGCGGGGAGCGTCCCCGACATCCGCGCCTATCACCTCAGGAGGTCCACCGACCCCGCGCTGGAGCCGCTTCCCCACCTCTGGCTGGTGGTCGACGAGCTCGCCGAGCTGCTCACCGCCCATCCCGACTTCGACCTCTTCTTCGAGGGCGTGGCCCGGCTCGGACGCGCCCTGGGCATCCATCTCCTGCTGGCCACCCAGGGGCTGTCCAGCGGGCTGGCCCGGCTGGATCGCCACCTCTCCTACCGGCTCTGCCTGCGGACCAACAGCCTGCAGGAGAGCGTGCTCGTGCTCGGCTCGCCGATCGCCGCCCAGCTTCCTCTCAGCCCCGGCGTGGGCTACCTCAAAGTCGGCCAGGGGGAGCCCCAGCGCTTCCGCGCGCACCTGGTCGGGGGCCCGCCCCGCGACGCCTCCCCCGACCGCCGCCCCGACCCCGATGCCGCGGTGCGGATCTTCTCGGTCACCCGGCCGGCGGAGCCTGACGGCGCCGAGCCTGGCGGCGATGACCCCACGGCGCGGTCGACGTCCTCTGCGGACGGGACAACCGCGCTGAGCCTCCTCGTCGAGCGGATCGCGAGCCGGGGGGCCGCGCCCGCCCATCCCGTCTGGGTGACCCCGCTGCCCCGGACACTCTCGCTGGACCGGGTGCTGACCGCGCGCGGGCACTCGCTCCAGGTGGGGCTGGGGCTGGCCGACTACCCGCTCCAGCAGCAGCAGCGGCCGTGGGCGATCGACTTCCACGGCCCGATCGGCCACCTGGCGATCGTCGGCGCTCCCCGCACCGGTCGGAGCACGGCGCTGCGCACCATCGCCGCCTCCTTCCTCCTCAGCCACGACCCCCGCTCCGTCCAGCTCTACGTGCTCGACATGGGCGGCTCGCTGCAGGCACTTGTCGACGCCCCCCACGTCGGCGCCGTGGCCGGAAAGGGGGATCCCGAGGTGGTCCGCCGCATCGTGCGCCTGCTCACCCGCCTGGTCGATCAGCGCGACCGCGAGCTGCGCCGGCGTTGGCGGGAGCGGGGCTCCGACGACGGCTTCGGCGACGTCTTCCTGCTGGTCGACAACTGGGGGGCGGCGACCCGGGCCTTCGATTGGATCGACGAGGAGGTGACCGCGCTGGCCGGGGTGGGCCTCTCCTACGGCATCCACCTGGTGCTGAGCGCCGACCGGTGGGGGGACATCCGCCCCGCCCTCCGCGACCGCATCCCGGGGCGGCTGCAACTCCGCCCCATCGATCCCGGCGACTCCGCGTACGACCTCCGTGCCACCCGGGCTCTCTCGAGCACCCCCGGACGCGCCCTGGCCGCGGGCCCCTGCCAGGTCCAGCTGGCACTCCCGCGGATCGACGGCGGCGACCCGGCGGTCGATGTGGACACCGCCTTCCGCGACCTGGTCGCGCACCGCGCCCTCCCCGGCGCAGCAGCGCCCCGAGTCCCGCTGCTGCCGCGCACCGTCCTCCTCGGCAGCCTGGACTGGGCGGACTGGCGACGGCGGAGGGAGATCCCGCTGGGCATCGGGGACGCCGACCTGCGCCCGGTGCCGTTCGACCTGCTGGCGCGGGATGCGCAGCACCTGTACGTGTGCGGCGACTCCCGATGCGGCAAGACCAGCTTCCTGCGCGCCCTGGTGCTGGCGATGACCCGGGTCCTCTCCCCCGAGGAGGTGCAGTTCCACCTCGTCGACATCCGCCGGAGCCTGCTCGACGCCGTCCCCGATGCGTACGTCGGGGGTCACGCGATGACGGCGTCAGCGGTGGAGACGGTCGTCCAGGGTCTGAGCAAGGAGCTGTCTCGGCGTCAGCCCCCGCCCGGGGCCAGCCGGCAGGACCTCGCCGAACGGCGTCACATCGAGGGCCCCGAGCTGGTGCTGGTGGTCGACGACGACGATCTCGTGGACTCCTCGGCGCTTTCCCCCCTGGTCCCGGCGGTACCGGTCGCCTGGGACCTGAAGTTCCACGTCGTCCTGGCCCGGCGCCCCGCCCCGCCCGGCTACGACAGCCTGGGCAGTGCCCTGGCGGGTCAGGGGGCGGTGGGCGTGGAGATGAGCGAGGCGGAGCGCTGCCTCTTCGTCCCCCGCCCGGTCAACCTGCCGCCCGGGCGAGCCCACCTGGTGGTGCGCGGACAGCCGACCCTGCTGCAGCTCATCCACGCCGGAGAGGGGTAGGGAGCTGCTCAGCGCCGGGATAGCCGCTCCAGGCGCTCGCTGACCTCCTCCGGCCGGTGGAGCAGGACGGTCCCGTTGAGGGACTCCGGCACCGCGTGGAGGGATGGCAGGCCCCAGACCGCCCTCCAGACCGTGACGCCGGCACGGTGGCCGGCCTCGACGTCGAGCTCGTTGTCGCCGACGAAGATGGTGCGCGGCGGTTCCACCCCGAGCCCGCGCAGCGCCAGGAGCAGCCCCTCGGGGCTCGGCTTCGGCTGGGCCACGTCCTCCAATCCGACCACGACCGGGAAGTGGTGAAGCAGCCCGGTCGCCTCCAGACCCTGGCGGAGCGCGGCCAGCCGGCGCGAGGAGACCACCGCCATGGCCAGGCCAGCTCCCTGCATCGCGTCCAGCAAGGAGGTGATCCCGGGGAAAAGGCGGGGCGCGGTCGGGCGCTCGAAGAGGGGCAGGATCTCGGCACTCCTCCCCGGCCAGGCGGTCTCGATGCGGGTGAGGAGCGGCTCGCCGTCGTGGCTCCAGAAGATCCTGGCACCGGCGGTCGCGGACGGGTCGAGAGCAATCAGCTCGCCAACCGCGGCCTCGTCGACGAAGCGGCTGTCCACCAGCGTGCCGTCGAAATCGAAGACCACCGCCTCGATGGCGGGCTCGGGCGGGGGCGGTGCGCTGGGATCAGGGGCCATGGTGTGCGCTCCCGGTCGTTCCCGGGGAGCGAGACTAGCACCCGGGGCCGGGCCCACGAGATGGCGAACCGGTCGCGCGGATGAACCAACCTCCGCGGGATCCGTGATGAGACCTCCGCGATCGCGCCGGAATGGTGCGGTCAGTGGAAGAGGAGCATGGCGACGCCGGCACCGACGATCAGCGGTGCTCCGACGCAGGCGGCGATCACCTGCACCGACTCGGTCTCCCGAGGCCACCACTGGTGGGGGACGGCCTGGTTGACCGGCACCCTGGCCCGCCGGCGCCGGGCCGGCTGGCCGAATACCACGGTGACGGCGAGGCAGAAGAGGGAGACGAGCAGGGCGTAGTCAGCAGTCGCCGCGGCCGCGTGGGTCGCTCCGGCGCGCCACAGCAGCGCCGCGACCGTGAACGTCACCAGGCCCAGGGCGGCCCCGAGAAGCGCCCCGAGAAGGGGGGCGGCGAGGCTGAGGCGCGGCTGGCGGGGAACCGGCATGACGCCACCCAGCGTACCACCCGGTGGTGATCGGGCAGGAAACTCCCGGCGACCCTCGCGGGAACCCGTCGTGGCAGGGATTCCGTCACAGAGAGGGCGGTGGCATGACGAACTGCAACGAACCGGGAACGCATGTTGACCGGATCGTTGCAGGCGCATACTCTCAGCGCGCACCGCTCGGAGCGGGGCACGTCCCCCCACCGGTCCCACCCAACGTCCCAGCAGGAAACCCCGATGCCCCCACGCTCTCGGCTCGCCCTCGCAGCCCTCGGTGCCACCGCGGTCGCCGCGGCGCCCGCCGCCGTCATGGCCTCGACCTACGTGGTCCGGCCGGGCGACACCCTCACCGGCATCGCCCTGCGCCACGGCTCATCGGTCCAGGCCATCGTGGAGGCCAACCGCCTCGGCAACCCCGGCCCTCTCCGGGTCGGCCAGCTCCTCGAGATCCCCGACCCCAGCCGCAGCCTCCCCTCCTATGTGAGTGGCAGCCCGGATCTCGACTCGTACACCGTGGTTGCCGGCGACACCCTGTGGATCATCTCCCGCCGCTACGGCGTCGACCCGACCGCCCTGGCGCGCGCCAACGGGCTGAACGTGAACACCGGGCTGCCCGCGGGCGCCCAGATCCAGGTCCCCGGCCGGCTGGTCCGGGTCAACGCCCTGCTCAGCCACGTCGCCCAGCAGGTCGGGCTGGAGCCCGCGCTGGTGAAGGCGGTGGCGTGGCTGGAGTCGGGCTGGCGGCAGGACCTGGTCTCGCCCACGGGTGCGGTCGGCCTGATGCAGGTCGAGCCGTACACCGGTGAGTGGGTGTCCCAGTTCCTGGCCCACCGTGCGCTCAACGTCCGCACCGCCGAGGACAACGTGACCGCCGGGGCCCTGCTGCTCGGCCACCTCCTCTGGATGCACGAGGGAGACACCGGCCGCGCGCTCGCCGCCTACTACCAGGGCGACGCCAGCATCGGCGAGCACGGCCTCTTCCTCGACACCCAGCAGTACCAGGGTGCCGTCCTCGATCTGATGGCGTCGGAGTAGGCCGGGCGCTCCGTCCCTGGTCCCCGGGCGGGCTCCTTTTCCACAGGCTTGTGCACAACACGCACACCCTGCGCGGTCCGCCTCAGCCGGTGGCCGGCCTCGCGGAGCGCTCGGCGGAGCAGGCCCCGGGGGCGTGACGGGTGGTCCACCCGTGGAGGGGCCACGCGGATGGCCGGGAGCCCCCTCTGGGGACACACCTCGGGGCGCCCTCCGGCCCCGGAGGGACCCGCCACGAGCCGGCTGAATCTGGGCCGAACGACCCAATCTGAAGGCGGGAGAGAGAATATGTGCGGCCCACCTGTTGACACAAGGAAGGGCGGCGCGTATATCAGGTCCCAATCTACCCATGCGGCCGGGCAAAGGCCAGGCCGGAGCTTCCCAGCGGAGGGGGTGCCTCATGCCCAAACGGATCCAACTCACGACCTTGCTGGCGCTGCTGGCCCTGGGGGCCGCCGCCTGCGGCTCCAGCAGCACGTCCAGCAGCCCCAAGGCCTCGGGCTGCACCGGCAGTGTGACCGTCGCCACCGAGCTGCCGGTGAGCGGCAACGACGCCTCCGACGGGCTGCCCACCCAGAACGGTGCCGTCCTCGCCGTCGACCAGGCGAACACCAGCAACACCCTGGGCGGCTGCACGCTGACCGTGATCAACAAGGACGACACCAGCGCCGCGACCGGGGCCCACGACCCCACCCAGGGGGCCTCGAACATGACCGCCCTAGCCGGCAACCAGGCCGTGGTCGGGGTGGTCGGTGCCTTCAACTCCAACGTCTGCGAGGCGGAGGAGCCGATCGCCAACGATGCCGACCTGGTGATGATCAGCCCGTCCTGCACCAACCCGGGGCTGACGATCGTCGGCTCCAACTCGAGCATCGACACGAGCAGCCTGCGGCCGACCGGCAAGATCACCTTCTTCCGGGTGTGCACCACCGACATCGGCCAGGGGGCCGGGCTCGCCCAGGTGGCGACCCAGACCCTGAAGGACACCAAGGCCTACGTCTTCGATGACCAGGAGACCTACGGCGCGGGACTCGCGGCCACCTTCACCACCGACTTCACCGCCGATGGCGGTACGGTGGTCGGCCACGCCAGCCTCCCGGGTACCACCACCGACTTCACCAGCGAGCTGACCCAGGCCAAGGCCGACGGCGCCGATCTCATCTTCTTCGGCGGCACCTCGTCGAACGGCGGCGGCATCATCCGCTTGCAGATGGGCAACGTCGGCCTGGGCAGCGTCGACTTCCTCGGTGGCGACGGCATCCAGGACACCCAGTTCTTCACCGAGGCGGGCAGCGCCGGTGATGGCGCCTACAGCACCGTGGCCGCCCCCAACCCCGCCGACCTCTCCAGCGCAAGCGCCTTTGTCTCGGCCTACAAGGCCAAGTTCAACAGCGCCCCCGGCGCCTACTCGGCCAACGCCTACGACGCCATGAACATCATCATCCAGGCGATCAAGGAGGCCATCCAGGCCAACGGCGGCAAGCTGCCGACCAGCCCAGCAGCCTTCCGCGAGGCGGTGCGGGCCAACGTGGCCGCCATCCACTACAGCGGAGCCATCGGCGTCACCAGCTTCGACAGCAACGGCGACACCACCAACAAGCTGCTCACCCTGTGGAAGGGCGTGAACGGCGCGTGGACCTATGTCTCCACGCTCACGGTCTCGAGCTAAAGCGGACGCAGTCTCGCACTGATCGCGGGGGGAGGCGACGCCTCCCCCCGCTCCGTGACTGAAGAGAGAGGCAGATGAGCGCAGCCACCGAGGCCGCGGTCCGCGGCGGCAAACCGGCGCCCCGGGCCCGGCGCGGCCGCCGCCTGGGCATCAGCCAGGGTCAGTTCCTCACCGTCCTCTCCGCCGTCTTCCTGATCCTGATGCTCCTCATGGTCGTTCGGGATGGTGCGTCCACCGCCGGCAACGAGGTGTGGCGCGGCCTGGTCCTGGGCGCCATCTACGCGCTCATCGCCGTGGGCTACACCCTGGTGTACGGCATCATCGAGCTGATCAACTTCGCCCACGGTGACGTGTTCACCCTGAGTGCCTTCTACTCGGTGTTCCTGGCGGGGATCCCGGGCGTGCAGGAGGGCTTCTTCAAGCGATTCCTCGGCTTCGACATCAATCACCTCGCCAGCTCCGGCCCCGGGGGCCTGGTCCTCGCCCTGCTCATCATCTTCCCCGTCGCCATGACCCTGGCCGGGCTCACGGGTGTGCTCATCGAGCGGGTCGCCTACCGCCGGCTGCGGAACGCACCGCGGCTGGCGCCGCTGATCACCGCGGTCGGGGTCTCCTTCCTCCTCGAGGGGATCATGTTCGCCTTCTTCGTCCC
>Ga0209415_10017688_pt1 | contig 11320 bp, 9 predicted proteins | sample PeaSoiSIISIP2007_FD_187696 | JGI IMG/M metagenome (GOLD analysis project Ga0209415, IMG submission 187696) | Peat soil microbial communities from Weissenstadt, Germany - SII-SIP-2007 (SPAdes) (version 2) | ecosystem: Environmental > Terrestrial > Soil > Wetlands > Peat | place: Germany...
GTCCTGAGCATCGAGGAGCAGTCGCGCATGCTCGCGCTGGAGCTCGGGGTCGTGGGCTTGATGAACGTGCAGTTCGCGGTCAAGGGAGGCGAGGTCTACATCCTCGAGGTGAATCCGCGCGCGAGCCGCACGGTGCCGTTCGTGTCGAAGGCGACGGGGCGACCGCTCGCGAAGATCGCCGCAGCGCTCATGATCGGCAAGACGCTCGACGACCTCGGGGTATCGGACGCGCCCGTGGCGCGCCACACGAGCGTGAAGGAGAGCGTCTTCCCGTTCGCCAAGTTCCCGGGCGTGGACACGATCCTGGGGCCGGAGATGCGGTCGACCGGCGAGGTGATGGGCATCGCCGACACGTTCGCGAGGGCGTTCGGCAAGGCGATGCTCGCGAGCGGGATCGAGCTGAGGCTCCCCGAGGGAACGGCCACGAGGCGCCGGACGTTCATCAGCGTCAAGGACGAGGACAAGCCGGCCGCGATCCACATCGCCCGGAGGATGCGAGGGGTCGGGTTCGACATCGTCGCGACGCGCGGGACGGCGGCGGCGCTGGAGCGGGCTCGCGTCCCGGTCGAGGTCGTGAAGAAGGTGAACGAGGGATCGCCGGACGTGGTCGACGCCATCCGGAGCGGCACGATCTCGATCGTCGTCAACACGACGATCGGCGCGAAGGAGGTGCGCGACAGCTACTCGCTGCGGCGGCAGACGCTGCTCGCGAACATCCCGTACTTCACGACGATCGCAGCGGCGCTGGCCGCTTGCGACGCGCTCGAGGCGGCGCAGGGCGACCAGCTCGCGCGCGTGCGGACGCTGCAGGAGTGGGCCGGGGGGAGGTAGACTCCCCGGCGTCCCATGCGACAGCCGAGGTACCCCCTGGAGGCGCTCGCCGAGCTGCGACGGCGAACCGCGGAGGCCGCGACGCGCCGTCTCGCGGGCGCGATCCGCACGCGCGACGCGGCGGCCCGCGCGAGGCTGGCGGCGGAGGAAGCGCAGCACGAGCACGAGCGCGCGGCGGCCCGCGTGCGGGACGCGGAGCGAGAGGCGCTGCAGCGGGGCGAGCTGCGCGCAGCAGACCTGGCGAGTGGCGAGGCGTGGGGGGTTCGCGTGATGGCGGAGCATGCGAGGCTCCGCGCCGGGGTGGAGCGCACGAAAACGGCGGAGATCACGGCGGCCGCGGTAGAGCTCGAAGCGCAGACAACCCTCGCGTCGCGGCGCGGGGAAGCCGATGTGGTCGCGAAGGACCGCGCTCGCTGGGAGGACGCGCGCCGCCGATCGACGGAGGCGCGCGACGAGGAGGCCGCGTCGGAGGCGTGGCGTCCAGGGGCGGCTGGTGCGCCCACTTCGGGGAAGCCAAAGCGGTGACCCTGGACGCACGGGGCGACCCCAAGGCGGCCAGGTTGCTGGCGGCCGCTCTGCTCCAGGTCGCGGCGCTCGCGGTCGGGTGTCACGGGAGCGGAACGCCCGAGCTCATACCCCGTGCCCACCCGTCCGCGCCCGAGAGCGCCCGGACATCTCCCACGCCCGAGGGCGGCGTCGCGGCGGTCGAGGACGCGGGGACTGCCGTCGACGACGGTCTGCCGAGGATCGCGGTGGTGCTGGACGACCCCAGGCTCGCGACCGCCCGCGCACGCGAAGACGACCACGACGACTCCGCGGCCGCGCGTGAAGTGGACCTCGTGCAGGCGAGCGCATCGCTCGACCGGACGGCTTCGTGCGCATGGTCGTACGTGGCGGGCCGCCTCCACCTGGCGGCGGAAGAGGCGAGCGCCGCGGCGCCGGCATTCGAGCGAGCGGCAAGGGGCGATGACGCGGGGCCGCCCTGTCCGCTGGCCCCGTATGCCCTGCTGCGCGAAGCGCAGGCCCTCGGACGCCTCGGGCGCCACGACGAGGCGCTGGCGGCCGTCCGCGCCGTCGGCGGCGACGTTGCGGAGCGCGACGAGGCAAAGACGGTTCTCGCCGACGAGCTGGCCGCCACTGGGGATCGCGCGTCCGCCGTCCAGATCTGGCGTGCACTGTTGCCCCCCGCGGGGGCGCACGCTGCGGGCAGCCGCTGGGCCGAGGTGGCGGTGCACCTGGCGTCGGCGCTGCTCGACGGCGCGGATGGATCGCCGAGCTCGCGCGCCGCGGAAGCGCTCGACCTCGCGACGCGAGTCCTCGTCGAATCTCCTCTGACCGTGGACAAGCTCGACGTTCTCGGGCTTCGTTCGCGAGCCGCCGCGTTCTCGGGTCACGGCATGACGCCACCCCTCACGCCCGATGAGCAAGTCCGCCAGGCGCAAGCCTGGCTCGACGCCTCGAAGCCGAAGCGCGCGCGGGAGGTCGCAGAATCCCTCCTGAAGGCGATCCCTCGTGGAGACAGGGCGCATCGGGCGGCGGCGTGCAAGGCCGCGGTCATCGTCGCGCAGGCGACGCCGCGCGGGCGGGCCGATGCGCCGGCCGACGCCTGGGGCGCGGCGATCGCGCGGTGCGAGGGCGACGACGCGCTGGCGACGGCGTTGTACCAGGGCGGAAAGGCGAGCGCGGCAGCGCAGCGACAGGACGAGGCGCTCGCGCGATTCGGCAAGGTCGAGACACTCTTTCCGGGTCACCGCCTGGCCGATGATGCGCGGCTCCGCGCCGCGCTCGTCCTCCGCGACAGCGGCGACGAGGCCCGGTCGCTCGCGATGCTCGAGTCACTGCCGGACACGTATCCCGAGGGAGACATGCGAGGCGAAGCGATCTTCCGCGTCGCGCTCGCGAAGCTCGTCTCACGCGACCTGGACGCGGCGCGGGCTGCCCTGGATCGGTGCCGCGTGATCTCGCAGGACGACCGCGGGGCCGGCGGAGCCGGACGGGCCGCCTATTTCCGGGCGCGCGTGGGCGAGCTCACGGGACAGGCGGACGACGCCAAGAGCCGGTACGCGGCCCTCATCGCCGACGAGCCGCTGAGCTACTACATGCTCCTCGCGTACGCGCGCCTCTCGGCCCTCGATGCCGGCGCCGCCCGCTCCGCACGCGATGCGGCGGTGTCGCGCGAGGCCCCGGGGCCCTTCCTGACGCGCGACCACCCGGAGCTCGCGACGCCCGGCTTCGACCGCTTCGTTCGTCTGCTCGAGGTGGGCGAGATCGATGCGGCCCGACGGGAGGCGGCGGCCGCGGGGCTGCTCGCCGACTCGGTCGACCCCGAAGTGCTCTGGACGCTCGCGTGGCTCTACGATCGCGCCGGCGCCCCCGAGCTGGGCCATGCGTTCGCGCGCGCGCGCCTGGTCGACCACCGCGCACACTGGCCCGCGGGGCGGTGGAGGCTACCGTGGGAGGCGGCATTCCCGCGCGCGTGGGCGCCCGTCGTCGCGAGCGAGAGCGGGTCGTCGAGCGTCCCTGCGCCGCTCACGTGGGCCATCATGCGCGAAGAGTCGGGGTTCAACCCGGACGCCCACAGCCCGGCGAACGCCATCGGTCTGATGCAGCTGATCGCCGGAACCGCGCGCCAGGTGGCACGCACGACGCAGCTGCCCTGGGACGAGGACGCTCTTCGCCGCCCCGCCGTGGCGATCGCGCTCGGCGCGCGCCTGCTCTCCTCGCTCCGTGCGTCATTCCCCGGTCGGCCCGCCCTCGCCATCGCCGCATACAATGCGGGCTCGGGATCGGTTCGACGGTGGCTGGCCGACCGGGGCACTGACGACCTCGACGTCTTCGTCGAGCGCATCGCGTTCGACGAGACCCGCGCCTACGTGAAGCGCGTGCTCGCGAGCGAGGCGGCGTACGCCTACCTCTACGCCCCCGACGCGCTCGAAGAGGTCTTCGCACTGCCCCTCGGCCCGGCGAGGCCTCCGGGAGCGCTGGTGGCCGGACCCTAGCCGCGCCGTCGAGATTGGAATGATCGCGCATCCGCGCGCCGATCCCGCGGTATGCGTGCACGCCCCAGCGGGAGGGACGCGCCCACGGGCGGGATGGGCACCGGCATGCATGTGGATGGTTGCATCGATCCCGCACCATCCCCGCACCCATGCCGCGGTATGGGCGCATCCCTCTCGCCTCATGGACGCATCCTTCCGATGCGATGGGCGCATCTCTCCCGTGGGATCGATGCACGCCCCTGCGGGATGGGTGCATCCTTCCATGGGCATCCGTGCATCCCTCTCGTGGGATCGATGCACTGACATCGTTGGGGCACGTGTCGACGTCGTTGGGGGACACGGCGACGCCCTTGGGGGGCGCGCCCTTCCATGGGCGTCGATGCACCCATCCCGTGGGGTCGATACGCCCCCCAACGGCGTCGATGCACCGACGTACGACGTCGACGCGCCCCCCACCGACGTCGACACACCCATCCCGTTGGGGCGCGCGCCTAGCCTGCACGTCGATGCACCCATCCCGTGGGGGGAATCCACCCATCCCGCAGGGGCACGCATCCTCCCCCCCACGTCAGGCGCGCCCATGTAGGACAAATCGATGGCCCGATGTCGATTTTCGGGTCCGAAACGGGGCCGCCGCGATGAAAGAGTCGCGGCGCTCCCCGGCCCGATCGAGCGGGACCCGGCTCAGCGAGAGGCCCGTGACTTCAAAAGCCATCGCATCCCGATTCCATCTCGGAACGATCCCCCGGGCTGAAGCCCGGGGCACGGGCGCACACCGCTTCGCGAAGCCCGCCTCGCGGCGGGCTCCTTCGGGCGAGCAGTTGGCACGTAGCCCGCCGAGAGGCGGGCTTTGCGCGCCAGCGTACAAGGTGCCCCGGGCTTCAGCCCGGGGATTCTGATCAATGGACGGTTGCTAAAGCAGCCCGCGCTCGAGCATCGACACCGCTCGCCGGCGCGCCACGATGACATGATCGAGGAGCGGCACGCCGACCACGTTCGCCCCTCCGGACACGGTGCGGGTAAACGCCGTGTCCTCGGCGCTTGGCTCCGGGTCGCCGCTGGGGTGGTTGTGGACCAGCACGAACGCGCTGGCCGCTTCGCGCAGCGCGATCCGAAGGGGATCGCGCGCGGCCACGTGAAGGCCGTGGATGCCGCCGGAGGCGACGCGGCGAGCGGCCCGCAGGCCGTGGTGGCCATCGAGCGCCAGGATCCACAGCTCCTCGTGATCGAGGGTCGCCAGGCGCGGCCTTGCCCAGGCTTCCACCGCCCGCCGGTTCGGCAGCGTCGCGGTGGCGTCGAGCGACGCGGCGACGACCGCGCGGCGACCGAGCTCGATGGAAGCGGCGAGGCGCGCGGCCTTGGCGGCTCCCACTCCCGCGCGCTGCGTGAGCTCGCCGACTCCCGCGCGCACGAGCCCGGAGACGCCTCCGTGCTCCTCGAGCAACGTGGCGGCGAGGATGCCCACCGGGAGCCCCGTGCAACCAGTGCCGAGCACGATGGCCACGAGCTCCGTGTCTCCCAGATGCTCCACTCCCACGGTCGCGGCGCGCTCGCGCGGACCGACCCACGGCTCGGACATGCTCATCTGCGTCGGCTCCCCTCCACGGGATGTGCCATCTTCCTTCGTGGGGCTTTGCGCGTACTTCGCGTCGAGGTCGCCTGTCCGGGACGGCGACGCACCGTCCGCAGCGCTACTGGCAGATGCCGAACTCGGGGTCCGGGAAGAGGGGCAGGCCGCCCTGGCACATGTGGCCTGCCGAGCACTCGGCGGCCGTCGCCGTGTGACAGAGCACGTAGCAGCTGCGGTTGTCCGTCGTGCCGAGGCACACAAGGCCGGCCGCGCAGTGGTCGGTCTCGCAGCTCTCGCCGGCGTGAGCGCCGCCGATCGCGACGCAGCTCCTCGTTCCGTCGTCGCGGACGACGGCGCAGGTCTCGTTTGCAGGGCAGGACGGGGAAAGGAGCGTGCACGGTTGCACGGGCAGGCACACGGGGACCTTCGTCTGCGGCGACAGCGCCATCGGCTGGATGTCGCAGAACTGCACGGAGGGGCAGGCTTCGTTGCCCTCGCAGCAGTAGCGATGGCACGCCGGAACGGCGCCCACGCACTCGAATGACGGCGCGCAGTCCTGCGGGCCGCTGCACGAGAAGCCTTCGGGCACTTGTCCTCCGGGGAGGCAGGCGGCACCTACGGAGGGCGAGCCGGCCGAGCCCTCCGTGGAAGGCATGACGGGCACCACATGGCACCCGAGGGCGACCTCGACGTACGCGCCGGATGCTTCCAATGAGCCGCCGTCAGGCGCCGTCTGGCAGGCCGCCTGCGCGCACGCCTGGGGGTTGGCCGGATCGTCCGGATAGCAGCACCCGGTGGAGTGCGACGAGTTGCAGAGCGGGCTGCCCTGGTACGTGGGTGCGGGCGCCAAGGCGACGTCCCCGGGGGCATTCGCGGTCGCCTCGGGCGCGCCGGCGTCCGACGCGTCCGGGCTGTACGCGCTCTTCACCGTCGGCCCCGCCTCGACGAGGGGCTCATCGCTCGCGCCCGAGACGCTGACCCCGTTGCAGGCGGCGACGAGGACCAATGCGAGCGCGAGAAGGGTACGTGAGACCATCGAAGGGAAGCCGTGGAAGGAGCGACGCGCCGTATCCAGTGTTCACGGAACGTGCCGGAGACTTCATTGTCGCCGGAGATCGGCTGGAACGCCACAATCGGTCGCGACCGACAGCGGTTGCGGCAGCCGCAGCATGACTTCCGTGTCGTGGAACCCGATGTGGGATACGGGTCGGGGCACCCTTTCACGGCACCTGCAGCTCATGCACGACCGAGTTTCCTGCCGCATCGAACGCGCGGACGGTGACGATGTGCGGGCCCGGACCGCCCGGCAGCAGGGGCGTGATGTCGGCGTCGACCGTCTCGTCGGCCGTGTCGAACAAGCCGTCGAGCGACGATAGCGGCCGCCAGTCCAGCCTGCCATCGATCGCCGCCTCGACCCGGACGATGGGCCCCAGCCCGTCCGTGACCTCCATACGGAGCCGCCGCCCTTGCATCCCGATTGTCTTGAAGACCGGCGGCGTATTGTCCACGAGCACCGGCGCGCTCTCCAGCGCGTGATGCGTGACGTCGCCGAGCGGGTTCGCGATCTCGTCGCTCGCGTCGACCCGCAGCCGGTACTTGCCCTCCGCGAGCGCGGCCGTGTCCCAGTCGAGCTCCGCCTTGGTGACCACGTCGTCGGGTCGGGTGGCGTCCAGCCAGCGCGTTTCGCCCTCGCGACGGAACTGGACGCGATAGCGGAGCTCGTCGTCATCCGGGTTGTCCACCTTCCAGGTGACGTGAACGGTGCTGTCGTGCCTCGCGGGCTCGCCCCCGCTCGCCACGATACCCTCCTTGGGTTCGGGCGGGCTGCCCTTGCTTCGCGCGGCGATCTCCGTCACCACCGCGCGCAGGTTCTCCGTCCGGAACGCGAGCGTGACGTCGGCGATCGTGGCGGCGGCGTCCCTGAGGCGCGCGCGCACCTGGACGTAGCGCCCCGCAGGGCTCAACGCGGTGGCGCCCTCGGCTACCGGGGCGCTCCAGGCGCTCCACGTCGTGTCCGGCACCTGCGTATCGCCCGACCGGGTCGACACCTCGACCGCCCCCGCGCCGCGCCAGGTGATGTGCCCGAAGCGAGCCCGCAGACCGGCGTCGAGGGGCTTGCTCGTCCACACGGAATCGGGACCCCCCACGGCGAGGACTCGGTGGAACGTCGCCGGGTCGCTGCCGAGCACGAAGCGCGTGCGGCCCGCGAGCACCATCGCGCCGATCTGGCGCTCGTCGGTGTCCGCCGCGAGCGCCACGACGTGCGCGTCGTCGACGCCGTACACGCGCCCCTCGGCGCCCGTGCCGACGTACGGCATGCCGTGGTCGTCGAGCGCGAGGGAGACGTAGTGGAAGTCGTCGTGGTGCATCATGCGCTCGGGCCGGCCGCTGGCGTCGAAGCGCCACAGGGACCCCTTGCCAGTCTTCGGCTTCGCGACCGTCGAGGGGCCGGGCGGGCTCCGTCCACCCCCGCCCTTGTGCGATGACGCCGACTCCGCGGTCTCGCTCGCCGCCGCCGCGGCGCCCTCGTTGGCGATGGCGTAGAGGCTCCGGTTCGGCCCGACGGCGATCGCGTGGACGTCTTCGCCGTGAAAATCGTAGAGCACCGACGCCCGGCCGGCGGCGGTGATCCGGTAGAGGAGCCCCTTGCCGCCCGTGCCTGCGAAGACGGCGCCGTCGTCGCCCACGGCGAGGGCGACCACGAAGGGCTCGTCCGTCTTGAAGTAGACGCTCGAGGCGCCCGCGGCGTCGACGCGTACGACGTCTCCCTCCGAGCCCGTCCCGGCGTAGAGAGCGGTGCCCGCCTTGTCGACGGCAAGCGCGAAGACGCTGTCGACGTCAGGGATCGTCGCGAACACGTCGGCCTTGCCCTGGGAGACGCGGTAGAGCTTGTTGCTCGTCGTGGCGGCGTAGACGAGGCCCGCGCGATCGACGGCGAGCGCGTTGACCGCGTTCTCGCCAGTATCGGCGAACACGCTCGCCTGGTCGTTGGCGATCCGGACGATCTTGCCACCCGACGAAGGCCCCGTCCCGACGAGCACGCTGCCGTCGCCGAGGGCCAGGGCGCACGTGGCCGTCGTCCCTGCCCCGGCGGGCAATGCGACGTTGCCCAGCGTCCATCCCGCTCGCACGACGCCGTCGGACTCGACGGTCACGCCCTTCAGGTCTCCCCCCGAGAGCTTCTCGAGCGTGTCGAGCTCGAACGTGCGTGTCCCGACGGCGCCGGCGTCCCCCGCGACGACGGTCGCGAACGCCAGGAACGCGACGACGAGGGGGGCCGCGGAGCGCATGGTTTGCTTATTACACCGCCTGGGCGATCCCTGTCAGGGCGCGAGGCAGCAAAACGTGGTGGGCGTGGCCGGACTGGCCGATCCCGTGGCGCTCACGGCGGATGCGGCGCAGGAGCCGGCGGCGCTGGGCGCGACGTCGAGCAGGTAGTCGCCCGGCTCCTGGACGGCGTCGCAGTTGATGGGAGCGTCGTACACGATGGCGTTGGCGGAGCACGTGCCGTCGGTCGACGACGAGACGGTCAGCGTCGCCGAGCACGACCCTCCGCTAACGTTCCCGCAGGTGCACGTCGTGCACGCGCGGCCGTCGTCGAAGGCGCCGTAAAATGTCTCGGCGGTCGTGTATCCCGTGGCCGGGCACGGGACCGAGCCCGGCTGCGAGATACAGAGCGTCTTCCCGAAAGGCGGGGCTGGCAGCGGGGCGCAGACCGACCCCGACCCGCAATCCGTCTGGGCCGGGGCGACCGCGGAGACGCAGGCCAGGGCGTTGGTCCCCCAGGTCGGAGGCGCGATCGACTTCGAAGGCATGGCCTGGCAGCTTCCGCCGGTAGGGATCGACGCGCCCATCGTCATCTCGACGCCCGCGGCCCCCATCGTCGGGCACGTGATGATGGTGCCGATCTCCGTGCACGCGCCCGGCGTGAGCGTGATGTCTTGGCAGTACTTCGCGCTCGAGCACGGGGAGGTCGTTCCGAGGTTGACGAAGAACGAGACCACGGGCGAGGAGCACGAGACGCCCGTCGGGGTCGCGCAGGTGCAACCGCAGGTGGGCGTGGTCGCGGACAGGCCGGCATACCCCTCGTAGGCGGGGCCGGCGAAGTTGGCGGAGCAAGCGGGACCGGCCGTCGACGACGCGTAGAGCTCGAAGGGGCCGCTCCATCCGGAGGGGACGGTCGGGACGCACTCGAAGGCGCCGGCGCAGTGGGAAGGTGGCTCTTCGAAGACGTCGGGGACGAAGATGTCCGCCGATCCGGTGTCCGCGGTCGCATCTACCGGGGCGTCGCCGCCGCTGTCGGCGAAGGGGACCGCGTCGCCCGTCGCGTCGGTGTAGGCGCTCGCATCGCCCGCGGCCTCCGCGGTGACGTCGCCGCTGCCATCGATCGGCGCCGTGCCTCCATCCATGGGGAGCGAGGTAAACGCCTCACCACCGCACGCCCCGGCGGCCGCGAGGGCCCCCGCCAGGATCACCCTGCGCACAAGGAGCGGGGACATCGAGGACGAGCATACGCGATCCGACCGGCGAAGCCGCACCGGACCTCACGGGCCATCGCGCGGAGTCTGGTGCGCGGCTCGAGGCGTGGCGGCCACGGGCGTGAACTCGGCGATGATCTCGCGAAGGCTTTTGGGATCGAACGGCTTCTCGAGGATCGCGTTCGGAACCGCGTCGAGGAACTCGCGGGCCGCCGGCGTGAATGCGCCCCCGGTCAGGAAGACGACCCGACGCGCCTGATCCGGGTCGATCTCCAGCAAGCGCTCGTACATTTCCATGCCGGTCATCTCCGGCATCATGACGTCCGTCAGGATGACGTCGTAGCGCTCCCCTCCCTCGATCGCCGCGAGGGCTGCCCTGGCGTGCGTGAAAACCACGGCGTCGTGGTGCGGCGCGAGGCTCCGCTGGATGGTACGCCCGAGGGTCGCCTCGTCGTCGACGATGAGAACGTTGCGCCGTCTCCCCGGCGTGCCGGCCGGAGCGATCGACGGCACCGAGACCGGGAGGCGGGGTGGCTTCGTCAAGGGAATGGTAGACCGGGGACGGTCAATGTCGAGGGTCTTTCTCCCTCACGGACGCCACTTCTCGCCCCGCTTCTTCTCCTTCGGCGACCGCGGATCGGTCACCGCTCCGTCGGGCTCTCTACAGCAGCGCGTCGACAGGTAGTAGTACGAGAAGCCCTCGTTGTGCGTGTAGATCTTGGGCCTGCATTGGTTGCGAACCCCGTAGAGCCAGGGACCACCGGTGGTGACGTTGTCGAACTTGCTCGTCGGCTCGGAGGTCTCGCTCGAGGCGAGCTCGTCCGCGTTGCCGGGCATGTCCCACACGCCGTAGTCGCTCACACACAGCGGCTGTGACCCGCTCTCCACGCCCTGCCAGAGGCGCTCAAGCTCCGGCTTTGCCACCGCGTCGTCCTTCGACGCGAACGCGTAGATGGGGACGCCCTTCTTGTCATGGTCGACGATCTTCGGCTCGACGTACTCGCGGTCGCCGTTGCACGCCTTCGGATCCCGCGCATAGCCGTACGGGTAGGGCTTGAACTCGGGCCCCTCGCACGCCGTCGTCCACTCGGTCTCGGAGCACACGCGCTTCCCGTCTGCCGCGCAGAGGCGCTCGGCGCGGGGAAAGTTGAACATGACGAGCGGCCGCTCGCCCTTCCTGTTCGGGTACTCGTACTGGTCGATACAGAACCGCTTGTGAACACGCTTCCCGACGCATTTCGACGGCTGCTCGAACTCCTCGCAGATCGTCTTGTCGTTCCACTTCGCGTACCAGCTCTTCTTGCAGGTGAGCTCGAGCTCCGTGCAATAGTCGCCATCGACGAGGACCATGCCGGGAGGACACGAGCCGGCGTCGGGGGTCGGGGTCGGGGTCGGGGTCGGGGTCGGGGTCGGGGTCGAGGTCGGGGTCGAGGTCGAGGTCG
>Ga0209415_10017689_pt1 | contig 11320 bp, 10 predicted proteins | sample PeaSoiSIISIP2007_FD_187696 | JGI IMG/M metagenome (GOLD analysis project Ga0209415, IMG submission 187696) | Peat soil microbial communities from Weissenstadt, Germany - SII-SIP-2007 (SPAdes) (version 2) | ecosystem: Environmental > Terrestrial > Soil > Wetlands > Peat | place: Germany...
TGCCTGGAAGCGGACATCAGCCCGAAAGTCCCGGAGAGTTTCGAGATTGACCGGTTCTGGCGGCACGCGCTGACGACGGCCGTGGGAGCGCGCACCGTGGCCGAACGGATCTGGCCGGCCCGGCGCGATGACGCATTTGCGGCCGGCATCCTGCAGGATATCGGCATGGTCGCGCTGCAGTGCGCCATTCCGGACCCGTACGCCAAAGTCTTCGAAAGCCGCCGCACGCATCCCAGCATGCGCATTGAGGAGATCGAACAGCGCGTCCTCGGCTTCACTCACGCCCGGGTCGGCGCGGAACTGCTCCGGAAGTGGGGGATCCCCGTAGAGGTGTACGGCCCGGTCCGCCTCCACCACGACCCGGACGGCGAGGCGGCGCCGGGCGCCGATGCGGACACCATCCGGATGGCGCGGCTGCTCCACCTGTGCTCGAAGATATCGCATTTCTTCTACAGCAAGGCCCGGGGAATCATGCAAGTGGCGATCGTCGGCGAGGCCGAGGTGGAGTTCCACCTGACCCAGGAGGCGCTCGACAGCATCCTCGAACAGACGGCCCGCGATGTGCGCCAGATCTGCGATCTCTTCAACCTGGACCCGCGCGAGATCCCCTCGTACGAGGAGGTCCGCCTCAAGGCCGCGCAGGAACTGACCAACCTGGCCACCGAACTGGGCGGCCACGCGCTGGCGCTCGAGGAAAGGGTCGAGGCGCACGGGGCCGAGGTGCGCCAGTTGAAGGCCGAGGCGGAGGATCTGATCCGGCTCGCCTCCACCGACGAACTGACGCAGCTTCCCAACCGCCGCGACTTCCTCAAGCGCTTCCTTGACGAGATCGCCCGCGCCCGGCGCTATGCGCGCTCTCTCGGGTTCCTCATGCTGGACATTGACCACTTCAAGGAGGTCAACGACACGTTCGGCCACCCGGCCGGCGACAAAGTGCTCGCGGGCTTATCCGGGCTCCTCCAGAAAGAGATCCGGCGCACGGACGTAGCGGCGCGGATGGGCGGCGAGGAGTTCGTGGTCCTGCTGCCGGAGGCGGACTTGAAGGGGGTCATCGCGGCGGCGGAGAAGTTCCGCCTCGGCATCGCCGAAGCGTCCCGGAGCTGGGCGCCCGGAGTGCCCGGCATCACGGTCAGCGTCGGGGCGGTGCATGTCCAGTGCGATTCGCCCAACCTGGACTGCAGCCCCATCATTGACGAAGCGGACAAGTGCCTCTACCGGGCGAAGCGCTCCGGCCGAAACTGCACGCGCTACGTCAGCGTCTGAATCTGATCCAAGACGGCGGGCGCGGCGCGCTTCAACCTCTTCTCCATCTACCATAATCCACGAAGGGCACGGAACGCTGAACATCTCTTCGTAATCGTAATCGTGATCCTAATCGTAATCGGTCGTTCCTCTAGCGGTTGGAGAACGGCGATTACGATTACGAGTAAGATTACGATTACGAGGCTCTACACGCCGTCGCCGAAGCACGTGCCCACGGAGCGGGCCGTCTGCAGGAGGTGATTGGCCAGTTCGACGAGGCGCTGCTTGCCCGCGATCTGCTCGAGCGGCACCGGGACGATCTCGGTCCCGCGCAGTCCCGCCATGAAACCGGTCCGGCCGTTCAGCGCCAGCTTGCAGGCCTCGCGGCCCAGGCGGCTGGCGAGGATGCGATCGTAGGGCGAAGGCGGCCCGCCGCGCTGCAAGTGGCCCAGGATCGTCGCGCGCGTCTCGATCCCGGTCGCCTCTTCGATGTCGTCCCGCAGCTTGTTGCCGATTCCCCCCAGCCGGACCGGCTCGACCCCGTCCGCCACGCGCCGAAGTTCCACCACGTGCCCGCCCAGCGGCTTGGCGCCTTCGGCGACGACGAGGATGCTGAACCGCTTGCCGGCCGCGAGGCGCTTCAGGATGTAGTCGCGCACCGCCTCCAGGCGGTACGGAATCTCCGGGATCAGGATAATGTCTCCGCCGCCGGCTACGCCGGTTCCCAGCGCCAGCCAGCCGGCGTTGCGGCCCATGACCTCGAGGATCATCACGCGGTGATGCGCCTGCGCGGTGGTGTGGAGCTTGTCCGCCGCCTCCGTCGCCGTCACCAGCGCGGAATCGAACCCGAACGTCTGGTCCGTGCCGAACAGGTCGTTGTCAATCGTCTTCGGCACGCCGACGCAGGGAACGCCCATCTGGCACAGCTTGCTCGCGATCGTCAGGCTGCCGTCGCCGCCGATGACCACGAGCGCGTCCGCGCGGATGGAGCGGAACGTGTCCACGACCCGTTGCGAAACGTCCTCGTATCGCACTTCGCCGGCGCCTTCGACCGGGTAATAGAAGGGATTGGCGCGGTTGCTCGTGCCGAGGATCGTTCCGCCCTGCGCGAGAATGCCGGAGACCGAGAGGTAATCGAGCGGGCGCACGCGCCCGTGAATGAGCCCCTCGAACCCATCCTCGATGCCGATCACCTCGGCGCCGTGCTCGAGGATCGCCGTCTTCGCCACCGCCCGGATCACCGCATTCAGGCCGGGGCAGTCGCCGCCGCCGGTCAGGACCGCCAAGCGCTGCGCCATCGTCAATCTCCCTAAGTGCAGTGTTCCGTGAGCAGCCTGCTCAGAGTGGATTCCCGCTTTCGCGGGAATGACATTCGGGGGCGGGAAACAATGCTGAAGCTCCCGATTACGGTTCAATTCGCCGGCTTGGCCGGGCTTTAAGGCGGCGGCTTGCCGCTCTCGGCGGCTTTTTCACGCCGCGCGTAACCCTCTTCCTCAGCCTGGCGCCGGACGGCGGCGGCCTGGTCCGTCTTGCCGGCGGACTCGTACGCGGCCGCCAGCAGTTCGTACGGATTTTCGATGCCCAACCGCAGAACGAACCTCTTGCCGGCGAGGCCCGCGTCCGGCAGACGCTCGACGGTCCAGGCGCCCCATTGCATCACCGCCTGCGGGTCCGCCGGCTTCGCGGTGGAGACCAGCAGAAGTCCCATGGCCGCCGGCGGCAGGACGTCCGGCCAGCGCTGTCGCATGTCGCCGAGGCGTTTCAACGCCGTCGCGCGCGACAGGTCGCCGATCTCGACCGACCGGCGCACCGCCTCAGTCCGCTCCTCAAGCACATGGACCTTATACACGTTTTCCAGTTCCGCCGCCACCGCCTTCGAGGCCGCCAGCAGGCCCGCGTCGCCCTCGGCTGAGGCGGAAGCCGTCCGGAGTTTCTCGTTGGTCGCTTGATCGAACAGCGCGGCTTTCACCCACCAACTTTTTGTGGCCGGCCCTTTGTCCATCTGCGACACCACGCCCTCAAGGCGGAAGTCGGCGTCGGGCCTCGACGCTTCCTTAACCTGCGTCGTCGGCGCGGCCGAAATGTAGGTGCGGGCCGCCGCTGGATTCCGGCCGCCGGAGCGGTCTGTGCGGACATCGTTCGATCCGGGGGTATCTACCGAGTAATCCCAACCCTGAACGAGCTTGTACTGTGGGCGCGAAGCGTGCGCCAACCCGCCGGCCTCGAGCGCCGCCGCGACGGTCTCTGCGGCCAGGGCGCCCTTTTCGGGCGGCAGGTCGGGCGCATCGAAAGTGCAGACCAGCACCATGGGGCGGTATTCGACCTCGGGTAATTCGGCGGGAAACGCGAGGGTGGAAATCGCGAATGCCAGAAGGGCCGGAGCCGCGCGCAAGGGGAGCCTCGCCAGTTTGTTCATCCCGCCCTCCGCCTCGCCGTCAAACCGTCTCGAAGAACCGTTGGTCGGTGCCCTTCGGCCCGACGGCCACGCTCAGACGCCGCAGGCATTGGGGACATCGCCCTTCGTAGGCCGTCCCGGCCGCGTTGCGATAGACCCGGCTGTAGACGCCGCAGCAGCGGAACTGGACGCCGATGAACGGGCGGCCTGCGAATTCATGCGCCCGTGCTGGGGTCGTCGGCATTTTCCTGCACCTGGTCGAGGTCGCCGGAACGGAGCAGGTTCTCGGCGGTTTTTTCAAGGACGGCGGGCCCGGAGAGCTGCCCGGAGAGCAGCTTCTGCCGCGCCGCCGCGATGCGCTCTTCGCTCGAGGCTTGCCCGGCGGGGCCGGCGTCGGCGCCGAGCGCTCCGGCGGCCAGCCTCCGGGCGTCGTCCGAGAATTCGACGCTGTCGGCTGCGGCGCCGGACGCGGTCCGGGGTGCGGATGCCCGGCTCGCGTTGCGGGATTCGATCGGCTTGGAGTTCTGGAACGCCCCAAGCCCTTGGACAGGGTTCATGTTCATCGCGGGTTGCTTTGCCTCCACTTTTTGCCGGCCCTGAGTTTCAGAACTTCGTCGGCGACCTCATCCGCGCGTTTCCTGAGCGCGGCTTGCGATTCGCGGTCCATGTCCGTGACCTCGCGCAACGTCCGGGCGAAGGCTGCGCTCTGCGCGCCGACGGTTTCCGGCGCGGCGCCGGCGCCCGCGGCTTTTGCGGACTGCGCCAGCTGCGCGACGCGCGTGCCGATGGCCCCGAGGAGCGCCTCGCGCTTGAACAGGATGGCGCGCAACACCGGCTCGCCGGCGGTGGGCGCGAGGTGCCGAAAACGCGCCGCCAGCGTGCGCAGCTCGTCCAGGTCCTGGGCGATCTCCTGCGCCGGCGTCGCATCAGCGGTCTTGTCCGCCTCGGAATTTGCCATCGCTCAAGGTCTGACTTTATCCAAGGGTTGTGTTTGCCAGCAGTGACAGGACGACTTGCATGTAGCTCTGCTGTTCACTGATGGTGCTCTCGAGCGCCTGCAACTGGGAGTATTCATTCACGTATTCATTCTCCTTCACAGCGGCGGCGGCGTTCATTTGCTTGATGGTCGTGTTCAAGGAGGATATTTGACTCGCCGTATTGTTTTTTTCGGCGGTCATGATGCCGTTGGCCTGCGTGAAGGGCGTCAGCACCGCGTTCACCTGATTCGCGATGCCGTTCGTCGAGTTGAAGAGGGCCGCCACAGCCGCGGGGTTCGATGAGAGCGCCTGATCCAACGTGCCGCTGTCGATCGAGAGCGTGCCGTCGGCCGCCTGGGTGATGCCGACATCGGCGAGGGTCTGCACCGCAGAAGAGCCGGTGTCCGGGATCGCGGCGCTGACCGTCGAGCGAAGGGTTCCGATCAGATTATCATACATGGGCTCGTCGGAGAGCGCGCTGGTGGTGGCAGTGCCGTCGTTGACGCTGATGGCGGTCTGGCTGTTCAGGTACGAGATCGCAGTATTGTAGTTCGAGATGAAGTTCTGGACATCGCTGTTGATCCCGGCCGCATCGGCGCTGACGACCAGACTGACGGGGTTATCGCCCGAGGCCTGCTGGCCGACCAGGTTCAGCGTGACGCCTGTCAACACGTCGCTGACGGTGTTGGAATCCCGCGTGACGCCCACGCCGTCCACCGTCATCTGGGCGTCCAGGGCCGAGGCGGCGTAGATGTATCCGCCGGTGGTGCCGGTCGCAGCGGACGCGTTGTTGACCCCGAGCGTGGCGAGCAGCGTGCCGCCGCCCGGGTCGTCGGTCAGGGTCATCGCGTGCGTCGCGCCCGTTTGATCGCTCTGGAGCACGAGCTTGCTCGTGGTCGAGGTGTCCGCGAGGGCCGTGGCGGTGACCGCGTGGCCGCTGTCCACGCTCGCAAAGGCCGTATGGATGGCGGATGCAACCGTCGAGATGACGGCGCTGTCGGTCTCGCCGGCGGTCAAGGTCACGGAGACGTCTTGGCTCTGGCCGTTCACGGTGACCGTGAACGACTTAGTGCCCGCGCCTTCGGCGCCCACGATATCCGTGCCGCCGTTTGAGAACTGATTGGAGACGAGAGTATCCTGCTTGGCCAGTTGCGAGACGGCGATCGAGTGCGTGCCGAGCGCGGCGGAAGAGGTGGCGGTGGCGGTGACAATGCTCGAGTCGCTGCTGGACACCGTTCGGGCGGACAGGGGCTGCGTCACCACGTCGGTCATGGCGGTGGCCGCTGAGTTCAGCGCGGAGAGGTCGCTCTCCACGGTGTCGTAGACGGTGTTCAGGCTCTGGAGGTTCGTGACCTTGGTCTGTTCGGCCTGAATCGGCGCATCCACCGCCTGCATGAGCGTCGAGATCGTGCTGTAGATGCTGGATTGACTGGATAACGATAGCGGACTCGCACCGCTGGTGGTCGCCATAGGCCTGCCTCCCGAAACGCCTTGAATTGTCAACGCGCGGAGCGTTCGTCCCGACGGTTTGGAACTGCGGCTACCGCCCGCAGCTTCGGCTCCGCTTGCACCCATGCGTCACGCAGTCCGACCAGGATCGCTTTCACCTCGTCGAGCCGGCCCATCTGCGTCCGGCGCAGGCAATAGTTGTAGAGCCTGAACGAGCCGAGCGAGATCTCGCGGTGCTCGAAGTTGAGCGAGCTGATCAGTTGGATGAGCGCCTGGCGCAGCCGCTGCCGATCCCCGCGGGTGCAACTCACGATGGCCACGTCGTACACCCGGATCAGGACCTGGACGGGACTCAGCGAAGCGACCTGTTCCTCCAGGTACTGTTTCTTGGCCTGCAAGCCAACCGGCATTTCATTCTCCATTCCTGTCGTGAAGCGTCCCGGTGTATGTCATCGGATACGAGGTGACGAGGACAAGGCCATCGCAGGCCCTTGTCCTCGTCGCCGAACTGCTTTACGGATTACTGGAAGAGCTTGAGCAAAGCGTCAGGCGCGGTGTTCGCCTGGCTCAAAGCGGCCGTGGCCGTTTGCTGCAGGATCTGATCCTGCGACACAGCCACCTGCTCCTGCGCCACGTTGGCGTCCATGATGGAGCTCTTCGCGGCATCGGTGTTGGTGATCATGGTGCTGAGCAGGTCGCTCGTGAAGTTCAACGAATTGGAGTACGAACCCACGGCGCCCATGCTGATACCGACCGATGCGATCGCGGCGCTGAGGGCAACGACTGCCGCGCTGGCGCCGGCTTGGGTCGACACGTCCAGGCTCGAAACGCCGAGGCTGGCCGCGCCGAAGTTCTGCGAGATGGCGATCGGCATGGTGTCCGTCGTCGCAGCGCCAATCTGCAGGGTCGCGCTGAAGGTGCCGTCAATCAAATTGAGTCCGTTGTAAGTGGTCTGACCCACAACGGAGTCAATCTCGGTCGCCTGGTCGTTGATCTCGTTCTGGATGGCGTTGAGCTGAGTGGAACCCAGCGTGCCGTTCGCGGCCTGGGTGACCTCGGTCTGCATCGTCTCGAGAATGCTCTGGACTTCCTGCTGGCCACCCATGGCGATGCCGAGAAGGCTCTGACCGTCGCTCACGTTGCCCAACGCCTGGCTGAGAACGTTCGACGTGGCGGCCAGGGCCGAACCGATCTCCCAGTCGGCCGGGTTATCGGCCGCGCTGTTGATCTTCTCGCCGGTCGCCAGCCGAAGCTCGTGCGTGCTCAGGTCGTTGTTGACCTTATTCAACGCGTTCAACGCATTCAGAGCGTTCACATTCGTCGCAATTTGAGCTAGAGACATGACTTACAACCTCCTTGTGGAAACCCGAAATGGGGCAATCTGCCCACGGGCCTCCTTGCCCATGGGGTTGCGGCTGGAGAACGTGCGTCCGTTGCCTCGCTCAGAAAGCGGTGTTCTGATGAGGCCGCGCTGTTCATCGCTACCTCCTTTCCCACGAAGGATTGCGCACTCGTGCGTGAGTGTGTCTGCCGCCTTACACAGCAATTATCGAGGCCGGAATGCGCAACTTTAGGGAATTCCGGATTTTCTCGCTTGCCGTGCATGGCGCCCTTTCACATCGTGGGAACTGAGGGATTGCCCGGGAGCCCGCTCGGAACTCCCGCCGCGGCCAGCGCCTCTTGAGGCCGGCCCGCCTTGACCAGGACGCCGACGAGATGGCGGCGGAGAACCTGGTCGCCCGGACGCCGCTCCAGCAGGCCGCGCATGCGCTCCGCCGCGTCGTCGAACCGGCTCAGCTTCAGGAGGATGAAGCAGGCGAGGTCCGCCAGACCGTCATCCTCAGGCGCCAGGGCGCAGGCTTCGTCCGCCAGGCGCAGCGCCTCGTCCAGCGAGTTCTCGGCGATGGCGCATTGCGCGAGCGCGGCCAGGGTTCTTTCGCGACGGCCCTTGCCGGCGGCCAGCGCCCGCTCGAGGCTCTGGCGAGCCTGCGCCGACCGGCCGAGCTGCAGCTGGCTTTGGCCCATCGCGCTCCACAGCTCCACGCGATCCACCGTCACTTCAATCGCGGGGCGTCCGGCCGCGGGTTGATCGAGCAGTCGGTCCGCCGCGATGAGCGCGTGCAGGGCCTGCTCCGTATGGCCGAGCCGCTGGTGCGCGTGGTAGGCCATCAGGTGCGCCATAACCTGTTTCGGACAGATGCGCAGGGACTCGGCGCACCGCTGCAACGTTTCCTCGGGCGCGCCGCGGCCCAGCGCGCACTGCGCCAGGTTGTTGAACGCCGCCGCGCGGATGTCGTCGGGCAGCCGTCTCGAGACCGGCTCGGATGGCGTCTCGCCGAGCGCCGCACGGACTTCCTTTTCGCCGTCCGCCGCGTTGCCCAACAGCAACAGAGCCTGCCCGAGGCAAAACCGCACGTAAGCATCGCGCGGGTCCTGCCGCTTCGCGGCGTTGAGCAACCTCAGATTGCGCTCGTACTTGCTCCGAAGTTTGTCCGCGCTGAAGTTGTACCCGAGATGATCAATGGTGAAATCGAAGCAGGGTCCCTCGCGAGCGCCGGCGCGCGCGAAGGAGGGCGAGACCTGCTCGTGGATCCGCCCGGAGAACCGGATGCCCTTGCGATTACGGAACAGCCGGTGCGCGCGAGTCACTTGCGCGCCGGCGGGCGTCTCACTTCGGATGGGCACAAGGAACGCGTCCGCGGAGGCGTTCCGCTCAATCAACCGCCGGAGCCGCCCGTGCTCTTCAGGGCGCAGGCGCTCATCGGCGTCCATCCAGAGGATCCAGTCTCCCGTCGCGGCGTCGAGCGAGATGTTGCGCGCAGCGGCGAAATCCTCCCGCCACGCGTGCCGCAGGAGCAAGCCGTGGTGCGCCCGCACGATCTCCGGTGTCGCGTCCGATGAGCCCGTGTCCACCGCGACGATCTCGTCCACAACGCCGCGGACGCTCTCCAGACAGCCGGGGAGCAACTGCTCCTCGTCGCGGACGATCATGCACAACGAGAGTTTCCTGGATGCCGTTTCGGCCATAAGTTCTCTCTATCCTGAATTTTCGGCATTCAACTGAGCGACTTGAGCGCGTTTTGGACGAGCGCATCGGCCGGATCAATCTTCAGCGCCCGGGTCAGGGCGGTCTTTGCGGAAGCAAGCTCTCCCGCGAGCAGATTCAGTTTCGCCCAGGCGACCCAGGCCCGGGCGCAACTCGGATGCGAGCGGGTCCACTGCCAGGCAAGCGCGGCGGCCGGCTCACACTTTCCCGAACGCACGAAGAGCTCAATGAGGCTTTCGAGCGCGTTGAGGTTCTGCGGGTCGGCCCGGTACGCCTTCTGGAAGCAGTCGGCGGCTTCGTCCATCTTCCCGCTCCGGAAAAGCAGGACGCCAAGATCGTTCCAGCCTTCCGCGAGGCTCGCTGCCCCGGCAAGGCTTTTTCGCAGGAGAGCAATGCGCTCTCCTGAAGGACGCCGTCCGAGCAGTCCGCGCGTGCGCTCCGCCGCGTCGGCGAACCGGCCCAGTTTCAGGAGAATGAAGCAGGCGAGGTCCGCCAGGCCGTCATCCTCGGGCGCGAGGACGCAAGCCTCGCTGGCCAAGCGAAGCGCCTCGTCCAGCGCGTTCTCGGCGATGGCGCATTGCGCGAGTGCAGACAGAATTCTTTCCCGCCTGCCCTTGGAGGCGGCCAGGGCCCGCTGGAAGCTCTGCCGCGCCTGCGCCGGCTGCCCGAGTTGCAACTGGCTTTGGCCCATCGCGCTCCATAACTCGGCGCGATCCATGGTCACTTCGATCGCTGAGCCTCCGGCCGCAGGGTGATCGAGCAGCCGGTCCGCCGCGATGAGCGCCTGCAGGGCCTGCTCCGGATGGCGGAGTTCCCGGTGAATGTAGTATGCCGTCAAGTGAGCGGTAACCTGGTTCGGACGGATGCGCAGGGAATCGGCGCATCGCTGCAGCGCTTCCTCGGGCGCGCCGCGGTTCAGCGCGCACTGCGCCAGGTTATTGAACGCGGCCGCACGGAGGTCGTCGGGCAGCCGCTTCGAGACCGGTTCGGACGGCGTCTCGCCGAGCGCCGCGCGGATTTCGGTTTCCGCATCCGCCGCATGGCCCAGCAGCAACAGCGCCTGGCCGAGACAGAACCGCACGTAGGCATCGCGCGGGTCCTGCCGCTTCGCGGCGTTGAGCAGCCGCAGGTTGCGCTGGGCCTTGCTCCGGAGTTTGTCCGCGCTGAAGTTGTACCCGAGATGATCAATGGTGAAATCGGCCGAGGGCCCCTCGCGGGCGCCGATTCGCGCGAATGAGGGCGAAACCTGCTCGTGGACCCGCCCGGAGAACCGGATTCCCTTGCGATTGCGGAACAAGCGATGTGCGTGCGTCACTTGCACGCCGGTGGGCGTCTCGCTTCGGATGGGTACAGAAAACACGTCCTCGGAGGCGTTCCGCTCGATCAACCGCCGGAGTCGCCCGTGCTCTTCAGGGCGCAGACGCTCATCGGCGTCCATCCAGAGAATCCAGTCTCCCGTCGCGGCGTCGAGCGAGACGTTGCGCGCAGCGGAGAAATCCTCCCGCCACGCGTGACGCAGCAGCCGGCCGCCGTGCGCGCGCACGATCTCCGGCGTCGCGTCCGATGAGCCCGTGTCCACCGCGACGACCTCGTCCACGACGCCGAGGACGCTCTCCAGACAGCCGGGGAGCAACTGCTCCTCGTCGCGGATGATCATGCACAGCGAGAGTCTCCTGGATGCGGATTCGCGCATAAGATCTCTTTATCCTGAACGCTCGCCGATCAACGCGAAAGCGTTTGCGCTTGTGCGGCGGAGGGCCGACGGCAAGGCCCTTCGCATCGGCGCTCGAAATCGCGCAGCGCCTGCGCCATGAACGCGCTTTCCTCCGCCAGCGTGTGGCAGTTCCAGCGGCGCGCCACAGCCCCAGGCCGCGGCGGCAGAGATTCGATGTCCTGCAGGGACTGCCGGAAGGCGGCGACCAGCGGACGCAGTGTTTCGTTCTCCTCCAGCGCGAGAATCCGCTGTTCGAACCTGGGAGTCGAGCCCGTGATTCGGTGAGCAGCCTCGGCGTTCTGCGCCGGCGCCTGCATCACCGCCAGGCTGGCGGTCTCGATGCCCGCCGTGGCAAACCGTTCCAGCGTCGCAAACTCCTCGGCCGCGGCCGCGCACTCGCGGAGCAGCGCTTCGCGGTCGCCGAATGAATACCAAGCGAAGATTTCGTCGAGCCAGGGACGCCATTCGCGGCGGGCGTCGCGCGTTTCCCGGTCCGC
>Ga0209415_10017690_pt1 | contig 11319 bp, 10 predicted proteins | sample PeaSoiSIISIP2007_FD_187696 | JGI IMG/M metagenome (GOLD analysis project Ga0209415, IMG submission 187696) | Peat soil microbial communities from Weissenstadt, Germany - SII-SIP-2007 (SPAdes) (version 2) | ecosystem: Environmental > Terrestrial > Soil > Wetlands > Peat | place: Germany...
TTCGATCCCAAGGGCAAGAGTGACAACGAAGTGATGCGCTTCTGCCAGAGCTTCATGACCGAACTGCAGCGGCACATCGGACCGGACACCGACGTCCCGGCCGGCGACATCGGCGTGGGCGGACGGGAGATCGGCTTCCTGTTTGGCCAGTACAAGCGGCTACGTAACGAGTTCACCGGCGTCCTGACCGGCAAAGGGCTGGCCTGGGGCGGTTCGCTGATTCGTCCGGAGGCCACCGGCTATGGCTGCGTCTATTTTGCCAACGAAATGTTGAAGACCCGCAAAGAAACGCTGGAAGGCAAGGTCTGTCTGGTTTCGGGCAGCGGTAACGTCTCGCAGTACACCATCGAGAAGCTGCTCGATTTCGGCGCCAAGCCGGTTACCGTGTCCGATTCGAACGGCGTGATCTACGATCCGGATGGCATTAACCGCGAGAAGCTGGCCTGGGTCATTGAGCTGAAGAACGTGAAGCGTGGACGCATCCGCGACTATGCGGACAAGTTCAAGAAAGCGATCTTCATGCCCACCGACATCAAGCTGGAACATAATCCGCTGTGGAACGTGAAGGCCGATTGCGCCTTCCCGAGCGCCACGCAGAACGAGATCACCGCGAAAGATGCGGCGAACCTGATCAAGAATGGCATCAAGCTGGTGGCCGAGGGCGCGAACATGCCCAGCACGCTCGAAGCGACCAAGCTGTTCCTCGATGCCAAGGTCCTGTACGGACCGGCCAAGGCCGCCAATGCCGGCGGCGTGGCCACTTCCGGCCTGGAAATGGCGCAAAACAGCGCCCGCCTGAGCTGGACCCGCGAAGAAGTGGATGATCGTCTGCACAAGATCATGATCGCCATCCACCAGAACTGCTTCGAAACGGCCGAAAAATACGGCACGCCCGGCAACCTGGTGAACGGCGCCAACATCGGCGGCTTCTTGAAAGTCGCGAACGCGATGCTCGATCAGGGGCTTGTGTAAATGCTCGTGGAGGGGCGGACGCCCTCGTCCGCCCGCCGGGCAAAGCCCGGCAACTGTATGCAGTAACGACGAAACGGGTGCCCCATCTTTCCCGCGCTCTTTGCGGCAAAGGTGGGGGACTGTTGACGTTGGTCCGCTATTTCAATCGTGCCGCCGGCGCGGGTTCGCGAACTCTGCTGTTTCTCGCCCGTGAACTGGCGGGCTATTTTCAGAGGTGCCTCCGGCACCGCCTCTCAATGCCGTCGAGCTTCGCTCGACCGGACAGCCGAGGGCGGCTGTCCCCACATGATCATCTCTGTCTCCGCGAGTATGATTGGCTGTCAACCATCCGCCCATGTCTCTGCCGCGCATTGCCGAACCCATCCTCGACGCTGAAGAGCGCTTTGAAGGCTTTGAGAACCTGATGCCCTTCAAGGTGCATAACATCTTGCTGGTCTCGAGCCTCTACGATTCTTTCATCCTGCGCGAAGACGGGCGTCTCAACGAACTGCTGATTGATGAATCACTGGAGCTGAACCTGCAGCAGATTCCTGGCATCACGCATGTCTCCAGCTGCGCCGAGGCGCTGGACCTGGCGCGGGCCAATCCTCAGTTCAATCTGATCGTGACCAACCTCGCAGTCGGCGATATGGACGCCGCGCAACTGGCCCGTGAAGTCCGCCAGGCTGGATTAGACGTGCCGGTGGTAGTGCTCGGTTACGACTACCGGGAAATCAAGAATTTCGTTGAGCGCAATCCCGTCACCGACATTGACCGCGTCTTCCTGTGGCAGGGCAATGCCCGCATGCTGATCGCGATCGTCAAGTACATCGAAGACAAGCGCAATGCGCTGCACGACACCCGCGCCATGGGCGTGCCGCTGCTGCTTGTTGTGGAAGACAATATTCGTTACTACTCGTCGTTTCTGCCGGTGATTTACACCGAACTGATCAAACAGTCGCGGCGGGTGATTCAGGAAGGCATCAACGTGGCGCACAAGCTGGTGCGCATGCAGGCGCGGCCGAAAATCCTGCTGGCGTCGAATTTCGAGGATGCGGCGGAACTGGTGGAGCGGTACCGCGAATACATTCTTGGGCTGGTGTCGGACGTGGAATTCCCAATGGGCGGCCACCTCAGTCCCGAAGCCGGTTTTGAGCTGGCGAAGCTGGTGAAGAGCCTGGCATCGGACGTTCCCGTCGTGCTCCAGACCAGCCGCACGGAGTTCCGCCCGCGGGCGAATGCCGAAGGCTATTCGTTTTTGCGCAAGCGCTCGCCTACGCTGCTCAAGGATCTGCGGCGCATCCTGACCGACAATTTCGGCTTCGGGGACTTTGTCTTCCGCATGCCCGACCGCACCGAGGTCGGCCGCGCCAAAGACCTGACGGAGTTGGAAGAACAACTGCAGGTTGTGCCTGCAGAAAGCCTGATGTTTCACGCCCAGAGCAATCATTTTTCGCATTGGCTGATGGCCCGGACGGAGTTTGCCCTGGCGGCCAAGTTGCGGCCGCGCAAAGTTTCCGACTTCAATGGCCCGGAGCACCTGCGTCGCAACCTGATTGATTCGATCAACGACTATCGCCGCGAGCAGAATGAAGTGCTGATCGGCGATTTTAAGGCAGAGACGTTTAAGCCATCAGAGTCCAGTTTCTTGCGGATTGGTTCGGGATCTCTAGGCGGCAAAGCACGCGGGCTGGCTTTTGTCCGGCACCTGCTGCGGACACGCCGGATTGCGCGACGCTTTCCTGGAGTGCGTATTGCGGTCCCGCCCGCGGTGGTTTTGGCCACGGATATGTTCGACCAGTTTCTGGGGGAAAATAACCTGAGCGATTTGGTTTTGCACTGCGATGACGATCAGAAAATCCAGCAGCGCTTCCTCGATTCGCCGCTTCCCATATCCCTGCAAGAGAATCTGAAAGCATTTCTGGCCGAGGTGGATTATCCGCTGGCCGTGCGCTCCTCCAGCCTGCTGGAAGACTCGCAATATCAGCCCTTCACCGGCGTATACGAGACCTTCATGTTGGGCAATCAGCAGCCGAGTCTGGAGGCGCGGCTCGATGAACTTTCCGAGGCGATCAAGCGGGTATACGCCTCGACTTTCAGCCAACACGCCAAAGCATACGTGCGTGCAACGCCCTATCGCCTGGAAGAAGAAAAGATGGCGGTGATTCTGCAGCAGGTCGTGGGCACGGCGCACGGTCCCCGATTCTATCCGGACTTTTCGGGCGTGGTGCGGTCGCATAATTTCTATCCGGCGCCGCCGATGACTTTTGCCGACGGCATTGCCGCCGTCGCTCTCGGCCTTGGCCGCACAGTGGTGGATGGGGGCAAGTGCCTGATGTTCTGCCCGCGGTATCCGCGAAACCTGCTGCAATTTTCTGAGGTAGAGGACATTCTGGCGAACACGCAGACTGAATTCTGCGCGCTTGAACTGGACGGCATCTCGCATGGCGGGCCGGGCCACTTGCGGGAAGCGCACTTCGGGCTTGACGTGGCTGAGGCCGACGGCACCCTGCCGCCTTTTGCTTCGACCTATTCCGCCGACAATCATGCCGTCTATGACGGGATGAGCCGGCCGGGACCGCGCGTCGTCACCTTCGCTCCCATGCTCAAGCACGGCATCTTCCCGCTGGCGGAAATCCTCGAAGTGCTGGTGCGCTCCGGCGAGGATGCGCTGGGGAATCCGGTAGAGATTGAGTTCGCGGTTCGGCTGTCGCAGGGTTCAGAGCCGGCGGAGTTTGGTTTTCTGCAGATTCGTCCGCTCACCCTGGCGCGGGATCATCAGGATCTGACCATCGGCGAGGTGGACCCGGCACAGCTGGTCTGCGAGAGCAGCAGAGTCCTGGGCAATGGCCGGATCGGGAATCTGTACGACCTGGTGGTGGTGGACTCGCACCGCTTTGAGCGCAGCCGCAGCCAGGAAGTGGCGCGTTCGGTCGCGCACTTCAACGCCGTTTTGAGTGAGGAGAATCGCCCGTACCTGCTGATTGGCGTGGGGCGGTGGGGATCGAACGATCCCTGGCTTGGCATCCCGGTGGAGTGGGACGAAATCTCCGGTGCGCGCGCGATTGTGGAAGCCGGGTTCCGTGATTTCCGGGTGACGCCCTCGCAGGGGAGTCATTTTTTTCAGAATCTGACCGCGTTTCAGATCGGCTACTTCACCGTAAACCCCGACGCGGGCGAAGGCTCGGTAGACTGGCAGTGGCTGGCCGACCAAAGCGCCGTGGCGGAGCAGGGATGCGTGCGGCATTTGCAGTTCAGCCAGCCGCTGCGCGTGGTAATGAACAGCCGGACCAGCCGGGGCGTGATTTTCAAGCCGGAAGGGAATTAGGGATTTTGCGGTTTCCGAGCTGACTCACCGGATCACATGGATCTGCAGACCGAGCTTCAGGCTCTTCCATGATCTGTCCGCCGTATAGACCGGAGCCTTGAGATCGAGCGCGAGTGCTAGACAAGCCCGATCGCCCAGCGACAAACCAAGCGTCCGAGTTTGTGCAATCAGACCGCCCGCGATCCTCGCCTGCTCGGCGGTGAACGGGAATATCTCGTCGGCCAGGTTGGTCGAGTCCGCCCACGCTTGCCCGGCACTCCAACCCAGAAGTACAAGTTTGCTTTGAGCCTCGGCCAGATTGACGGTGCTGACCGTCGCGTGAGCGAGTAGTTCGGGCGTGAGCTTGTCGGACCCATGTTCCCGATAAATGATCGCCAGGAGCACGGATGCGTCAAGCACGATTTTACTCACGCTTGGCGGCCTCGCGACGTTCCGCAATAAACTCGTCCACGATCGAGACGCCGGGCTTTAAGTGGCGCCGTGCGTGGGCCTGTGCCCGCTCGATTCGCTTCTTCATGGTCGTGATCCGCAGTTCGTCATCTTCCATGCTCATGATGACTTGGTCTCCTGGGTTGATTCCAAGCGCTTTACGAAAGGACGCCGGGATTACGACGCGTCCGTTTTGATTGATTCGTAACCGGGCCTCTCCGTTCATGGCACACCCCACTCCAATGACATAATATCACTTAAATGTCACATACCTCATAATATGACATCATGCCGCAATATGTCATATTTCCCGCACACTGAAGTGTGATCAAAATCACAGCCCGGCTGAGATCGGCCCCCGACAATCGTTTTGGGGGACTTTCGCGATTCCTGTCCCGGGGAGCGACTGTGTTTAGAATCATCCACGCACAATTCTTAGCGCCTGGCATTAAACGCTTCGTCATTGAAGCTCCGCGCATCGCCCGCCGGCAGAAGCCCGGCCAGTTCGTCATCCTGCGAATCTATGAAGAAGGTGAGCGGATCCCCGTCACCATTGAGAACTCCGACCCCGAGAAGGGCACCGTCAGCATCGTGGTGCAAGCGGCCGGCAAAACGACCACCCTGCTCAATTCGCTGAACACCGGGGATTCGATTCTCGACGTGGTAGGGCCGCTGGGCAAGCCCTCCGAGATTGCCAACTACGGCACGGTCGTGGTGGTGGGTGGAGGAGTCGGGACGGCGATGGCCTATCCCACGGCAGCCGCCCTGAAGCGTGCCGGAAATCGCGTGCTCTCGATCATCGGTGCGCGCAACAAGGAACTGGTGATTCTCGAAAGCGAAATGCGCGCCGTGAGTGACGCGCTCATGATCACTACCGATGACGGCAGCTACGCCGACAAGGGCTTTGTCACCGACAAGCTGCGCCAGCTCATTCAAAACGGGGCGCGCATTGATCTGGTCGTGGCCGTCGGGCCGATCGTGATGATGAAGGCAGTGTCGGAACTAACGCGGAAGGAGAACATTCACACCGTCGTCAGCCTGAACCCGATCATGATTGACGGCACGGGAATGTGCGGCGGCTGCCGCGTGATGATTGACGGCAAGAGCGAGTTTGCCTGCGTGGACGGGCCGGAATTTGACGGGCACAGAGTGAACTTTGAGGTACTCGTGCAGCGCAATTCGATGTACCGCACAGCCGAGCAGCGCTCCATGGAGGACTTCAAACACAGGCATGAAGCAGAACACGCCTGCATGGCAACTTCCTCTGCAGCTTCTTCTGCAAACCAGGGAGAACAACGATGAGTCCGACGGTCAAAAAGTCATCGAATCCGGTGGCGATCAAAGATCGCATGAAAGTTCCGCGCCAGCTTATGCCCGAGCAGGCTGCGGAAGAACGCGCGCACAACTTTGAGGAAGTGAACCTCGGCTACAGCCCGCTGCTGGCACAGCAGGAAGCGCAGCGCTGCCTGGAATGCGCCAAGCCGACCTGCACCGATAACTGCCCGGTCGGGGTGAAAGTGAAAGAGTTTGTCGAGTTGGTTGTGGAAGGAAAGTTCCTGGAGGCCGCGGCTAAGATTCGCGAAGACAACGTGCTGCCCGCGATCACTGGGCGCGTTTGCCCGCAAGAAGATCAATGCGAAGGGAAGTGTCTGCTGTCGAAGAAGGTAAAACCGCTGGGCATCGGATATTTGGAGCGCTTTGTGGCGGACTATGAGCAGCGCATGGGAACTCACGTCGTGCCGGATGTTTCACCCACTGGAAAGAAAGTCGCCGTGGTTGGGAGCGGGCCGTCGGGGCTGACGGTTGCCGGAGACCTGATTCAAAAGGGTCACCAGGTGCGGGTGTTCGAGGCCCTGCACGAAATTGGCGGCGTGCTGGTGTATGGCATTCCTGAGTTCCGTCTGCCGAAGCAGATCGTACGGGAGCAGATCGACTACATGCGCGAAATGGGGGTGGAGTTTGAGACCGATGTGGTCGTGGGCCGCACCGTCACCATTGACGAGCTCATGTATGAGGAAGGTTACGATGCGGTGTACATCGGCACGGGAGCCGGGCTGCCGCAATTCATGAACATTCCCGGGGAGCACCTCAACGGGGTATATTCCGCCAACGAATTCCTCACCCGCATCAATCTGATGAAAGCGTATAAGTTCCCGGTGTACGACGAGCCGATGCTCGATCTGAAGGGAAAGAATGTGGCGGTCATCGGCGGCGGCAACACGGCGCTCGATGCCATCCGCTCGGCGCTGCGGCTGGGCGCCGCCAAGGCCTACGTGATTTACCGGCGCAGCGATGCCGAGATGCCGGCCCGCGCCGAGGAAGTCCATCATGCCCGGCAGGAGGGAATTGATTTCCAGATGCTGACCGCGCCGGTCGAATTCCTTTCCGATGGCAAAGGCTGGCTGACCGGCGCGCGCTGCGTGCGCATGGAACTGGGCGAGCCGGATTCGTCCGGCCGCAGGCGTCCGGTGCCTGTCGAGGGTTCGGAATTCGATCTGCCCCTGTCGGTCGCGATTATGGCCATTGGCACCACGGCCAATCCGATCGTGCAGACCACCACGCCCGGCCTGGGCACGACCAAGCGCGGCTACATTCAGGCCAGCGAGAGTACCCAGCGCACCACGCGCAAGGGCGTGTTTGCCGGAGGCGACATCGTCACCGGCGGCGCGACCGTGATTCTGGCCATGGGAGCGGGGCGGCGGGCGGCAGCCTCCATTCACGAGTATCTGACCACCGGGGAGTGGGAAGAGGCTGGTCAGGAGAAAGTCAGCTCGAAATAGGTATCCGTCCGGATCCAGATCAGAGGAATCCGAGCCATCCAATACTTGCGATTGATCGATTGCCGGGCGTGGGCCTCCTCCTCCGGCGGCAGGATGCGGGCCGTGGCGGCGAACTCCGGCCCGGTCACCTTGCCTCGAACCGTGCACGGGGCTACGCGCACCTGCGGATTGTTCCGGATGCGCTTGGCCTTGCCCATGTCGCCGCGAGTCATCACATAAAGCTTGCCGTCATCTTCTCCAAACCAGACGGGTGTGGCGATACCGGCTCCAGTCTTGCGAAAGGTGGTCAAAGAAATGTAGCTCTGGCCCTGGATGGGGCCGGGGATCTGGCTTGGCATCGGACCATTCTACAGTCCACCGTCCCGAAAAGGAGAAGCCGCCCAGACAATCGGGCGGCATGTTCGTCGCGGCCACGGGATCGCTAGATCGCCCATCCACGCGCCATTGGTTCTACTGTGATTCTGGCGGGAGAAACTCCAGGCCGCAGTTGGGAGCAGCCGCAAGCATCCGCGCCAGCAACTCTTCGGTGAGAGATCCGGGACCCACGGAACGATCCCCAGCCGGATAAAACCCTTCCTCAAAGAACTTCTCCATCCCCGCCGGCGTGAACGTTACCAACATCTTCGCCTTCGTGTTCCCGGTGTTCTTGAAGCAGTGCACGGTTCCACGAGGGACGTGGACAAAGTCCCCAGGTGACACATTCAACGTTCTGTCGCCCACGCGAATCGCCAGTGTCCCTTCCCGAATGTAGAACGACTCGTCCTCGCGATGGTGAATGTGCGGCGGCGGGCCCCCGGCGGGCGGGACCGAGAGTTCTGCCATAAAGACGGCCCCATCTGTTTCCGCGCCGGTGATAAGAAACGTAACCTCGTCTCCGGGGCCCCAATAGGTCGGACCAGTTCCTTCGGGCACGTACTTACCTTGATTCAGTTTGAATCCGGTAGCGCTTGCATTCGCGCCCGTTGCAGCGGCAACATCAAGCGTATGGTTCATAGGTTCTCCTTGCGTTCCGGCCAGGCGACCCTTCCGGTGAGGAAGTCGGCACCCATTGTTTTATATATTCCATGGCAATAGTTACCATGGAAAGTACTGCTGCACACTATGGGACACAAATGCTCGGTTGTCAAGAGATTTCTTTATTTTTTTGAGGGACTCTTACGGGCGGCCCATCTTTACCTTGCCGGCGGAAAGCTCCGCCGCCGTCTTCACGGCCATGTGCACCCGCACGCGGTCGAGCACGTCCAGCAGGGTTTCCATTTCGGCTTTCGTCGTCTGAGGGAAGCTGTCAAACACCAGGTCCACCACTCCATCCAGATGCGCGAGAAGTTCCAGTCCCTGGGGAGTCACCGAGACGATCACGACGCGCCGATCTTCCTTGGGCCGACTGCGCCGGGCGAGCTTTTTGCCGATCAGCCTGTCAATCAGGCGGGTAATATTGGGACTGCGCGACAGCATGCGATCACCGATCTCGAGCGTGGGCAGTCCGGTCTCTCCCGCACCTCGAAGGATCCGGAGGACGTTGTACTGTTCATTGGACAAGCCAAACGGGGAAAGCGACCTCTCGACGGCATGGCGAACCACATCGGCGGTGCGAAAGATCGTGATCGCCGCCAGTTGGCCGGGCGAACGCAGCGGCTTCGTTTGTTTGATCTCCTCGTAGATCATCGGCATACTTCTCACCCCTGACAGCAGACCCGAGTAAACTACTTACCATGGACATGATTGCCACGGACACCTCCATCTTAGGCGGGTTGCGCAAAATTCGTCAAGTGGGCTCGTCGTGATCGCGGCCGAGATCTCCGGCAAGGCATTCAGTCGCTCGAACCGCCACCGGTCGGACTGGCAAGTCCTGCGCGATGGTGTCGGGAGGTCTTGGCGCGCTTTTTCTTGGATTCCCCTGTCATCTCTGGTTCGCAAGCGGCTCTGGAGATTGCCCACGCGATTGCATCTGTGTTACAAGCGTGCATATGCGTAAATGGATGCGCGAGCGCCTCCAGCGCCGCAAGAAGAAGGCCCCGGAGGGCGGCTCGCAGCCGGCGCCTCCTCCGCTACAGCCGGCATACTTCGAGAGCGAACAGCCACCCCAGGCTTCGCCGCAGGTCGAAACCGAGCCCGCCCCTCGTACCGAACCCGAAGAAACGCAACCTGTGCGGGAAGAACCCGCCGCGACCCGCTCCCGGGAGGCGAGCCCTGCTTCCGGCGAGGCTGAGGGAGACCGGCGCCGGCCGCGCCGCCGCCGCGGTGGCCGTGGACGCGGGGGACGTGGCCGCGAGCAAGCGGTGGCACAGGCGTTCACACCTGCTGCCGGCAAGGGCATCATTCCGGAACCGCCGGCGGAAGAAGGTCAGGGAGCGGCGATAGAAGCTGGCGGGCCGGAGGCCGAAGCTGCCGGCGAGCCGCAAGCGCCTGCTATTCCCGCCGCTGTGCCCGCGGCTGCGCAACGCGCGCCCAAGGGCATTGTGGTATTGGCCATCGGGCTGCCGGGATCGGGCAAGAGTTCCTGGTTCAAGCGCCACAACGTCGTGCCGCTGTCGAGCGACATGATGCGTGCCCTCTTGTTCGACGATGTGCGCGAGCAGCGCTTTCAGGACCTGGTGTTCTCGAACCTGCGGGCTATGCTCAAGGCGCGGCTGATCGCGCGGCGGCCAATGAATTATGTGGACGCGACCAACCTGACGCCGCAAGAGCGCCAGCACTGGATCAAGCTCGCCAAGGATTACAACTACGAAGTCCACGCCGTGTTTTTCGACGTGCCGCTTGAGGTCTGCATTGAGCGGCACCAGCGCCGCGATCGCGTGGTTCCGGAAGACGTGATGCGCCGTATGGCGGCCAAGTTCAAGCCGCCGGCGTTTCCCGAGGGCTTCGCCAAGATCACCGTCGTTCGGGTGAAGAAGAAAGAGGAATAGGCTGGGCTTGACCGGCGTTGGTCTCCACGAGAGATCCTTCCCTCCGCCTGAAGAACGGCTACGTCAGGATGACGCAGCGTGTCTGGCGCCCGATCAGCCTTTCAAGTGCGGCAGCATTTCCTTAAACGCGGCCGAAGACGACGAGCGCATCAGTTCATAGATCATCATTTCGGTCGAAGAGATGACTGCGCCAGCCGAGCGCATACGCTCCAGACCGACCTTCCAGTTCCATTCCGTGCGCGAGCTGACCGCGTCGGAGGCGATGTGCACCAGATAGCCTTCCCGCAGCGCGGCCAGGGCCGTCTGGGTCACGCAGATGTGGCTTTCCATGCCACACAGCAGCAGGGTATTGCGCTGTCCGGGCAGGCGCTTGAGCAGGCTGCAGAACACATCGCTGCCGAAGCAGGAGAACAGAGTCTTATCCACGGCTTCGGTCCCGGGCAGCAGGGAAGCGACGTCCGGAACTGTCGGGCCAAGCCCTTTCGCATACTGCGTGCTGACCAGCGCGGGAATCTTCAGAACTCCGGCGGCGCGGATCAGCAGTTGCGCGTTCCGCACCAGTTGCTCCTTCTGAAAGATCGGAGGCAGCAGCTTTTCCTGGATGTCAATTACGACCAGGGCGCACTGCGCGGGATCGAGCGGGCGCCGGGCCATTTCGGCATAGTCCGCGGTTACGGTGGGGTGTTCGAGTGCGGTGACCATCAAATCCTCTCCTTCAACCGGACATTGCTAAGAAATTCTAACCCGGCCGAGTTACCACGAGTCGGTAATTCGGCATGTAGACGTTGACCGCATTCCTCCCCGACCATAAAATCAAAAGGAGCCCGTATTTCAGGCTCCCATCAACCAAACTGCCCCCTCGTTCAACGGCAGGACAGCTGACTCTGGATCAGCATATCGGGGTTCGAATCCCTGGGGGGCAGCC
>Ga0209415_10017691_pt1 | contig 11319 bp, 13 predicted proteins | sample PeaSoiSIISIP2007_FD_187696 | JGI IMG/M metagenome (GOLD analysis project Ga0209415, IMG submission 187696) | Peat soil microbial communities from Weissenstadt, Germany - SII-SIP-2007 (SPAdes) (version 2) | ecosystem: Environmental > Terrestrial > Soil > Wetlands > Peat | place: Germany...
ACCTGATTGCCGAGAGAAGCCTGGCCTTCGATGTAATTCAAAGTTCCTGGCCGAGCCGTTGTCGTATAGGTTGGAGCTGCAAGCGCCAGGGCCCCCGCCAGGAGGAGGCATCCGAGCACTTTGATTGGCGTCCACATAACCTTCTAAACCTCTACCCTTTGGATGTGGCCTACGCCGTATGGTCGCCTAGCGTCGGTAGGCTAGTTAAGCGGGGTTAGAGACGGGATTGCGGAGCTCGCCGATACGGTCGATTTTAATCACCACTTCGTCGCCCGGTTTGAGAAACCGCGGCGGCTTGCGCACGAAACCGACGCCGGCGGGGGTTCCGGTCGAGACCACGTCGCCCGGTTCCAGGGTCACCACCGAGGAGAGATACTCGATCAACTCGGGAATCTTGAAGATCAGTTCGCGAGTGTTGGAGTGCTGCAAGCGTTCGCCCGCAATTTCGAGCGAAAGATCCAGCGAATGCGGATCCGGGATTTCATCGGCCGTGACCAGCCACGGTCCCATGGGAGCGAACGTATCGAAGGTCTTGCCGATCATCCATTGGGAAGTCGCCATCTGATAGCGGCGCTCGCTTACGTCGTTGATGATGGTGTAGCCAAAGACGTGATTCATCGCTCTAGGGGCAGGAATGTTTCGCCCGCCGGGTCCGATGACGAATGCAAACTCGGCTTCGTAGTCGGTTCGGCCGTCTTTGTTTGGCAACACGATGTTCTCGCCAGGGCCGATCACAACGTTCGGAAATTTGCAAAAGATCGTCGGGACAGCGGGAATTTCCTGCTTGGTTTCCGCCGCGTGATCGTGATAGTTGAGCCCGATGCAGATCAGCTTCGGCGGCCGAGGAATGGGCGCGAGCAGTTTTACCTGCCCTAATTCGTAGGACGGACCGCTGGCCTTTGGGGTTTCGCCCGACGCGATCACGGCGAGCATATCCATGCCGAGACCGGAGACTTTGTCTCCCGAGAGAATGCCCGCTTGGGGCGAGCCGCCATCGCGGCGGAAGGTTACCAGACGCATAAGTTTGAGAGTACACCAGTCAAATGTGAAAATAGATCTTTCATGCCAAAAATCCACCGCGCTCTGTTGAGCGTTACCGACAAAACCGGTGTCGTCGATTTTGCCCGTGCGCTTTCCGGCTTCGGCGTCGAGATCGTTTCCACCGGCGGAACCTATCGGGTTCTGAAAGACGCCGGAATCCCCTCGCTGCGCGAAGTCGCCGACGTCACCGGATTCCCGGAAATGCTCGACGGACGCGTGAAGACCATTCATCCGCGGATCGCTGGGGGCGTGCTGGCGATTCGCGCCAATGCGGAACATATGCGAGCGCTCGAAGAGCATGGCATCCCGCCGATCGATCTGGTTTGCGTGAATCTGTATCAGTTTGAAAAGATCGCGGCGAAAAAGGATGCGCCGCTGGAAGAACTGATCGAGAACATCGACATCGGCGGACCCACCATGATTCGCGCGGCGGCAAAGAATTATCAGGACGTCGCGGTGGTAACGTCGCCCGGCGATTACCCGGCGATTATCGAGGAAATGCGGTCGAACCGCGGATCGCTTTCTCCTGAAACCCACTGGCGCCTGGCGAAGCAGGCGTTTTCGGTGACGGCGGCGTACGATCGCGCGGTCTCGGCTCGGCTCGCGGAAATTCCGCCGACGGGGGACGCCCTTCCATCGATGCTCGACATTCGCGCGCCTCGAAATTTGGCGCTGCGCTATGGCGAAAATCCACACCAGTCGGCCGCGCTTTACTCAACTGGCGCCGCGGGAATCGCGGGAGCCCAGCAGCTTCAGGGCAAGGAGCTTTCCTACAACAATCTGGTGGATCTGGACGCGGCCTGGCAGTTGATCAACGAGTTCGACACCGCCGCGTCCGCGATTATCAAGCACACCAATCCGTGCGGGTGCGCCGAAGCATCCAGCCTGGCTGAGAGTTACCGGCGCGCGTTCGAGGCCGATCCCGTTTCGGCCTACGGAGGAGTGCTCGCGTTCAATCGCGCGCTCGATCGCGAAACAGCGGAAGAAATCGCGAAGACGTTTGTAGAAGCCATCGCCGCGCCAGGGTACTCCGAAGACGCGCTGCGGATTTTGGGAGCGAAGAAGAATCTGCGTTTGCTGCGAGCGGCGCCGGGCGGGCCAGAACTAATCGTGAAATCGATCAGCGGAGGTTTTCTCGCGCAGACTCCCGATACGCGTCGCCTGACCCGTGCGGACCTGCAGATCAAAAGCAAACGCGCGCCGACTGCCGAGGAATGGACCGCGCTCGAATTTGGGTGGAAAGTCGTGAAGCACGTGAAGTCGAATGCGATCGTCTACGCGCGCGCCGGTCAAACCATCAGTGTCGGCGCGGGACAGATGAGCCGCGTGGATTCCGTGAAGGTCGGAGTCATGAAAGCGATTCTGCCGCTGGCCGGAACCGTAGTGGCTTCTGACGCGTTCTTTCCGTTCGCCGATGGAGTCGAAGAAGCGGCTCGACATGGGATTACGGCCGTCATCGAACCAGGCGGGTCGATCCGCGACGACGAGGTGATCGCCGCCGCGGATCGGTTAGGTCTCGCGCTGGTGTTCACCGGCATTCGGCATTTCAGGCACTGATGGCTGGGTGATTTGACCCAGGTCGACCCGCAATATCGCGCAGGTTCGATTGGTAGGCCTTCACCACCAATGAGATACGGCGGCAGTCCAACTGCATCTCGTCTGCATCGATGACGACCCAAATGGACTCGAACCTTCAAACCAACGACCGCAAGCGCCCGGAGAGCGAAGGGCTACTCGTTTTTCTCGCGGGATCAATCGCGATCGGGCTGCTGCTGGCGATCGCTTTCATTTGGCGGGGTTGACCGCGCCGATTCGGTTATTGGTTTTTCAATTGGTGTACCGCTCTGAACCAGTCCTCGTCGGGCGATCCTTCGGGACAGCCTCGCTCCTGCCACAATGCATGGGCAAGAGCGGCGATGTCTTCATAAGTCGGCGCGGTCGCTAAGGGCTCGGGCAGCTCTTCAATGGCGACTTCGTAATGCACGGTTTGGGTTCCCATCAGATTTGCTCCCTTCTGTGGGCCTATTTTACCGCCTGGGTATGAAAGCGTGATGAACCACCCGAGCCTTAACTAATTAAGCGTCTCCATTGTCAGTTCGCGGGAAATTTCGGGTCCGCTTTCACTTCCAGAATTTGCTTGGTATGCCGCTCGGTATGGGCGGAAGCCGCGAGAATCCACTGATAGCCGTCCATGAACTGATGTTCGCCCTTCGAAAGCGCTTTCAGCGGGGGCGATTCGAGAACGTGCTGGCGCAGACCCGGTTCTTGGAGCCATTCCGCGAACCGGCGGGTGTTCGACGCCACTCGATCCGCCTCGGACAGCTTCAACCCGCCTTTAGGAGCCGCAAACTCCGGAGCCGTAAGTTTGGCGAGCCGGTTCGGGAACCGGTAAACGACGATCGCATCCACGATCTGGCAATTGCGGTCCAGCGGAGCGGCCGGCGACGCGGCAAGTTGCTCCCGCATGGGGCCGAGCACGCGTTCCTGGATAAAAATCACGTGTTCCACGATCTCGGCGATAGACCACCGGTCCGCGGCGGGCTTGAAGTTCCATTGCGCTTCGGACAATCCTTTGACGGCTCCGACGATGCCTTCTTGTGCTTGCTGGAGGAAAGCGTTGGCCTGCTCGATCTCGTACGAAGTCAGGTCGGATTGCGCGGTGAGTGCGGCCGCGCCGGAAGCATTCGATTGCATAAATTTTCTCCTTGGGACGTTTTTCGTGAGTGCGTCCACACCAACGACGTTCGACATACGTAAAATCGACAAGAGCGTCGAAGAAAATTTCACGACCGCAGTGGCGTGTTCGTACGCCGAAATTGAGTCCGAAGCCCAGCAGCTCGTTCACAACTCTTGCCAGCTGCTGCCCGCCGATCGCCCGTGTTCGGATTGAGAGACGGCGCCGGCGTCGACCTACTTCGGAAACACCGCCGTCACTGCCATCCCACCTTGCAGAGGCCTGTCCGAGTACATCGCGACCGCATCCCCATCATTCAACCCATCCACCTGAGTCCGCGTCGTGTTCGCGACCCCCAGCGTCACCGTTTTCCACTCGATATGATCTCCCGCGAGCAGATAGACGCCGGTCTGCCCATGCTCCGTGCGGACGGCTTCTTTCGGGATCGACTTTGCGTTCTCAACCGTCTGCGTGCGGATCTCTACGTTGACGTTGGTTCCCGGCAGCAAGTCGAGATCGGGATTGCGGATCAGGCACACCACCTCCCCCACCTGCCGGGTTCCCAGCGCGACAATCTGCGTCGCGGTGCGATCCACTTCGCCTTCCCACTGACGCGAGGGCAAGGCGTCCCATGTGATTACGGCAGGCATGCCTTTGGCGACGCGGCCAAGATCCGGTTCGTCGACGTAAACATTCACGCGCACGCGATCCAGGCGGCCGACGGAGGCTACCGCGTCTCCGGCATTGAGATACGCGCCGGGCTTCAGATCGAACTGATACACCGTGCCGTCGACAGGCGCGCGCACCACGCTCTGGCGGATCTGCATGTCGGCGACGCGAGCCGCGGCCTGCGCGTCTTCGAGGCGAGCTTGCGCCGACGCGCGATCGAACGAGCTCGCCAGCGCCGTGCGGCGTTCCTCAAACGACTTGATCTGAAGCTGCGCGCGATCCATGCGTTCCTTGGCCTGATTCACTTCCTGCGCGGTCGCGGCCTGCTTCTTTTCGAGGCGATCCAGCGTCTCATAATCCTTTTGGGCCTGCTGCAAATCGAGGCGCGCGCGATCGAGGCCGCTCTGAATCTCCGCCAGATCGGTGGCGCGGCCGCCGCGCTTGATCACGTCCAGATCCGCGTTGGCCTGCACGATGCGAGCTTGCGCGGCTTGCAGATTGGCGTGCGCCTCGGTTGAATCGAGCTCCACCAGCGGCTGATCCTTCTTCACACTGGCGCCGCGCTGGATCAGAATCTTCTGGACAGGTCCCGGCCGTTCCGCGCGCGCTTGCGCCCATTCGATCGGCTCGACTTTGCCGTTGGTAGGAACCGAGCTGACGATGGTCGCGCGCGTGGCGCGGGCAAATTGCACCTCCGGGGGCTGCTTTCTCCATTTTGTCAATCCCCAGATCAGCGCCGCGACTGCGGCGATCGCCAGCAGCCATAGAAAGGTGCGCGGCCTCATTGGATTCCCGCGCTATGATCGAATAAGATTTGCCACTCGGCGAGCTGAATTTCGAGAGCCGCCTGCTCATGCACCGACGCCGGCTGCGACCGCGCGCGTTCGCAGAACGCGATGAACGCGAACGGGTCCCATTTGCCGAGGCGAAACTCGGCTTCGGGCAGACGGTCCAGAATTTTCGCCGCGGCTCGGGCAATCTTCTCAAACGCGGGGTGCTTGCCCACCTGGCGAAACCAGTACGCCGCGTTGCCGGAATCCGGCTCCTGGCGATGCACAATCGCATGCCACAGCTCGCATTCGCGCTCGGAAGAATCGTTCACCAGCTGGTGGGCTGCCTCGACGCCCGAGAAATACAGCCACAATCCCGCCATGGGTGCCGCCGGATTCGCCGCTTTCGGGAACAGAGCGCCGGCTTTCAGCGTTTTCAACAATTGATGCGCCTCAGGGCACAAACCGTCCGTGCAAGTGAGCGGCATGGGACGCCTGCCGTTGCCGTCGAGCGCCAGCACACGAGCCACGTCCGGACCGTAGCGGGTGGAATCGAATTCTTCCATGAAGCGGATACGTCCTTTATTGTAAGAGCCGGGGGACGCAAATGAAAACCGCGCTGGTGCTATCGGGCGGTGGAATGTTCGGAGCGTGGCAGGCCGGGGCGTGGCGGGCGCTCGCCGATCGCTTCCGGCCGGACCTGGTGGTGGGAGCCTCGGTGGGGTCGTTGAACGGATACGCGATCGCCTCGGGAGCCACGCCGGATCAGCTCGCCGGATTTTGGATGCGGCCGGAGCTGGCGGTGCTCGGGGATTTGCCGGTCACGGTTCGCAATCTGATGCATCAGCGGCCACTCGCATCGGAATACGCGGTGGTGCTGACCGATTCGCTTCGCCTGAAGCCGCGCGTGTTCAGGAATCACCAGGTGACATGGCGTCATCTGGCGGCTTCCTGCGCGATCCCGGGAGTGATGCGCATGTACCGGATCGATGCGCGCTGGTATTGCGATGGCGGGTTGCTGAACCCTTTACCCGTGTACGCCGCTGTGGAGTTAGGAGCCACGCACATCGTAGCGCTGCACGCGCTGCCGGAAATTCCCTCGGTGTGGCTCAAGCCGTTCGTCAAGGGATTCCGGCACGCCGCGGGGCATAATCCGCCCTTGCCCGCCGGAGTCGAGTTGACGCTGATCAAGACGCCGCGACCGCTCGGGTCCATGCGCGACGCGCTGCGCTGGAAACGGGAGAACATCGAGGATTGGATGGAGCAGGGGTATGGGGCCGCAAAAAACATTTCCATTCTGAATTGTATTGAGCGATAATCTGCCTATGCCATCCTTTCGAATCCATCGTTTGAAGGATCATCTGCGCCCGAATTTCCGCTCCGCGCCGCATGTCGCCGGCATGGCCAGCGTGAAGCCGCGCGATTACGAGCCGGCCGGCTCGGTGGAGGGACGGTCGTCCTACTCCGTCTATTTTGCGCTGCGCGATTCCGGCACGCCTCTCGAAGTCGGCGACGTTCTGGAACTGGAAAACGGAACGTTGCGGATCTGCAAATTCGTCGGATTTGAGGAAGCCCAGTGGCTGATACCGGAAGCGGCGCAGCCCGAATCCGCCCCCCTGGAAGCGGCCACAGTAGAATAAATGTAGAATAACTGGAGATGGGTTGTTGTAATGGGATGTAGTAGTAACGGCTGGGGTGGACCGATCAACTCCTTCGCACTGGTTTCTTACCTTCCGGATCCGCTCGCGGGATACCTGGATCGTCTCCGCACTGAACTGGTCACGGAATGTCACGCCAGGGCCCACCTCACCGTGCTCCCGCCGCGCCCCCTGGGGTGCCCCCCGGAAGAAGCCTGGCGCGAGATTCAGGACGCTTTGCACGATTTTCAGCCGTTTCGCGTCCAGCTGGGCGAGATTGAAGTTTTTCCTCAAACCCAAGTCATCTACGTATCGCTAAAGACTGGCCACAGCGCGCTAAAGCGGCTCCATGACGCCTTGAACGCAGGTTGCGTGACTTTTGAGGAGCCGTTCGAATACCATCCACACATCACTGTCGGCCAGGATCTGGAGTCCGAAAAGGTCGCCGCAGCCGTGGAACTGGCGTGCCGGCGTTGGCGGGAGTTCCCCAGCGCGCGGTATTTCGACGTCGATAAGCTGACCCTGGTCCAGAACACGCTCGAAAACCGCTGGATGGATCTGCGCGTATCCCCGCTTTCCTCGCCCGTAACGATCTAGGAGCTTGTTGAAAAAAGGGGACAGACCGCTCCGTCCACACTCACGCTCCTATGCTGGGGACAGAGTAGGTCTGTCACCTTTTTTTCAACAAGCTCCTAGCGTTCGCCGAACAGTTCGATTTGGCCCTCATCCTTAGGCGCGCGCTTAGCTGGCCGCCTTTTTACCGCGCTGCCGATAACACCCAGCACCTGCACTTCTTCCAGAGCCGCCCGAGGCACGAAAATCCGCTGATTCTGAAACGTCGGATCGGGCGGGATAATGTTGAATCCATTGGACTCGACCAGCAGCAGGTTGTTGGCGAGCATCCCCTCGATTGAATCGTGATCGCGAAACAGCAGCCGCAACCACAAACCCGGCGATTTGGGACGCGCGGCGAAGTTCCGATGTTCGCGCCAGGTTTCGCCGGACTCGAAATCTCGAACAAAACAAACAGCTTTGATCTCGGAATAGGGGATCTGAAAGAGCGAGCCGTCAGGTGTCAGCAACTCCACCGAATCGGACCGGAAACCGCTCGGCGTCTGGACGAAACCGTACAGAGTTTCGCGGTCGAAGCGGGCGATCAAGACCTTTTTGTTGCTGAAAACAGCCACTTAACGGCCTTTCTTCGAGGATTCCCTTTCAAACAATTTCGCAAGTATTGTATCATTAGCTCTAATGAGCCCGTGCGCGCTTTCGGGACCGGAGAAGTCCTTCCTGGACTTTTGCCGCGTCGAAAAAGGCTTGGCGGCGAACTCGCTTCATTCTTATCAGTTTGATTTGCAAAGACTTACGGCTTGGCTGCCGGTCTCCGTTACAGTAGCGTCAAAGGAACAACTGGCGTCCTATATCGAGTCTTTGTACCGGGCCGGGCTGTCCGCCCGGTCGATTGCCCGCCATATCACTACCCTCCGGAATTTCTACGGCTTTCTGATGCGGGAGGGGACGATCCAGCAGGATCCGACCGAGTTTCTGGCCCAGCCCAAGCAATGGACCACGCTGCCGAAGTATCTGAACCGGGATGAAGTGGACCGGCTGCTGGCCGCTCCGGCGGTCGACAAGCCGACCGGGTTGCGCAACCGGGCGATGCTGGAACTGCTTTACGCGACCGGGCTGCGCGTCACCGAGTTGTGCCGGCTGGAAATGTCCGCGGTCCAGCGCGACATGGGAGTGCTCCGGGTGACGGGCAAAGGCAACAAGCAGCGGCTGGTTCCTTTCGGCGAATCGGCGGGCGAAGCGGTCGACCGGTATCTGGGCGACGGGCGTCCGCGGATTCTGAAAGGACGCGCCAGCCGGTTTCTGTTCGTAACCGCGCAAGCTTCGGCGATGACGCGGCAGGCGTTCTGGAGACTGATCCGGGGTTACGGGCGCAGCGTGGGGATTTTTCGCAACCTGACGCCGCACGTGGTCCGGCACAGTTTCGCGACGCACCTGGTGGAAGGCGGAGCCGATCTGCGCAGCGTCCAGATCATGCTGGGGCACGCCGACATTTCCACCACGCAGGTTTATACGCACGTGGCCAGGCGCCGGCTGCGTGAGACGGTGGACCAACATCACCCGCGTGCATAAACGGCGCGTGGGGGAGTCTGAGGACGGGTTCGAATGAGCGATTACATGTTCATGCTGGAGAGCCACCTGAGCACGGACCAGTTCCGTGTGGTGGGCGAGATGCAGAAGCTGGCGGGCGCGGCCGGCGCGAATCTGTTCCTCACCGGCGGAGCACTGCGCGATATGCTGGGCGGCTTTCCAGTTCGCGACCTCGACTTCACGGTGGAAACCAACGCGCTGAAACTGGCGAAGGCCGCTGAAAAGCACGGCGCGACGATCCTTTCCACCGACGACCTGCGAAAGAGCGCCGAGATGCGGTTCGCCGGGGGCGTAACGGCGGAGATCGGGATGGCCCGCACCGAGAAATTTCCGAAATCCGGCGGGAAACCGCAGGTGGCTCCGGCGACCATTCATGAAGACTTGCGGTGCCGCGATTTCACGGTGAACGCGATCGCGCTGTCACTGAACAAAGCCTCGCTCGGGCTCCCCATCGACCCTACCAACGGAGTGGGCGACATCGAACGCAAGGAACTGCGTGCGATTCACAATTATTCGTTCTACGACGATCCATCCCGGATGCTGCGCCTGATCCGGTTCAAGGTGCGTCTGGGATATGCGATCGATGAGCGGACTCGGCTGCAATACGAAAACGCACGCGAAGCCGAAATGCTGACGCGCATCACGGCGGACGCGCTGGGTGCGGAACTGCGCCACGCCGCCAATGAGCCGTTGGCCGGCGATTTGATGAAGGCGCTGGAAGAAGAGAAGCTTATCGAGCTGTACTCCCCCGCCCTTGCCGGTCCCAAGCTCAACCTGGCGACGTTCCAGAAACTGCAAAAGGCGCGCCAACTGGTACCGGTCGATTATCGGATGAACGGGATGCCGCTGTTTCTGACGGTGTTGATGGAAAAGCTGAACGCCAAGGAACGGAGCGCGCTGGTCTCGGCAGCCGCGCTGACCAAGGCCGAAGTCGGCTCCATCGCGAAACTGGAAGCCGCGGCCAAGAAGCTGGATAAGGACCTGAGGAGTCCCAAGCTGCAGAAGGCGTCGCAACTGTATCAGGTCCTGATGAAGGCGCCGGGCGAGATGGTGATTTATCTCCTGGTGTATTCCGAGCAGCGCCTGGTGCAGGACCGGATTCGCAATTACTTCCAGAAATACCTGCCTGCTTCGCTCGAGATCACCGACGAAATGGTGGTCGCGGCCCATGCCGGCTTGGTTCCGGGCACTCCGAAGTTCCTGCGCGCGAAAGAAGAGATGATTTACACGCGCCTCGATTCGCGGCCCAAGAAACCTGCGCCGGAACCGGAGCCTCCACCGCCACCGCCGATGTCGAGTTTCGCGCGTGGTCCGGGGCCGCGGGCTCCGCGGTAAGATAGCCACTGATACACACCGATATACACGGAGAAGCCAATGCCCAAGCCAGCCTCCGGCGTCGAGTTCAATCACGCCATGTTGTATTCCCGCGACGTCGCCAAGTCCCTTGAATTTTACGTGGATCGCATTGGCTTCAAAGTGGTCGAGACCTTCGAGTGGCAGAAGCGGCCTGTGTATGCGCGATTGAAAGCTCCACGGGGAAACGGGACACTCGCGCTGCATCATCCTGAGCCTGGCGAAAGTGTGCCGCCTTCGGACGGAGTCCGGCTCTATTTCGAAGTTAAGGAACTCGACAAATTCTGCAAGAAACTAGAAGCGGCAGGCGTGACGATCCAGAAGCCGCCCAAGTTGATGCCGTGGGGATGGATGCACGCCTACCTCGATGATCCGGATGGCCACGAGATCAGCCTGTACTGGGCGGGCGCGAAGCGGTTCCGGAAGAGTAAAATGCGCACATGACGTTGCGCCGCCGCGATTTTCTGCTTGCCGCTGCCGCTCCCGCGTTTGCCGGTCCCGCACCGCAGCGATTCGTTCCCGTTCAGCCCGATCTGTTCGCCGCCGCGGGCGCGCAGCCGAACTGCTGGGGCGATTTCGATAACGACGGCGACCTGGACCTGTTCGTCGGCTTCAAAGCCGGCCTGCCGAATCGTCTGTATCGCAACGATGGCGGCAAATTCGTCGAGATCGGCGCGGAATCCGGCGTCGCCGATTTGACCGACACGCGCGCCGCCGCTTGGGGAGATTATAACGGCGACGGCAATCTCGAATTGTATGTCGGGTTCACGCGCCGGTCGATGACGCCAAACAAACTGTATCGCCGCGATGGCGCGAAGTTTGTCGACGTCGCGCACGAACTGGGCGTCGACGCGATGGGCGAGACCCGGCAGGTTTCCTGGATCGATTTCGACAACGACGGCCGCGTGGATCTGTTCGTGGCGTTTCGCGATGCGCCAAACATGCTGTTCCATAACGAAGGCAATCGCTTCGTCAACGTCGCGCCGGACCTGGGCGTCGACGATCCGCGCAAAAC
>Ga0209415_10017692_pt1 | contig 11319 bp, 6 predicted proteins | sample PeaSoiSIISIP2007_FD_187696 | JGI IMG/M metagenome (GOLD analysis project Ga0209415, IMG submission 187696) | Peat soil microbial communities from Weissenstadt, Germany - SII-SIP-2007 (SPAdes) (version 2) | ecosystem: Environmental > Terrestrial > Soil > Wetlands > Peat | place: Germany...
GATGCCCGACATTGAGGCAGCCGATGCCGCCAGCGAAATCGAGGTAGCGGTTGCCGTCAACGTCTTCGAGCCAGGCGCCTTCCGCCTTGGCAACATAGATGGGCGTACCGTGAGAAAGGCCGCGGGGCACAGCTTTGGCGCGACGCTCAGAAAGGGCCTTGGACTTCGGCCCGGGAATGGGAGTGCGGAGTTGAATGGTAGACATCGTGGCTTCTCGTCGTTAGTCGTTGGTCGTTCGTCGTTGGTCGCTAGCTTGGCTTCGACGCGGCGTAAATTGCATGGTCCTTCGCTTCGCTCGACAAGCTGCCTTGCTGGCAACTGGGTACTGGCAGCTGGCAACTGCTTCTCAGTACCAACCGATCGGCGCTTCGTTCAAGTTGATGTACACCTGCTTGGTTTCGAGATATTCTTCGATGCCCCAGGGCCCGAGTTCGCGGCCAAAGCCGGATTGTTTGTAGCCTCCCCACGGCGCTTCCACGTACGTGGGCTGCATGTGGTTAACCCAGACAATTCCAGCGCGCAAAGCTTTGACGGAACGCATGGCCTTGAAAATGTCGCGCGTCCAGACCGCCGCCGCCAAACCATAGGGGGAATCGTTTGCGATTTTGAGCGCGTCCTTTTCGTCCTCGAACGGAATCACGGCAGCGACCGGGCCGAAGATCTCTTCGCGGGCGATGCGGGCGCTGTTGTTCACGTCGTAGAAGATCGTCGGCTGGACGTAGTATCCTTTGGCGAATTTTTCTGGGCGTCCACCGCCGGATGCGAGCTTGGCTTCTTTCTTGCCGATTTCGAGATAGGAGTTGACGCGGTCGTATTGTTCCTTGCTAACCAGCGGGCCCATCTTGGTTTCTCGCTCGAGGGGCGGGCCGAGCTTGATCTTTTTCGCTTTTTCGGTCATCGCTTCGACGAACTTCTTGTAGATCGATTTCTGCACGAGGATACGGCTGCCCGCCGAGCACACTTCGCCCTGATTAATGAACACGCCGAAGAGGGCGCCGTCGATGGCGGCTTCGAAGTCGGCATCGGCGAAGAAGATGTTCGGAGACTTCCCCCCAAGTTCGAGCGTGACGCGCTTCACGGTGTCGGCGGCTTGCTTCACGATGATCTTGCCAACGGCGGCACTACCGGTGAAGGCGATCTTGTTGACGTCAGGATGCTGGACCAGTGGCGCGCCGCAGGACTCGCCGAAACCGGTGACGACGTTGACGACGCCGGGCGGCAGGCCGCAATCGGCGAAATGCTTCGCGAATTCCAGCGCGGTCAGCGGAGTCTGCTCTGCGGGCTTCAGCACGCAGGTGCAGCCTGCGGCCAGCGCGGGCGCCAGTTTCCATGCCGCCATGAGCAGCGGATAGTTCCACGGAATAATTTGTCCGGCAACACCGACCGGCTCTTTGAGCGTCAGGCTCATGGCGTTATCAGGGACCGGATTCACATAACCGACAACTTTGGTGGCGAGTCCGCCGTAGTATTCGAAACAGGTGGCGACGTCGTTGAGATCGTACTCAGCCTCGACAATGGGTTTGCCGGTGTTGCGGCATTCGAGTTCGGCGAGCGCGGGCAGGTTCTGCCGGACTTTGTCGGCAAGGCGGAACAGAACGCGGCCGCGCTCCTGCGCGGTGGTCGTCGCCCATGGGCCTTCTTCGAAAGCGGCCTTGGCCGCGGCGACGGCGCGGTTGACGTCGTCGGCGGAAGCGTCGGGAACCTGGGCGATCACTTCTTCGGTCGAGGGATCGTATACCGGGAAGGTTTTCGCGGACTTGCTCGCGACCCATTCGCCGTTGATGAACATCTGGTAGGTTCTAACGTCGGTCTTCACTCCGCCGGGCATAACGTCCTCCTCGAAATTTCAGTGCGCCGAGCCACGCTCGGCCGGGGCGGTCGATTCCCCCGCCACGAGACGAATCTGTTGCAACGCCTTGCGGCGGCCGTAAACGTAGAAAAAGAAAAAGGCTAACGTGACAAACAACGCGGTTGTCCCAAATACTTCGATATCCCAGCGTAGGAGCGAACCGAAACCCTCCGGCTTAAACACAAGCTCCAAGACAATACCGAGCATGGTGGTGAGCACGCCGACAGTGCCTGCGAGCAGCAGGAGCGTCCTGCTGTAGAAGCCCTTCTGGAATGATCTCCGCGAGGACAGTTTTACAAGCGCGGCAAAGACGTACAAGAACGGTACCAATTGCAGAACTACGGCAGCGCCCAGCAGAACTTGAAAGACTTCCTTGATGCGATCGGCAAACGCGGCGAATAATACGGTCAACACAATCGATATCGCGGCATGAGTCAGCAAGGCGGCGTACGGCGTTCCGTAGCGAGGGTGCACTCTGCCCAACCAGGATGGCAAATACGAGTCCAATCCTGCGACGAAGGGAATGCGCGCTACTCCGCCGATCCAAGCGGATGCAATTCCAGCGATGGAAATAGCTAGAACTACTGAGAATAATGGCACGAGCCAGGGAATAGAGAGTTCGCCGGAAAGATGAGCAACGGCTTGGACCACCCCTTGCAGTGCACTGATGTCCTTCTTCCCCACGGACGCGAGCACAACCAGCGTGGCCCCAACGTATAGCGAGCCGGAAATCACGCCGCCCCACGCCACCGCCCCTGGGAGCGTTCGCCTGGGATCCTTGATCTCATCTCCCATCACCGAGGCAAGCTCAAGTCCAACCAGACCAAAGCAGATCGTGCCGAATGCATTCAGTACTGATCCCGGGTCCGGAGGAATCCGGAAATCACCAGCCGTCAGCGTCGTGCCGTGTCGAAAAAACACCAGCAACCCAAGGCCGATGAGCACGGCAGCCGCCACGAAAGTGCCGATCCCACCGATGTTGTTAATCCACTTGCCCACGCCAAGGCCCCTAATGTTGAGCCCCACGAGCAAGGTTGTGAGCAGCACGAACACCGTGATCGTAAAGAGCCTGTTCTCCGCGAGGTTTTGATGACTCGGACCTGCGGCGAACACCGAAACACCCACGAAGTAGAGGAGCACTGTAGGGATGTAGAAGAAGTTGTTGGTCCAGTAGCACCAGCCGGACAGGAATCCGTGAAAGTCGCCGAATACTTCTTTGGCCCAGAGGTAGACGCCGCCTTCGCCGGGATAACGATGAGCAAGTTCGATGACCGCGATGCCTTGAGGCCAGAAGAATAGAAGAAGAGAGATGATCCAGAGCCAGATCGTGACCCCGCCGTTGGCGGCAATGGAGGGAACGACGTTGAGATTGAAAACAGCAACGACGAAGAGCAGCACCAGATCGCGGCGCCCTAGGGCTCGGATCAGGTGGGGCTGTTCGGGTTGAGTATCGGTCGACAAGATTCTTCTGAGCGCCTCGCTTCGCTGGGGCGGACAGCCGCTCCGACTGCGCTCCGGGCAAGCGAGGCGGCTATCGCTACATAAGCACTGGTCGAGGACAGGGGGCGGAAAAATGCGTCCGCCCCTACGCGACCTAGTGCGCGACTGCTACTGGTGCGGCGCGCTCCTGCTGCGCTCTCGCCAGCGAGGCGGCAATATCGTTGAACGCCGCCAGATGCTTGTCGATGTCGGCGTCGGTATGCTGCACGGAGATCGTCCACTGCTCGTCCCACCAGTACGGCTGCGCCATGACGCCGCGGTTGACCATGCCGAACCAGTAGTGGCGCCACAAGTCGACGTCGATTGCTTCCCAGTCGCGGTAGTTGCGAATTTCCTGCGGATAGAGCATCAGCGCGCCATTGGCTCCAGCTTGCGCGATGTAGGCCTGCAGGCCAACCTTCGCGATCGTGGTGCGATATCCGTCCGCCAACTTTTTTCCCAGTTTGTCGACCTTGGCATAGTTCTCGCGGGTGAGGACTTCGCGGAACGTCGCCAGGCCTGCAGCCATCGATACCGGGTTGGTGTTGTAGGTGCCGCCGTGGAAGACCTTGTGCTGCGAGATCAGGTCCATCACTGACTTGCTGGTGCCGAATGCGGCCAGGGGCAAGCCTCCGCCAATCGACTTGGCAAGACAAATCATGTCGGGATGAACGCCGAAGTATTCGCTGGCGCCGCCCCAACCGAGTTTCGCGCCGGTCTTGACTTCGTCGAAGATCAGCAGCGCGCCGTATTTGTCGCAGATCTCGCGCAAGCCCTTGAGAAAGCCGGGTTGCGGCATGCACAGGCCGACGTTCATGAGAATCGGTTCGAGAATGATCGCCGCAATTTCTCCGGGATTCTCTTTGAAGCGACGCTCGACGGTCGCGAGATCGTTGAACGTTGCGATGAGCACGTTGGCGATGGCGGACTTTGGCACGCCGAGGCCCCCGGTTACGGAGGTCGGCGCGTGGATGTCACCGTAATCGGGAGCGTGTGGCTTCACGCTAACCAGAGCGGAGTCATGCAGCCCGTGGTAAGCGCCCTCGAACTTGACGATCTTGTCGCGTCCGGTGGCGGCGCGGGCCAGACGAATCGCGTGCATCGTCACCTCGGTGCCACTATTGCCGAAGCGGCACATCTCCACCGGAAAGCGCGTGCAGATTTCTTCGGCGAGTTCCCACTCCATATCGTGGGGCATGCCGAACATGGTTCCAATGGAGAGTCGCTTCTCGACCGCCTTCATGACTGCGGGATGGCAGTGTCCAGCCATGAGCGCGCCGAAAGTCAAGTTGTGATCGATGTATTCATTGCCATCGAGGTCGCGGAACTTGCTGCCGCTGGCCTCTTTCACAAAGATCGGCCAGGGATCGTAGGCACGATAGTTGCTGGCTACACCGAGAGGAATGCGTTTGAGATTCTTCTTGTGGGCTTCGGCGGATTTCGGCGTGCGCCGCTCGAAAGTGGCGAGTTCCTTCTGCAGTTCGGGATACATCGAATTACTCCAGGTATGCTCAAGCCGTTAGCGTGGTGAGCCGCGGGCCATTAGAATTCCGGGACCGATGAGGCGGTCCCGGGAGGTATTGTTCAGTCTACTCTCACAGCTTAGAAAAAGAACTTTAATGCAAATTGAAACAACCGCGGATCACCGGCCGAGGTTATTTTGCCGAACTCCGTCGGGCCGTCGGAAAAGTGGCCGTCGGGATTCGAATAATTAGTACGGTTAAACACATTGAAGATTTCCGCTCGGAACTGCACGTATTTCGTTTCCGTGAAAGAAATCTTCTTGTGCACCGAAAAGTCCCAGTCCTCGAGTCCCGGGCCGCAGCAAATTGTGCGTTGCGTGCCATTGTTGAACTGGCCCAGCGGCGGAACGGGAGCATTCAGTGGATTGGTTGCGGCCGTAGCAAAATCGCCGGGATAGAACCAGTATCCCGGTGACGAGATGCCCAGCGCGGCATCTGTAAGAGTGTTCCTGGGATTCAACTTCTTGAACGGCGCCACCCGACTCGGCGCCTCCGTGCCCAGGAAGAAGAAACTGTTAACGAGCTCTGTGTCATCCGCCGTATCCAGGCGGATCGGGAAACCGCTCTGGAACTGGGTGATACCGGACACTGCCCAGTCGTTCAGCACCTTGCCGGCAAACCCAGAATGCTTGCGGATCGGGAGCTCCCAATCGTAGCTGACCACGAAGCGCTGCTTCGAGTTGTAGATCGAAAGGGCACGGCTGGCCCGGTAATTAAACGGATTGAGCGTTTCTTCGAAGGTGGAACCATCATCGATTGACTTGCTGTAAGTGTAGGCCGCCTGGAACTGCAGGCCATGGGAGAAGCGCTTTTGCAGCATCATTTCCAGCGCGTTGTAGTTCGAGTTGGCGATGGTGTCTTCGGCGAAGACGTCGGTAAATACGGGAATGCCGTCGAAGGGACAACTGGTGCCGACATTGGGACCGTTCGTCACGCAATTCGGTGAGGAGTAAGGCCGCAGACCGACTAACTGCACCGGAGTTCCCCCCGGCGCACCAGTAACCGTAGAGCCGTTGGGAAGATGAAATACAAATCCCTGAGGAACGGTTACGCTCCACTGCGAGTCTTCGTAGGTGGGCGAGCAGGTGGCCGGCAGTCCATAAGAGGAGACAAGAGTTGAAGAGGATGTGTTGCCTTGAGCAATTGTAGCGATGTCGAGGCAGCTTTGCGGGTTCGAGGGATTGATGTCGTGCGAGGCCAGCAGCCGATGCCCCTGCGAACCAACATAGCCGATCTGCAACATCATGCTGTTGCTGAGCTCGCGTTGGATGGTCAGATTGTATTGACTGGTGTATTGGGTCCGCAGGTGCGGTTGGAAGTCGCCGTACAGAAGAATCGGACGGAACAGCGACAGGTCGGTCGACTGTCCCTTCGTAGGTGTGATGATTCCGCCGAAGGGGTTGGGGTTTGCATAACCGGCCTGGGCTACGAAGGGAGTGTTGAAAAACTCGTTGTACACCGCAGTGCTTCCACCAAACGGAGGCTCGGCACCGAACTGCGCCGCAACCAGTTCCTCAATCGGATTGTAAAAAAAACCGAAGCCGGCACGAATGCTGGTCTTGCCGTTGCCGCCGAACAGTTTTGCCAGAGGTCCGCTCTTAAAGTCTGGACTGTAGGCCAAGCCAATGCGCGGCGCGAATGCTTTGTAGTAAGTCGAGGTCAAGCCAGCCGGCACTCCCGGATCGCCGGGGACTACCAATCCCGTCGGTGCCGTGCCAGTATTGGCACAGGTTGGACTTGCTATACCCAAGCCCGTCCAATATGAGTACGACGCACCTTGCCCTTGTTGGTTGATTCCGCATGGGTACACAGTGGAATTCTCGCCGGGGCGGAATGCCTCGACGTGTTGGGCGATATCCGTCATTGGCGGATTGAACTCCCAGCGGAGACCGTAGTTGAGGGTGAAATTCGGCTTGATCTTCCAACTATCCTGAACGAAGGGATAAATGGCCGTGCTGCGAATATCTTCGCGTTGGCCCGATCCCTGGATATAGTAATCAACCAGGCCCAGCAGGTATGCGGCATAATTATCGCCGTCGCCAGGCACAATCGAATTCGGACCGGTGTTGCTGATCTGCATCTGACCGTTGATGTCGAAGTAATAGTATTGGTCGAAGCGGGCGCGGCGCGCATCAACACCGAACTTGAAGGTGTGGTTATTCTTGACCCATGTCAGCCCGTCGGACCACTGAAAGCTGTTGCCCACCTGCGGAAGCGTGCCTTCCCAGTTATTTCCAAACTCCGCGCCACCCTGGATGTTGACGTACGGAACGCCCGTCAGAGTCGAGGGCAATCCGGGAGTGATGCCGACACTGCCCGGAGAACCGGCGGTCAGTTGGTTGATGGCAGAAGAGTCGGAAAGGCCGGTGAAGCAGAAATTAGTGGCCGCCGTGCAGGAGGAAGTAACCGCATTCGTCCTTTGCGATTTCAGAAAGCCGAGCTGACCCTCGCGCATATAGGTAAAATGCGCTTCGTTGACCAGTGAGTTGCTGATGGTCCAGGTGTGGGTAAAGTTCCACTGCTGGTAGCGGAGCTTGTTGTAGTTTCCGAAACCTGGCACGTTCGCGCCAGACTCCTCAAAAGTGTTGTAGGGCGAGAGCTGCGTGCCATCGTTGAAATAGTAGTAGGCAGACAGGTTCTGGTGATCGTTGATCCTGTGGTCAAAGCGGAAGGTAAATTGATTGGCATTGTCGCTTCCCACCGGAACGGCCTCATATTGACCGCTGCCGACATTAGCTGCGGGAACAAACTGTTGAAGAAGACTGGCCGCCGCGGGATCCATGCAGGCGGTCGGAATTTGGCCATTGGGGAACACGCTCGCGCTGCCAACCCCAAGACCAGTCGTCGGGGCCTCCCAGTCAAGCGTTTGCGTTCCAGAACTCATGTCCGGGGCAGTATTAAATAGATTGTAAAGTCCGCCTGATGGCAGTTTCAAAGCTTGATCGCAAGTTTCCTGCGTATTCCCCCGTCCGTCCAGGACCTGAGCGACAAAGGGGTTTGTGATTCCGTACGCGACTTGGATCTGATTTTGGGGGTTGTTGGGGTCCGGCACAGTGCGCAGAGCGGTGAAACCTCCCACTCCCGAAAAATCCCCACCCCCCGCAGAATTTGCAGACGGTCTTTGCGCACTCGTCGGCACATTCACCAGGTTTCCAGGATCACCGGCGCGGATGCGGCGGCCTTCATACGACAGGAAGAAGAAAGTCCGGTCTTTCTTAATGGGGCCGCCGAAGGTGCCACCGAACTGGTTCTGGTTGAGTTGCGGCGTGAAGGGGTCGCGATACCCCTTGGCATCGAGAGCCGTGTTGCGGAAGTACTCGTAAATATTGCCGTGGAAGTGGTTGGTGCCGGACTTGGTGATCACGTTGACTACGGACCCCGAGTTGCGCCCATATTCCGCATCGAATGTGTTCGTGATGACGCGAAACTCCTCAACCGCGTCAGGAGTGGGCTGGATCGTGGGAGTATTTACGAATTGATCATTGGCATCGCCGCCATTCACGCTGAAGTTATTCGCGCGAGTACGACCGCCGTTCACCGAGACCGACCCAGCATCGTCGGAACCAAAGAACAGGCTACCGCTCGATCCCAACTGGGCCTGCACGCCCGGCTGCAATTGCAAGAACTGGTAGGTGTCCCGGGTATTGAGGGGCAGTTCGTTGACCGAGCGGTCGTTGATCACGGCGCCGAGTTGCGTGCTGGTGGTGTCGACCTGTGGAGCTTCTGACGTGACTTCCACCGTCTCCTGCGATCCGCCGATCTGCAGCGTGGAGTTCAGGGTCACCACCTGGTTGACGTCTACGGTGACATTCTTCTGCACATTCTTCTTGAAGCCGGTCAGTTCAAATTGAACCGTGTAGGTGCCGGGAACGACTTCGACGAAGGAGTAGTCGCCACTGTCGCTGGTTTTTCCGTCGCGGCTGACATTGGTCGCTTCGTTGACGAGAGTCACCTTCACGTTTGCGAGCACGGCGCCAGTGGAGTCCGCCACACGGCCCACGATACGGCCGTTTGCTCCTTGAGCGGAAAGTAAAACCGGAATCCATAGACAGGTCGCGAAGACAAGGCAAACGGCGGTCCAGCGGGCTCGCAGGGACATGGAACCTCCAAGATCTCTTCGGGGAAGTATTTTTTCTTTGATAACGACTGCTTGTTTCCAGCTACAACCTTGCTATAATCCCGCAAGGTTAGAGAACGGGGGCAGTGCCTGTCAAGGACAAAAAAGTGTGTCCGCCCCATTGAAATTTCTAATCTTGACTTCTGTCGGGCCCCGCGCGCAGTAAGAAACCAGCATGGCCGAACCTTACTTAAAGATCGGAGACGTGGCCCGAAAGGTAGGGGTTTCACCCTCGGTCATCCGCTCGTGGGAGAGCCTTGGATTGGCGCGTCCGCGGCGCACCGAGAGCAAGTACCGGCTCTACACCGCCGATGATGTGAAGCTGCTGAAGCGCGCGCGGTTTTTGCGCAAGGTGCGCGGGCTGAATGCGGCCGCGATTGTGCAACTGCTCAGACGTGAAGGCAAGGTGCGCCCGGTAGCGGACGGAAACGCCGGAGCCATCGGAGGGCATCTGCGGCAGTTGCGATCGCGGCGGCGGCTTTCGCTGGCGCAGGTAGCGCAGGCAGTTGGCATCTCGGTGGGATTTCTCAGCGCGCTCGAGCGTTCTCAAATGAGCGGGTCGGTGGGAACCTTGCGCAAGCTGGCGCGCTTCTACAAGACCAATATTCTGGATTTTTTTGACGCCTCGGACGCCAGCAAGCGCCAGGTGCGGCCCTCCGAGCGCAAGGTCCTCGAAATAGGGACGGGCGTCCGCATGGAACTGCTGGCGTGGGGCAACACCGTAATGGAGCCTCATCTGTTTCGCATCGCGCCGGAAGCGGGGAGCGGCGATCCTTATACCCACGAAGGCGAGGAATTCATCTACGTCTTACGCGGCGATCTGGAGATCACGGTGGAAGGTGACGAATACCGGCTGAAGCCCGGAGACAGCTTCTACTTTGAGAGCGCGACGCCTCATCGCTGGAAGAACCCGGGGCGCAAAGAAACCTTGGTTTTGTGGATTAACACTCCGCCCACGTTTTAGGAGGAACCATGAACTGGCAACGCATGGGGAGATGGCTGCGTTTGCTGCCCCTGGCAGCGCTGATGTGTTTAGGGTCGTGCTCCAAAAGAACGCCCACGCTCAACCTCCTGGTGTGGGAAGGGTATGCCGATCCCTCATTCATCAAAGCGTTTGAAGAGCAGAACCAGTGCAAGGTGTCGGCGTCGTATATGGGATCGAGCGATGAGCTGATGGCCAAGCTGCGCGGCGGAAGCGCGGGAAATTACGACGTGATTTCGCCCTCGAGCGATGTGGCGTTCTCGGTCTCGTCCGCTGGACTGGCCGCTCCGCTCGACCTTGCGAAGATTCCGAGCTACAACCAACTTTCTCTGCAGCTCACTTCCCTGCCCCTGGTGCACGCGAACGGGCAGGTGTATGGCATACCGTTCATGTGGGGGCCAGATCCGATCATTTACGACACCACAGCTTTCGCGCAGCCGCCCGATTCCTGGAACGTTCTGTGGGATCCGAAATATAAAGGAAAGGTCTCGGTGTGGGACGATCTGTCGACGGTTTACATGGCGGCGCAGGTTCTCGGCTACGACAAACCCGATCCGTCGCGACTCTATAACTTGAGCGACGAGCAACTGGAGGCGGTGAAGAAAAAGCTGCTGGAGTTGAAGCCGAACGTCCGCAAGATGTGGGCCACGGGCGGCGAGCTGACGAATCTGTTTGAGAGCCACGAAATCGTGATTGCAATGGGCTGGCCACTCAACACGGCAGATCTGAAGAAAGCCGGCTTCCCGGCGGGCGAAACCATTCCCAAGGAAAACACGACTGGCTGGATCGATCACCTCATGATCACGGCAGGCAGCGAAAACAAGGAATTGGCGCTCAAGTTTCTGGAGTACATGATCGAGGCTAAGACGCAGAAGCTGGTCACCGACAAGACGCATTACGTTCCGGCGAATCCTCAGGCCGGTCATTTCATGACGCCGGATGAAGTGAAGACATTGCATCTGGACGACGTGGAGAGTTATCAGAAGCGGCTGAATTTCTGGCAGAATGTGCCGCGACGCGCGAAGTATACCGAGATTTGGAACGACGTGAAGGCTGCACAGTAGAACCCCAACGACCTATGGCATCTCCCATCACTCCTAGCATCGAAGTAACGGCGAGCACGCGGTGCGCCGCAAAACCAGCTTTGCTGAGCATCCGGAATGTGGCCAAGAACTTCGGCCGCAACGCGGTGCTGCGGAATGTTTCGCTGGAGATTGCGGAGGGAGAATTTCTAACCATTCTCGGGGAGAGTGGTTCGGGAAAAACTACGCTGCTGCGGATTGTCGCTGGCTTTGAGACCGCAAGTTCTGGCGAATTGTGGATGGGAGCCGAGAGACTGGATCACCAGCCGCCTTACCGGCGGCGCGTG
>Ga0209415_10017693_pt1 | contig 11319 bp, 8 predicted proteins | sample PeaSoiSIISIP2007_FD_187696 | JGI IMG/M metagenome (GOLD analysis project Ga0209415, IMG submission 187696) | Peat soil microbial communities from Weissenstadt, Germany - SII-SIP-2007 (SPAdes) (version 2) | ecosystem: Environmental > Terrestrial > Soil > Wetlands > Peat | place: Germany...
GCTCGTGGCGCGGCTCGCGGCCGACCGCCCGAACATCGTCGGCCTCAAGGACACGGTCGACAGCATCGCCCACATCCTGGAGACGCTGACGCTCGTCCGTGCGGTGCGGCCCGAGTTCACCGTGTTCGCCGGCATGGACTACCATCTCCTGAATACCCTGCTCGCCGGCGGCGACGGGGCGGTGCCGGGGACCGCCAACTTCCTGCCGGACCCGTTCGTGCGGATCTACAAGACCGCGACCGCGGGCCGCGTCTCCGACGCGGTGGAGCACGCCCGCGCGATCGCCACCATCCCCCTCCTCTTCGACGGCGACGCCCCGGCGTTCGTCGTCGTCAAGGAAGCGATGGTGATGTCCGGTCTCATCCCACACGCGACGGCGCGGCCGCCTGCGCTGCCGCTCGCCGAGGACGAGCGGCGCCGGCTGCGGGACGGCCTCGCGGCGCTCGGGGTCGGCGGCCGATGACGGGGGCCGGCGGCGCCCCAGACGTGCTGCGCATCGGCCTGCTGGGGTGCGGAACGGTCGGCAGCAGCGTGATCCGTCTCCTCCGCACCAACGGCGCCGAGATCCGGCGGCGCACGGGGGCGACGCTGCGCGTCGTCCGCGTCGCGGTCGCGCACCCGGAGAAGAGTCGGGGGCTCGTGTTCGAGCCCGGGGTCCTGACTGGCGACGCGGCCCAGGTCGTCGCCGACCCGCGCGTGGACGTCGTGGCCGAGGTGATGGGCGGCCTCACTCCCGCCCACGCGCTCCTCCTCGACGCGTTCGAGCGGGGCAAGAGCGTCGTGACCGCCAATAAGCAGCTGATCGCGCGGCACGGCCCGGAGCTGTTCGCGGCGGCCGCGCGCGCGGGCGCCGACCTGCGGCTCGAGGCGAGCGTGGGCGGGGGCCTCCCGGTGATCCAGCCGCTCAAGGAGTCGCTCGCGGCCAACCGCATCACCGAGCTGTGGGGCATCCTCAACGGCACCACCAACTTCATGCTGACAAAGATGGGCGAGGAAGGGTGGGAGTACGCGCGCGCGCTCGAGGACGCACAGCGCCTCGGGTTCGCCGAGGCCGATCCGACCGAGGACGTGGATGGCCACGACGCGGCGGCGAAGCTCGCGATCCTGGCGACGATCGCATTCCACACGCCGGTGGCGGTCGATTCGGTGTACCGCGAAGGCATCCGCGGGGTGACCCCGCAGGACATCGCGTTCGCCCGGGAACTCGGGTTCGCCGTGAAGTTGCTCGGCATCGCCCGCGATCACGAGGGCCGCGTCGAGGCGCACGTGCACCCCGCGTTTCTGCCGCTCGACCATCCGCTGGCGGCGATTCGAAACGAGCTGAACGCGCTGTTCATCCGCGGGGACTTCGCCGGCGAGGTGATGACCGTGGGCCGCGGCGCCGGCGGCGACCCCACGGCGAGCGCCGTCGTCGCGGATCTGATCGACGTCGCCCGCAACCGGCTGACCGGCGCGCACGGCCGGGTCGGCTGGAGCGCGCTCGATGCGCGGCCGATGCGGCCGATCGAGGAGACCGCCTCGCCGTTCTACCTCCTGATGCAGGTGACCGACCGCCCCGGCGTGTTCGCGCGGATCGCCACGATCTTCGGCGACGAAGGCGTGAGCATCGCGTCGATCGGCCAGAAGAGCCGGGGCCTCACCGCCGAGATCATCTTGGTCACGCACACGGCGCTCGAATCGCAAATGCAGCGCGTGCTGCGCCGCATCAAGGAGCTGGACGTCCTGCACGCGGTGCGCAGCGCGATCCGCGTCGTGGGCGAGGTCTAGCGGTGGCGGCCGGCGCGCCCGCACCCGCGGGACCCCCGCGGCCCTGGCGCGGGGTGATCGAGGAGTACCGCGCGTACCTGCCGGTCGCGGACGGGACCCCGGTCGTGACGCTGCTCGAGGGCGCGACCCCGCTGGTGCACGCCTCCCGCCTCGAGCGGCGCCTCGGGGGCGTCACCGTCTACCTCAAGTACGAGGGCACCAATCCCACGGGCTCGTTCAAGGACCGGGGCATGACGCTGGCGATCTCCAAGGCCGTCGAGGAAGGCAGCCGCGCGGTCGTGTGCGCGAGCACCGGCAACACGTCCGCATCCGCCGCGGCGTACGCCGCGCGCGCCGGCCTGCCGTGCTTCGTCGTCCTCCCGGCGGGCGGCGTGGCGCTCGGGAAGCTGGTGCAGGCGCTCGGCCACGGCGCGCGGGTCGTGCCGATCGAGGGCTCGTTCGACGACGCGCTCCGCATCGTCCGCGAGGGTGCGCCGCTGTTCCGGCTGACGATCGTCAACTCCATCAACCCGTACCGCATCGAGGGGCAGAAGACCGGGGCGTTCGAGGTCGCGGACGCGCTCGGCCGCGCCCCCGACGTGCTCGCGATCCCGGTCGGCAACGCGGGGAACATCACCGCGTACTGGCGCGGCTTCGTTGAGTACCACCGCGCCGGCCGCGTCGCCTCGCGCCCGCAGATGTGGGGGTTCCAGGCCGCCGGCGCCGCGCCGTTCGTGCTCGGCCGGCCGGTCGAGCATCCCCAGACGATCGCGTCCGCGATCCGGATCGGCCGGCCGGCGTCCTGGGATGGCGCCCGGGCGGCGGTGCGCGAGTCCGGCGGCGTCTTCGAGGCGGTGACCGACGAGGAACTGCTCAGCGCGCGCGCGCTGCTCGCGCGGGAGGAGGGTATCTTCGTCGAGCCGTCCTCGGCCGCGCCCGTCGCGGGGCTGCTTCGGCGCGTGCGCGAGGGGCGGCTTCCCGACGGCCTCCTGATCGTGTGCGTGCTCACCGGCCACGGGCTCAAGGATCCCGAGGCGGTGCTCCGCACGGAGCGGCGCCCCGAGCCGGTGCCCGCGACCCTGGACGCGCTGGAACACCTCGTCGGGGAGGTCCTGGTCGCGCGATGATCCGCGTGCGCGTGCCCGCCACCTCCGCCAACCTCGGCCCGGGGTTCGACGCGCTCGGCCTCGCCCTGCGCCTGCACAACACCCTCGAGCTCGAGCCGGCGGAGACGCCGGCGATCGAGGTGGAAGGCGAGGGCGCGGGCACCCTGCCCCGCGACCCATCGCACCTGGCGTACCGCGCGGCGCTCGCCGTGCACACGCGCGCCGGCCGCACGGCCCGTGCCTTTCGGATCCGGCAGCGCAACCGGATCCCGCTCGGACGCGGGCTCGGCAGCAGCGCCGCGGCGATCGTCGCGGGGGCGGTCGCGGCGAACGCGCTGCTCGGCGACCCGCTCGACCGCCAGGCGGTGCTCGATCTCGCCGCGAATCTGGAAGGCCATCCCGACAACGTGGCCGCGGCCCTGCTCGGCGGCTTCGTCGTCTGCGCCGGGACGCCGTCGGGCGTCCGCTGGGTGCGCCTCGTGCCGCCGCCGCTCGGCGTGGTCGTCGCGGTGCCGGAGTTCAAGGTGTCCACACGGGAGGCGCGGCGCCTGCTGCCCGTCGAGGTCCCGTTCGCGGACGCGGTGTTCAACGTCACGCGGACCGCGCTCCTCGTCGCGGCGCTCGGCGCCGGCCGGACGGATCTGCTGGGACAGGCGACCGAGGACCGGCTGCACCAGCCGTACCGCGCCCGATTGATCCCCGGCCTCGAGGCGGCGTTCGCGGCGGCCCGCCGCGCCGGGGCGCACGGGGTGGCGCTCAGCGGATCGGGACCGACCGTGCTGGCGTTCGGGGGCGCGCCGGGGATCGGGGAGGCGATGGCGGACGCGTTCCGGGCCGCGGGCGCCGCGTGCCGCACGTTCGCGGTGGAGATCGACCTCGACGGCGCGGTGCGGGAGACGGTCGCGTGAGTGTGATCGTGCAGAAGTTCGGGGGCAGCTCGGTCGCCGATCCGGACAGAATCCGAAACGTCGCCCGGCGCGTGGTCGCGACCCACGCCCAGGGCCACCAGGTCGTGGTCGTGGTGTCGGCGCCCGGGGATATGACCGACGACCTCATCGAGATGGCCCGCAAGATCACGCCGGCGCCGCCGGCGCGAGAGTTGGACATGCTGCTGGCCACCGGCGAGCAAGTGTCGATCGCGCTCCTGGCCATGGCGATCCACGCCCAAGGGCGTCACGCGATCTCGCTCACGGGCGCCCAGGCGCTCATCCGCACCGAGCGCGTGCACACGCGGGCCCGCATCCTCGACGTGGACCGCCGGCGCATCGACCGGGAGCTGGGCGGCGGCCGGATCGTCATCGTCGCCGGGTTTCAGGGTATCACCGACGAGGACGAGATCACGACGCTCGGGCGGGGCGGCTCCGACACGACGGCGGTGGCGCTCGCGTCCGCGCTCGACGCGACGATGTGCCAGATCTACACCGACGTCGAGGGCGTGTTCACCGCGGACCCGCGGGTCGTGCCCGACGCCCGGAAGATCCCCGAGATCTCGTACGACGAGATGCTGGAAATGGCCAGCTCGGGCGCGCTCGTCCTCCAGACGCGCGCGGCGGAACTGGCGAAGCAGTATCAGGTGCCGCTCGAGGTGCGCAGCAGCTTCGTGGACCGGGAGGGAACGATGATCAGAGACCATTCGATGGAGCGCCGCCGCGTCGTGACGGGCGTCACCCACGACCGGAACGTCGCCAAGATCACCGCAACCGGGGTGGGCGACCGGCCGGGGGCCGCGCACGCGGTGTTCCACGCCGTGGCCGCGCGCCACGTCAACGTCAACATGATCATCCAAAGCGTGCCCCGCCGCGAGCGGGCGGACATCTCGTTCACCGTGGCGGCGTCCGACATGACCGCCGCGGTGGAGGCGGTCCGCAGCGTCGCCCACGACGTCGGCGCCGAGGAAGTCCTGGCGGACGACCAGGTGGCGATGGTGAGCGTCGTCGGCGCCGGGATGGTCAGCAACCCCGGCGTCGCGGCGCGAGTGTTCGGCGCGCTCGCCCGCGACGGCATCAACATCGAGCTGATCGCGACGTCCGAGATCAAGGTGTCGTGCGTCATCCGCGCCTCCGACGTCGAGCGCGCAGTCCGGGCCCTGCACCAAGAGTTCGAGCTCGCCCGCGAATAGCCCATGCGCGGCGGCGGCAGGGGTGCGATGCGTGCATCCGGTCGGATGATCGCGGCGGCCCGCACGCTGCTGGCCGGCGTCGCCTGCGCGGCGCTGGCGGTGCCGTGGCCGACCGCGGCCCAGGCGTCGCCGCCGCCCTCCATCTCCGTGACCGGCCGCGCGGACCCCGGCGCCTTCACCGTCACGCTCCGCGGCGCCGCATCGCTCGCCGGGGCTCCGCACAGCGGCGGCGGGGTGATCATCGTGCCGGTGGCGGGAGCGCTCGCCCAGCCGCCCGGGCGCGTGGTGTTCTCGCATCCGCTGCCAGGGGTCAACGATATCGTCGTCGCGCAGCACGACCCGGCGGTGGTCTGGATGGTGGCGCACCTCGCCGTGGCCGCCGTGCCGTTCAACGTCTCCGGGACGAACAATGAAGTGCGGGTGACGTTCGGACGCCCCCCGGCGGGGGCCGCGCCGCCGCCCGCCGCCCACCCTCATCCGGCAGCCGGGCCGCCGCCCACCGCCCACCCGCAGCCGTCGACCCGGCCGGCGCCCGCGAGCCCGGCGCTCCGCTGACCGTCTCCGTCAACTGGAGCAACACGCGCCTCAGCGACGCCCTGACCGAGCTCGGGGCGGCGACCAACACTGTGATTCTCGCCGACCTCGGCGTGGACGGCCGCATCACGCTACGGATGGACGACGCGCGGCTCGAAGACGTCCTTGAGGCGATCGCCAACCAGCTGCACGTGCAGGTCGTCAAGCGAGGCGAGACCTACTGGTTGACGAGGAACCCCTGACCGGCCCGGCGGGGCGGCCAGTGGGAACGCGCCGCGGGATGCCCACGCGCTGTACCACCCCAGCGGTACGGTCGGGATCGCCGGCCTCCCCCGGGTAGGCTAGGCTCGCCGTTCGCGGGGCAAGGAGAGACCGGAGGACGCGTGCACCGCCACGCGATCGCGGCCGGCCGGCAGGCCCTGCGATCCGGCGGGTGATCGAACTCATTGCGACCTCGAAAGGGGACGCTGGTGGGAACGTTTGGCCGAGCGTGGGATTACGTGCAGTTGAGCTGGAGCGTGCTCGTCAGGGACACGAGCATTCTCGTCTTCCCGATCCTGAGCACGTTCGCCGCCCTCGTCGTTCTGGTGCCCTTCTTCGTCGCCAACCGAATGGCGTTCGAGGTCCCGAGGGGGGGCCATGTCACGCTCCCCCCCGCGCTCTACGGGCAGATCTTCCTGCTCTACCTTGTGGCCTCGTTTGTCATCGTGTTCTCGAACAGCGCCATGGTCGCGTGCGCGTCGCTCTGCCTCTCGGGCGGCACGCCGACGGTCGCCGACGGATTCGACGCCGCACTTCGCAGCCTGCCCCGGATCATCCTGTGGTCGATGATCGCGGGCACGGTCGGGTTTCTCCTCTCGATGGTCAGGCGGCGCGACGACGGGATCGCCAATCAAATCGTCACTTCGATCATCGGCGTCGCATGGACGGTCGCCACGTACTTCATCATCCCGGTGATCATCCTCGAGGGCTGCGACATCTTTACGGCGTTCAAGCGCTCCGCCGAACTGTTCAAGCGCCAGTGGGGGGAGGCAGTGGTCGGGAACGTCGGCTTCGGCGTCTTCTTCGTGCCGTTCTGGATCGCGCCCGTCGTGCTCGTCGTCCTGGGCGAACTCGCGGGTGTCCTCCCGGGGACCGCGCTCATTCCGGCCGTGGTTGTCTGCGGGATCTACTGGGTGATCCTTGGAGCCGTCCAGTCGGCGCTCCAGGAGATTTTTGTGGTCGTGGCCTACCAGCACGCCAGCGGCACCGGAAACCCTGAGGAGATCGACCCGCGGTTCGTGACGACGGCATTCTCACCGGGAGACATCAGAATCAGCAACTGACGATCGCGGCGCCGGGGCACGCCCGGTGCCTGCGCCGTGACGGCGGGCTCGCACAGGCGCCGCTGGACTGGCGCCCGCGCGAGCCCGGCGATCCCCCCGCCGATGACACCCGCATGCGCTCGGGACGGAGCCTCACCGGGCACCTCGGCGCCTGATGAGGGGACGGTGCGGACGGCTCGGGAGGCCTGGAAGTGGGCATGATATTAATCGGCGATCATGCGCGCCGGCGGCTCCCTGCTAAAGCCATTTAATGAGCGTCGCGGAGATCGGGGTACATGGCGAGCGGTTGTGGTCGCGCTGAGAGGGCTGCCCAACGTTGGGATTGAGAGTCATGCGCAGCACTCCCGATGAGCGCACGTTCGGGATGCGATCCTGGGCCTACATCGGCGGCCCACTGCTCGCGTGTGGTGCTATCGGGGTGATTGAGCGGTTGTCTCACGGAGTGCTCCCGATTCCCGCTCCCGCCACGATTCTGCTCTTGCTCGTGGTGCTTTCGGGCGTCGTGGGTGGCTTCGGTTCCGGGCTCCTCACCGCCGTCATTGCCTGGCTGTACGTGGCCTACTTCTTTTCCACGCCGGGCCATCCGCTGCATTACACGACAGACAACCTTCGTCAGGTGCTGGTGTGGGCGGTCACGATGCCGACGACGGTGATGGTGGTGGCGTTGTTGAAACGGCGCGCCGACCTCGCGCTACCCCGGCGGGCATCACGCCAGTCGGACGCTGAGCGCCGCCAACTCCTTGAGGAAAACTCCGTGCTGTCGCAGCGGTACCGGAGCTTGTTCCAGGGCATCCCCGTGGGGCTGTACCGGTCCACGCCGACCGGAACGTTGCTGGACGCCAACCCCGCCTTTCTCCGCCTGCTGCACTGCCCGGACCTCCAGACCCTGACCACGAGCAACGCCGCGGCGCTCTACCCGGACCCCCATGTTCGGACGCGCTGGATGGCGACGCTGCAGTCCGAAGGCGTGATCACCGATTTCGAGTGCCAGCTGCGCCGCTACGACGGGACGCTCGTCTGGGTGCGGGCAAGCGCGCGCCTCGTCCGCGACGCCGACGGCAACCCCCTGTATCTCGAAGGGGCGACCATTGACATTGCGGCGCACAAGGCGACCGAGGAGGGGCTCCAGAAGCGGACGGCTGAACTGGAGGCATTCTCCCACGTCGGCCGGCAGCTGCGGGAAGCGCGCGGCGTTGAGGAGATGTACGTGCTCCTCGTCGACCACGCGATGCACCTGCTCGGCGCCGACCATGGCACATTGGCGTTGCTCTCCGAGGATCGGCGAAGCCTACGGCGTGCCCACGCCTCTGGGTTTCTCGGTGAGCCCGGATCGGTGTTCCCGGCCGCCGGCAGCCTGTCGGAAACCGTGGTGGAGACCGGCCAACCGTTCGTCGCCGCCGATCTCGCGTCCGGCGCCCCTCCGACGTGGCAGGGCCCCCCGCGCTTCCGCGAGTTGGGGCCGATTCTCATCGTGCCCGTGCGATCCGAGCGGGACATCATCGGCACGCTGTGCCTCGCACGGAAGCGCGTCGCCGAGGTGCAGCATTTTACCGACGCCGACATGCACTTCCTGACCACGCTCGTAGAGATGGCGGGTACGGCAATCCGCCGAGCCCGCCTGCACGACGGACTCGAACACGCGTATTTCCAGACCGTCCTCGCGCTGGCGCAGACGGTCGACGCCCGAGATTCCTACACACGGTCTCACAGCGACGAGCTGGCTCGATGGGTCGAAGCCCTGACGCGGCGGATGGGGCGCGGAGAAGAGGAGGTACGAGACAGCCGATGGGGCGCGTTGCTGCACGACATTGGCAAGATCGCGGTGCCGGATGAGATCCTGCGGAAGGAGGGACCTCTCACCGACGAGGAGTGGGCGGTCATGTCGACGCACCCCGTGATCGGAGAGGAGATCCTGCGGTTTGTCGACGGCATGCAGCGCGTCGCCACGATCGTTCGCAACCATCAGGAGCGCTGGGATGGGACCGGGTATCCTGATGGACTGCGCGGCGAGGAGATCCCGCTCCCCGCCCGCATCCTCGCGGTGGCCGACGCCTTCGGCGCGATCGTGAACCATCGGCCCTACCGTCAAGGGCGGCCGAGCGATGAGGCGATCGCGGAAATCCGCAAGGGCGCCGGGACGCAATTCGACCCCGCCGTCGTCGAGGCGTTTTGCCAGGTGGTGGCAGATCATGAGGTCGAGGCGGACGTCCTGCCGGGCCAGGCGCCTCAGCCGGCTGCCGTGATCACAGGGCCGCCCGCGGGCGCCCGGACGGGGTGGGACAGGGGGGCCGCCTCTCCTCTCCCGCGCCCTCGCCTTGACAACCCGCCCGGCGCCCCGTAGCATAAGCGCAAGGTAATGATGGAGCGGGAGTACGCCCGCCGCCGGCCCGAAGCCGCGAACGCGGTCCGAGAGAGCCGGGTCAGGTGCGAGCCGGCGGGAGCGGCGGGCGGAACATGGCTCCGGAGCCGCACGCTCAAACGCGGACGTTCGGTCCGCGGAGTAGGCGGCGCCGCGGCGCCCACGTGACGGGCGGCGTTCGGACGTGCGCCCGGCCTCTGCGAGGGGGAGCGGGACGCGCCCGAGCGATGAGGCCCGCTTGCGGGCGAACGTGGGTGGTACCGCGGAGGCGTATGCCTCTCGTCCCTGAGACGAGAGGCATCGTGCGTTTTAAGCGTGCGCGGCACACGGAGGCGAGGGGAACACGATGGCGACCTATTACATCACCACACCGATCTACTACGTGAACGGCGAGCCGCACATCGGCCACGCGTACAGCACGATCGCGGCCGACGTCGCGGCGCGCTTCAAACGGCTCGCCGGCTACGACGTATTCTTCCTGGTCGGCACCGACGAGCACGGGGTCAACATCGCCAGAGTGGCCGAGCGGAACGGCGTCCCGCCGCAGGCGTGGGCCGACCGGATCGCGGACCAGTTCCGCCGGCTGTGGCAGGTCCTGCACATCTCGAACGACGACTTCATCCGCACGACCGAGCCGCGCCACCACGCGGTCGCGCAGCACATCTTCGAGCGGCTGTACCGCTCGGGCGACATCTACCTCGGCACCTACGAAGGCTGGTACTGCCCGTCGTGCGAGAGCTTCTACCCGGAGGACGAGCTCGGGCCCGGTCACACGTGCCCCGTGCACACCGGCCGCACGCTTGAGTGGACCGCCGAGGAGGCCTACCTGTTCCGGCTCTCGAAGTACGGCGACTGGCTGCTGCGGCACATCGAGGAGCACCCGGAGGCCGTCGCGCCCGACGGTCCCCGCAACGAGGTGCTCTCCCTGCTGCGCTCGGGTCTCAAGGACATCGCGGTCAGCCGCACCACGTTCACGTGGGGCGTGCCGGTCCCGTTCGACCCGAAACACGTCATTTACGTGTGGATCGACGCGCTGACGAACTACATCACCGCCGCGGGGATCCTGGACGACCACGAGAAGTTCGCCCGCTACTGGCCCGCGGACGTCCACTTGGTGGGGAAAGACATCGTGCGGTTCCACGCGGTGATCTGGCCGATCGTGCTGCACGCCGCCGGGATTCCGGTGCCGAAGCGGACGTTCGCGCACGGGTGGCTGACGTTCGGCGGCCAGAAGTTCAGCAAGTCGCTCGGCATCGTCCTCGACCCCGCCGCGCTGTCCCGCGAGGTCGCCGCGGAGTCGGGCGCCGACCTGGACATTGCGGTGGACGCGCTGCGGTACTTCCTCCTGCGCGAGATCCCGTTCGGGGCGGACGGCGATTTCAGCAAAGCGGCGCTCGTCCACCGCTTCAACGCCGATCTCGCGAACGACTACGGCAACCTGCTGAACCGCGCGCTGCCGATCGTGGAACGGCAGCTCGACGGCCGCATCCCGGCGCGGGGCCCCGAGGAAAGCGGCGACGCCGCGCTGCGCGAGCTGGCCGCCGCGGTCACCGCCGCGATCGAGCCGGCGATCGACCGCCTGGACTTCCGCGGCGCGCTCGAAGAGATCTGGAGGATCCTGTCCGCCGGCAACAAGTACTTCGATGAAGAGGCGCCATGGCGGGTGCTGCACGCCGGGCGGAAGGAGCGCGCCGGCACCGTCCTGTACAATACGCTCGAAGCCGTGCGCGTCGCGACCGTGCTGCTGTCGCCGTGGCTGCCGGCCGCGACCGCGCGCGTGTGGAGCCAGTTGGGAATCGACGCCCCGCTCGCCGCACAGCGGCTGCCCGACGCCGCGCGATGGGGCGGACTGCCCGAGGGGACACGCGTGCGTCCCGGACCGCCGATTTTTCCGAGAATCGAGACCCGACTCACGGGGCCGAGCCAGCCCACCGGCGCGCGCAGCGCGGCACGCGGAGCGCGTGCGCCGGCCGAGACGGCGACCGCCGGGTCGCGGGCCAAAGGAGGCGCGGAGATGGGCACCATCTCGATCGACGAGTTCAAGAAGGTGGACCTGCGGGTCGCGGAGATCCTGGAGGCGAAGCGGGTCCCCGGCGCGGACAAGATCCTGGAACTGCGCATCAAGATCGG
>Ga0209415_10017695_pt1 | contig 11316 bp, 4 predicted proteins | sample PeaSoiSIISIP2007_FD_187696 | JGI IMG/M metagenome (GOLD analysis project Ga0209415, IMG submission 187696) | Peat soil microbial communities from Weissenstadt, Germany - SII-SIP-2007 (SPAdes) (version 2) | ecosystem: Environmental > Terrestrial > Soil > Wetlands > Peat | place: Germany...
AAAACTGGTCCGTCACCCAGTCCACGACTGGGCCTGCATGCTCGCCGACAGTTCCCGCTCCAGGGACACCGGCTTTTTCAAGGCCTTTGCCGGCATATTCAAGACCCTTTCCGACATACTGCTTGACCGACTCAATTTTCTCTTTCAGCTCGTTGAGTTCCTTCACTTGGTCAGGATTGTCCGTGACCGCGGGGAGCCCCGTCTTAAAATCATTCAGCGCGCTGTCGTACTTATAAGCACTTTGGCTCACAACGCTCTGCTTTTGTCCTGCCTGCTGCCCCAACGCTACCATCTGGTTATGCGCGTCCTGCATCTGGTTGTGCACGGCAAGCAAGGCGGGGTTCTTTTCCAGCCGCTTCATTCTCTCCTGCGCTGCAGCTGGGTCGTCGAACCCCGCTGCCTGCGTGATTTGCTGCCCCATTTCGCCAGAAGTGCCGTCGGTAATTGAATGCGTCACCAGCAAGTGAGTGATTTGTGCTTTGAGGCGCTCGTAGTCGGTGCGAGATTTTTGCATCGCGCCCTGAAACGATCCAAGCGTCCTGCTTTGGTCACCTGCTCGAACGAGATAATCGTCCAGGGCACTAATCGCTGTCTCATTGGCGGCCATCTTGTCCGGAGTAACGCGGTTTGGAGAGACCACAAAGGCCCCAGTGGCGCCGGCCCCGTCCTGCATATGTGCACGCCACCCCTCGATCTCCGATACGAGGTGCTTTGCCGCCGCTACATCATTGACATTCGACACCCGCATGACAGGGGGCTGGTTGATGTTTTGCTTCGCCTCGATAACAGCTTCCGACTCGCCCGCCTTTGCCATTTCGGTTAGATCATCCGCGGCATCTCGTTGCAGAACGGCAGTCGTGATCGACCCTGGGCGCTGCAGGTTAACGCTGATCGGCCCCTTTGAGGCGTAACCAACACTCGAGCCTTCGCGATCTGCAAATGCCGTGCTGGAGATTCGGCGCGCTTCCTGCTCCGAAGAGTCCTGAGTCCCAATGATTGGCAATACGTGCGGCAGAGTTCCCTTTTTTTGTTGTTGAACGACGTGCGTCAGTTCGTGGGCGAGTAATCTTTGTCCGGAGACGGTTTCCGCATCATATCGGCCCTCCCCGAAAATGACATGACGCCCTACGGTATACGCTCGCGCGTTAACAGCGAGAGCAGATTCTCCAGCCTTCGCATCGGAATGTACGCGCACATCGCTGAAGTCGTGACCAAAACGCGGCTCCATAACATCACGTGCCGCTGGGGCAAGTGGTTGGCCAGACGAACCAAGTACCTCATGGACGATGGACGGTGCTAGCGCCGCACGGTTGTCGGGTTTCGCTTGCGATCCGGTGTGCGATACGGCGGAGGGTCCACCAGTCGAATTCTTAGTCGGCGCCTGCAACTGGGTTGAGGGCCTCGGAGTGACTGCCAGTTGACTGAACTGGTGTCCGGTTTGAGGGAGGCCGATGCTTTCGCCTTCGCGTCCCTCTGGCTCGGCATGATCGCCGTTGGTCACAGAATCCGGCGCAGGTACCCGATTCCGTTGCCGCTTGGCTCTTGTGATCGCGCCCACCAAGAATCCTCGTTTCTAAAGTTAAGACAAAAGCCTGCTCTCGTCACCGCATGTTTGGGTGGGCAATTTTTTTCAGCGCACCAACCGCTCGCGTAGCGCTTTGGCAACGGCCTCCGACTTGGAATGCACCTGCAGCTTTTCGTAGATGTTGCGCAAATGGAAGCGGATGGTGTTCACGGTTACACCCAACTGGTCGGCGGCGGACTGGTAATGGTGTCCATCGACCAGGAAGCGCAGCAGACGGATCTCATGCGGCGTCAGATCATATCCCTGCTTGGTCGCTTCCTGCGTTTGAAAGTGCTGGATCACGCGCCGTGCAATTTGAGGGGACATGGGTGCGCCGCCGGCCACCGCCTCCCGCAGACTGTCCAGTAACTTTGCGGGCGGAGTGCCTTTTACCAGGTAACCGCAGGCTCCGGCGCAAAGAGCATCGAAAATTCGCTCCTGGTCTTCGTAAACGGTCAGCACCATGGTGGCAAGCTTGGGATAGCAGCGCTTCAGAATCTGGATGCCTTGCACACCGGAGATCCCCGGCAGCCCCAGATCGATCAAGACGACATCAGGAAGTTTGCTCTCAATGCCCTCCAGCGCATCTTCCACCGAAGGATACGCGCCGGTGCAGACAAATCCCGGGGTGCCACCGATCAACAATGCCAGACCGGTAAGGATCTTCTTCTCGTCCTCGATAATCGCTACTTTGATGGAAGCGGGGGGGAGCATGGATAATTTTTTTGCCTGCCCTTACAAAGTTGTACTTACTCTCCAGCGGCACGCTTATGCAATTTCACTGCGAGCTGCCGCCAGTCTCTCGCGCCGGCGAGCGGAACCCGCAAAATGAACACTGTCCCACAATCAATGGTGCTCAACGTCTTGACGCTGGCTTGCAGAAGGCGCGCGCGATGCCGGATGTTCCGCAAACCATTTCCTTCCGTCACCCGCTTGAGATCGAATCCCCGGCCATCGTCTTCGACGATCAAGGCCAGTTGGTTATCCGCCACTCGTAACCTGACCTTGGCATGACTCGCACTGGCATGCCGCACGATGTTGTTTACGCACTCCTTGAAAATTAGAAAAATCTGCCGGCGGGTCTCTGCCTCGAGCCGAACCTCCAATGTGGGCTCGACCGCGGCGAAGTCAAGGGCGACACCGCGCCCAGCCAGAGTCTCGCCCGCGAACCAGCGCATCCTCTGGGTGAGATCGCGGAGATGGTCGTGGACAGGATCCACCGCCCACACAATCTCGCTCATCGAAACCAGGACGTCGCGGGACACCCCGGCAATCTCCTGGAGGGTCTGGCATTCGGTGAGCGATCGCCGGCTCAACACCTCACACATGATGGCAACCTGAGACAAGCTGGACCCGATGTCATCGTGAAGATCGGTCGCGATGCGGCTGCGGACCTCTTGCAATTTGAATTCTTGTTGTTTCCGCCAGCCGTTCACGAAGTAGAAGGCCACGAGCGTGGGGGCGCAGAGGAACACCAGAACCCACCAGCCGTTCCACGACAGCATCGACTGAATGAGGGAGAAATGGTTCACCAGTAAGGCGGAGGGAAGACCTCTGCCGCCTCCTGCAATCAGGGAATTACAGAGCGCGCAGACGAGTGGAATCTGCATTGAAGTATCCGCCAATCATTTGTTATTCGACCGCATCCACTTGCAGGGGGGAAACTTTATCTACGTTCACTAAACCCGTCAGAAAAAATTCTTAGCCCATGGTTTCAGAGCATCAGTTTCGGGGTATACCGCAATAAAACAGTGAGGATTGCCGCTAATCTTCTCGGACGCCGAGCCGCTCCGAGCCAGAAGTGGAAAGAAATTACACCCCCGGCCAGCGATTGTCAACCGTCCGTCGCTGGAGAGCCGCGCAGAATGTCTGGAACGAGTCATCGATTATTCCCCCACACGGCGAACAGAGAACTCGTCCTTATCCCGATACGCCCTTTCGACAGATCATGCCCGGCAACACTGTAGTCATCTAACGTTTGCCCTTTGTCGTTGGTGAGCCGAATGTGAGAGTGGTCCACCTGAACGTGCACCGATAGCACTACGGTCTGCGTTGCCGACACCACATCAACTTTGCTGCTTTTTTGATCCGTGGCCTTGCCCCCGATTAACAACTTGCGGGACAGTTTTTGATCTTCAAGTTCGTATTGCACTTCCGCTTGACCATCGGAAGAGGCGACCGTCCACAGTATCTTGCTCTTTGCCCAGAAGACTGTCTTCGCCGGCTTGGAGAAAACCAGGTCCGCGTTCACCGCGCCGGCTTTGAGGTACACGAATTTTTCCGGATCCTTTGCTTTGAACCACCCACCTTCCGATGTAACCTGCCCCGGGTCGTCCACCGCGGGAATCGGGCTGACGGCGCTCAAGTTGACGGGAGTGGGTTGTCCCGGCTTCACCATTACTTCTGTCTTATAAGGTGTGAAACCGGCAGCATCTACGATGATCTCGTACTTGCCGGCCGGAACCACCAACTGAGCCGGCGTGGTTGTGGTCTGGAGGGGTTCGCTGAAGCGATGGAACTTTACAGGAAGATCTTTGGCGGCGCCGCTGAAAGCAAGCATTCCGAGTTGCGTCAACTTCGCATCGTCGTTTGCCACTCGATAAGCGGCGGGAGGTTGCGGTGCGGCGAAATCGATCTTGTGGCTCTCGTATCCTGACTTCCGCAAAATCAGCGTGTGTTGCCCGCCGGAAGGGGCCATCGAAAACTGGCCGTTACCGGCTGCATCGAGGTCGCCAATCTTCTTTCCATCGAGAACAACCTCGGCGCCGGGAGTTCCATTTGCGACGATCACAGGACTGGTCGTGGGCTTGGTAGCGACGGCTGCGAGCGGTACCTGCTTTCGAATTGTCTGATGGGGCTGTATGGTCATGGTCCAGGTTTGCGTCTTGTATCCATCCGCAGCCAGAACAAAGGAATGCACGCCGGGCGCCCTGCTCACGCGCCAACCCTGAGACTGATGCTTTACGGTCTCCCCATCGACCGTGAGGGTGGCGGTTTCTACGTTGGAGGTAATGACAAACTGCTCCTCAGGATTCACGGAGTGAATTACAAGAAGGGGCGCGCTGCTGATGGCGAGGCTGACGCTTCCCTCCTCACCTGCCGAACCATACTTCAATTCATGAGTCTGGGGTTCCTGAGTCCGGATTTCGTGGCTCTGGTCAGTCAGTGGAGGAAGCTCGACGCCCGAATCCCGAACGTCATCCACCTTGCGATCGTCCAGGCGCACGTTTTTCAGCAGCTTTCCGCCATAAAGCCTGGCGCTGGCGCCAAGGCTCGCAACCGCGAAGAAATCATTCGCGGTCAGCGGATTCAGGTGTGGAGCAGCACCCGGAAGAGCCTGGAATTCCACCGTGAAGAGTGCCTTGCCTCGCGCCCGAACAGTAAGCTTATGATCACCGCCGTCGGGCTGCAATTCGTAGCTCTCCATTGCGCCGTTTTGGAGGTCGCCAATCTTTTTGTCATCCAGCTCAACCGCGCCATCTTTTTCAGAAGTCTCGACGGATAGGCGAAGCGGCTCCGGATCAAGTTTGATTTCCTGCCGCGGTTCCTGCGTGAGTTGACTGGTCTTCGTCTTGTACCCGAGCCGCGAGACTTCAATCGTGACACTTCCTCCAGAAGGCACGGCGACCGTGTCCGACTGGATCGGTTTCGAGTCGACTGTGATCATCGCGTCGGGAGGATCCGTGGCAATATGCACTTGCACTTGGTTCGGAGCCTGCTCGGGCTGGACCTGCGTCCGGTCTGCGGTCACTTTCTTATGACCGGCCACGTAGGCGATGCCAGCTATCGTAACCAGCAAGGCAGCCAAGCCACCCATCTTCATGGGAGACCAGCGTCCTCGAGGGCGCAGAAAATCGAGGACCGCAAGGCTGGCTGCGCGAAAGTGCACAAGTAGCTCGATCTCTTTTTTTGCCCCCGTTTTGTCTATGGTCTTTTTCTCGGGCTTCTCCTCGTCGCCGATCGGAAAAACTTTCGTCGCCTCAAATTGCCGTGGATTGACTGACTCTTTTTTTGCGTCCACCTTTCGGGAGCCAGACACGACCTCGGAGATGGTGGCCTCGATTCCGGAATTGCCGGGAGCGTTGGCCCCGACACCCAGCGGGTCGTCTATACGAACGTTCCCTTCAGGCGCGGGAGTACGCGCAGCCACGCGGCCCGCGTCCGGCGCCACGGCCTGTAATTCCTTTGACTCTCGAAGCAGCGTCGCCTCGAATTGTTCGAGTCGCGGGTCATTAGGATAGTCCACGCGCGCGGTTTTTATAAGATCGTAGGCCTCACGGGCATTGCCGGCTGCCGCGAGGATGCGGGCGTCAGTAAGGCATCTGGCAACGGCAGCTTGACGCTTGGCCTCAGAGATGGTCGATCGCAGCGCCCGGACTGACGGATGACTCGGATCCAGCCCCTTAGCCTCTTCATAGAGAGGTTCCGCACTCCGCCAGTCATCCCGCAGCAGCACCCGGGCCCATTCGGTCAGTACGTTCACGAGCGCGTCGCGCAAGCCGGAGAATCGCGGGTCCAGTTTCAAACCGTTCCGCAACAATTCCGCGGCCTGGGGCAGGTTCTTTTCTGCGAAGGCGCGCTGCCCCTCGTCGAGCAGCCGGCGCGATTCCTGGATCCGTTCCAGGCCCTGTTCCGCCAGCTTCTGCAAACCGCTGATCTCCTGGTCCTCAGGGAACTCCTCCAGCGCCGCCTTTGCGCAGTCAATGGCTTTCGGGAGCGATCGTGATTCCACCAGCCGTTGCACCTGATCCACTGCCCGGGATCTTTCTTCTTCACGCTGCTGCCGGTCACGTTCCTTCTTGCACTGCTCCAGGTCGAACGCGAGTCCCGGATACTGCGGATGAATATTCCGCAGCATGTCCCATTGGCTGAGCGCATCGGAATACTGTCCCCGCTCCTCCAGTTGCCGGGCCTTCGCAACCACTGAGTTGACCAAGTCGCGCCGTTCACGGACAACCTTCAGTTGTTGCGCGAACTGAGTTTCGCCGGGATAGCGCTCACAAGCCTCCCGCAGGATGTTGGCTCGCCGGTCCAAATCGAATTCAGACTCGACGCGTTTCGAAACTTCCGCGATATAGGCGGACAGTTGCTGTCGCTCGGCGTCTTCAATCTGGATTCTCAGGGCAAGGAGAGCGCCATTGCCGGGATGCCGGGTCAAGCCGTCCCTGCAGATGCGGATTGCCTCGGTGAAATTCTTATCGGTGAAGTGGTGCTGCGCTTCCTCAATTGCGCCATGAATCGTGTCGCGCTCGGAACGGACTTCTTTGTAGAAGCTCTGATATACGGCGTCGCGCTCCGGGACCGCCGCGTCAGGATTCGATCGGCCCACGGCCAACAACCGCTCCAGCTTGCTGAGAGCGGTATCGATCTCGTCATTTTGAAAGGCCTTGAGCGCGGATTTGTACAGATCTTCCTTCTGGGCGCGAACGTGGCGCGCGTCCTCTTCGATCGACTCGATCTTCTCCATGAGGTCGAGCGCTCGCGGCTCGCCCCGGCGGATGGCGAGAACTTCCTGCACCGCGTGCCGCGCGGCAGAGAAATCGTGATTGCCCAGGTGGGTCTGCGCCAACTCCATCCACTTGGCGATCTGGGTTTCGTTTCTTTGTTTCTCCATCGCCTCGCGCATCGCCAGCGCGTCGGCATTGCCCGGATCAAGCTCCAGCACCTCGCGCACCTTTTCCAGCGCGAGCGGTATTTCCTCCTGCTCCATGCGCGCCCGGGCTCCCTCCAGCAGGTGGCGGATTTTCTTCACCTTGGCCGCCAGGTCGATCTGGCTCCGCAACACGGTGATCTGCGGGTCCAGGTTCCCCTCGGCCTCAATCTCCCCGAGAATCTCCGAGGCGAAAACGTCGTCTCCGGCTTTGAACGCACTCTTCGCACGCTCGATGCGAGGCTGAATCTTGGCCGGATCGAAGATAGGTTCGTTGCGGTAGGCCCGGTTCAGGGCCTCCGACAGGTCGATTGCGCTGGAAAAGCGGTGTATGGGCAGCTTCGCCATGCATTTGTGGACCACCTTGCTGACCTGGTCATTGACGGTGGGGTTGATCTCAGAAACCGGAGGCGGAATGAAGTTGCAGATCGCCTGCACGGTCTCTTCCACCGTGCTGCGGGCAAACGGTTTGCGCAAGGTTAACGTTTCATAGAGAACGACGCCGAGCGAAAAAATGTCCGACGCGGGTGTAATCTCCTTCAGCCGCGCCTGCTCGGGAGACATGTACTGCCACGTTCCTTTTTGTCCGGTCGTTGATTTCGTCCCCGCCAGGTATACGACGCCGAAATCGATGATCTTGGCGGTGTAGTCATCCATCACGAAAATGTTGCTGGGTTTCAGATCGCGATGGACTAACCCTCTCTGATGTGCCGCTTGTAACCCCTTGCAGACCTGGGTCATGATTTCGACCACACGCTGCAGCGTGAGCCGGGCACTGGCATGGGAGATCAGATCGGCCAGCGTGGAACCCTGCAACAAGGGCATCACGAAAAACGGTTTCTTATGCTTGTTTTCCTCGATGATGTCGACGTCGCGAACCTCGACGATATTGGGGTGCGACATCTCGGCCAGGGCCCGCCATTCCTTGGCGAACAACTCCACCGCGTTGGGATCGGAAATGTCGCGAATCACTTTGATGGCGACGGGGCTGCCGGTCTTGGTGTCCAGCGCGCGCCAGACCACGCCCATGCCGCCTTCACCGAGCTGCTCCTGCAGTTCGTAACGCCCCGCGATTTTTGTGAGCGCCATAGACGGTGTCCGGGCTAGAGGTAGCCGAGATTGTCCTCGGAGGCAGTACTGTAACCGGAGTTCAGTCTTGCACTGAACTTTGAAAAAGTTCCGCCATTATAGCCCGATAACGGGCCCTTGGCGAGCTTCTCCAAAAGAAAATAGTGACTGGAGCCCGGCAATCGTTTCAGTCGCCAGCCAAATAATCTCGCCTCTCTTGATTCCGATTGCCGCCGAAAAAATCGTTGCATCGAATTCGCCCAGTGCTACACTCTAGACCCACTGGCGGGTCCGCTTGGCGCGCCTGAACGAAAACGGTGCTCCCTAGAACCTGCTAACCCCGCCTGCTGACCCGAGGGATCGGAACGCGACAGAAGTTCCGAGACTGACCGGGTTTCACCTGTGCTTGAAACATCATGAGTGCCCGCACCACACAGTTTTGCGTCCTGCCTTCCGTGAAGGTGAGCTTCACGACTCAGGGGATTTCACACAGCCTTTCCTTCGCGCAGCCATTTCGCATCGGACGCAGCGACGAGTGCGAAGTTTGCATCGACGACGAGTACGTGGGCCGCGTCCATGCCGAGATGGTTTTCGAACACGGCAATTGGTGGATCAACGACCTCAAGAGCAGAAATGGCATCTTCACCGATGGCAAGCGCCTTGACCGCATTCCGGTTGCCGGGCCGGTGAAAGTCAGACTTGGGAAGTTCGGCCCCGAACTTTCTTTGCAACCGGAATCTCCTGTCGTGGAAGACAAGGCGGCAGCCGGGGGCGACAGCATCGCCCGCTACGTAGAACATTATTTTGGGCAGGGTGACTCCGGCGCTCCGGTTGGGGAGCGCACGGTAAGAGTGCGCCGCGCGTTCGCCCAAGTGCAGAAGGTTGAGAAACGGAAACAGAGAACAATCGTAGCCGCGCTTCTTATCGCGATTCTCGCCGTGGGCAGCTACGCCGTCTACGAGAGTGTGTTGATCCGCAGGCAGCGGTTGATGGCGAAGGATCTGTTCTATGCCATCAAGTCTCTGGACGTTGAAATCGCGAACCTCGAACGCGCTGCCGCCGCAGCCGACACACCGCAGAGCGCCGACGTGATTCGCAAGTATGAGAGTCGCCGTCAGGACCTGGAAAGCAACTATGACCGGTTCCTCGCGTCCCTGCACGTCTACGATCCGAAGATGACGGAACAGCAGCGCATCATGCTGCGCGTGTCTCGCACCTTCGGGGAGTGCGAACTCGACATGCCGCCGGGCTTTGAAGCGGAGATCAACAAATACATCGACGAATGGCGGGCATCGGGACGACTGAGCAGAGCACTGCACACGGCCCAGACCAACGGCTACGCGAATGCAATTTCTCAAGAGCTCGTCGGCCAGGGTTTGCCGCCCCAATTCTTTTACCTCGCTCTTCAGGAGAGCAATTTTGATCCGCTGGCGAGTGGTCCGGTCACGAGATTTGGAATCGCCAAGGGCATGTGGCAAATCATGCCCAACACCGCACTGGCCTATGGGCTGCGGCTGGGGCCGCTGGTGGAATTGCGGCAGCCCGATCCACGCGATGAGCGCCAGCAATACGCCAAGGCAACCAAGGCTGCTGCTCGATACCTGAAAGACCTCTACAGCACGGATGCCCAGGCCTCTGGCTTCCTGGTGATGGCTTCTTATAACTGGGGTGAGAATCGCGTGATCCCGCTGATCCGCAGTCTGCCGGCAAATCCCCGCGAAAGAAATTTCTGGCAGCTACTGGCGCATCATCGGAATCAAATCCCCCAGGAAACCTACGATTATGTTTTCCGCATCGTGAGCGCCGCAATTATCGGAGAGAATCCCCGCCTCTTTGGTTTCGACTTTGACAATCCCCTTGCCGGCACGAACAAGTAGTGTGGACTGCTGCCGGCGCAACTGGACGTGAGACTGAGGAGAGCCTCTCACGCCGGATTCCGGTCAACGTCCCCCTGCAAATATTTCGCACAGACGCAGCCGATGTTTGGACTCTGTTCTTCGAGGCCACGGCGTGTTGTTCGGATTTCGTAACAAGTTGACTCCCGTCCTTGACAGGTCCATCGAACCCGCATACGCTCTCGGCTCATCTGGCGATTTCCCTCCCGCACAGCGGCCAGTTAAGCGGGACTTGTAGGTGACGCAGAAGATGGACCGACCGATCCCAGATGTGGACGGCGTTCATTCCAAAACCGTGAGGCTATACCCCATGGTGCATTTCGAGGCGGACGACCCCAACGTTGCGGTGATTGCAATTCACGGAGTCGGGCAGCACTTGTCCGGAGTTTCAGCCGAAGCCGTCTCCACCCTTTTGCTGTCGCTTGGCAGAGCTTCATCCGGCACGGGAGAGCGTGGAGCGGGCGGCGACGAACCGAAAAATGAATCCCAAGAGGCTGGCAAACCAACTCCACCCTATTCCGGCTTCGTCACAACTTCAATCGACGTTCCTCTTCGCCCTGTCCAGTCTCCTGATGAAGACGCCAGGGTCGCAAACGATCGCAAACAGAACTCGTGGCTGTCGAGCGTTTGGGGCATGTTCGACGAGCGCCGCGGATATCTAGCGGCCACTCGCGACGACTCCGGCTACGTCCCGCACGGATACAAGCTGCGGGAACTCAGGCCGGGCGAGCCTGATCGCGGAGAGTACGGCTACCAGTTCATGCTCACGCAGTTGGCCGGCTACCAAGGCGGAGTCGACCGCAATTTTCAGACTGTGCGCCTCGAGGGAAAACGCGCAGCCAATTCCCCCGCCGCCACCGTCCACCTCTACGACGCCCATTATTCCGATCTCACCAAGCCGCAGAGCAGCATCCTCAGTTTCTTTTTCGCTTTTTACCAACTGCTGTTCCATCTCGCCAGTCTCAGTTTGCAGGCGGTCTATTGGGCGGAGGCGGAGAACGTCCAGGCCGATAAAAAGCGAATTTGGCGCTGGCGTATTGGGTCTTCGGTGCACGCCGCCTCGGTTCGCCTGCTGATCATGTGGATTCCGTTCTTGAATCTGATCCTTCTCGAAATTGCTTCCAGCGCATTTGCCGATA
>Ga0209415_10017696_pt1 | contig 11316 bp, 8 predicted proteins | sample PeaSoiSIISIP2007_FD_187696 | JGI IMG/M metagenome (GOLD analysis project Ga0209415, IMG submission 187696) | Peat soil microbial communities from Weissenstadt, Germany - SII-SIP-2007 (SPAdes) (version 2) | ecosystem: Environmental > Terrestrial > Soil > Wetlands > Peat | place: Germany...
GGTCCAGCCGCCATGATGGTGCACCATGCGCAACGGGCGCATGTGGCCGTAGAGCGAGAGTTCGGCGGCGCGCTGGTGGAACACCTGGCCGGTGACGTGCGCCGCACCTTCCGAGGCGAGATAGACGCATAACGGCGCGATCGCATCGGCCGGGCTGCGGCGCAGCCGCTCTTCGCGCATCGCCGCCGCCGCCGGGTCCTTCGGGGTCGGCACCGAGCGCGTCATCCGCGTGTCGGCCGAGGGGCAAATGACATTGGCGGTGATGCCGCGCGACTGGTTCTCCATCGCGACGATCCGCGCCAGCGCGACGACGCCCATCTTGGCCGCGCCGTAATTGGTCTGGCCGATATTGCCGAGGAGGCCGGAGGTTGACGACACCATGATCATCCGCCCGTAATTCTGCTCGCGGAACAGGTTGATCGCCGCCCGGTTGACGTTGAAATGGCCGGTCAGATGGACATCGATCACCGCCTGCCAGTCTTCCGGGAACATGTTGTGAAACATCTTGTCCCTGAGGATCCCGGCGGCGTTGAACACGATATGGAGGCCGCCGAAGGTGTCGCGCGCCTGGGTCACCATCTGGAGGCAATCATCGAACTTGGCGACCGAGCCGAAATTGGCGACCGCCTCGCCGCCCTTGGCCTTGATCTCGTCGGCGGTCACCTGCGCCGGCCGGGTGTCGCCGCCCTCGCCGGCGCCGCCGACCCCGGGATCGACAACGACGATTTTGGCGCCGTGCGCCGCCATCAGCTTGGCAACCTCCGCCCCGACCCCGCGCGCCGCGCCGGTGCAGATCGCCACCCGTCCCTCCAGCATGCCCATCGCGCCGCCCTCTCCCAAGGTTCACAGGCGCGCAGTTGACGCGGCGGCCGGCAGCTTGTCAATTCGCTCCATCGCCGCTGTTCTCGCTGTTCTCTCCAGGAAAAATACAGCGGCCGGCCTGCCACCCACGGCGCCGCGCCGCGGCAGTCCGGGGCTCGTTGTTGTTGCTCAGCGGCGCGGGAGGACGCTGACGTCGTCGGGGTTGATGAGGTCGGGGACGGTCCAGCCGTCGAGGTCGTATTCGGCCATGCAGGTGTCGGCGAAGGCCTTCCAGCGCGCCGCCTCGTCCGAGGCGTTGGCGCCGAGGATCGCGAAACGGCGGATCTCCTCGTGGCTGCCGGAATAATTGACTTCGTAAAGCTCGTGGCGGGCGCCGAACTCGGTGCCGATCGCATCCCACAAGAGCTTCATCAGCTTGACCCGCTCGACCGCGGTGACGCCGCCCGAGCCGCGGACATAGAGGTCGAGGTATTTGCGCAATTCGGGCGCCTGAAAATCGCGGGCGTGCGAATTGAGGTAGATGAGGCTGCTGGCGACGGTCTTTTCGATCTGGTGCTTGACCTGCACATAGGCGTCGGGCGCCAGGACGTGATAGGCGGCGCCGGCGTCGTGGCCCGGCAAGACAAAACCCTCGGCCCAGGGGTCGGGGCTTTTCGCCATCGCGTCAGATAGCGCCCACATGCAGTGGCGCCAGGTGATGACCTCGCCGAGATTGGCTTCGACCCCGCGGAAGCCGCTGGTGCCGGCGATCTCGGTCGCCTTGATCATCAGCCCGCAAATGAAGTCGAGCTTGACCGCGAGGCGGGTGCAGCCATGCAGCTGAAAGCGCGGGACAAAGCCGCTGCGCGGGAAGAATGTGTTGGCCTTGTCGATGTCGCCATAGACGAAGACGTCCTCCCAGGGGACGAACACCTCGTCCATGATGAAAATCGCGTCGTTCTCGTCGAGCCGGCTCGATAAGGGATAGTCGAAGGGGCTGCCGAGAACAGCGGCACGCTGTTCGTTGGAGACGCGGCAGATGAACTTGACGCCCTTGGCATTGGTGGGAACGAGAAAGACCAGCGCGAATTTCGGGTCCTGGATCGGCAAGAGGCCGACATGCGCGACAAAGGTGAAGTGGGTCAGGGCCGAGCCGGTCGCGACGACCTTGGCCCCGGTGACGTAAATCCCGGCGACCGTCTCGCGCGTCACATGCGCGTAGATGTCGGTGGGGCCGCCGGCGGCGCCCGGCGCCATATTGCGATCGACCGGCGGGTGGACGATCGCGTGGTTGACATAGGGCACCCGCTCTTGGGCATAGCGGTACCAGCGCCGCGCGTTCGCTTCATAAGGGGCATAGAATTCGGCGTTGGCGCCAAGGGTGGCGAGGAAGGCCGCCTTGTAATCGGGGGAACGGCCGAGCCAGCCCCAGGTGAGCCGCGCCCACTGCGCGATCGCGTCGCGCCCCTTGACGAGCTCGTCGGAATTGCGCGGCGCCACGAAATAGCGGTGGGTGAAGCCGCCCCACTCAGTCGGGCAGGTGAGGATTCCCTTCCCCTCGGCGTGGTCCTTGTGGAGGGCGTCATAGAGCCGGGCGATCATCCGCGCGGTGTTGCGGAAGGCCGGGTGTTCGGCGATGTTCCGGACGCGCTCGCCGTAGATCCAGACCTCGCGGCCATCGTCGAGGCTGTCGAGGAATTCCCGGCCGGTGTAAGGCAGCACCGGCGCGCCATCGGATGCGGGCATCGTCATTGTGTGTCCTCCCCACCTGCGCGCCGATCCGCGCGGCCGAGCGCGGGAGGGTTGTCCCGCCCCACTCGCGGCGCGATTGTCTGCGCGAGCGGCGATCGTAATGCCCGGGCGGGAAAACCGCCAGGGCGGGGCGGCCCGCGCAATGACGAGGAAGACTGTCGTGGCTGCTCGCGAATTCACCGAGGTCCGCGCCTGCGTGTTCGACGCCTATGGGACGCTGTTCGACTTTGCCTCGGCCGCCTCCGAATGCGCCGATGTGCTGGGCGATCAGGCGGCCCCGCTCACCCGGCTGTGGCGTGACAAGCAGCTGCAATACACCTGGCTGCGCGCGATTCAGGGGCGCCACACCGATTTTTGGGCGGTGACCGGGGACGCGCTCGATTTCGCGCTGGAGGCGCTGCAACTCCGCAAAGCGGGGCTGCGCGAGCGGCTGATGCAGCTTTATCTGACGCTCGACGCCTTCCCCGAGGTGGCCCCGGTGTTGCGCGCGCTGAAGGCGGCGGGGCTCGGAACCGCGATCCTGTCGAACGGCACGCCGGGGATGCTGGGCAGCGCTGTCGCCAATGCCGGGCTCGGCGCGGTCGTCGATCTGGTGCTCTCGGTCGAGGAGGTTGGGGTCTATAAGCCGCATGCCAAGGTCTATCAGCTTGCCGTCGACCGGTTGGCGCTGGCGCCGGCGGCGATCCTCTTCGTGTCGTCGAATGCGTGGGACGTCTATGCCGCCTCGGCGTTCGGGTTGCGCACCGTATGGTGCAACCGCTATGGCCAGGGCCGCGAACGGCTGCCGGGCGCGCCCGATCGCGAGACCCGATCGCTCGCCGAATTGCCCGCGTTGGTCGGCGCCTGAGCGCAGACCACGCTACTCTTACGGTTGCAATTCTTGCGTCCCCGATATTCACTTCCGATTGCGTCCGGGTGAAGGGAGGCAGCGTCGCCAACGCCGCCGCGGGGGAGGATAGCCATGAGGACCATTTTGTCGCGTTCGCGAACGCTCGTACTCGCCGCCTTTGCCGGGAGCCTCGCCGCCGCCGCGCCGGTCGCAGCCCAGCAACCGCCGGCCGGCTCGGCACCACCACCGGCCGCGTCCCCAGCTCCGGCCCCCGCACCGGCCGCCGCCCCCGCTCCAGCTACGGCGTCGGCTCCGGCGCCGGCCGCCGAGGCGCCGCCGGGTCCGGCGATCGCTCCGGGAAAACCGGGCTGGACCCAGGCGATGCCCGACACTAAGGGAGCTTCGACGCTGGCGCCGGTCGCGCCGCTGCCGATCCCGACCCCGGCCGACAAGCTGCCGGTCGCGGAGCTGCACCTGCCCAAGAACTTCCACATCGAGGTCTATCAGGCCGGGGTGACCGGCGCCCGTTCGCTGCGCGTCGACGACAAGAGCACCGTGTTCGTCAGCACCCGTACCCTCGACCGGGTCTATGCGATCGTCGACCAGAACGGCAAGCGCGTGACCAAGACCATCGTCAAGGGTCTGCATTCGCCAAACGGCATCGCCCTCCACGACGGCACGCTTTACATCGCCGAAATCAACAAGATCTCAAAAATCGACGATGTCGAACACCACCTCGACGGCGACGCCAAACCGACCGTTATCTTCAGCGACCTGCCGAGCTATGAGCCGCATGGCTGGAAGTTCCTGGCGCTCGGGCCGGATAACCGGCTCTATTTCAACATCGGCGCGCCGTGCAACATCTGCATGCCGCCGCCGACCAACGCCATGCTGCGCAGCATCAATCTCGATGGCAGCGACCCGCAGACCGTCGCCTACGGCATCCGCCAGGTTGTCGGCATGGACTTTAATCCGGTGTCGAAGGTGCTCTATTTCACCGAGAACCAGCGCGACTGGCTGTCTGAGGACGAACCGAAGGACAAGCTCAACCGCGTGCTGCATCCCGGTAAGGACAATTTCGGCTTCCCCTATTGCGACGGCGGCGACATTTCCGATCCGATCTACGGCTGGGGTCACAGCTGCAGCGAGTTCACCCCTCCGGTCGTCCAGCTTGGGCCGCATTCCGCGCCGCTCGGCATGCGCTTCTACACCGGCAAGATGTTCCCGGCGAAATATCGCGACGCGATCTTCATCGCCCGCCACGGCTCGTGGAACAGGACGCACAAGATCGGCGGCGATGTCGTCGTGGCGCACCTCAACCCCGACGGCACGGTCAAGTCGGTCGAACCGTTCATCACCGGCTTTCTGGTTGGCGGCAGCAAGTATCTCGGCCGCCCGGTCGACATGGAATGGCTGAAGGACGGCTCGATGCTGCTGTCCGACGACTTCAACGGCGCGGTCTACCGCGTCAGCTACGGGCCGCAACGGGTCTCCATGGGCCGGTAGGCGGGATGTGGCGGCGTAGGTTCGGCTCGATTGCCGCCACCGTCTTGGTCTGCGCATTGCCCGCAATTGCCGCCGAGCCAACCGCAACGCTGGCGCCGTGCCTTTCCTGCCATGGCGCCGGGGGACAATCGGAGACCGCGAACGTGCCCTCGCTCGGAGCCCAGCGCGCGCCCTATACGATCATCCAGCTGTTTCTGTTCCGCGAAGGGATGCGCGTTGCCGCGCCGATGAACGATCTCGCCAAGGGGCTGAGCGACGACGACCTGCGGGCGATCGCCGACGCGCTGGCGGCGCTGCCGCCACCCAAACCGCCGGCCGAGCCGGGTGATCCCGGTCGCCTCGAGCGCGCCCAGTCGGTCGTCGCGCAAAACCACTGCGACGTCTGCCATCGCCCGGATTTTTCGGGACAGGACAATGTTCCGCGGATTGCCGACCAGCGCGAGGATTATCTGTTGAAGACGCTGCGCGACTACAAGAGCGGCGCCCGCCAGGGTTATGAGCCGACGATGGCCGAGGCGCTGCAGCCCCTCAGCGATGCGGAACTGGTCGAGCTCGCCTACTACCTGGCACATTTCCACTCGCCGCCGTGACGGTGACATCCGATGCGCGCTTGCCGGCATAGGACACGATGGCTACGGGCATGGCTTGCCGCTCTGTGCGGGGCGGCGGCAATGACCGGCGCCGCGGCCTGGGCGCAGGAAAGCCCGGAATTGCCGACGAAGCCGCTTACCGCCGGGCAGGCGCTGACCGCAGAGGAAACCCAGTTCTACAAAGGAAAGGGACCGGGCCGGGGAAACTCCTATGTCGCGCGCTTCGAGGAGGATTACAGCTATTTGCGCGATCCGTCGAAATCGACCGATTTCTTCGACCCGCTGAAATTCATCGCGATCGACCCCGCAGACGACATCTACTTGACCCTGAATGGCGAAGCGCGATTTCGCTACGATTACACCGGCTACCGGAATTTCGCCGTCGCCGGCGTGGCGATACCGGCAAAAAAGCCCGGCGCGCCTCCTATCTTCCCGCTAGCGACCGGCGTGGGCAGCAACGAACTCTACAAACAGCGCTATGAGCTCGGCGCCGATCTGCATCTCGGTCCCAACGTCCGTTTCTATGGCGAACTCTACCACGGCCAACAGACCGGCCACGACGTCGGGCCCTCGGTACCCGGCAGCCAGCGCGACGACCTCGGGCTGGTGAACGGGTTTGGCGAAGTTTACGGCATCCTCGACGACGCCAAGACGGGGCTGCGCGCCGGCCGCCAGCAGATCTATCTCGGCAACGATTTGCAGGTCCGCGCCAATGTGTCGACCAACCTGCCCTCGCCGGTGTTCGACGGGGTTCGCGCCTACCGCGATTGGGGCTACGCCAGGGTCGACGCGTTTGCCTTCAATCTGGTGAATTTCGCCAACGAGGTTCTGCAGGACCGCGACAACGCCCACGTCAATCTCTGGGGCGTCTACGGCAGCTATGACCTGCCGAAACTGGCGCTGGCCGCGGGCGAGGAGGCGCGCGCGTCGGTCGATCTGTTCTATCTGGGCTGGCGCTCAGACCCGTTTGCCAGCGGCAAGGGGGCGGGCCTCTATGACGACGCGGCGTTCCTGACCGGGGCTAAGATCATCGCGGCGACCGGGGCGGGCTTCCTCGCCAGTCAGGACCAACGCGATACTTTTGGGCTGCGCGCGGACGGCGAGGTCGGCGAAAACATCGATTACGACTGGCAGGGCGCCTACCAGACCGGCAGCTACGCCGGCTTCGCGGTCGATGCTTTCGCGTTCAACACCGATACCGGCTACACCTTCCACGACCTGCCGTGGAAGCCGCGCATCGGGGCCCATATCGACGGCGCGTCCGGCGGCGCCGACAAGCTCGGCAAGACGCTCCACACCTATCAGCCGATGTACCCGGACACCCAGTATTATGTGCCCAACAACGAGTTTTCCCCGACCAATTTCTATGATTTCGCGCCGCGCATCAGCGTCACGCCCAGCCCAACGGTAAAGGCCGAGTATTACTACTCGTTTCTGTGGCGCTACTCCCTGAGCGACGCCATTTACACCGGAGCGCCGTGGCCCGGCGGCCAGGGGCAGAACAGTTTTGCCGTAACCGCGCTCGCGCCCGGGCGCGCCATCGGCCAGCAATCCGATTTGCGCGTCACCTGGACGATCACCCCGCATGTGCTGACGCTGTTCGAATTCGGGCTGTTCTGGCCCGGAGTGGCGCTGCGCACCGCCGGCGGCCGGACGACGACGTTTCTCGATGCCAACCTGACCTTTAAGTTCTAGAGCCGGTAAATTCCAGAGCAGGCGGTATCGCGGCGCCGATCACAGAAGTTCGGGGTCGAAACTCATGATCGTGGCGCCGCCCATGATCGCCGGCAGATAGCCGGGCGCGCGGGCGAGGTAATGCTCGGCGTAATAGCGTGCCGTGGCGAGCCTGGCCGCGGCAAATCCCTCGGCGGCGCGGGCGCGGGAAGCCAGCGCCAGCCGCGCCATCAGCCAGCCCCCGGTGACCGTGCCGAAGAGCGCGAGGTAGGGCGAGGACCCAGCGGCGGCGAGCGCCGGATCGGCGGCGAGGAGGTAGTCCGTCGCGCGCTCGAGGGCGTCGAGCCCCGTGGCGAGAGCGTGGCCGATCGGCACCAGTTCGGCCTTGCCGGCGAGTTCGGGGAGGGTCGCGCGCATCTCGGCGACGAGCGCGCGCGCCGCTTCGCCCTGGTCACGGCCGAGCTTGCGGGCAACCAGGTCGTGCGCCTGAATGCCATTGGTGCCCTCGTAAATCGGCGCGATCCGCGCGTCACGCAGATATTGCGCGGCGCCGGTTTCCTCGATGTAGCCCATCCCGCCATGCACCTGGACGCCCGCTGAGGCGATCTCGACCCCGAGATCGGTGCACCACGCCTTGACCACCGGGATCAACAGGTCGGCCCGCCGCTGCGCGTTTGCCCTTGCCTCCTCGTCATCGCCTTCGCGGCTCTGGTCGATCGCCGCCGCGGCGAAATAGGTCAAGGCCCGCATCGCCTCGACGCCGGCGCGCATCGACAAGAGCATGCGGCGGATATCGGGATGGTGGATGATCGGCAATGCGCCGGCGCCATCTCCCTTTGGGCGGGGCGCGCCGACGGGATGACCCTGCACCCGGATGCGGGCATACTCGCGCGCCTGCTGATAGGCGCGCTCGGCGATCGCCACGCCCTGGACGCCGACCAGGAGGCGCTCGCTGTTCATCATCGTGAACATGCATTCGAGGCCGCGGTTTTCGTCGCCAATCCGCCAGCCGACCGCGCCCTCGCCCTCGCCATAGGACATGACGCAGGTGGGGGAGGCGTGAATGCCGAGCTTTTCCTCAAGGCGCAAGGCGCGCAGATCGTTGCGTTCGCCCGGGTTCCCCTCCGCGTCGGGCAGGAATTTCGGCACCAGGAACAAGGAGATGCCGCGGCTGCCGGGCGGCGCGCCCGGAATGCGCGCGAGCACCATGTGGATGATGTTGTCGGCGAGATCGTGGTCGCCGTAGGTGATGAAAATCTTCTGGCCCGAGATCCGGTAATGCTCGCCCCAGCGCTCGTCGGTCGTGCGCACGGCTCGGGTCCTGAGCGCACCGAGGTCGGAGCCGGCCTGCGGCTCGGTCAGGTTCATCGTGCCGGTCCATTCGCCCGCAACCAGCTTTTTCAAATAGAGGCGCTGTTGTTCGGGGGAGCCGTGCGCCGCCAACAGCTCGATCGCGCCGAAGGTGAGGAGCGGACAGAGGGCCCAGCTCATGCAGGCCGAGTTCCACATCTCGACGACCGGAGCGGCGAGCGACAACGGCAGCCCTTGGCCACCGTGCGCGGGGTCGGATTGGAGCCCCATCCAGCCAGATTCGATATAGCGCCGATAGGCCGCGCGGAACCCGGGCGGGGTGCGCACGACGCCGTTTTCGAGGACGCTGCCGATGCGGTCGGCGGGCCGGTTCAAGGGATCCAATTCGGCCGCGGCGAACTTCGCGGCTTCCTCAAGGATGGCGTCCGCGACCTCGGCGGCGCCACCGTCGAGCGGCGCCAGCGCGTCGATCACAAAGCGCATCTCGTCGACCGGAGCGGCGTAGGGCATGGCGTTGTCCTCGACCAAATCAGTCCGTGTTCCCAGCGAAGGCCGGGACCCACCAATCCGCTGCCGAGCTGTTGAAAAGCGGGTCCCGGCTTGCGCCGGGAACACGGTGATGGTTACCCCAGATGCGCGGCGCGGCGGCGGTAGAGTTCGTCGTCGGCGTAGCCCATCGCCTCGGGGCGGCCACGGCCGAGCATGACCTGCATGTAGACCGGCTCCAGCCCGTCGTTGTGAAAGCCGTGGATGACCCCAGGCGGGCAGGCGATGCACTCCCAGGTGCTGAGCTTGCGGTCGAGGCGCCGCCCGCTCTCGTCCTCGAGGAACACCGTCAGGTAGCCCTGGAGGACAAAAAACACCTCCTCGACCTCGTGGGTATGCGCGGCGTTGCCCTGGCCGGGCGGCACGAAGACAATGGAGAGGGTGAACCCGCGCGGCGGGATGATGCTCGGGTCGTCGTGCTTACCCGAGCCGCCGGCCCCGATAAAGCGGTGCTGGGCGCGGCGGTAACCCTCGATCTTGGCGTCTTCGAAAGCTTCCCAATCGGCGACTTTGTCGCGAAACCGCCCGATATAACGCTCGGCGATTTCTTCCAGGCTCAACGCGGCGATGTCGGGCGGCACCGGATGCCGGGCTGTGGCCATGATATTTGTCCTCCCAAAGAACCCATCATTCCGGCGAAAGCCGGGATCCACTTCCATACCGCACGAGCATCCGATCCATGGATCCCGGCTTGCGCCGGGATGACGGTTGAGTTATCGCCCCTACACGTCGGCGCTGTAAGCGGTAACTGCGGCCTCGGCCGGCGACAAGACGGTGTTCCAGGCGTTGGTCGGGATGCGGTGGTTGACGCTCGCGTCGCGCACGACGTTGATCGGGTCCTGCCCATCCTCGATCCGCTTCAATTGCTCGCGCAGCAGGTGGCGCAGCATCGCGATCCCGTTATCGGACGGGGCGAGGTTTTCCAATGCATGCACGGCGATCGTGCGCTGGCCTTCCTGGGCTTCGAGATCGTCGGGTTTGCGCTGGCGCTGTTCGTAAGTGCGCTCGAGCATCGAGCCCGGCCGGATGTCGAAGAACACATCGGTGCCAGCCCGCCAATCCTCCTTCGGTTTGCCGTTTTCGAGCGGCCAAGCGACGATGCTGATGCCGCGCACATGCTCATTGTCGATCGGCACCGCCCACGACAATTCGGTCCCCATCTCCTTCGTCTTCGGCGCCGTGCCGGGTTCGCGAACGTTGGGGATGATGAAGGCGTTGGGGACGATGCATTCGGCATGGCGCACCAGGCGGTTGCCGTTCGGCAGGTCCTTGATCACGTTGTAGCGGACGCCGAGCGGCGTCTTATCCCAGCCGATGCGCGGCCTCCCCTGCATCAGCGCGCCCTCGAACTGGTCGCCGCTGATCATCTGGTGCAGCATTAGGAGGTGCCACGGATCGACGATGTTCTCGTAGTGCTGCAGCCAGTTGCAGTCCTTGACGTAGCCGATCGCGTAGTCGCCCCAGAGCCGCATCCCGCGCAGCACGACGTCTTCCCCGCGGTCTGGGTCGATGATGTCATAGGCCGGGAACAGCGGCTCGGTGCCGGGCGGACCCATGTAGACGAAGACGAGCCCGCCATATTCGAGCGTCTTGTAGGCCGGCTGCCAAACGTCGAGGCTCCGCCGCGTCTCTTCGCTCTCGCACGGCATCTCGATGCACTGCCCAGCCGTGTCGTAGAGCCAGCCGTGATAGCAGCAGCGCAAGCCCCCCTCCTCGACCCGGCCCCATTCCAACGAGGCGCCGCGATGCGCGCAATGCGGGTCGAGCGCGCCAACCCGGCCTTGTTTGTCGCGAAAGACGACCACCTCCTCGCACAGCAGCTTTTCCTTCCTCGGCAGGTCGCCGAGTTCGTCGGAAGTGCAGACCGGCTGCCAATAGCGGCGCAACAGTTCGCCCATCGGGCTCCCCGGCTCGACGCAGGTCAATTCGTAATCGGGTCGCGGAACCTGCCGGCCATAGGCTGATTTCATGGTGTCCTCCTGGGCGTCGCGCGCCGCCCTGTTCACTGTGCGGCGTCTTTAGGTCATGATAGCGCAAATCTCTGTCGCCATGCCCGCGAAAGCGGGCGTTCGGGGCTTCGTGGAGGAGGAAAGAATGTCTGCCAATGGCCAGCGCTACAATGTCGGTGGGATCATGCTGGAGCGGCCGTTCAAGATCAGGCGGCTGGGACACTTCGGCTTCAACATTACGAAGCTCGAAGAAGCCCGCCATTTCTACGGCGACCTCCTCGGCTTCACGATCTCCGACAAGGCCGATTTCTCGCGTGCACCGTGGTTCCCGAAGGACCAGGGGCTCGGCGACACCCAC
>Ga0209415_10017697_pt1 | contig 11316 bp, 10 predicted proteins | sample PeaSoiSIISIP2007_FD_187696 | JGI IMG/M metagenome (GOLD analysis project Ga0209415, IMG submission 187696) | Peat soil microbial communities from Weissenstadt, Germany - SII-SIP-2007 (SPAdes) (version 2) | ecosystem: Environmental > Terrestrial > Soil > Wetlands > Peat | place: Germany...
ATCCCCGCTGTTTTTACTTTGTTGCAGGATTTAACCCACATACAATTTTGTACAGCAACGTGTCGCTGCACTGTTTCAGACGGTCTTGGAGCAGGCGCAGGCTTTTTATCTGGATGGGCTCTTGTCCTGGCCTATATACTGACTGGATCAGCTTGCTTAGCAGGTTTAGCTAATTATACGAATGAATTATTCGGTTATGTTGGATTTTCTGGAAATTTAATTATAATAGCTTTAGTTGGAGCTTTAGCAGGTGCCTATATGGTAATTAAAGATGCACAAGTATCTGCAAAGTTGATGCTTATCTTAGAGGGTGTATCTCTTGTATTAATTTTTATATTAGGATTTGTAATACTTTTTAAAAGTGGTTTCAAAATTGATTTTAGTCAAGTCAATTTAAAAGGTGTATCATTTACTGACTTGAGACTTGGACTAGTAATGGCATTCTTTAGTTTTGTAGGGTTTGAAAGTGCAACAGCCCTAGGTGGCGAAGCAAAAAACCCACTTCGTAATATCCCAAAGGCTGTAACGATCAGCACAATTTTTGTAGGAATTATCTTTGTAAGTTTTGCTTATATTGAAATTTTAGGGTTTTCAGTAACTGCAACTAAGTTAAATGATGTACCAGCACCCCTTACGTTCCTAGCAAACAACAATGGCGTGGGCTATATGGGTATCTTTATATCCTTAGGCGCCGCAATAAGCTTTTGGTCCTGCTTTGTAGCCTGTATAACTGCCAGTGGAAGAATACTTTTATCCATGGGGCATCACAAAATATTACCGGCAACTCTTTCAAGAACTCATGAAAGAAATAATACTCCGCATGTTGCAGTTGCAATTGTAGCTTTCATATCGTTTATAATCCCAGCCATCTTAATGAGTAAAGGAATTGAAGGACTTGATATTTTTGGTTACGTTGGTACTATAGCAACTCTAGGCTTTTTGTTTTGCTATGCCATGATAATAATCAGTGTTCCAGTATTTCTTCACAAAATCAAAGAATTGAAACTAGTAAACATCCTTATGTCAGCGCTATCCTTTGGAATACTGCTCATACCAATTGTTGGAAGCGTCTATCCGCTGCCACCTTTTCCCTATGCTATCTTCCCCTTCTTATTCTTGGGATGGCTAATATTAGGAGGATCATGGTTCAATATCATGGATGTCTATAAGCACAGTGTTGTTGAAGACATGAGACACGGTATTAAAGAATCGCATAGAAAAAGTACATTAAAGAAAGCTGTTGGCGAAAATAGTGAAAGTCTTTGAATTCATTCATGATCATGATCACCCTGAGCTAACTAATGTTGATTTCTGGCTAAAAGAACAGGGCTTCCAAGGTGAAAAAATTAGAATTAATTCAGAGGTGAACTAACCTGATTTCAAGGATGTGGATTTAATTATCGTTCATGGTGGTTCACAGCATCTTTGGAATAAGGAGGAAGATCCATGGCTTTATAAAGAAATAGCCTATGTACGGGAAGCCCTTGAAAAAAACATACCAGTAATTGGGTTCTGCTTAGGTAGTCAGATTATTGCAGAATCATTAGGGGGGGAGGTTTATCTTGCCGATGAGCAAGAGGTGGGTTGGTTTAAAATATTCTTAAACTTAGAAGGTAGAGGCAATATATTACTCAAAAGCCTAAAGGAAGACTTTATTTCTTTCTTATGGCATTCTGATCATTACTCTTTAGGGGAAGGATGTAAGACTCTAAGCTTTACCGAAGCCGCAGCCAATCAAATTATTATTTCTGATTCGTTCCCGGCTATTGGCTTTCAATTTCATCCTGAGTATACAAAAGAAAATATTGAAACTTATTTGATAACCTCCGATGAAAGTTGTTTTGCAGTTGGAAAGTATGGAACTGGGAAAGAAAGTTTTCTTCAAGAAACAAAAAATATGCCAAAAACCTATGGGTTATTTAAAGTATTAATGAATAATTCAATAGCTTGGTTTAAAGAGAGGGGGAAGGTCTAATAAGAGCAAATTGGCTCTTAATATAGAGAGCATTTATTCACTCTCTAACGGAAATTAAAAAATCTATAAAAATGGAGTGATCAAAATGGAGAAAGATCAAGCGGATGTTAAAACAGGATACGCGAAGTTAACATTGGGAGATGTTGAAGAGTTAATCAAAGCAAACGATATCGAAATGCTGAGAGTAGAATTTGTCGATCTCCATGGGATCAATCGCTCGAAGCTTCTACCAGCAGAGATGCTTGAGGAAGCTGTGGAAAGTGGACTGGCCTTTGCTTCAGCGGTTTTGTCTCTAGGTTTTGAAAATGGTGTTGCCGAGGTAAAAGGTCTTTTTGAATATAATTATGACGATATGATCATTAAGGCCGATCCTTCAACGTTTGTAATCTTGCCCTATTTAGAGAAAACAGCTCTTTTATTGGGAGATCTCTATTATCATCAAAAGCCGATGCTCCAATCCCCCAGATGGTTTCTTAAAAATATGATTGCTAAATATCAGGAGCTTGGTTTAAACCCGATCGCTGCTAGTGAGTTAGAATTCTTTATATTTAATAAAAATGAAGGGGAACTTACTCCGTATGCGAAGGAGACAAACAATTGTTATACCAGTAATTCAAGAATTGACCCGTTAGGTTATCTCACTCAGCTGACTAGAAACTTTAAAGCGATGGATTATAAAATTCTGTATATGAATCATGAGTTTTACCCTGGGCAGTACGAATATAACTGGAGCCATGGGCAAGCTTTAAAAAATGCTGATCAGGCGAGTGTGTTTAAAGGAATTAGTAAGGATATAGCCGATCAAAATAATTTATTAACAACCTTCATGGCCAAGCCGAAAGGTGCAGAGGGGGGGAGTGGCTGTCATTACCATATATCCCTTAATAGCCTAGAAACGGGAGAAAATTTATTCTATGATCAGGCGGACCCTGAAGGCATGTCAGCTTTAATGAGACATTTTGTCGCAGGAGTTTTAAAGCATGCTAGACCTTTAGTTGCCTTCTTAGCGCCGACAATAAATTGTTATAAACGATTTAAACCGGATTCGTTTGCTCCCTATTACATAGGTTGGGGCTATGATAATAGAACCACCTATGTGAGAATTCCAGAGGAGAGAGGTAAGGCAACTAGGGCAGAAATACGAGCAGGCAGTGCAGCGTCTAATCCCTATCTTGCTTTAGGAGGAATATTAGCAGCTGGTCTGGACGGCATAATCAATAAGCTCGAGCCTCCAGCCATCGTAAAAACTGATTTATATCATGATTCAGAGGTTCAAAGTGATATTGTGCCCAGAAGTCTTTTCAGATCCTTAAGAGAGTTGGAAAAGGATGAATGGCTGTGCGAGTATGCAGGAGAGGATTTAATTAACAATTTTATTGCTTTAAAAGAGCTAGAGGTTGAGAGCTTTACGAGTTTTGTTACAGATTGGGAATGGAAAAATTACTCATATCATATTTAAATAAACACGGATAGGGGGGATTTAGGATGTGTGGTATCGCAGGAATCATTAATCGGAGTAAAACTGAAATTAACGGATTTTAATTCCAGGTCAAGAATACTTTTACTGGGTCGTAACATAGCCGTTGCTGCAATTAAACCTGTTAATTCATCAATGGTGAATAAAATCTTCTTCATTCTATAAAACAGGTTCGACATCGCAGCATAATCCCCACCCATGACTTTCCACGGCATGGATATAGTCTTCCTGCCAATCGTGTTCTAGGAGTATTTCCCTGGCTTTTAGGCAGTGTTGGTCAGGATACATTACCGGGTGACAATATTACATCTATGAGTGATAGGAGTTGTTCTTAGGCGATATTTTTAGAGGTTTCCAGATAATTGATTTTCGCTTCCGGTCGTGTTGCTAAATAAACACCTGTAATTACGATGACTGCTCCAAAGAGTTTGAAGGGAGTGATTGATTCGCCTAAGATTGTAACAGATTGAATAATCGTAAAGATAGGTACTAAATTAATAAAAATTGCAGTGCGAGGTGCACCGATCCGTTGAATTGCAACCATCTGGATGAGATACCCCAATACGGATGCGAAAACGCTCATATAGAGAATGGAGAGCCAGCCGCTCGCTGTTGCTGAAAATAAATATGTAGAAGGTTTTTCCCATAAGAAGAAGGGAACGGAAATGACAACGCAGATTAAAAAAGTATAAGCAGTAACCATGAGTGGTGATAAACGATATTGTTGCATATAGCGACGGCTAAGCAGCGAATAAATTGCAAAACAACAAACAGCGATCGCCATAATTACATCTCCTTTATTGAAGCGAAATTGTGAGAGTAATTGCAGGTCTCCATTTGTAATAAAAACGAAAACTCCTATGAAAGACAAAATAATGCCAACTATCCGCCAAGAAGTTAACCGCTGGCTAAAGAACAGGGCTGCCAGAAGTGCTGTAACCATAGGGTTCAAAGCACCAATGAGCGACGAATTCATCGCAGTAGTGTATTTTAACGACGTGAAAAACAATGAGTGATAACAAAAAGTGCCGATAAAGCCAAGTAAGATTAATGGCAACCATTGTCTACCGCGTGGTACAAGGTTACTCGGTTCCTTGAGATACAAAATTGTAAAAATAAATGGCAAAGCAAAAAGAAAGCGGAAGAAAGTTAGGGCAAATGGAGGGAATTCTCCGACAGCAATTTTGCCGGTAATAAAGGCACCAGACCAGAAAAACGACGTCAATACCATTAAAAGGTTAATCTTTTTATCGGACAACAGTAGCTCTCCTCTCTTAGAGATAATAGTTTGGAATACATATCTAAATAATTATAGACTAAGCCGGTAAAATATCAAGCTAGTTTGCGAGTTTGGTAAGATAAGGTGAAATAAGATCGTCGAAAGCTATCCACAGCTAAAATCGGATGCCAACTTTCGTGCGTTACAGGATGAGCTAGCCGGTACGGAAAATCGTATTGCCACAGCTCGTATGGACTACAACAATTCAGTTCAGTCCTATAATACCAAAATTAAGACGTTTCCGACATCGCTGTATGCTGGAATCTTAGGTTTTGGATCAAGGGAGTACTTCAAACCGACTGTTAATGTAGAAAATGCCCCAGCAGTTAAATTTTAGAAGTAAAGAGTAAAACGGAGGAAAACCACATGAAGAGGATATCCCTTCTTGCGGTGTTAATTTTATTTTTTATCGCAATCACCCCTTTAAGAGCAGCAGACCTAGGCATCCCTCAACCGAATCATGATTTTTATGTTTTAGATCAGGCCAATGTGCTTGATCAAACAACGGAACAACTTATTATTCAAACGTCGGCCTCGTTGGCTCAGAAAACGAAAGCTCAAATTGTTGTCGTAACAGTTAACAGCCTGAGCGGAACGGCCCCTGAGGAATATGCTTTATCGATTCTGCGGGAGTGGGGGATCGGTGACAAAACATTAAACAATGGACTACTTATCCTAGTATCGCCAACGGACCGGGTCTCCCGGATTGAGGTCGGTTATGGGTTGGAAGGGGCCTTGCCGGATGCCAAGACGGGTCAGATACAGGATGAATATATGCTTCCCTATTTCCAAAAGAATGACTATAACCAAGGAATTCTGAATGGTTACAGTGCCTTAGCTAAGGAGGTGGCTAAGGAGTATCAGGTAAGCTTGGAGATTAATTCGCCCCAAGCGTTACCCAAGGCAGTTGCATCTGCTACGGCTAATCCCCTGCCAATCTGGGCTGAAGTACTTCTCGGTTTCTTGTTCATCCTGTTAATCTATGTCGATCATCGCGCCTTTAACGGTTTCTTTTTTGGGTTTATTTTGGGCATGCTTTTTCGGGGCGGAGGAGGTAGAGGCGGCAGCGGTGGTGGATTCGGTGGCGGTGGCGGCTCAGGCGGAGGAGGAGGAAGCTCTAGAAACTGGTAACTAATACAATATATCGTTTATTTTTTTTAAGTTGCTCTTTAAATCATCTATACCTCAAATTGAGTTTGCTAGGAGTACCTAAAGGAGTGCCTTCCTCGCTTTTAGACAATAAGAACATCTCCATATAGGAAGAGTTTCTACTATAGTCATATCACGTTAATGGAACAACAATTGATATAGAGAAGTAGAGCAACTCTAAGACGAATCATTCGCTATACCGGAATTGCATGATCCTGGAAGGGCAACAACTAATACCGATGTTTAAAGCTTGAAGTATCCCCTCCTAAATATTCGAGGAGAGTGTAGGCTTGTTCATGGGTTTGATAATCGATTTCTTTTATGTTTAGTAGGTCAGTCAGGTATTTAATGGCATCATCTTCCCGACCATTGATGCTTAGCATTAAAGCATAGCGGTAGCGCCCAAAATAGAATTTGGGGATTGCACTGAAGAGGTTGGTATAGTCAGCCTCTGCGGTTTCCAAATTTCCCTTTTGGGCTAGAAAATCTGCTTTATCGCAGATCATAGTTCCTTTCTCAGCGTCATTATCTGCCATAGAGATCAGGTGATCGGCAGCACCTACAAATTCTTGAGCGAGTTGTTCGTAATTTTTGCAAAACAACATATAATCCTGCCAAGCATTTTCTGAAAATCTTCCTCCCTCATAGGATTCGACGAGGGTTAAATTTTCCTTGAGTACTTTAATGGCCCCATCTAAGTCCTGATGAGAGTCCATATACATAGCAATATGATTACGTGCTTCTAGCTGAAAAATTGGATTGAGAGGGTCCAAGATATTTTTAGGGGTTTCAAAAAAATACGCTCCATATCCCAAGTCTATTCTTCCTGCTAACGGTGAAACGATAAACGCTTCGGCATAGAGAGAACAGCAGCGTTTATACTTCGCACCGCTTCCACAGGGGCAGTGGTCATTTCTACCAATATTACTGATATCAGTTCCGATTAAACTTAGACGGCGGACAAAGGATTCCTGATCGAAGGGTTTGTGCTCAGATAAAACTTTATAATAGTCATGCAGAAAGACGTTGGCTATACAAGCCCGGGCAGCATGGGGAGTTAAGTTCTCTTCTTTTTGTAATTTGGTATAGACTTCTTGAACATCCGCCTGGCTGTGTAGTTGGTTTTCAATTATCCCTTCTATTAGGACATGAAATATCGGATTCACACCGTTAATTGTCAAAGTCTCAGGGTAAAGATGTCTTCGCTCTAAAAGAGTCTTAATTTCAGAGTGTTCATTAAGGACGGTTAAAAAGCCTTTATCCTCTTCCTCAAATGAAAAATCACTTGGCATCTGACGGTTAAGAAATTCAAACAGCTTGGTCATAGATATCCTCCTTGACTAGATTTTTTGCTACTTTATTTACTCTGATTGTTTGATAATGATTCTGCTTCAAGTATAGCATGGAAGTATGCTAACGAATAGAAACCTATGCTGTCCACCATCTGTGCCAAGAAATTCTTAACAGTGGCGTTGCTAATAGGAAATACTGATGTTGGTAATAAGGGCTTAGGCTGGCACAAAAATACGACAAGAATTTAAGACCAAAATATGGTATTATTATAACCTGGCCTCTCGTCCTATTCGAAAGAACAAATGAAGGAGTGGTAGAAATGAATAAGTTTGTTATTTTTGCTACATCTTGGTGGTGAAGGTTAGATCATGATGGGAACATTAAGGATGTATGGGGCGTTTACTCGTAAATCCTTTCAAAGAGCAGCGGCATATCGCTTTGATGCTTGGACGAGAATTCTGGGAAATGTAATAATGCTCTTCGTCTGGGGGTCTATTTGGTATGCGCTTTATCGGGGAAAAGGTTCGGTGGAAAACGTCACATTCTCCTCAATGTTGAGCTATATTTTAATAAGCCAAGCGCTTCAGGGAATCCATGGTGCCGGGACTCCGCTGTGGGAGATTCAAGAACGGGTAAGGACTGGGGATATCGCCATGGAGATGCTTAGACCCTATGATTATCCTCTGCGCATGTTCTTTACCGATCTCGGGAGTATCTTTTTTTACTTCCTTACAGCCGTGTTACCACTATATACTCTCCTTTTTCTTATTCTCAACCCCATCAGACCGACCACTCTTGCCCAAGGGGTTTTGTTTATCGTCTCAGCAACGTTAGGGTATTTCATCCGCTACTGCATCGAGTTGACGTTTGGTTTGTTTACCTTTTGGTTGGTTGAAACCGGAGGTGTAGAAGATATTTTCTATTTCTCAATCTCTTTATTTTCAGGCTCAGTGGTGCCACTGTGGTTTTTCCCGAACTGGCTTGAACACTTGGCTTTTTACTTACCTTTTCAAGGAATTTACTTTGTGCCAAATTCTATTTTTGTCGGACAATTAAGTGGACAAGCCTTGCTGGTGTCACTTTTTACCCAGGTCTTCTGGTTAGCTGTGTGTTATGCCCTGCTGCGTTATGTTTGGGCTAAGGCGTCCATGAAAATTGTCATTCAGGGGGGATAGTCATGCTTCAGACTTGGCGAAGAGGAATGAGAATGTACTTTTATATGATTGGGGTCAGCATACGAACCCAACTTCAATATCGTTATGCCTTTGTCATGAATATCTTAGGTTGGGCTATGACCTATGCCGGAACGGCGATCACGATGTGGGTTTTGCTCTATTCCTTTGGGGCCATCGAGGGCTGGGATTTCTGGGAACTCCTCTTTCTGTTCGCCCTTTCAGTGTTATCCTGGGGAGTTTGTGTCGTTTTTTTCTTTCATTTTCGGACCTTGGATCAATTCATCGTTCAAGGGACCTTTGATCGATTTTTGGTTCGCCCGATCCATCCCTTTTTTCACTTTATGTCGATGAAATTTGACGTAGGTGCTTTTGGTCAATTTCTCTTTAGTATTGTCGCGGTAGCAATGGCTTACCACAAGCTGAATCTTCACTGGAACATCTGGCAGTGGTTTGTTTTCCTAGGGGCTGTAATTGGAGGAACTCTCATCCAAGGCGGCCTTTTGATTGCAATTTCGGCGATGGCCTTTTGGACCACTCGCTCGGAACGAGTTTATTGGGTCGTAATGTGGCCGGCCAAAAGCCTGATGAACTATCCACTTTCCATCTATCCGCGGGCCGTCCAAGTGTTGGTGACCTTTGTTTTGCCCTTTGCCTTTGTCAATTACCTGCCGGCCATGCTTCTGTTGGGGAAAACGAGTGCTATCTTTCCGCCCTACTGGGGTTTCTTTAGCATCTTGGTAGGAGTCATTTTTTTCTGGCTCTGTTTTCAACTTTGGATGTTGGGGTTAAATCGTTATCAAAGTGCAGGTTCGTAAGGGAGGTCATCACATTTCATGAATTTAATCGAGGTTAACCATCTCTCGAAAGAGTTTCAAATTGCTAAACGCCAAGAGGGATTCAAGGGAGCGCTGCGAAGTCTTTTTCACAGAGACTATACAACGAAACTGGCTGTACAGGATATTTCCTTTACCGTAAACACCGGAGAGATTGTTGGCTACATCGGCCCAAATGGAGCAGGCAAGTCCACGACGATTAAGATGCTGACTGGGATTCTCGTGCCGACGGCCGGCGATATCCGAGTCAATGGTCTAACACCGTTTAAAGAACGCCAAAAAAATGCTCGGCAAATCGGGGTGGTCTTTGGGCAGCGAACCCAGCTTTGGTGGGACTTGCCGACGATTGAATCCTTTGAACTCTTAAGGCAGATATTTCAAATTCCCAAGGAACAGTACGAGAAAAATATGGCCCGATTTGCCGATATTTTAGGCCTTGAGGAATTTCTCCAAACACCGGTCCGACAATTGTCCCTGGGTCAACGAATGCGGGCAGATATTGCCGCTTCGTTACTCCATGATCCTGTGATCCTATTTCTCGATGAGCCGACCATTGGCTTAGACGTGGTAGCGAAGGAGCGAATGCGGAGTTTTATCCGGGAAATTAACCAGCAGAGAGGGGTCACAGTTATCCTCACGACCCATGACATGTCCGATATCGAAAAGCTCTGTCGGCGTATGATCTTAATTGATCATGGGCAAGTGATGTATGATGGAGAATTAGCAAAGATTAAAGAGAGGTTTGGTAAAGCGCGCGTTTTAATCATTGATCTTGAAGAGGAGATAGCCGACTTTTCTATTAATGGGGCAGAAGTGATCAAACAAGAAGGAAATCGTAAATGGTTGCGGTTTAATCGTGACGTGATGAGTGCCTCCCGATTGATTAGCCGCATCTCAGAGAACTACGAAATCAAGGATTTATCCATCCAGGACCCTGAGATCGAGGTAATGATCCGCAATATTTATGAAAGTGGACTCAACGAAGAGTCATGAGCGCGAAAAAGAATTTGATGACGATAAATAAAGCAGGATACCCCTATAACAGAGAGAGTTATATAAGAGAATAATTCGACTGGAAATATTTATACAAAACACTCCGCTTAAGAGCCGACTTCGGAAGGTAAGCAAAGCGGACAGATATTTTTAAATTCTTGAATAATGATAAAGATAATGAGCCAGGAATGTGTTATAATATGGAAAAAGAAGGAGGTGTCTATATGTCACCTACCTCTAAAGAGTTATCAGCCTTTTACAGCTACGCGGATTATTTGACTTGGCCGGAAGACGAGCGCTGGGAGCTGATTGACGGAGTTCCCTTTAATATGACTCCCGCCCCTACACCAAAACATCAAGAAATTCTAGGCGAATTGTTTCGCATATTGGCGAACTGGCTCAAAGGCAAAAAATGTAGAGCCTATATGGCCCCGTTTGATGTTCGGCTAGCCGGGTCAGAGACACCTGATTCGGGGATTGATAAGGTTGTTCAACCAGATATTTCGGTGGTGTGTGATCCGCAGAAAATAGATGATCGCGGGTGTTTGGGAGCACCGGACATGATTATTGAAATACTATCACCGTCAACGTTTAAAAAAGACTTAGGGATCAAACTTACCCTTTATGAAAGTTCCGGGGTTAAAGAATATTGGGTCGTCTACCCCCTTGATGAAACAGTCATGGTATTTATACTTCAAAACGGTCAGTATGGAAAACCCACGGTTTACTCAGTACCAGATGAGATTCCAGTGAAATTATTCGATGATCTCACTATACCCCTAGAATCCGTTTTTCGATAATTCTCAGATGAATTCCAGAACCCTGAAAGCAGCTAATCTCTCGTGAAGATTAGCTGCTTTCAGGGTTCTCTAGGGTTGCTAACTGCACCTAAATAACATTTAGAAGTACTCCTCTAACTAGTGAGTGGGATGTGGGTGGAAAGAAGAAATTGTTAACGTAACAAAGGATTTTGAGATTTATGGTAGAATAATAGCAAATACACGAATTTCTTATTAAAGTGTGCAACTATCTAGGCGCCAATATCAGGTATTATGCAGGAATAAAGTGTTTAGGCTGAATTAAAAAGTCCGAAAGCTGACGGTCTTGCCTGTCCATAAGTTGACGAATATAATGACCATGAC
>Ga0209415_10017698_pt1 | contig 11316 bp, 11 predicted proteins | sample PeaSoiSIISIP2007_FD_187696 | JGI IMG/M metagenome (GOLD analysis project Ga0209415, IMG submission 187696) | Peat soil microbial communities from Weissenstadt, Germany - SII-SIP-2007 (SPAdes) (version 2) | ecosystem: Environmental > Terrestrial > Soil > Wetlands > Peat | place: Germany...
ATGTAGGAAATTTCCTTGAGCTTGAGCGCGCCTTCGAGGGCGATGGGATAGTGAATGCCGCGTCCGAGGAAAAGGAAATCCTGCGCGCGGACATAGGTCTTCGACAGTTCGTCGCAAGCTTCGTCGTGGGTGAGAATCTGCTCCAGCTTGCCGGGGATGCGCATGAGTTCTTGCACGGCGGCCTTGGCCTGTTCGGGCGACATGGCCCCGCGTACTTCCGCCAGATACAACGCGAATAAATAGAGAGCAGTTAGCTGTCCGGTGAAAGCCTTGGTCGAAGCCACGCCAATCTCCGGTCCGGCGTGGGTGTAGACGGTTCCGGCGGCCTCGCGCGTAATCATGGAGCCGACCACGTTGCAGATAGCCAGCGTCTTCGAGCCCTTGGCCTTGGCTTCACGCTGGGCAGCGATCGTATCCGCGGTTTCGCCGGATTGCGAAATCAGCAGCGTCATTGTGTCCGGCCCCAGGATCGGGTCGCGATAGCGCCATTCGCTGGCGTAGTCGACTTCGACGGGAACGCGGGCCAGGTTCTCGATCATGAACTTGCCCGCCAGTCCGGCATGCCAACTGGTGCCGCAGGCGGCAATATTGATTTTCTTCAGCGCCTTGAATTCGGCTTCGCCGACGTGCATTTCGTCGAGGAAGATAGCACCTGTGTCCTGCGAGACGCGGCCGAGCGTGGTGTCGCGGACGGTGCGCGGCTGCTCGTAGATTTCCTTGAGCATGAAGTGCTTGAAGCCACCCTTCTCCGCCATGATCGGATCCCAGGTAATGCGCTGGGCCTTCCGCTCTAGCTGATGGCCGTCGAAATCGGTAACCTGCACGCCGGCCTGGGTGATCACAGCCAGATCGCCGTCGGCGAGAAAGAAAAGGTCGCGGGTGTGATCGAGGAGCGCGGGCACGTCGCTGGCTACGAAGTACTCGTCCTTGCCGAGGCCGATGACGACGGGCGGTCCGTTGCGCGCCGCGACGATCTTGTTCGGTTCGTCAATCGCGATCACCACCAGCGCGAACACGCCGGTGAGTTCCCTTACCGCTTTGCGTACGGCTTCTTCGAGGAGTGGCTTGCGACCGTTTCCCGCGTAGTGCTTCTCGATCAGGTGAGCAATGATTTCCGTGTCGGTTTCGGTGGTGAACTTGTGGCCTTCGGCGATCAGCTTTTTCTTGAGAGAGAGATAATTCTCGACAATACCGTTGTGCACGACCACGATCTTGCCGGTGCAGTCGCGATGGGGATGGGCGTTCTCTTCCGTGGGGCGGCCGTGCGTAGCCCAGCGGGTGTGTCCGATGCCGTAGGTGCCGTCGAGCGGCTTGAGCCGGATTACTTCTTCCAGATTGCGCAGTTTGCCTTCGGCGCGACGAATCTGCAGCCCTTCGCCGTTTCCGGCCACCGCGATTCCCGCCGAATCGTAGCCGCGATACTCCAGCTTTCTGAGTCCCTCAATGATGACGGGGACAACCTGCTTTTTCCCTACATATCCCACGATGCCGCACATTAACGAACTCTCTCCTTGACGAATGTTTCGGTGGGGGGACCGGTGATGCTTTGGGCACGATCGTGCCCCATCAAGCACAGACGGCTCTACTCTTCGAGGGAGAAACGAAACTCTTCAATGACCGGGTTTGTCAGGACTTCGCGCGCGATCCGCTCCACTTCCGCGTGCGCCTCATCCTTGGAAATGCCGCCGTTGAGAGTAATTTCGAAATACTTTCCTTGCCGAACTTCCTGCAGGCTCTTGTAGCCGATTTTCGTAAGAGCGCCGTGGATAGTCTTCCCCTGCGGATCCAGAACGCTCTTCTTCAGTGACACGTAGACGTAGGCTTTCATCAACTCAGCGATTATACGTCAGGCAGCAGCGAACCGGACCGGGGTTTTCGTTATAGGTGGTATGCGGCCAGACCCCTCACTTTCGTGAGGGCTTGTCCGCAACTTATTTAAAAGAAGACAGTTGGCGGTCCAGTTCCGCGATCGCCTGCTCCAGCATCTGACGGTGTCGCGGGTGGACGGCAGTCTGGAGTTGTTGTTTCAGGCGTTCGCGCGAAAGCAGCAGATCCTGGCGTTTCCGGTTGCGCTGCTGCTCGTCGAGCGAGAGGGGTGCTCGGACGGGTTTCTGCAACTCCGCCCTTTCCTCTTGCTGTTGTTCTACGGATTTACTCTCCCAGCCGCGTGCCATCTCAGCCCACACCGCACGGCGCTTGCTCTGACCATTTCGGCAGCATCAAGCGCTCTTGGAGCGCACTAGCGTGCGCAGTACGGATGGAAATCTTCCCAGTCGAAACAGGGTTTCTGCCGCTCGTTCGTACTGATCGGCCAAAGACGGATGCGACCGGTTCGACAGGCTAGGCAATAGGACTTCGATCAGCAGGTGGAGACTAACCCTGACGGTCTGCAATCGAAGACGAAAAGCGTTCTCGGTGACCTGGACACCGGACGCCGCGATCTCTGGGTCCAAACTCCGTTGCGCGGCTTGGCCAACCTTGGCCAGCGCCGTCGCGGCCCTCCCTGCTTCCCAGGCATAAAGCAGTGCTGCCCACATGCGCTGGCGCTTGATCGCACGGAACTTCTGGGGCGACAAATTATCGCGAAGAAACGCTTCTTCCGCTGAGTCGACCAGGTTTCTGAAAGCCTCAATGTCGAGAGACCGGAAATCGTTGACGGTTCTTTCCAGATCAACCGCTCGAGTGCGGCTGCGAACGGCCGCATACACCAGGATCCCCAGTGCGAAGAACGCAACGGCGACGAGAGCCCAGGCGGTAATCAATCCCTGAGCAAGTGTTGCAGCTCCGTGCTCCATGTCTTCACCTCGTCCTGGGGAACGACCGTAAGGGCGCTAGCGGGTTCAGGCTCAGGCGCCAGCAGATAGCCAAGCCAGATCAAAACACCAACCAAGGCGGCTCCAGTTATCAGCAAATTCAGGGATTCCTTCATTACCTCACTGGTGAATTCCGCGCGAAGAGCGGAGGCGGCGAGATCGATGCTGGTCAGGATCCCAAGGCCCAGCGTAATGCCGAAAGCGGGGCGACGCCAGGTCAGGCCTAGAAAGCGGGAAAAGAGCAACAAGGAAACCAGCAAGCCACATTGCACCATAACCGCTCCCCGGTTGACGACCGAGACACCCGCATGCCATCTGGCGCCATTGTTCCCGGGCGCATAGACGGCAAGGAGAACACCCATTACCAGCAGCGCACCTGCTACACATTGCAGCAATCGCCTCGCTGATGCCTTCAGCAACTTGGATTCGCGGAACAGATCTTTCGCAACCTCATCAATCACCCCGAAACGAAGCGCGAGGCTGAGCAACAGCGTGGCGGAAAACGCGTAAGCGTACTGCTTTCCCGCGCCTGGGACTACATACAAAGCAAATAGCAGAATGAACTCGGCAATCTCGTAAACGACATAAGCAAAAAAACACGGGAATTTCTCGTACAACCTGCGCTTCCAGATAATTGCCGCCACTACCGCAAGAAGTACGTGCGGCGTGATCCACAGAAAAAGCAACAGCGCCTTATGCCAATGCGAGAGCATTGCAGAGCACTATAGCTCTGACCTTGCTCCTTTTCAACTAAGATGCCGCGGGCTAGGTGGTGCAGCCCCGAAGGTCCAAATGGCATTCCCATGGGGCGTGGGATTGCCATTGACCATACTCCGAAGTGCGCTGGCTGCCAGACCCAGAGTAATCGCAAGCAAAGCCAGCATAAGTCGTTTCACGTTTCGCTTCTTTCCTGTGAAACAGTTCGAGCCCAACTGCGCCCCAACCGCGCTACTTTGCAGAAATCTGGGATGTTACCAAGGCCAAGGGTTCACGGTAGTTCTCCTTTGCGAAAGAGTTCGCACCGTGATACATTGCCTGCGATAAGAGGTTCTTCCCTAGTTAGTTAGGTTTCGATGGCTTTTCGGAATTCGTAAAAAAAAATGAGACTAAAATCCGCTTTCGAGGACTTTGAAGCTAATACCTTGGGTGCTTTCCCCGGGCTATTGAGCAAACTTTCCTACGTTGGCAGATTGCACGATGGGAATGGAAGGTACGAGCATTGGGGTCTGGAAAGTGTGTATGGCGGCGACGCCGCACAATGCGCAATCCGTGCGTCGCATCGGGGGCTACTCTCTGAAATATTGGGGAAACCGTTGGCTGTGCTGCTGAAGGACGTGGCTACGTCGTGCTCGCATGAACATCAAACAGAAAGCGAGTTATTGGATTCGCTGAAGCACTCTCCGCCAAAGTCCCTCTCCCCGGCTGCGATGGCCCATCTCAGGTCAGTGCTGAGCGCACTTTCGGCGCTGGCTGAGAGTCGAAATGCCAATCTGCGAGGCGCATCGCAGCTCCCACCACCTGCCCAAGAATCTCGGCCTCCTGCGGGTACTTAAGAACTCGCACCTCAACCCCAGACAAGGGATGGGGTTGCAAGACGATGGAGTCACGCTTGGTCGAGCACCAGCAACACGTATATCCGTCGCGCATTTCCACAAAGTAAATAGGACGCTCGTACTCCGACCGCCAGGTTCCTTCTTCTACCTTGTTCCTGGTTTCGTCCACTTGCACGAAACTGCCAGGCGGAAGAATGGGATACATCGTGAAATCTTCCGATCCAATATAGCCGTACGCGTATCGGTCATCGGCGAGCATTTCAAGGTAAGCCATGGGTACGGTTCCCCATTGCTCGATGGCACGCCTTAAGTCCGTCGTTTTCTGGAGTGAGAATCCAGGGTCGAGCTTGGTCGGCATCCACACTCCTCGGACGTTGCTCAAAGCTTCGGACACATGGGACTTCTGCGGCTGTCCAAAGCCAATGTCGGCGGAGATACCATCCAGCTCGAGACCATAGAAGGAGAGTAATTCCCGATATTCTCGCCGATAAATAGCGGCAAATGAATAGAGTCGAAAAATGCTGGGGATTATGCCTTTGGTCTCAATGTCGGACAAGCGGCTGGGAGGTATTGCAAATTCGTCACTTTGAAATCTCTGGGCGATCTGATTGCTGGCCACTTCGACGTCCCTCATACGATATCCGAGGTTCTCTCGCAGCGCCCGCAACCTTTGCCCACCCGTGAGTTGCACAACCGCCGTCCTCCGGGGGACATTCTATCACCGGTTTCGAGGGGATAATGAACACCGGCTTCTACCGGAATTTTCGGATTGTGGAACCGAAAAGCACGCATGGTTCGGCGCAATTCCTTCCGAATGACTCCCGTCGGACCTCGCCATCTGTCCCAAGGAGGTAGGCACTCGTAAGTCTTTGTTCGGTTTTCGTAACAGTCTGCTGACGGGCCCGCTGAGGGAGTAAAAATTGCTATTCTTGGAAGGCTCCAATCCGGGAAAACGGTGTCGCAGAACCTGAGGGGGGCTCTCCGTCGGGGAATGAGATTGGTTCCCAAGCAAAGGAACTGACGCCTGCGGTCACCGCAATGTTGAAGTCCAGTTCGCAGCCTGGCAAGCTGCGATTCCCCCAGTTCCTGCTCAAAACAGCTGCCCGATGTTCGGCACTCGGCGTGTGCAGGAGGTGTCTGCATGTCAGAAAACAGAGTCGGAGTCGAGGGGGAGGCCTCGCCGGAACGCGCCCGGTATCGGCTCCTGCTGGAGATTACCGACACGGTGGCTCGCGCCAAGAGCCTGCCCGACGCATTCAAAGAACTCGCTCCTCCGGTGCTCGACCTGACGGGCGGCGAATTGCTGAATCTTGCCCTCTACGACCCCCGCCGCAATTGCATGCTGAATCAGTACTGGAAAAAAAACCAGGAGAGTGGAGAGTTTGATTCCTCCCCTGTGGACGAAGCAGCGACGGGGTGGGCATGGAAATATCAAGAAGCGCTCGCCATTCCCGATACCGAGCGCGAGCAACGCTTTCCCGGTTGCATGCCGATCTTGCTCAATCAGGGGGTCCGATCGTACACGGTCCTTCCCATGAGCACGGCTTCGAGCCGTTTTGGCGCACTTGGAGTGGGCAAGGGGGTTCCCGAGGTTCTGGGTGGCGAGGACGTGGAGTTCCTCTCTCGCGTCGCGCTGATGGGAGCGCTGGCGCTAGAGAAGGAGAAGGCGCAGCGCGCCTTTGAGGAACAGCAGAGCCTGGTCGCGATTAGCCATGAACTGTGCTCCAGCCTCGATTTGGAAAAGCTTTTGCCGGCCATTCTTTCCAGCCTTCGGGGCATCGCGCGCTATGACCGAACCATCCTGTCCCTGCTGGATGAGGAGGGCAAGAACGTATACCACTATGGGGACGTTCTGGAATGGGAGCCTTTGGTCAACCACGGAACCATGGTTCCGGTCGAGCAGTCACTGTCGGCGCAGGCGATCCAAACGCGCGCTGTTGCGTTCTTCTCAGCCGGCGATTTGCGGGACATGAAAATACCCCTGGCGACAGCCATGTACGACATCGGGATTCGGTCGGTTTGCAGTGTTCCTCTCATCGCGGGCGATCGGATTTGGGGAGCTCTGAACACGAGTAGCCTGACCGACAATGCTTTCGGCCCGTCGGAGGTTGAATACCTGCAGCAAGTAGCCAACCAGGTTGCGGCTGCGGTCCAGAACGCGCATGCCTATCACGAGATCGGGCAACTCAAGGACCGGCTGGCCCAGGAAAAGCGCTATTTGGAGTACGAAATCCGCAGCGCGAACCGCAGCGACGACATCGTTGGCGCCAGCCCAGCCTTGAAACGTGTGCTGGACTATGCTGCCATCGTGGCCGACACCGATTCCACCGTCCTCATCACCGGCGAAACCGGGACGGGCAAAGAACGTGTCGCGCGTTTGATTCACGGCATGAGCCGGCGCAAGGACCGCAACTTCATCAAGCTCAATTGCGCCGCCATTCCCACCGGCCTGCTGGAAAGCGAACTCTTCGGCCACGAAAAAGGAGCATTCACGGGAGCGATAAGCCAGAAGCTCGGCCGGCTGGAATTGGCGGATAAAGGCACTTTGCTGCTCGACGAAATCGGAGAAATTCCTTTGGAACTGCAGCCCAAATTGCTGCGCGTTCTGCAGGACCAGGAGTTCGAGCGTCTGGGCGGAACCAAGACTATCCGCGTGGATGTGCGGCTCATCGCCGCGACCAATCGTGATCTGGTCCGTGCGGTCGAGGACAAGGAATTCCGCACCGACTTGTTCTACCGCTTGCACGTCTTTCCCCTGCATCTACCGGCGTTGCGAGACCGGCGCGAGGACATCCCCACGCTGGTTCACCATTTCGTCGAAAAATGCGCGGCCCGGCTGCACCGGCAGATCGAGATTATTCCCGATGAGGCGGTGCAGGCCATGATGCATTGGAGTTGGCCGGGAAACATCCGAGAACTGGAGAATTTTATTGAGCGCTCGGTGATCCTGTCGGAAGGCAACCGGTTAACCTCGCCGCTCGGCGAATTGCGGGCCGGAACCTTGCCGCCGGCCGACTCCGACGGTACCCTGCGCGACAAAGAACGGGAGCACATCATCGCAATTCTCCGTCAGACCCGCGGCACACTGTCGGGGCCCAAAGGTGCGGCCGCCCGGCTAGGACTCAAACGCACTACCTTGCAGTACAAGATGCAGAAGCTGGGCATTTCACGCACGGATTATCTGCGTTAGGAATGCGCATTCAAATCGGGGCATCGCTGTAGCGATGCGAAAGCTGTGCCCTCCTGAAAGCGCCTTTGAACCCCTGCCGAAAACTTGGCAACCGGCCAGCAATCCGGCATCCCCTCTCGCACGTGTTGCCCGATCGAACCATCCTATGCATTGAAGCGACAGGCACTTAGTGATAGGGGAACAAGTGGCCGCTGGTGTGCATTGTTTTTCCACGTCGCGCACTGCGGCTCCTCCCTCCCGCACGAACGATTCCGCCAGTCTAGGTTTCGTCGATCAGGAGCTTGCTATGGGTATTCTGCGGCGCTTCGCGATTCCCAACGACTGTCTCAGCTGCACCCTGAGGCAGAACTGTGACTTCTGCGATCTGCCTCAGCCCCTGATGAGTGAGTTCAACGCCATGGGGCACCTGACGCTGTATCCCGGCAATGCCACGTTGCTGGCGGAAGGGGAGATTCCGCGTGGCGTCTACATCGCCTGTTCCGGCCGCTCCAAACTCTCGGTCGAGGCCCGTGATGGCAAGACCATCATCCTGAAAATTGCCGGAGACCGCCAGTTGCTGGGGTTGAGCGCGGTGGTCTCCGGAGGACCCTCACCGATTACGGTTACCACCATCGAACTTTGCCAGATCAAGTTTGTCGAGCGCGACAGTTTCTTGCGTTTGATCGAAAGCAACAGCCACGCCGCGCTCGCCTGTGCCACCCTGCTTGCTCGTGAGATCTCGACCTCATTTGACGATGTGCACGAACTGCTGCTCGCCCGCAGTTAGACGGAGAAGCTGGCCCGTCTGCTGCTTTCCTGGGTCTCGGACGAACCCCGCAACCGGGAGCTCCGCGTGCCCACGGAATTCACCCACGAAGAAATTGCCCAGATGATCGGCTCTTCGCGAGAAACCGTAACCCGATTATTGAGCGATCTGAAACGGAAAGACTTGATCCGGCTTGAGGGCGCGACCCTGGTTATTCCCAACCGCATCGCCTTGCAAGCCGTTGCCTGCTGAGAGATCCCTCCCCGGGCGGACGAAGTAGTTCTTACGTCCGCCCATTTTTTAGACGCTGTTCGTCGTTCGCTGTTCGCGAGAATCATTTGCTTGGCGAAAAGCGAAGGGCGAACAGCGAACGACCACTTGTCTTTACAGGTTGAACAGTTCCCGCAGGCGGCGGGTCTGGGCGCGGCTTACCGGAACTTCTGTCTGTTTCTTGTCGTCCATGCGCAACTGGTAGGAGCTCTTGAACCAGGGCACGACTTCGTGGATGTGATGAATATTAACCAGAAACGACCGGTGCGCCCGCCAGAAAGAATTGGGATCGAGATTGTCGAAAAGTTCTTCCAGCGTCCGGCAGTTCGACTGGCCTTCCATGCCGGCGTGGCCGCTGGTAGCCACCGTGATCACGCCATCTTCGATGGTCGCGTAGCAGATATCTTTCGGATCGGCCAGGAACAGCCTTCCCGCTGCCTTGATCAGAATCTTCGCCGTCTGTGCCTTTTGGGATTCCAGCATCCGCACCAGCGTCTCGAACTTTTCTTCCGGTCCCGCGCCCGCCTCAATCTTCGCCCGTGCTTTCTCGATGGACTGGGCCACTCGCTTCTTATCGAATGGCTTCAGGATGTAATCCACCGCATTCACCTCGAACGCCTTCACCGCGTATTGATCGAAAGCGGTCGCGAAGACAATCTTGGGGAGGGGAACCTTGCGGTCGAGCAGCTTCTTGATCACCCCGAAACCGTCCAGGCCGGGCATCTGGACGTCGAGAAACACCAGGTCGGGACTATGCTCCTTGATCAGGCTGACCGCTTCCAGTCCGTTTTTCCCCTGCGCCACTACGTTGACGTCGCCAGCGTTCTTGAGCAGGTAGGCAAGTTCATCGCGCGCCAGCTGTTCGTCGTCGACGATGATCGCAGAGAGAGGCGTAGGGTTCCGAAGCGAACTGGTGACGCCGGCATGTGCTGCGGCGATAGCCATGTTTGCTAAGTATAGCTATGGGCCTGGGTAAGCTGCCAGTCGTCCCAGGGCGGCTTGGGTGATGCCGGTTAGCACAGTTGCTCCCGGTTGCGGGCAAAATGGGGAACTTGCCAAGAACGTCTGCTCAATGAGTGCTATTGGGATTTATCGACAGTAATCTGGATCATTCTGCTGCGGGGGTTGCTAGAATGGGTTCCGAACTGCGGTTAGGATGTCGTTTTTGACTAGCGCTGGCTTCGGGTGAGCGTAATGAAAACCAGTTTGGCTACTCTGATCGGGATAACGCTGGTCGCGAGTGGACTTCCTGCCCAAAATCAGCCAAAACCAAAACTGGTTTGCCAAGGTGAGTATTCGGCGTTGGGGAAGGACAGTAAAGGCGACCCGAAAACTACAAGACTCGACCGTTGGCATATGGACTTAATGCAGGACGGTTCCTATTCCGTCAATGTAGAAATGGAACGCCCAAAAATCGAGGAGCACCGTCTTTTCACGAAGGAATTCAAGCCCACGTCGGTCGTCTCGGTCGGGTGGGTCCCCTCAAATGGAATCCGGATGGGCAGTCAGCCTATGACGATCGAATTCAACTACGGATCGACAGAGCTTAGTTGCCACACTACCTTTAACGGCTCGTCAGCGGCTGCAACGCTCGCACAACGACCGCCGTATGCTTCCGTGCCTACGTTCGAAGCTCTAACGTTCGACCTTCCGTGGACGTTTCAGGCCGTCGTTTCACAAGCGGAACGGACTATTGGGCATAAGACAGCTGTTCCGCTAATCGTTCTGGAAGATGGCGAGACCAAGGACAGCATTAGTCTCAAGGTTCAGGGAGTCGTGCAGGTTGAGTATCGGGGCCGCGAGACCATAGAAATCCTAGGTCGAAAGATTCCTGCCCACAGATTCAGACTCGTCGACCCGAAAGAGCCTGAACGAGCACAGGACTTCTGGATGTCCGAATCCGGGATTCTGTTATCAATGACGATGGACGACAGCGGTACGAGAGTCAACCTGACTGAGTATGAAGGCCCTTCACTCAGTCCGTAACAATCGAATCCTCGGATCAATTACGTTTGCACTGGCTGTTGCTAACAAGAGCACTAACAGAGAATTGAACCCCCTCTCGCTCCTGACCTGCTCCGCTCACAACCAGCTATTCAGGCAGAGGATCCGCCAGGCGCAGCGTCATCATGTAGTGATCGTGATCCTTGAACCCCAGCCTCCGGTAGAACTCCCGAGCTGAGGTATTGCGGCGGACGACTTCGAGATGGATCGCCCGAACTTCGTGCAACTGTGCCTGCTCGCGGACGAATTCCAACGTCTTTCTCCCCCAACCGCGCCCACGGTGCGACTCGATGAGGTAGAACTCGTCGATGAAGGCATCGCGTCCCAGATATTCCAGGCTGTAGCCAAAGCAGAGCACGACGTAACCAACCGGAGTCGCGGCGTCGAGGACCAGCCAGGCCTGCCCGAATACCGGGTTCTTTAACATCCCCACGAGCGCTGCCCGCGCCTTCTCCCGCTCATAGTGGTGGCCGTCGAAGGCGTAATAGTCGCGCATGAAGTCGAGCAGAAGCTCGGCATCGTCAGGCGTGGCCAGGCGAAATTCCGGTTCTGAGCGATCAGGCGGCATTTTCGATAGCCAGCGCCATGCCCATGCCGCCGCTGACGCAGAGCGTGGCCAAGCCGCGGCGCGCCTTTCGCTTGAGCATTTCGTGGAGCAGCGTCACCGTGATGCGCGTCCCGGTGCAGCCGATGGGATGGCCGAGCGCGATGGCGCCGCCGTTGACGTTGAGTTTCTCGCGA
>Ga0209415_10017702_pt1 | contig 11314 bp, 7 predicted proteins | sample PeaSoiSIISIP2007_FD_187696 | JGI IMG/M metagenome (GOLD analysis project Ga0209415, IMG submission 187696) | Peat soil microbial communities from Weissenstadt, Germany - SII-SIP-2007 (SPAdes) (version 2) | ecosystem: Environmental > Terrestrial > Soil > Wetlands > Peat | place: Germany...
CAGGTGGTGGTCTACTCGGGCGATGGCGACCTGTTCGCCATCGGCGGCAATCACTTCATTCACGCCGCGCGCCGCAATATGGATCTCAAGGTGATCTGCGTCAACAACCTCACCTACGCCATGACCGGCGGACAGACCGCGCCCACCACTCCCGGCAAGGTCATCAGCGCCACTAACCCCTACGGCGTCTTCGAGCCGGCGTTTAACCTCGTGGCGCTGGCGGAAGCCGCCGGCGCCTCCTACGTGGCCCGCTGGACCACCTATCACGTGAAGCAGCTCAGCCGCTCCATGGAAGAGGTGTTCAAGAAGAAGGGCTTCTGTTTCATCGAAGTGCTCTCGCCCTGCCCCACGCTGTACCAGCGCCGCAACAAGATGGGCGATGGCCTCGACGCCATGAAGTTCTATAAAGAGGTGAGCAAGACCCGCAACGGCGCGCCCACCAGCGAGTGCGCTCTCACCAAGTCGGGCGAGATCGTGGTCGGCAAGTTCGTGGACCGCGAACGGCCCGACTACATCGAGCTGCTACGCTCCCAGATGACCGAGACGCTGGGCGATCGTTACGCGGAGCCGGAGGTCGCATGCAGTTGCTAACCGAGATTCGCATTGCCGGATTTGGCGGGCAGGGCGTGATCCTGGCCGCCGCCGTCATTGGCAAGGCCGCCGCCATCTTCCATGGCAACTACGCCACCATGACCCAGAGCTTTGGCCCGGAGGCTCGCGGCGGCTCCTCCAGCGCCCAGGTCATCGTTTCCACCGAGCCCATCCTGTATCCTTACGTCACCCTGCCCGATGTCCTGATCGTGATGAGCCAGGAGGCCTACACGCGCTTCGCCTCCCAGTTGAAGCCCGGCGGCATTCTGATCACCGAGCAGGACCTGGTGCGGGTGGATAAGTACCCCACCGGAGTCCGCGCCTTCGGAGTCCCCGCCACCCGCCTGGCCGAAGAGCTCGGCCGGAAGCTCGTGCTGAACATCGTGATGGTCGGCTTCTTCGGAGCCGTCACCAACCTCCTGGATCCGGACGCGCTGCGCAAAGCCGTGGCCGATTCGGTGCCGCCGGCCTTGCAGAAGCTGAACCTCGAAGCCTTCGACAAAGGCTTCACCTACGGGGATCGCTTGCTGACCAAGCTGGCCGAAAACGGCGACCACGAAGAAGCCCTTTCCCTCGAATCGGCGTAGCCGGTAACGCCGGCGGTCTTACTCATGCCGCAACGCCACTACGGGGTCCACGCGTAGCGCCCTACGCGCGGGGACGATGCTCGCCAGCACGGCGGTCGCGAGCATCAACGCCAGCTCGGCGTATAGAGCCGCCGCCCCGAAAGTGGCGGGGAACGGACCTGAGCTTGAAACCACGCCCCGCGCTGCGAGAATCGCCAGCAACCCGGCCGACGCGGCCATCCCCACCAGCATTCCCGCCAGTACCGGCCGCAGTCCCTGGACCACCACGCTCATGAGGACCGCGCGCGACGTGGCGCCCAGCGCCATGCGGATCCCGATTTCCCGTGTCCGCTGGCTCACCAGAAACGCCATCACTCCATACACGCCGATCGCAGCCAGCGTGAGCGAGAGCAGCGTCAACACTCCGGCGAAGCCCCCCAGCACACGATAGAAGCTGCGGCGCACAGCCACCGGCCCTTCTTCCAGGCTGACCAGGTCCAGACTTGGCAACAGAGCCGGGTCCACCGACTCCACCGCCGACGTCACGGCCGCCAGCGCCTTCTCGCGCCTGGCGCGAATGCGAAACACCACGCCGCCGAACAAACGCGGCATAGCGCCGGTGGGCAAGTACACGTGCATAGGATCCACTTCCGTGAGATTGGTGAAGCGGACGTCCTTGGCCACGCCGGCTACTTCGTACTCCGTGGCCGTGATAAAAGTACGAGCGAAGTGGATGTATTGTCCGAGCGGATCCTGGCCCGGCCATAAACGCCGCGCCGTGGACTCGCTGATCACGGCCACCGGCGCGCCCCGATCGGATTCCGGGCGTGTAAAGCCGCGGCCTCGCTCCAGCGGAATGCCCAAGGTTTCGAAATACCCGTCCGATGCAAAACTGGTCTGCGTCTGGCCGTTCCAGTTTCCCGCCGACCCGGCGAGTCCGATGGTTTCGGCGAGCGGCGCCCCTCCGATCGACACACGGCTCAATTCCGGCAGCGTCTCCAGACGATCCCGCAGGCGCGGCAGCATGCCGGCATCTCTCGTGGATACGCGCAGGCGATAGGTATTGTGCGTCTCAAAGCCGAGATCGGCGGAATTGACGAATGAGCTTGCCACGCCGCCCATCAACGCGCCGCTCACAACCAACAGCAGCACCGACACCGTCACCTGCGCTCCCAGCAGCAGCCCGCGCAGCCGCGACCGGCCCGGCCCCGCTCCGAGATCCAGCCTGGTAGATTGCAGCGCCGGCGCCAGGCCGGACACAATACCGGTGAGCACGGACAAGGCCAGCCCGTAGAGCAGTACATGGGAGTCGGGGCTGAGATCGAGCTCGATGCGGAGTCCTCGGAAAGCCAGCACGATGCCGGACAGCGCCGTCCACAGGACTCTGCCGGCCCAAGCGGACAACAGGATCCCGGCCGCTCCCCCGAGCAAAGCGAGCAGAACGCTCTCCGTCAGCAACTGAAGGATCAGCCGCAAACGCGTGGCTCCCAGGGCCATCCGGATACCGATCGCGCGCCGGCGCGACACGCCGCGCGCCAGCAGCATGTTGGCGACGTTGGCGCAAGCCACCAGCAGCACCAGGCTCACGGTCACCAGCACCGCCGCGGCAAACACCTGAAACCCCACGTCGCCGGTGCTTCCGAGATAGGATGTTCTCTCCAGCGTTACCGCGGTAGTAGGCAGAGATTCGCGCAAGCCCGACAGGTAGCCGCGCAGCAGCAGGTCGGTCTCGGCCTGGGCTTTGGCGCGCGAGACACCAGGGTCCAGCCGCGCCAAAAGCTCAAATCCGGCATTTTGCCATGCATCGCGCCACTTGTCGCGCCAACCCGCGCCGAATGCCGGATTGAGCTGCTCGATCATGGAGAGCGGCGCCCAGAAGCCGCTCTCGGTGGGCAGCACGTCCGTGGAGGTGAACTGCGGCGGTGCCACGCCCACAATGGTGTACGCCATTCCGTTGAGCTTGATGGTCCGGCCGATGACGTCAGGATCGCCGTAAAATTTCCGCTGCCAGAACCGGTAGCCGAGGACCACGACCGTGTTCGCGCCCGTGGCGCGGTCCTCGTCCGGCAGGAACGTGCGGCCGAGGCGGGCGTTCACTCCCAGGCCGGCGAAGTAGTTGGCCGAGACCGCATAGCCAGTGAGATGTTCCGGAGCGCCCGCACCGGCAATCGACGCAAGCACGGGAATCTCGGAACTGGCCGCCACCAGATCCGAGAATACGCTGTTGCGATCGCGCAGGTATTGGTATTCGGTGTAGGCAAACCGGTATCCGTTCATGTTGCGCAGGAATCGCTTGACACGCACGACGCGGGCAGGATCGGCCACCGGAAGCTGCTTCAAGGCGACCGTGTTGTAGATGCCGAAGATGGTGGCATTCGCGCCGATACCCAGCGCCAGCGCGAGCGCGGCCAGCAGCGTGAAGCCCGGGTTGCGAAACAGATTGCGCGCGGCGTAGCGCACGTCCTTGAGGAATTGCTCGATCCACAGGAACGAGCGCGCCTCGCGATGCAATTCCTTGGCCTGCTCGACGCCGCCGTAGGCGCGGCGAGCCGCCAGCGCCGCCTCGCGGGGAGACAATCCGCGGCGCTCGAAGTCTTCCGCGAGCAGCGCCAGGTGGGACGCGATCTCGCGCGTCATTTCGCTTTCCGCCTGGCGGCTGCGGAACAGGTTCCGAAATCTGGAGAAGAAACGCCGCATGGCTCACGCTCCTTCGGAGAGCAGCTTTTCCACCAGCCCCGACATTCGCCGCCACCGCACCGTCTCCTCGGCGAGCGCCTTCACACCGGCCTTGGTGATGGCGTAGAACTTCGCCTCGCGGTTGCTCTCGGTTTTGCGCCACGTCCCCTTGATCCTGCCCTGCTGCTCCAGGCGCACGAGGGCGGGGTAGAGTGTGCCCTGATTGAGGCGCAGCAGATCCTCGGAGACTTGCTGGAGCCGCGTGGCGATGGCGTAAGCGTGCTGGGGTCCCATGGATTCGAGGGTGCGCAGAACGATCAGGTCGAGCGTCCCCTGCAATACGGGCATGCGGCCGGCTTCACTTGACATCCTAGTGAACCTCTGCACCGATTGTCGGACAACTTCACTTGGTTGTCAAGTGGTACAAGCATCCCTTTGACATCATTCGAGAGCGGGAATACAATCGGCCACGTGCGTTCAGCAATCGTGTGGGTGGCACTGGCTTCCGTGGCGGCGGGCGCGCCGACGGCGGAAAAACTCCGCAACGACAAAGTGGTGTCCGTGGAGATCACCCTGAGGCCGGGCGAGGGAGTGCCGGTGGAAGGCCGCCCGGCGGTCACGGTTTATTTCGAAAGCGGCTCGCTCGCATTCACGCCGCGGGTCGGCCGTGTCGAGAAAATAAGCGTCCAGCGTGGCGATACTGTTTTCAGCCGGGCCGAAGCGGGAGAGATCCGAAACACCGGATCTTCCGGCCTCCATTTCGTGCGCACGGAGTTCCTGACGGACGGCGGAAGCGAGACGTGGGGCACCACCGGCCTGTCCCCCAATTACAAGCTGCTGATCGAAAACCAGTGCACGCGGGTGTACGACATCCGGATTCCGGCGGGCACGAGGGAGCCGCAACACACTCACAAGGCGCGGGTGGTGGTTTGCCTTTCGGGCGCCGTGCTCAAGCATCTCATGCCCGACGGGCGCGAGGAGCCGTCCACGTTGAAGACGGGTGAAGTCGCCTGGCGCCTGGGAAGCACACACATCGGACAGAATCTCGGCAAGACCGATCTTTGGGTGATTGCCATCGAGCCCAAATAGCCGCGCCGCTCCCATGGACTCACTCGCGGCCCACGTTGATGGTCCAGATATTCCCCTTCAGCTCGAAGGTCAACATGAACAGTTTCTCCGGCGTGATCGCGAACTGAGGGACGCCCCAAATCTTCATGCCGTTGGATTGATGGTCGTGGTAGACCGCCGCCGGTCGGCCGGCGGGCTTGCCATCCTTCGCCATCCGCTGCGCCCACACGCACGGGAACCCGTCGCGTAAGGAGCCGAAATACAGCCAGGCTCCGTCGGGCGACCAGCCGAGGGACACGATGGAGCTGCGCTCCGCCGCAATCTCGATCCACTGATCCGCTGCCAGCGGTGGCGGGCCGGCTGGCGCCACATACAGTCCCGCCATTCCGTCCGGCCGCAACACGATGCACGCCACCCGGCGATCGCCCGGCGAAACGGACGCGTCAAAGAGCGCTCCGGGCGCGGCCAGCAGCGGCTGTCGAGCGCCCGTCGCCAGGTTCTGCCGCACCAGTTGATTCTCGTAGGCAACCAGTGCCTCCGTGCCATTCGAGAAGAAGCTGTAAAGCACGCAGGCGTCGCACACCTTCCGCGAGGATGTCGTGCCGGGATCCGTCACCAGCGTCACCAGCTTCCCCTCAACCCGATCGCGGTAAGCGAATCTCGATCCGTCGCTGCTCAAGCGGTAAGAGCCGCCAAAAATAGCCGAAGGGACGATCAGGTCCTCGTGCCCGCTCGCTACATCGCGAATCCGGATCTCCGCCGCCCGATCCGCGAACAGCGCGGCCAGGTAGGCCAGCCGCGATCCGTTGGCCGCAGTCGTGAGGTAGAGCTTGCTCGAAAGGTCGGAACTCAGTTGCTGGACCGGTCCGGTGGTGGTGGCCTCGTTAGCCTTCAACGCTACCCACGAGACACCGGCGTTGGGAATCATGGACGTGAAGACCATCTGGCCGTCGGCGGCGATCGAAGCGGCAAATTGCATACCTGCGGCGGCGGTGAGCCTCTCGGGCTGTCCCGAGATCCTCCAGGGTCCCGAGCTGATGGGCACGCGGTAAAGACTCATGCCTCCGGCCGTGGTTCCTTCCGAAAAGTACACGTACTTGCCGCGCCAGGCCTCCACATACCGGCTGGCGCTGCGAGTGCCCACCGGAGGCGCATTGGCCCGCTGTGCCTCCCCGCCCGCGGCCGGTGCGATCCACCAGTCGCGGCTCGTGGGATCTCCTGCGCGCGCTCCATCGAACAGGATGTACTTCCCATCCGGCGACCAGTTCGGCGGCGAGTTGCTCGGCCCAACCGCCGGGGCGAAAAACTCCGGGTGGAACGGGCGCGGAGTCCCGCCATCGACGGGGACCAGGTGAAGCCGCCCCACCCTGGTGAGAGGAGACACCACGAGGTATGCGATCGTCGAGCCATCGGCCGAGAAGCGCGGCATCCGTCCTTCGCCGGCAATCCTCCGTTCCGCTCCGCCGAGCGCCTCCACGATGTAGATGCCGCCGCCATCCTTCTGCGACTGATAGGCGACCTTCGTACCGTCCGGCGAGAAGGACGGATACATGTTATCGAAATTGTCGTGGGTCAAGCGCACGGATTGGTGGCTCTTCAGTTGCTGGACGTAGATCTGGAACGGACCGTCGCGGTCCGAAGCATAGGCCACCAGCTTGCCGTCCGGCGAGATGGCTGGACTGAAGGCGAGTCCCGGCTCGAAGGTGACGCGTTGCATTTCGAATGTGGACCGCTGGGCCGCGGGCCTGGAAAGCCACCATCCCACGAGGCCCACCGCCGCGATCAGCGCGCAGCCCGCCACCAGTACCCACCGGCGCCATACCCGGCGCGGCATGGCCGGTGCAATACCCGCGACACTGCCGGATTCCGACGCTTCCTTCAGATCCTCCAGCACCGCCGCCAGATCGGACATGCTCTGCCAGCGCTGGGCTGGCTCTTTGCGCAGCGTTCGCAACACCGCCCGCTCCAGTTCGGCGGGAAAGGCCACCGAAAGCGCGCTCCACGGCTTCGGATCCTCGTGGATGATGGCCGCCAGCGTGGACATGTTCGTATTGCGGCGGAAGGGATGCGTCCCGGTCAGCATCTCGTAGAGCACCACGCCGAACGAGAAGATGTCGGAGCGCGCGTCCACCTTGCGGCCCGCAGCCTGCTCCGGCGACATATAGGCCATCGTGCCCACGATTTTGCCCGCCTCCGTAGTGGGCTTCATGGTCTGGGTCGGAACCAGGTCCGGATCGCCGGCTTCCATGAGCTTGGCCAGCCCGAAGTCGAGAACCCTGACCCGGCCATCGCCGCCTACCATGATGTTCGAGGGTTTCAGATCGCGATGCACGATGCCCGCCGCGTGTGCGGCAGCCAGTGCGCCGGCGATCTGGATTGCCGCACGAAAAGTCTCTTGGAGCGTCAATGCCTTGCGCGCAATCAGCTCGTCCAGCGTCTTGCCCTCCACGTATTCCATGGCGATGAAGTCGACACCATCCACGGAATCGATTTCATATATGGCAACGATGTTGGGGTGGTTCAGCGCGGACGCGGCCTTGGCTTCCTGCACGAAGCGCCGCTTGCGCTCGGGATCGTCCAGCTTGTCGGGCGGCAGGACCTTAATGGCCAGGAACCGGTCCAGGCGGGTGTCGCGCGCCTTGTAGACGACGCCCATGCCACCCTCGCCGAGCTTTTCGAGGATCCGGTAGTGCGAGATGGTCTGTTCAACCATGGGCCGCCTGATTCGATATTAGGACCTGAGATTGCCGATGACAAGCCTGGATTGGCCGTCAAGGGGGCTCGGCTTCACGGGAGCCAGCACGCAGCGCCCTCCCAGGAGGAGGGCGGTAAAGTAAGAGGTGTTTGCGATGATCCATGCAGATTTCTAAAGGAGCCCGGATGCTCACGACCGGAATTGCGTGCTTAGTTCTTGACGTTGGAATGGCGCGGGCGGCGCCGCCTCCCCAGGACGCCGCAAGCCAGCCGCTGATGCTGGCGAACCGGCAGCTTCGAGTTCGTGTTCGCCCCGACAACCTCACGATTACGGTGGACGACCTCGCCACGCAACAGACCTGGGGCTCCGATCCGTGGGAGAACAGCGCCGGACGCGTTCAGCTTCGCGGCAAGCACGGGGAGACGGTATCGCTCAGCTTGAGCGCGGCCACGCAAAAGAAGGTCGAGGCCCTGCCCGGCGGGAGCGCACAGGACGGCGTGCAGATCGTGCTGGCGGAGTTCCGCTCGCGCATGGGACCGGTGCGCCAAGACCGCGACCCGGGCGCGCACCTCTCGCTCGGGCTCCAGATCCTGCTGGCCAGGGACCGCCCGGACCTCACACTGCGCGTGCAACAACTGAAGAATGAATCGCCGTATTGGGACGTGGAGACCGTCGAGTGGCCGCTGCGTCTTTTTCCGGTGCGCACGGTGGAAGACGATGGCTACGTCGTTTTCGCGGAGCAGGAGGGCATGCTGATTCCCTCGCGCTTCGACCAGGCCGGCTATTTCCGTTACCTCAACTGGATCTGGGAGCGAATCGCCGGGCAGGCCGCGGTATTCGAGCAGAGCTCGATGCCGTGGTTCGGCGCCAGGAAGGGCGAAAGCTCGTTCCTGTGCATCATCGAGACCCCGGATGACGTGGCTTACGGGGTGATCGCCAACGACGTGCGCGCTCCCGAGCAGCCGCCGGCTCCGGCATCCGCGATTCCCACCGCGACCACCGCGCTTTATGCGCCACGTCTTTCCGCTGTGTGGCCCTACTGGCGCTCGGTGAAAGGCGAACTGGGCTATCCGCGCGTGGCGCATTACATCTTCCAGCCGCACGGCGGCTACGTGGAGATGTGCAAGACCTATCGCAAGTACGCCGCGAAGACCGGCCGGCTGGTCACGCTGAAACAGAAGATCGCGGCGAACCCGGACGTGGAAAAGCTGGTGGGCGCTCCGAATTTCGAGATCCAGGTGGTGGCCAACCGCCCCAAGGAGCCGCAATTCCAGGGCCTTTCGGGCGCGGTCTACGACGGCTATCACCGGCTGCTCACGACATTCGATCAGATCGCGGCGATCGTGCATGACTTGAAGAGCAATCTGGGCGTGGATCGCGCGGTGATCCGGATCGCCGGCTGGGGACGAAAGGGCTACGACAACCTGCGGCCGGTGGACCAGGCCGAGCCGAATGCCGAAGCCGGCGGGGCTGAAAAGCTGGCCGCGGCAATCGCCGCCGCGAAGGCAGCGGGGTACCTGGGCGGCCTGTGGGACAACTATCGCAACTACGACCTGAACTCGCCCAGCTACAACGAGCGATACGTCATCCGCGACGCCACAGGGGCTCCCAGCGCCGGCTTTTCGTCGGAAGGCGGTTTCTCGCAGGAGATCTGCCCGCTCGAAGCGGTGAAGCTGTTCCAGCACAACATGGACTATTACCGGCACGTCCTGAAGCCCAACCTGATTTACCTGGACACGATCGGCGGCCTTCCGCTGATCGAGTGCTACGATCCGCGGCATCCGCTGACGCGCAGCGGAACGCGCGAGCAGAGGCTCAACATCATGCGGGTGGCCACCAACGGGGGCGCGGTGCTGGGCGCCGAAGGTCCACCGCAGGACTGGAATCTGCAAGTGGCCGATTTCTACGACGAGGCGCCCATCCGGTTCGGCATCGATGTGCCGCTGTGGGCCATGGTGTACCACGATTGCGCGCTGCTCTACCGGCAGCACAGCAGCCCGTACGACTATGGCATGGACAACTACGGGTATTCGCGCCAGCCGTGGCCGGCCAAGTTTCTGCGAGGGGTGCTGTACGGCGATCAATCGAGCTGGACCGTTTCTTACGACATGTACCAGGTGTGGAGCAAGACGTTCCAATCGATCAACGAGGTGCTGGCGCCGCACCAGCGCCGCCTGGCATTCGACGAGCTGACAAGCCACCGGTTCCTCACGCCCGACTACCTGGTGCAGCAGACCAACTTCTCTTCGGGAGTAGAGGTGACGGTGAACTACGGAGAGTTTCCGTACAAGATGGAAGACGCGGCGGAGCTGCCCGCGTATGGATACCGGGTGAAGGATGGGGCGCCGGGCGGGCATTCGTTTTCGGGGAGGGTGAGTATCGAGCTGCGGTAACGCCGGGCTCAGTGGGCACCCCTTCATAACCGCTACCTTACTTAAACATTCTCGCCGGGTCGAGGTGCGGCCAGGCTTTTGGAAGCGCAACCTTCGAAGCCGACAACCCGAGGTTTGGTGCGTTTTTCGTCCTTGTGGCTGCCGATAACTATACACTACGCGACTCCCCATGGGTGATCCTAGAACCGAGACCCCACCGTCGTGGGGACAGGTTCCCGCTTAACATGATCCGCAGACGAGAGGGCATAAAACCTCGCCCCAGGGTCGAAAGGGACAAAGCGCCGGCGTCGCGGTCTTGGCATCTTTCCCGAGCGCCGGCTTGTCATCCATCCCCCCGATTACCTGATGGAAAACATGCCTATTTCCGCTAACCAGACGAGAAATCCGTCGTCCTATAATCAGACTGTCTATGGGAACAGAGAAAACGAAGACCGACCTTTTGCCCGGCACGCTGGACATGCTCGTTCTCAAAATACTGATGCGGGGCCATTTGCATGGGTATGCCATCGCGCAACTCATTCAGCAATTGACCGACGATCTGCTGCGCGTCGAAGAAGGTTCTCTTTACCCGGCTCTCCAGCGGCTTGAGCTGAATGGCTGGATCGAGGGTGAGTGGGGCCTCTCGGCCAACAACCGGCGCGCTCGTTTCTATAAGCTCACTCCCGACGGCCGCAAACATCTGACTGAGGAGTCCGCGCGTTACCGTTTGGCCATCGGCGCGGTAGCGCGCATAATGGGGTTCGCTTGATCGATATGCACGCCGATTCCTGGTGGAAGCGTTCTCGCCGCCGTTTACGGTATTGGCTGGCCCGCAGTGAAAGGCAGCGCCTGCTGTGGGAAGAGATGGAATTCCATATCGAGTCGATGGTTCAGGACCTAGTCGCACAGGGCTCGCCGGAGCCGGAAGCACGCGCCGCTGCGCGGAGAAAGTTTGGCAATATGACACAAAACTCTGAAGAAGCTCGCTCTGTATGGATCGCGCACTGGATGAGCGACCTGATGCAGGATTTACGCTACTGGTTTCGCGGCATGCGGCGCGATGCCGGATTTACGGCGTTTACGATCCTCATCGCCGGCCTCGGCATCGGAGCCAGTTCCACGGTCTTCAGCGTGGTCAATGCGCTGCTGCTGCGGCCGCTCCCGTTTCGCGATCCAGGCCGGCTGGTATGGATTACCAACGGCGACGACTGGACCTCTACCCAAGCCGAACACTATGCGGACCTCCGGGAATTGAACCGATCGTTCTCCGATCTGGCGGGATTCGCCGGTTATGGTGTGGGCGATCGGCAGCTCACCGGAAGCGGTGAGCCCGAGCGGCTGACGAG
>Ga0209415_10017703_pt1 | contig 11313 bp, 8 predicted proteins | sample PeaSoiSIISIP2007_FD_187696 | JGI IMG/M metagenome (GOLD analysis project Ga0209415, IMG submission 187696) | Peat soil microbial communities from Weissenstadt, Germany - SII-SIP-2007 (SPAdes) (version 2) | ecosystem: Environmental > Terrestrial > Soil > Wetlands > Peat | place: Germany...
GACGAGGTCCATCGTGCCGATCTCGGGCAGCGCCGCGGCGCACGCGACCAGGTCCGCTTCGGGGGCGTCCTCCGTGGACACGATACCGCGCTTGAGGCCGTGGGTGCGCAGGTGGCGGACGAGCTGGCGGGTGTCGACGTCGGCGATCCCGACGATCCCGTCCTGCGCCAGCGCCGACGACACGGTGCGCTCCGACTGCCAGTGGTGCGGCACCTCCGCGGCCTCGCCCACGACGAACGCCCGCACCTGCGGGCGGCGCGACTCCCACGCCTCGCCGCTGACGCCGTAGTTGCCGATCAGCGGATACGCCATCGTCACGATCTGCCCGCGATAGGACGGGTCGGAGAGCACCTCTTCGTATCCGGTCATCGCGGTCGTAAACACGACCTCGCCGCCGGCCGACCCCCTGGCACCGATCCCCCGGCCCGGGAACACCGCCCCGTCCTCAAGCACCAATCGCGCCCGCATCGCGTCCCTCCCGCCTTGGTTGTGCATAATTATACAACACCCATTTATAAAGATGCAACCGGGCCAGAGCCAAAGCGCCGGGGCGGAGGCGGACGGACAAACGAAAGGGAGCCCCGGGGGCTCCCACAGGTGCAACCGCAACCGATCGGCGTCCCATCGATCCCTCCCGGAGATCGTTAATGGTCCGCGAAGCACGCTACCGTACGACTGGTATTATACCTGCTCGCTCCCCGTTTGCCTAGTCTCTCGTCAACGGTGGCGGCGAGGGCGGCGGCGGTCCCGCTTACATGACGGCGCGCAGCCTGGGGTCGAACGCGTCGCGGACGGCATTGCCGAGCAGGTTGAACCCCAGCACCGCGAGGAAGATCGCGGTCCCGGGAAACGTCGGATACCACCACGCGTCCACCATGTAGCTGCGCGCCTGCGCGATGATCGCGCCCCACTCCGGCGTGGGCGGCTGCGCGCCGAGGCCGATGAAGCTCAGGCTCGCGGTCGCGAGGATCGCGAACCCGATGTCGATCGACGCCTGGACCACCACCGTGGTGCCCACGTTGGGGAGGAGGTGCTGGAGTAAGATCCGGGGCCGTCCCGCGCCGAGCGACACGGCGGCGAGGACGTACTCTTGCTCGCGCAGCGACAGCAGCTGCCCGCGGACCAGCCGCGTGTACCACGGCCACCACGACAGCGCGATCGCGAGCACGCTGTTCGACAACCCGGGCCCGAGCGTCGCCGCGATCGCGATCGCGAGCACCAGCCGCGGGAACGCCAGGAACACGTCCGTGGTGCGCATCAGCGCCTCGTCCATCCATCCGCCCCAGTACCCCGCGATCAACCCGAGGCCGACGCCGACCACCATCGCCAGCACGAGCACCACGACCCCGACCGCGAGCGAGATGCGCGCGCCGGTCAGGACGCGGCTCAGGAGATCGCGCCCGAGGTCGTCGGTGCCGAACCAGTGCGCCGGGGACGGCGGCCGGAGCTTGTCGGCGGCGGAGATGTGGTACGGATCGTACGGTGCCGCGGCGGGTCCGAACAGCGCCATCAGGACCAGCAGGCCCACGATCGCGGTGCCGATCCAGGCCCCGGGGATGCGCGCGAGCAGCCGGAACGAGCGGCGCAGATAGCTCGTGCCGCGGCCGGGCCGCAGGCTAATAGCGGATGCGCGGGTCGATGACAGCATACAAGAGGTCCACGCTGAGATTGATGAGGACGAACGTCAGGGTCAACAGCAGCGACGTCCCCATGATCGCCGAGTAGTCGAACGCGGTGATCGCGTTGACGCTGTACAGCCCGACGCCCGGCCAGTCGAAGATCAGCTCCACGAGGAACACCCCGCCGAGCAGGCCGCTCGTGTACAAGCCCAAGACGGTCACCACGGGGATCAGCGCGTTCCGCAGCGCGTGGTGGACGAACACGCGCTGCGACACGAGCCCCTTGGCCCACGCCGTCCGGATGTAGTCCTGCGACAGCGCCTCGAGCATGGTGGAGCGCGTGATGCGGACGATGGGCGCGAGCGAGGTGAGCGCGAGCGTCAGGCCCGGCAGCACGAGGTGGAGCGCGGCGCTCCGCAGGTCGGCGAGGTTGCGGGCGAGCACGCTGTCCACCAGGTACAGGCCCGTCACGTGGGGCGGAGCAACGGCGATGATGTCGAGGCGGCCCGTCAGCGGAAACCAGCCGAGGGCTCGCACGAAGACGAGCTGCAGCAGGATCCCGAAGAAGAAGATCGGGAACGAGAGCCCGCTCATGCTCAGGACCTGGGCGACCAGATCGATCGCGCTGCCGCGCCGGACCGCGGAGAGGATGCCGAGCGGGACGCCGAGGACGACCGTGAGGAGCATCGCGGACGCCGCGAGCTCGATCGTGGCGGGGAAATACTGCAGCAGGTCGCCCAACACCGGGGCGTTGGTCAGCATCGAGACGCCGAGGTCGCCGTGGGCGAGCTTCTCTAAGTACAGGAGATACTGCTCGGGCAGCGGCCGGTCGAGGCCGAACGCGTGGCGAACCGCCGCGACCTCCTCAAGGTCGGCGTGCTCGCCGGCGATGAGCTTTGCGGGATCGGCCGGCACGATGTGGGTCAGGATGAACAGAAGAAGGCTCACCCCGACCAGGAGCGGCGGGAGCAGGGCGAGCCTTCTCAGCGCGTAGGCAGCCAACCGCTGCGGCGCCGGCTAACTCTTCGAGATCGCGTACAGGTCGAACGTGTTTCCGAGATACGGGTTGAAGCTGTAGCCTTGGACGTTGCTCCGCATCGGGACGCGGTTGATCAGCGTACCGATGAAGATCGCGCCCGCCTCGTTCACGACGATCTTCTGGGCCTGCTGGAACAGCTGGAGCCGCTTGCCCTGGTCCGTGATCTGGTTCGCCTGCTTCATCAGCGCTTCGACCTGGTCGTTCGCGTAGAAGCTGAAGTTCCACCCCGCGGTCCCCCACCCGTCCCGGCCGAACGTCGCGTCGAGCATCGAGGAGGGGTCGGCGTAATCGGGGTAGTTGCGTATCGGCAGCAGGTCCGGCGCCGTCTCCGGCTTCCCCGCCTTGCCCAGCAGGACCGACGACGTCATCGTCTGGATGTCGACGTTGATGTTCAGCTGCTTGAGCTGCGCCTGGAGGATCTCCGCCGCCTTTTCGTACGTCGGGTCGCCCTGGAAGAGGAACAGGCTCAGGGTGAAGCCCCCGTTCGGGTGGCTCGACTCGCTCAGCAGCTGCTTCGCCTTCGCGAGGTTGAACGTGTACGGCTTGTCGGTCTCCTGGAGGTGGGCCGGGTCGCTCTGGGGCAGCGGCCCGTACAGCGGTTCCAGGTTGCCGTTGAAGATCAGGCTCTTGGCGCCGTCGTAGTCGAACGCGTAGGAGAGCGCCTGCCGGATCTTCACGTCCTTGAGCGGGTCGCGCTGGCTGTGCATCGCGATGTAGAAGATCCGCTGGGTCGGGAACGACGCGACCTTGATGCCGGATTCCTTCGCGAGCGCGTCGATCAGGTCCGGGGCCACGATCGTGAGGACGTCCGCGTCTTGCTGCTCCAGCATCAGGCGCTGGGTGGACGCCTCGGGGGTGATCTTGAAGATGACCTGCTTCACGTGCTTGCCCTGCCACCCGCCCCAGTACCCGGGGAACGCCGAGAGCACGATCTGGCCCGCGCCCTTGTCGTAGCTCTGGAGCATGTACGGCCCGGTGCCGGCCGCGTTCGATGCGAGCCAGCCCTGTCCCATGTCGGTGCCGGACGCGTGTGCGGTCACCGCGGCCGGGCTGACCATCAGGGCACCCGAGACCGCCGCCGTTTTCGCGGCAAACGCGGCGTCGGGTCCGGTGAGATTGAACCGGACCGTCAGCGGATCGGGGGTATCGATCGTGTCCACGACGCCGTGGTATGCGTAGCCCATGCCCCGATTGATCTTGATCAGGCGCTCGACCGTGCTCTTGACCGCCTCCGACGTGAAGTCCGTCCCATCGTGGAACTTGACGCCGGACCGCAGCTTGAACGTCCAGACCTTGGCGTCCGGGGAGGCCTGCCACGAGGTCGCGAGCCTCGGGACGATCTGGGCGCTATTACCGCTCAGCGTCACGAGGCCTTCGTAGATGCCGCGCGTGATGCGGACCGTGTTGTCGTAGACGATCTGCGGGTCGAGGGTTTGCACCGACGTGTCCTGCGCCACGACCAGCGTGTCGGGCCCGGCTGCGGCCGCCGCCGCCCGCCCGACACGGAGGAGCTCGCTCATGCCGGCCGCGCCGGTTCCCAGTGCCGCCGCGCCGAGGCCGAGGGTCTCGAGGAACCTGCGGCGGGAGATCCCCGACCGCGAACTGCCGTGTGTCATCGCGTCCCCTCCTTCACGGATGCTGGTGCTCCGTTCGATGTCCATCGCGTGGGACCGATCCAACACTCGTGGCCGACACGGTTCGCGAGCCCGCCGGTGATGTCCTCCGTGGCCGTCCTACGCGCCAGCCTCAAGATAGTCCCGTACGGCGCGGCAGGCGGTCCGCACCGCATCGATCACCGCATTACGCCCCCGGACGAGGTCGACGCGAAGAAACCTGGCGTCGTCGCTGTCGGCCGCGAGCGTCCCGAGCCTGCGGGCGGCCGCGAGCCGTGGCAGGAACTCGTTGTCGAGGGCCGCGTCGTGGGTGTACCGTCCGGCGACCGTGTACGTGGCCGGGATGAGGGTCCGTCCCAGCGTCCGCAGGCATCCGTTGATCGCGCGTGCGCGCGCCCCGGTGGCGCCCGCGGACGCGCGCTGCAGCTGGGCGCAGAGGCCTTCGAGGCGCGCCGCCTCGGCGACGGCCGGCGCGAGGTCGAACGACGATCCGGCCTCGGCGGCAAGCGCGGCGAGCTCGCGGCGGAGATCGGCCGCGCTCGCCGCGTAGTCGAGCGGCACCACGGGATCGGTCAGCAGGCGGTCCAAGGCGAGCGCAAAGATCCTGGCATCCCGCACCAGCCGCTCCGGGTCGATCTTGTCCAGCGTGTCGTGCGGGGTATGCCACCACCATCCGAGGCTGCCGTCGTCCTGGTGCGATAGGGAGCCGAAGAGCGACGGGATCCCGATGCCCGTGAACGATTGGTCGGAGTCACGCCCCACGCGCTTCGGCCGGAGCTCCGCATCCGCGACCTGCCGGACCGCCCACACGCCCAGCCCGGCCGTTTCGGGCATGGCGTTCGTGACAAACCGGTCCGCGCCCGCCCCCCCCACGGAGTCGATGTTCACGTACGCCACGCAGTGATCCGCCAGATCGAACCAGTGATTGTCCGCGTACCACGCCGACGACGAGTACCGGCCGTGGGAGTGGCCGGACCAGAGGGCGACGCGGAGGCCGCGCCGGAACTCGCCGCGCCGGGGCGCGAGCACCCTCGCCACCTCGAGGGTCGTGGCGTTGGCGCTGCCGTTGTCCATCGCGCCGAGGTGCCACCCGTCGAGGTGGCCGGAGAAGAGAACGAACGTCTCCGGTTCGGCCTCCGGGTGCCCCGGCCCGAGGTCGGCGAGGACGATCGGCGTGCGGGTCCACCCGGTCCGGACGTCCGCGGTCAGGTGGACCGTCACGGTGCCGTGCTCGCACAGGCGCCGCAGTGCCTGGCCGTCCTCCTGATGCACCGAGAGCATCGGGATCCCCGGCAGGCTGTCGGCGGTGCTCGGGGCGGGGTTGCCCCACACCGGCGAGACGCACATTTCGTGCGCGTGCCGCCCGCTGATGAAGATGATCCCCGCGACGCCCAGCCGGGTCCCGGCGACCGCCTGCTCCGGGGTCGCGAGATCGTCGACGAGCGCGATCTTTCCGGCCGCGCCGGCGCGGGCGTAGTCCTCGGGCTGGCCCTTTCCCACGTAGACGAGATCGCCGGAGACACCGCCCGATCCCGTCGACCGCCCCATCGAATGCGTGATGCAGAAGACGTCGCGCGACTCCGGGCGGGTGACGCGCAGCGTCGCCGCGCCGGGCAGGCTGATGTAGGCGTCGTGCGTCACGATCCGCGCGGCGTAGCCGAACCCGCGGAGCTGTTCCTCCGCGTAGGCCGCCGCACGCTGCTCGTCCTCGCTGCCGGACAGACGCGTCCAGCGGGCGATCTCCCGGTTGTATTCGACGAGGTGCGACTTCGACACGGCGTCCAACTTGAGCATGACCTACCTCCCCCGGCGTTGGCCGCCGTATCACCCCGCGATCGCGGCAGTGCTCCGCCGGGCGGCCGTGCGGCATAACTTCTCGGACGCACCCGGCCGCGTCCTTCGTGTCACAGGCACTCGCACTCGTGGGCATCGGAGCCGCGGGCGGACCGCCGTCCTGCGGATTCTACATCAGACGATCACGGCCTGAACCGCTCCGAGACGACGAGACGGTCAGGCATCTCGCAGTCCGGCGCCGGGCGCTTGGAGCACCACCGCCCGCCATTCCCCCTCCGCGAGCGTCCGCCGGTGGTGCAGCCCGGCCGCGCCCGCGGCGCGCAGCACGTCGGCCACGCGGTCCACGACGAGGCCCGAGCCGATGGCCACGCCGCCGGGCTCGAGGTGCGCGCGCACCTCCGGCAAGAGCGGGATGATGACGTCGGCGACAATGTTGGCGACGATCACGTGTGCGCGACCCGCCGCGCGGTCGAGGCCGTCACCGCGGGCGATCCTGACGCGGGACGCGACGCCATTCCGGCGCACGTTTTCGCGCGCCACGGCCACCGCGATCGGATCGTCGTCCACCGCGAGCACGCGTCCGGCGCCGAGCCGCGCGGCCGCGATCGCGAGGATCCCCGACCCAGTGCCCACATCAAACACGACGCGGGCGGGGCGGCCCCGCGCGACCGGCACCGCGCGCAGCAGCGCGCGGAGGCAGAGGCGCGTCGACGGGTGCAGGCCGGTCCCGAACGCCATCCCGGGGTCGATCTCGATCACGAGCGAGCGCGCCGGGGCGGGCGTACGCACCCAGCTCGGCCGCACGAACAGGCGCCCGACGCGAACCGGGCGCACATGACGCCGCCACGCGGTCGCCCACCGGCGGGCCGCCATCGCGCGGTACGACACCCGAACGGGGCCGGGCTCCAGCCCAAATGCGCGCAGGCCGCGCACGCGGGCACGGATGCCCCGCAGCGTCGCCCGGAGGAGCCGAGACGGCGGAAGGTAGCAGCGGAAGCGACAGCGATCCTGCGTGGGCCGTTCCTCGACGAAGCCGCCGGAGCGCAGCTCCTGCAAGATCGCGCTGACCGCCTCGGCGACCCCGGCGGAGGCGTCCACGGTGATCTCGACCCACGTCCGCCCCGCCGCGCGCGCGGCGGCCCGCGGGCGGCCTCCGTGTCTCCCGGCCCTCACCCGAGGTGCGTGCGCATCTTGTCGAGGAGCGTCTTCTTCGCGGGTGTGATCTGTTCGCCGCGCAGCTTCGCAAACTGCGCGAGCATCTTCACCTGCTCTTTGGTGAGCTCTCTCGGAACCGTCACCGCGAGGTGCACCGCGAGGTCGCCTCGCCCGCCGCGCAGTCCCGGCATCCCTTTGCCGCGCAGGGTCAGTACCGCCCCCGGCTGGGTGCCGGGCGGCACCGTGAGCGGGGTCGGGCCGTCGAGCGTCGGCGCTTCGATCTCCGCGCCGAGCGCCGCCTGGATCATCGAGATCGTGACGTCGCAGTGCAGGTCGGGGCCGTCCCGTGTGAACACCGGATGCTCGGCGATGCGCAGATCGACGTAGAGGTCGCCCCGCGTACCGCCGCGCATGCCCGCCTCGCCCTCGCCGTAGACCCGCAGGCGTGTCCCGTCCTCGATCCCCGCGGGGACCTTGATCGCGATCTCACGCTGCGCCCGGACGCGGCCGCTACCCCGGCAGTCGCGGCAGGGCTTGCGGATGATCTTCCCGGCGCCGCGGCACTGAGGACACGTGGCGATCTGCGCGAACTGGCCGAACGGGGTGCGGCGGCTGTGCCGGACCTGGCCGGCGCCGTGGCAGGTTGGGCACGGCTCGGGGGCGCTCCCCTTCTCCGCGCCGGTCCCGAAGCAGGCGGAGCACGTCTCCTCGCGCGCGATCGTAATCGGCCGTTCGGCGCCGCGCGCGGCGTCCTCGAGCGTCACCTGCAGGACGACCCGGAGATCGCTCCCGCGCTCCGGCCCAGGCTCGCCACCCCGCTGCGGTTGCTGGCCGAAGAACATGTCGAAGATGTCATCGAAGCCCGTGCCGCCGCCGAACGGACGAAACACCCCGCCGTCCTCGCCGCGGTCGTAGCGGGCGCGCCGCTCCGGGTCGCCGAGGACTTGGTACGCCGCGTTGATCTCCTTGAAGCGTTCGGCCGCGTGGGGATCCTGGTTCACGTCGGGATGTTGCTCGCGCGCGAGCTGCCGGAACGCCCGCTTGACCTCGTCCTGGCTCGCCGTGCGGGAGACGCCCAGCGTCTCGTAGAAGTCTCGACCGGCCATCGTGTCCAAGCCTAGCGCTGCTCGAGGGTGTCGCCCAAGCTGTCGGCGAGAAACCGGACGAGGCTGATCACCCGTCCGTACCGCATCCGGGTCGGGCCCACGATGCCGAGCACGCCGGCGGGCCGGTCGGCGACGTAGTACGTGGCCGCGACCACGCTGCAGTCGCGCATCTCCTCGCGCCGGTTTTCCGCGCCGATCGTCACGCGCACACCGCCTGGTTCCCGGTCCTCTCCGAGCAGATCCTCCATCAAGTCGTCCCGCTCGAGCGCCGAGAGCACCGGCTGCGCACGCCGGGCGTCCTGAAACTCCGGCTGCTTGAGGATGTTGGCCTGCCCTTCCGCATGCATCCGGCCCGACGGGCGGTGGAACCGCTCGCGCAGCAGGCTCCCGATCTGGTCGAGCACCTGCTGATAGTGCGCGGCCTCACCGATCACGGTCGCCAGGACCCGGTCGGTGAGATCGCTGAGCGGCCGGCCGGCGATCCGGCGGCTGATCTCCTGGGACAGACGATCGCACTCCTCCGCCGCGACCGGTCGCTCGAACTCAACCGTCTTGCCCTCGAACACCTCGGCGTCGGTCACGATCACGGCCATGGCGCGCTGCGGGGTCAACGGAATCAAGTGGAAGTGCCGGACCACCTGCTCGCGCAACTTCGGCGACGCCACCACGGACGCGCACTCCGTCACCACGGCGAGCGCTCGCGCCGCCTGCTCGACGGCCTGGTCGAACTCGGTCGCGGCGAGCGTCCGGCGAATCCTGAGGCGATCGGCGGGCGGGACCTGCTCCTCCGGCATCATCGAGTCCACGTACATCCGGTACCCCTGGTCGGTCGGCACGCGACCGGCGGAGTGGTGCGGCTGGTGCAGATACCCCAGCTCCTCGAGCGCGGCCATCTCGTTTCGCACGGTCGCGGAGCTCACCTCGAGCCCGTGGCGCTGCCTCGTCGCTTCGCTGCCGACCGGCTCAGCGGTCACGATGTAGTCGTCGATCACGACCCTCAGGATCTCACGCCGGCGGCCTTCCAGCTGGCCCATCGCGAGCTCCTTTGCTTAGCACTCCCTTCATCCGAGTGCTAACCCGCTCGACAACAGCCTATCACCTGTTCGATATTGTGGCAAGTGTTTCGACAGCCTTAATGCCAACAACAATATCAACACCGCGAGCCCTTGGCAACGAGGATCCGCCGCTAGGCCCGCCCGCCGCGGCCGAAGGCCCGCAACAGCTCAAGCTCCCGCACGCCGAGCGCGGCGCAGACGGCCAGGTAGACGGCGCTGCCGACGAGGAGCGCGGCCCCCAACTGTATGAGGGCCCCCTGGAGATGGACCGCGCTGACGACCCTCCCGACGAGGCGCAGCGTGAGGAGCATCGCCCCGGCGAGCGCGGCGGACGCGATCGCGGTCCGGATCCCGGTGAGCGCGATCTCGCGACCGCCGAGCCGGCCGAGACGCCCGCGCAGCAGCCACAACAGCACGCCGACGTTCACGGTCGAGACGATCGAGGTGCACAGAGAGATGCCCAGGTACCCGAACGACCGCATCAGCACGAAGTTCCCGGCCGCGTTCAGGGCGATCATGAACACGCCCACCCGCACCGGCGTCCGCATGTCGTGGAGGGCGTAGTACGTGCGCGTCACGATGTAGTAGGCGGCGTACGGGACGGTGCCCACGGCGAACGCCACCAGGGCCCCGGCGACGGCCTGGGTCGCGGCCGGCTCGAACAGCCCCCGCTGGAACAGCACCCGGACAATCAGCTGGCTCGCCGCGAACGTCGCCGCCATCACCGGCATCATCGTGAACAAGACGCCCCGGAGCCCGAGCGACGTCGTGTCCCGCAGCTCATCCCGCCCGCTGCCCGCGGCGTGTCGCGACATGGTGGGGAACAACGCGGTGGCGAGCGACAACGCGAAGATCGCGACGGGCGCCTGGATCAGCTGGAACGCGTAGTCGAGCACGGCCACATAGTCAACGCCAGGCGCGCCGACGAGGAACGAGGCGAAGAACCGGTTGACGTTCGAGTTGATCTCGATCACGGCCAAGCCGAGCATCGCCGGCAGCGCGAGCCGCCCCATGTCCCGAATCACAGGATGCGCGAGGTCGATGCGGGGCGTCCAGCGCAGGCCCGCCGCGCGCGCGGCCGGCAGCTGGACCAGGAACTGCGCGACCCAGCCCGCGAGAAAGCTCAGCGCGACTCCGAGGATCCCGATCCGCGGCGCGAGCACGAACACGCCTGCGATGATGACGACGTTGAACACGCTCGGCGCGACCGCCGCCACGGTGAACTGCCGGTGCGCGTTGAGATAGCCGGTCGCGAACGCCGAGAGCGCAAGGAACACCATCGACACGAACATCACGCGGGTCAACACGATCGCCTGCGCGATGACGCCGGGGTTGTTAACTACATACCCGTACGCGGCGACCGGCACCAACACCGGCGCCGCGAACTCGCCGAAGAGCACCATGACCAGGCCGATCAGAATGACCAGGTTGAGGGTGCTCGTGACGACGCGCTCGGTCTCTTCCGAATTTCCCCGCAGCAACACCCGGGTGAGTGTCGGGATGAAGACGATGCTGAGGGTGCCGCCGAGGAACAGACGCTGGACGAAGAACGGAAGCGAGTACGCGACGACAAACGCGGCTCTGACGGAGGTCGCGCCGAACATCGCGGCGATCACCACGTCCCGGACCAACCCGAGCACCCGGCTCGCGATCGTCGCGACGGCGATCACGCTCGCCGTTCGAGCCAACCCACCGGCCGTGGTCGCGGGACCGGCCGCGGCCACGGGTTTGACGCTCTCCATGTCGCGGACATTATAGCACAGGCTCCCGGGACGGCCCCCGCGGCGGGGAGCGCGCCGACCGAAGGCCTGCGGGATGACCGCGAGACCCCGGACCCCGATGGACCGGACCCCGTCGTGTTGCCTCATAATTCCCCCTTACCGAACGAGGGGGTGATGCCTCAAAACTATGGCTACCGAGAGTCCGGCGCTT
>Ga0209415_10017704_pt1 | contig 11313 bp, 10 predicted proteins | sample PeaSoiSIISIP2007_FD_187696 | JGI IMG/M metagenome (GOLD analysis project Ga0209415, IMG submission 187696) | Peat soil microbial communities from Weissenstadt, Germany - SII-SIP-2007 (SPAdes) (version 2) | ecosystem: Environmental > Terrestrial > Soil > Wetlands > Peat | place: Germany...
TCGGGTAGCTCAGTTGGTAGAGCGCGCGCCTGAAAAGCGTGAGGTCACCGGATCGACGCCGGTCCCGACCACGACACAGACCGGTGACCACGCCGCGGCGGTCGCCGGGCACCCGATTGAAAGCTGGCCCGCACCCCGGTAGCGTTCCCCCACCGAGCAAACGCCCCTGGTAGGGGCCTCGCCGGGGGGGTGGGGACCATGGGTCGACCAAGGCGGGACGTCCCGGCACGCATGGGCGCGCGGCGCCTGGCCGGTGTGCACCGGTTCCGGCTCGTGGGCCAGGTGCTGGCGGCCTCGCTCATCGCCATCGGCACCGGGCTACTGGCCACCACGCTGGCCGGGGCGGCGCCGTCGGGCTGGCAGGTGAGCACCTCCGCCACCGCACCGGTGGGCGAGCTCCCCGGGGTGTCGTGCCCCACGGCCACCATGTGCGTCGGGGTGGGGGCCAACGCCGACGGATCGGGAGCGCAGATCGTGGCCAGCACGGGCGGGGTCTCCACGTGGGCGATGCAGAGCGCGCCCTCCGCCACGGGACCGCTCGTGGGGGTGAGCTGTGGGACCGCGGCGACGTGCGTGGCGGTGGGATCGGACCCCACCTTCACGGTGGCCAGCATCGCGGCGACCACCAACGGCGGTGCCACCTGGACCAACGAGACCACCCCCGCCTCGGCCGGCGCACTGGCCGGCGTGAGCTGCTTCAGCGCCACATCGTGCGTGGCGGTGGGGAGCACGCCGGACGGATCGGCGGCGGTCATCCTCACCACCTCCAACGGCGGGACGACGTGGGTGAGCGAGACCCCACCGTCCACGGTGGGGGGGCTCGAGGCGGTGTCGTGCTTCAGCGCGGCCACGTGTGTGGCGGTGGGCACCAATGCCGATGACTCCGCCGCGGTGATCATCTCGAGCGCCAACGGGGGGGCCACGTGGGCGAGCCGGACCACCCCGGCCAAGGCCGGGGACCTCTCGGGGGTGTCGTGCCCGTCGGCGACGGTGTGCGAGGCCGGGGGGAGCAACGCCGCGGGCACCGCCGCGGTGATCGTGGGGTCCACCAACGGCGGCACCTCGTGGAAGGTCCAGACCGCACCGGCCGACGTCGGATATCTCGTCGGGGTGAGCTGCGGCTCCGCCTCGGCTTGCGAGGCGGTGGGCGAGAACCTCGACTCGAGCGCGGTGGTGGCCATCGCCACCGCCAACGGCGGCACGGCGTGGGCTGACAAGCCCGTGCCCAGCACCCTCGGCTCCCTCGACGCCATCGCCTGCACCTCGGCGGCCGCCTGCGTCACCACCGGGTCGGACGCCGTCGGCCTGGGCGCCGTGCTGGGCACCGCCAACGGCGGGGCGAGTTGGACGTCGGAGACCCTTCCCCCCGGCACCGGGGCGTTCGGCGCCATGAGCTGTGCCACCGCCAACACGTGCTTCGCCTTGGCCGACGCCACCAGCGGCAGCATCGTCGACGTCACCACCGACGGCGGCACCACGTGGGCGGAGCACCCCCTGCCGCCGGCCCTCCCCGGCCTGTCGGACATCGCCTGCCCGTCGGCGACGAACTGTGTCGTCGTCGGGATCGGAGCCGAGCAGGCCAGCGCCAACAGCTTCTCGTTGTCGGGCGCGGTGGCGACCACCACGGACGGGGGCACCACGTGGACGACCCAGACCCTGCCCACCACCGCCGGCCCGCTCGACGGCGTCGAGTGCACGTCGCTCACGACGTGCATCGCCGTGGGCGCCAGTCCGACGCTCACCCAAGGTGAGGTGCTCACCACCTCCAACGGAGGGACGACGTGGGTGGTCCAGGCCCTCCCGACCACGACCGGGCCCCTCACCGCCGTGACCTGCACCTCGGCCACGGCATGCCTGGCGGTGGGATACGTGGCCAACGCCACGGGCGCCGAGTCCGGTGAGATCCTCTCCAGCGCCGACGGCGGCACCACCTGGGTGGCGAGGACGGTTCCCGCCGGCGTCGGAGACCTGACCGCCGTGGCCTGTGAGTCCTCCTCCATCTGCGTATCGGCCGGACAGGGATCCTCCACCGCCCTCGGCTCTGTCTCCGCCGTCATCGTGAACACCACCGACGGCGGGGTGGCCTGGAGCTCGGCCGTGCTCCCGGCGGACGCCGGCTTGCTCAGCGGCGTGGCGTGCGTCCCGACCGCCTCGCTGTGCTTCGCCGGGGGCCAGACCTTGGCGGCGAGCAAGGCCGGGGACGTCGCGGCGATCTCCACCCCCCTCCTCGACCATGCCCTGCACAGCGCGGCGGTGCGGGCGGGAACCCTGCGGGGCCGTTCGATCCTCGCCGGCGCCCTGCGCACCCGGGCGCTCGCCGACCAGGTCAGGGGCGAGAACGCCATGGTGGCGCTGGTGGCGGCGGCGGGGGGCGGCGGGCAGATCCTCGCCAGCACCGACAGCGGCTCGGTCTGGGCCGACCAGGTCGTCCCGTCGACGTCGGGCATGGTGGGGCCGCTGCAGTGCCCCTCGACCGCCATCTGCTTCGCCGGGGGGTCCGACCCCTCGGGGGGCGGCATGATCCTGTCGCTGGCCCAACCCGGCACCACGACCACCACGACCACCACCATCTCGCCGACCACCACGACCTCCACGACGTCGCCGACCACCACGACCTCGACGGGTGTGACCACCACCACGGTGGCTTCCACCACCACGACGACGGGCACGTCGACCACCACGACCACGACGGTTTCCACCACCACCACGGTGGCGCCGACCACCACGACCACGGCTTCGACGACCACTACGACGGTTGCGCCGACAACGACGACCACGCTGGGGACCTCGACCACAACGACGACTCCCCCCACCACCACGACCACGGGCGCGGCCACCACGACGACCACGGGCGCGGCGTCGACGACGACGTCACGGCCCGCCTCCACCACGACGACGGCGGCGGTGGCAGCGGCGGCGGGCTCGGGAAGCAGCTCGGGCTCGGGAAGCAGCTCGAGCTCGGGAAGCAGCGCCACGCCGTCGGTGTCGAGCAGTTCGCTGGCCTTCACCGGCCCCGGGAACGGCGTCAGTTGGACGGCGCTGCTGGGCGGTGCGCTCGTGATCCTCGGTCTGGTGCTCCTGGTGCTGCTGAGCACACCACGCCGCGCGGTCGTGGCGCTGGCCTACGCCGGGGTGACACGGCGCCGGCGTGATGTGCGATCTCGTCTGAGTGGGCTCGGGGGCGCGTTGGCGGTGCGCGCCGCACGAACCGCACGATGGATGCTGGGACGCTGAATTCGAAAAAAACTTGGGAAAAACGCGATCTCACTTGGCGCGTCGCCCCGCGCGTAGACAACAATAGGCCCCCATGAACAAGAGAGAGCTTGCCAAAGCGGTGGCCGTGCACGCGGATGTGGACCTCAAGACGACGTCCTCTGTCCTCGAAGGCTTCACCGAAGTCGTGACCGCCGTCGTATCTCAGGGGGAGCCGGTGGCGATCACCGGGTTCGCCAAGTTCGTCAAGGTCAATCGCCCCGCCCGTATGGGCCGCAATCCTGCCACCGGGGAAGCCATCCGCATCAAGGCTTCCAAGAAGGCGCGCATCACACCGGTGAAGGCCTTCAAGGACGCCGTGATGGCTCCGGCCACGGCGCCGCGCCTGAAGCGGGGCGCCTTCCCGACCAGTGACGAGGCCGTGCGGGCCGCCGGGAAGACGGCGGCCGCCGCCGCGCCGCGCAAGGCCGCACCGGCGCGCAAGACCGCCAAGCGGGCGCCGGCCCGCAAGACCGCCGCCCGCAAGGCTCCGGCCCGTCGCACCACGGCCAAGAAGACGACCGTTCGTCGCACCGCCAAGAAGACGACCGCCCGCCGGCGGTAACGGCGCACGAGCTCTCCCGAGGGCTCGTCGACGGCGATGAAGATCGAGGGCGCGCACATCCTGGTGACGGGGGCGTCATCGGGGATCGGCCAAGCGCTGGCTCCCCTATTGGCGGCGCGCGGTGCCACCGTGGGCATCGCGGCGCGCCGGGCCGATCGTCTCGAGGAGACGCTGGCGCGCTGTCGGGAGCACGCGCCGGGGTCGCGCCTGTGGGTGGTCGACCTGTCCGACGTCGACGCCGCGGTGGCCCTCGTACACGACGCCTGGGACGCCTTCGGGGGGCTCGACTGCCTGGTGAACAACGCCGCGCTGGGCAAGCGCAAGCTGGTGGCCGATCACACCCCCGAGGACCTCGAGGTGGTGATGCGCACCAACTTCATGTCGCCCATCCGCATGAACCTGGCCGTGCTCCCGCTCATGCTGGCGCGCGGCTCGGGGACCATCGTGAACGTGGCCAGTGGCGGGGGCCGGTTCGGGATCGTGCATGAGTCGGCGTACTGCGCGGCGAAGTTCGCCATGACGGGCTGGACCGAGGTGGCCGCCATGGACCTGGCCGATACGCCCATCGAGGTGAAGCTGATCCAGCCCGGGGCCATCGCCACCGAGATCTGGATACCCCAGCCCGGTGAGCTCCCGGGACTGCCCGGGGCCGAGTTTGTCAGCGCCGAGCAGTGCGCGGCGGGGATCGCCGACGCGCTCGAGACCGAGGGCGTCGAGTTCTTCGTCCCCGCCGAGCTCAAGGTGCACGTGGACTACAAGAACAGCGACCTGGCGGGGTGGATCGAGCTCATGAGTGCGTTGGGACGGGCCAAGGAGACCGCCGGCTGAAGCGCCGCCCGGAGACCATGCCGGGGAGGATGGCGATGACGTGGGCCCCGGGGCCGGGCTCCCACAGGTCGGGGGCCCGCTCCAGGGCCGAAGCCACGGCGTCGACGTCGCGGACGTCGCGCGCCACCCCCACCACCAGCACGCTCCACCCGCCGGTCCAGTCGGGGTCCACGTCGTCGACCTCGAAGGCCACCACGGTGTCGGCCACCGCGGCGTGCAGGTCGGTGCCATCCCCGGCACGAAAGACGACCTGCCCGTCGAGCAACCGGTAGTGGACGGGGAAGATGGCCGGCACCGCCCCGACGGTCACCGCCACGCGCCCCAGGCGCGCGCCGGCCAACAGCTCTAGGCACTGCTCCGCCACGAGAACCTCGAGGCCCTCGGTGTCGGTGAGCACACGATCCACCTTGGCCTCCCTGCGCCGACCCGGCTAGAGGCCAACGACCCCACTCACCGGGCGTTCGGTAGGTTCGGCCCGGGGACCGACCGGACCGGGGGAGACGCCGTGACCGACGTGGTGGACGTGGTGGTGCTGGGTCTGGGGCCCGGCGGCGAGGAGGTGGCCGGGCGCCTGGCCCAGGCCGGCCTCGAGGTGGTGGGCATCGAGGGGAAGCTGCTCGGCGGGGAGTGCCCCTACTGGGGGTGCGTCCCCTCCAAGATGATGATCCGGGCCGGCAACCTCCTGGCCGAGGCGCGCCGGGTGCCGGGCATGGCGGGGGCCTCCACCGTCACCCCCGACTGGACGCCGGTGGCCCGGCGCATCCGCGACGAGGCCACCGACAACTGGAACGACCAGGTGGCCGTGGACCGCTTCGTGAGCAAGGGCGGGCGGTTCGTGCGGGGCTGGGGTCGCCTCGACGGGCCGCGGCGCGTGGTGGTGGGCACCGACGCCTACGAGGCGCGCCGGGCGGTGGTGGTGTCCGTCGGGGCCAAGGCGTGGGCGCCCCCCATCCCCGGCCTGGCCGAGTTGGCCGGCACCTACTGGACCAACCGCGACGCCATCGAGGCCGACGCCCTCCCGGGCTCGCTGGTGGTGCTGGGGGGTGGGGCCATCGGGGTGGAGCTGGGGCAGATGTTCGCCCGCTTCGGCACCGAGGTGTCCATCGTGGAGGGCGCCGAGCGGCTGTTGGCCCCGGAGGAGCCGGAGTCGGCCACGCTCGTGACCGAGGTGCTGCGGGGCGAGGGCCTCGAGCTCCACACCTCGGCGAGCATCACCGCCGTGCACCACGACGGGGGGCGCTTCACCCTGGAGCTCGACGGGGACGCCCCCGTCAGCGGGGAGCGCCTCCTGGTGGCCACGGGCCGGCGCCCCGACCTGGCGGCCATCAACGCGGCCAGCATCGGCGTCGACGAGCACGCCCACGGGATGGCCGTGGACGACCACCTGCGCGTCACCGAGGGCGTATGGGCCGTGGGGGACGTCACCGGCGTGGGGGCGTTCACCCACGTGTCGATGTACCAGGCCAACATCGCGCTGCGCGACATCCTGGGCGAGGACCCCGCCCCGGCCGAGTACCGGGCGCTGCCGCGCGTGACGTTCACCGACCCCGAGGTGGGCTCGGTGGGCCTGAGCGAAGCCGCGGCGCGCGCCCAGGGCCTGGCCGTGCGGGTGGGGATCTACCCCGTGCCCGAGTCGACGCGGGGATGGATCCACAAGGTGGGCAACCAGGGCTTCATCAAGCTCGTCGAGGACACCGGCCGCGGCGTGCTGGTGGGCGCCACCTCGGCCGGGCCCGCCGGCGGCGAGGTGCTGTCCATGCTCACCCTGGCCATCCACGCCGAGGTTCCCGTGGCGCGGCTTCGGCAGATGATCTACGCCTATCCGACCTTTCACCGGGCCGTGGAGGCGGCGCTCACCGACTTGGTTTCGTGATGGCAGCAGCGTCGTGATGGCGGTGAAGAGACGCCGTCAATGCGTCTTCGGCCTGATCTCCGACCTGCGGCGACGCTCGAAATGCCGCCGTGCCCTCGCGTGTCAGATCTGTGTCACATTCTTCGGTGTACGAGGGAGCATCGGGAAAGACCGGCTTTCTCGCCTCGGTGACCGAGTTGCTCTGCAGGGGACCAGGGTGGGGTCGAAGATCTCGTGAGTCCGTTCATCAAGTTGGAGCCGGGGACTGCCATACGCGAAAGGGCCGCCCCGCGGGGCGGCCCTTTGATTCAACGGTGGGATCGGGCTGCTCAGGCCGCGCCCTGCTGGAGCTTTTCGAGGCGCTCCTGCCCGCCTCGGTGAGCCAACGGCCGTCGTTCTTGAGAACGAGGAGCGCGGCGGCGTAGTAACCCGCCGTCCCTCGGGGGTCCATCCCGGCCTCCTTGGCGGACCGGCTCACCTCGGCGGCGGTCGCTGCGCGGCCCTGGGCGTTCACCTCGGCGATCCGCTCCAGCAAGATGCCCATGCTCTGGGCACTGCCTGGCGTGGGCACCGCCCTAAGGCCGCCCTGGACCGAGGGTGCCATCGAGGCCTCGATCTCATCGGCAAACGCCACCCGGCGTAGACAATATATTGTCTTTTAGATAGCTAACTGCTATTTTATTGTCTATCCAAGGAGGGAGATCATGCGCCAGACACACGCTCATTCTCGCGCCACACTCGAGGCCACCCGCCTCCTCGGGCTCGAGATCGCCCGGGCCCGGCGTGCCCGACGCTGGACCGCGGCGGACCTCGCCGAGCGAGCCGGGATCTCGGTGGTGACGTTGCGCAAGGTGGAGCGCGGTGATCCGACTGTGGCGCTCGGCACCGCCTTTGAAGTAGCGACGTTGCTGGGCATCCCCCTCTTCGGTGCCTCCCGCGAGGAGCTTCTCGCGCTGACCACCCGTGGCCGCGAGCGCCTGGCGCTCTTGCCAGCGCGGGTCCGCCAGCCCATGGCCGAGGTCCATGATGCCTTCTGAGCCCGCCCGCGCCTACATCTGGGCCTGGCTGCCCGACACCACCGAGCCGGTAGTGGCAGGGGTCCTTGAGCCCGCCGGTGAGCTCTTCGAATTCACCTACGGCCGTAGCTACCTGGAGCGCTCTAACGCTATTGCGCTCTATCCCGAGCTGCCGCTCCAACAGGGCCGTCAGCGTCCGCCCGGGGGCATGGTGGTCGCCGGGGTCATCCAGGACGCCGGGCCGGACTCGTGGGGCCAGCGTGTTCTAATGCACCGCCTGCTCGGCCGGGCGCGCCATGGGGACGACCCGGCGGAGCTTGGCCTGCTCACCTACCTACTCGAGTCGGCCTCCAACCGCACCGGTGCCCTCGACTTCCAGACAAGCCCGGAGGAGTACGTGGCCCGGGAGTCGGGTGGGACGCTCCAAGAGCTGCTCACAGCGGCCGAGCGCTTCGATGCCGGTGAGCCCTTGTCACCCGAGTTGGACGCCGCGCTCCTAGGAGGCTCGTCTCTGGGTGGTGCACGCCCGAAGGCGACCTTGATCGACGAGCAGGGTCGCCAGCTCATCGCCAAGTTCTCGTCGGTGCAGGACCGCTATCCGGTCGTGAAGGCCGAGGGCATGGCCTTGGAGCTAGCGCGCCGGGTCGGGCTCACCGTCGCGAATACCGAGGTGGTCGAGTGCCTGGGGCGCGACGTCCTCATTGCCGAGCGCTTTGACCGGACCGCTACGCCCGGCGAGCGAAGGATGATGGTCTCGGCACTCACGATCCTCGAGCTTGACGAGATGAACGGTCGCTATGCCACCTACTTCGACCTGGCCGATGTGATACGGGCCCGATTTGTCAACGCCAAGGCGACGCTGCGAGAACTGTTCTCGCGCATCGTCTTCAACATCTGCGTTGGCAACACCGATGACCATGCCAAAAACCACTCCGCCTTCTGGGACGGGAAGATGCTCGAGCTAACCCCGGCCTATGACCTGACCCCGATCGTCCGGACCGGCGGTGAGGCACGCCAGGCGATGGCCATCGGCCGCGACGGCTATCAAATGAGCCAGCTCGCCGGCTGCGTCCCGCAGGCCGAGACCTATTTTCTGAGCCCGGCCGAGGCCAAGGAGATCATCGACGGCCACCTCGAGGTGATCCGGACGCAGTGCGCGGAAGCGGCGGACGCAGCGCGACTCACGAAGATCGAGCGGGACAACCTCTGGGGGTCGGCGATCTTGAATCCCTATGCCCTAGAGGGATACCCGTTGGGTGTCGACGTCGGGAAACACTGACACCGGGAACCGGTGGCCGCGACTGCCCCCCTTCGGCCGTCTCGGCTATGTCAGCAGCTTGGAGATCTCATGACCGTGAATCAACGGACAACGAATCGGGACGACAGCCCAGCGATTCGCCGGGCGGCGGCGACCAACCCTCGGACAGAACTCAAACGCGCCACGTCTCGGTCAAATACGGAAGGGTCTTCCTTCCCCTCGCTGCCTGTGGCTTTCTGGTGGGGCTAGCTGGAATCGAACCGCGACCTCAGCATTATCAGGGCTCGTCGTAGTCGAAGCCGAGGTCGGGCGCCCCCAGCAGGGCCCGGAAGGTGACGCCCTCGCCCCCGAGGAGCTTCTCCGCGGCGCCGCCCCGGTCCACCACCGCCAACGCCAGCACCACCTCGGCCCCGGCGCCGCGCACGGCGGTGACCGCCTCGAGCAGCGAGGTGCCCCGGGTGACGGTGTCCTCGGTGACCACCACCTTGTCGCCCGGGTCGAGCGCCCCGGCCACGCGGCCCCCGCCCCCGTGGTCCTTGTCCTGCTTGCGAACGCTGAAGGCCTTGAGTGCCCGGCCCCGGGTGGCGGCCACCCCGGCGGTGACGAAGGCGACGGGGTCGGCCCCCATGGTGAGCCCGCCGATGGCGGTGGCCTCGTCGGGCAGGGCGGCGAGCACGGCCTCGGCCACCAGCAGCATGCCGCCGGGACGGCACACGGTCTGCTTGGAGTCGATGAACCACGTGGACTTGCGCCCCGACTTCAAGGTGAAGTCCCCCGTCTTCACCGAATGGGCCAGCAGGTGGTCGCGCAGCGCCTCGAGCGTCACCGCCGCCCTCCCATGTGCACCTGGCCGGAGCCCTCGGTGACGGCGCCGATGACCACGGCCGGGCTCCCCTCCGCCTCCAGCGCCTCGACCGCCGCGGGCCCGTCGGTGGCGGCCACCACCATGACCATGCCGATGCCCAGGTTGAACACCCGGGCCATCTCGGCGTCGTCGACGTCGCCGTGGCGACGGATCTCGCCGAAGATCCGGGGCTCGTCCCACAACACCGGCTCCACCACGGCGTCGGCGTCGGCGGGGAGCACGCGCACCAGGTTGCCGGGGATGCCCCCCCCGGTGACGTGGGCCACGGCGTGGGCGTCGACCTCGTCCAGGGCGCGCAGCACGGCGGGGGTGTAGATCTCCGACGGCTCCAGCAGCTCCTCGGCCAGGGTGTGGTCGGCACCGGACCAGGCGGGACCGTCGAGGCGGAGCCCGGCCCGCTCGAGCAGGACGTGGCGCGCCAAGGTGTAGCCGTTGCAGCGCAGGCCTGGTGACGCCAGCCCCACCAGCACGTCGCCCACCGCCACACGACCCGGTCCCAGCATGGCGTCGCGCTCCACCGCCCCCACGGCGAAGCCGGCCAGGTCGAACTGGCCGAGGGGGAGCGTGCCGGGGTGCTCGGCCATCTCGCCGCCCAGCAGGGCGCAGCCCGCCCGGCGACACCCGGCGGCCACCCCGGCCACGAGGTCCTCCATCTGCTGGGGGTCGAGCTTGCCGGTGGTGATGTAGTCGAGGAGGAACAGCGGCTCGGCCCCCGCGCACACGATGTCGTCCACGCACATGGCCACCAGGTCGATGCCGATGGTGTCGTAGCGACCGACCGCCGCGGCCACCAGGGCCTTGGTCCCCACCCCGTCGGTGGAGGACACCAGCACCGGTTGGCGGTAGCGGGCGGGGTCGAAGGCGAAGCTCCCGCCGAAGGCGCCGATGCCGCCGATCACCTCGGGGCGCGCCGTGGAGGCCACCAGGTCACGGATGCGGGCCACGGCGCTGTCGCCGGCGTCGATGTCCACCCCCGCGCCGGCGTAGGTGGCCCCCGGGCGCTTCTTGGTCATGCACCGCCCCGCCCGGCGGACAGCCCCACCGGGATGGGCACGGGGTAGTCGCCGGTGAGACAGGCCGTGCAGAACCCGGCGCCCGGCGCGTCGATGGCGGCCACCAGGTTGTCGAGCGACAGGTAGTCGAGCGAGTCCACGTTGAGGTAGGCGGCGATCTCGGCCACGGAGTGCTGGGCGGCCACCAGCTCGTCGCGGTCGGGGATGTCGATCCCGAAGAAGCACGGCCACGCCAGCGGCGGCGAGGAGATGCGCAGGTGGACCTCTTCGGCCCCCGCCTCGCGCAGCATGCGCACCACGGCCCGCTGCGTGGTGCCGCGCACGATGGAGTCGTCGACCACGATGATGCGCCGGCCCACGATGTTCTCGCGCAGGGGGTTGAGCTTGCGCCGCACCCCGGCGTCGCGGGCGTCCTGTCCCGGGGTGATGAAGGTGCGGCCGATGTAGCGGTTCTTCACCAGCGCCTGACCGTGGGGGATGCCGCTGGCGCGGGCGTAGCCCTCGGCGGCCGGCACCCCGGACTCGGGCACCCCCATGACGAGATCGGCGTCGACGGGGGTCTGCGAGGCCAGCAGCTCGCCCATGCAGCGCCGGGCGCTGTGCACCTCGCGTCCGTACAGGCGGCTGTCGGGTCGGGCGAAGTACACGAACTCGAAGATGCACA
>Ga0209415_10017706_pt1 | contig 11312 bp, 8 predicted proteins | sample PeaSoiSIISIP2007_FD_187696 | JGI IMG/M metagenome (GOLD analysis project Ga0209415, IMG submission 187696) | Peat soil microbial communities from Weissenstadt, Germany - SII-SIP-2007 (SPAdes) (version 2) | ecosystem: Environmental > Terrestrial > Soil > Wetlands > Peat | place: Germany...
AGGAAGCTGTTTCGATCCAACAGCTTTGACTTCACCGGCATGGGCCCGCTTCTGATCAAGCGGCTGCTGAAGGAGCTGCAGTCCTCAATAGGATTCTACGAGGTTCAGACGGGCCAGTCCGTGGGGCAGGTGATTTGCATTCAACTTTCCCCCAAGCTCGCATGGCTCGAGGGGGCCCTTGCGTCCACGCTCGGCATCGCGACCCTAAAGTTCGATCCGGTCCCCTGGCTTAGGTCGCGCCACGTGACGGTCCCGGACGCGCTTTCAAAGACCGCTGGAGAATTCCGCTGGTTCGGGCTGCTGAGCCTGATGATCCAGTACACCCCACAAGATGCCGCCGTCCCCATCGAAAAAAAGTGACGCGTCTGCGGTGCCCGCCTGGCACCCGAATCTTCGGATTGTCGAGAACCTGCCCGACACGAAGGTCGTGCGCACGGCGTTCTTCGTCAACACGACCGCCACGGTGGTCACGATCGTCCTTGCGCTCGTCCTCGGCCACGAGGAGTGGAAGCTTCACGGGGTGAACAGGGAGATATCCGACTGGCAGACCCAGATCGACACGAAGAAGAAGGAAAGCCAGGACATGGTGGCGCTCTACGCGGATTTCAAGGCGGAGGAGGCCAAGACCAGCGAGGTGGCCACCTTCCAGGTCTCCAAGCCCGTCATTTCGGAGATTGTCCTCAGGCTGAGCGCGATGACGCCCAAGAAGATCGCGCTCGACGCGCTCAATTTCGAGGACTCCGGCTTGTCCATCAGGGCGACGGTCAAGGGCGCGCCGGACCGGGCGAGCGGCGATGCCACCGCCTACGAGAAGCAGCTGCGCGCCGACAACGTGCTGGGACCCATGTTTACCGACGTCAACCTGCTCACGATGAGGCGCAACCCGACAACCGGCCGTCTGGTCATCGAGATCTTCTGCGCGTTCAAGAAGGGGTCGAGAAAGACATGATGTCCAACCCGGAACTCATCGCCCTCCTGCGCAAGAACGTGATCTGCGTCGTCTGCGTGCTGCTCAGCATTGCAATCGGCGTCACCATCTATCTGCGCAGCGACCTCCTTCCCCAGGCCGAAAAGGAACTGGGCGAGAGGTCCAAGCAGGGCGAGCTCATCCTGGCGAACATCGAGGACGGGCACCAGCTCAAGGAGCAGCACGCGGCGCTCGTCGCGGCGAACCAGACGATTGCGAACAGGATGATACGCGTGGGCCAGCTGGCGGAGAACTACCAGTACTTCTACAGGCTCGAGAGCGAGACGAGCACGAAGCTGACCGATCCGCGGCAGGTGCCGTGGACGCCGCCCCCGAAGAACGCCCCCAAGACGACCTACACGCCGGTCGGATTCGCGATCACGGCGCAGGGGACCTTCGCGCAGCTCATGGACCTCCTGCGCAGGCTGGAAAACGGCGAGCACTACTGCCGCGTGATCACCTGCAACATCCACCCGGTCGCCGAGCAGCGGGGCTCGCCCCTGACGATGACCCTGAACCTCGAGCTTCTGGGAATCCAATGAGCCCGCCGAAACACATCGTTCCCTCGGCCCTGGTCGCGCTCCTTGTCCTTGGAGCGCTGGCCTCGCGCGCCTTCGCCAGGGTGGAGTCCGAGGTCGCCACGCCTGAAAAGCGCCACGCCTCGGTTGAAAAGGCGGCGAGCATCGCCAAGCAGACCAAGGCAGCGCCCCTGCCGGCCGAGCTCATCCAGCCGTTCGCTCCGCCGGGCTTCGACCTCACGGATGCGGAGGAGGCGGCCGCGGCCGCCGCCGCGGCGAGGCTCGCCGCGGCCGCCAACATGGGCAACCCGGCCGGGCCCGCGGCCCCGTCGGATCACGACGTCCTCGAAGCGATCTCCGCGAAGATCAAACCCTCCGGAACCTTCGTCATCGGAGGCCAGCCGATCCTCAACATTGGGAAAAGATTCGTGAAAAGAGGCGCCCACTTCACCGTTACGTATAAGGGATCCGACTACGATCTTGAGTTGACCGAGATAGACGGATCAAATTTCACCCTTCGCTACAAATCCGAAGTAATCACCCGGCCAATACAAACAGGAAAATCACCATGAGAATTCGCCTTTTCCTCCTGACAGCCATGTCGGCTATGCTGGCCGCAGCATCTCCGGCGCACGCGCAGACCAAGCCGGCGAGCCCGCCCCCGCCGGACACCGCCGCCCAGGTCCCCGCCGCCCAGCCCGCTTCGGAGGTGTCCTTGAAGGACAACGCGGCGCCGCCCGCCACAAAGAGCAAGGACGAGACGGGCCACGACACGCTCTCGGTCGACTTTCCCGACGAGGAGATCCGCAACATCCTGCGCAACGTGGCCGAGCTCTTTGACCTGAACATCGTGATTCCGGACACCCTCCAGGGCAAGACCTCGATCAAGCTCCACGACGTGACATGGCGCCAGATCTTCCAGGTGGTGCTGACGCCCGTGGGCTACACGTTTGTCGAGGACGGAAACATCATCAAGATCGTGAGCAACGAAAGCCTCCAGCAGGAGCCGGTATCGACCGAGATCTTCATCATCAACTACGCCAAGGCCTCCGAGATCCAGCCGACGCTGGCCTCTCTCGTGGACACGGCGGCCGGGGGCAAGATCGTCATCGACGCGCGCACCAACAGCCTGGTGATCACCGAGCGGCCCTCCCGCATGAAGCGCATCCGCCCGGTCATCGAGCAGCTCGACCGCGCGACTGACCAGGTGATGATCGAGTCAAAGTTTGTCGAGATCTCGAACAACGACGTCAAGAACATCGGCGTGAACTGGAGTTCGCTCAGCGGGTTCCAGCTAAACGCCACGCCGGGGACCCAGGGGCTCGTCACCTACAACAAGAGCAACGGTTCATCGACGAGCAACGGAAACAACAGCACCGGCGGCACGACGAACACCACGAACAACAACAGCGGGACCACGCTGAACAACGGGTCGAACAGCAGTTCCAACGTCACGTCGACCAATGGAGCCCTCACCAGCACCTCGAGCACCGGCACGAACAGCACCCTCGCCAACACGCTCGGCAACACCGTCAACGGCGCCATAAACTCGGCGATCAACACGACCTCCTCCATAACGGGAGGCGGGACGGCCACGAGCACGCTTGCCGCCGTGTTCTCCTCGGACCAGTTCAAGCTCGTTCTCTCGGCGCTCCAGCAGCTCAACGACTCGAAAATCGTTTCGAATCCCACGGTCGTCACACTCAACAACACCGAGGCGCAGATAAACGTCGGGCAGCAGTACCCGATCCCGAACTACACGTTCAACCAGCAGACGGGCACGTTTGAGGTGGCGGGCTTCACGTACAAGGACATCGGCATCATCCTGAAGGTCACGCCGCAGGTGAACGCGCGGGGATTCATCAAGCTCACGCTTTCCCCCGAGGTGAGCCAGAACCAGGGCACGACAAGCTTCGGCGGCGCGAGCGGCGCGTCGATCCCGATCATCGGCACCCGCAAGGCGACGACGCAGGTGTCGATAAAGGACGGCTACACGATGGGCATCGGCGGGCTGATCAGCACCAACTTCAACAAGGTGACCAACAAGGTCCCCTTCCTCGGATCGATTCCCATCATCGGCTACCTCTTCAAGGCGGAGGCGACGAACGACGTCGTCGACAACCTGGTCATCTTCATCACGGCGAAGACGATCAGCGCCGAGGGGGCGCCGGTCGAGCAGATCTTCAACTCGAAGGACCTGCGCAACTTCCAGCTCAAGCGCTCGGACCTGCCCGGCTACCGGGACGGCACCGATCCGTTCATAAGCGATTCGCCCGCGTCCAAGACGAAGGGCTCCCATTAACGCGCACAGCCTCGAAACGATCCGCAAGAGGTGACACTATGAAAACACGCCTTACTTCTCTCATGGCCCTGCTGCTCGCCTTGGCGGCGCCAGCCGCCTTCGCGCAGGGGGAGCAGCCGATCATATCGGTCAGCATGACGGAGATCGACGTCAGCGGCGGCATGGTCTTCGGCGCGAACCCGATCTACGGAACCGGCGGCGTAAACCCGCTCAACGGCGCATTCGGGCCCTTCGCCACCAGTATCAATATGTGGGCCCTGGCGAACGGGACGTTTCCCGTGGGCGGCTACACGTACGTCTTCTTTGTGAACGGCGTGCAGATCGGAACTGCGATTAACAGCCCCGGCGGCGCGGCCGGCGATGCTTATCCGCAGGCGATTAGCTGGGCTCCACCCCAGCCGGGCGTCTACTACCTCTCGGTGTCGGCCAGCGACGGCCTCGGCCACTCGGCCAACTCCCTTCCCGTGGAGTATTTTGCGTCGGGCATCTCGATCGTCAGCCCCGTGACGAACTCACTGGTTCCACTTGGCTCCTCCGTGGTCATTCAGGCGGCTTCGGCGATCCCCGGGGGCGCCATTTCCAGGGTTGACTTCTGGGTCGACGGCGGGCCGCACAGCGGCGGCACGTTTCTGGGATCGGCCGTGAACTACCCTTATTCGATCATTTACACGCCGAGCGGGCCGACCGGGACGGTGCACTTTCTGTCCGTGGACTCGTACGATGCCAACGGCCTTCTGGCCTTCACGTCGCCCGCGGCCGGCAACAGCATTATCGTTGTCCCTGCCGTCGATCCGATTCCGGTATGCGTGATCAGCTCGCCCACGGGCACGCCGGCGGCGCCGTCGACTGTGCCGATCCCCGACTACTCTCAAAACTCGACCGCCGCCATCCCCGTCGTCGTCAACGCGAGCGGGGCACTCAACATCACCGAGGTCCAGCTTTACATCAACGGCGTGCTGTTTCAGACGCTTTCGGCCTTTCCCTACACCTTTGAGTGGCAGCCTTCGGTGACAGGCGTTTACAACCTCACGGCCCTGGCGTACGACGGAAAGAACAACGTCATCGCCTCGACGACAAGCACATCGCCGACGATCACTCCGGCGCCGACGACGGTTATCATCGGTGCGCTGCCCACGGTGGCGATTACGGCGCCGGGCAACGGGGGCACGCTCAACGGGGGCGGAACCGCGGTGATGACGGCCAGCGCAACGGACACGAACAGGGACGCCTCGGGCAACCCGATCGCCATCACGCAGGTGCAGTTCTTCCAGGACGGCAACTTTGTGGGCGTGTCCACCCAGCCCACGACGCCCGGCGGGAATTCCTTCACGGTCACGTTCACGGCGAAGCAGAATATCGACGTCCTCACGGGCCTTCCCATCCCGAGCCTGCTTACGGCGATCGCGACGGACGCCCTGGGCTTTACGGGAACCTCGCCCACGGTGCAGGTTTCCGTCACCTCGGGCGGTTCCGGCGGAGGCACCATCATCGGCACCCCGCCCACGGTCAACGTCACGAATCCCACTCCCGAGGAGAATGTGGTGGTCAACACGCCCGTCACGCTCTCGGCGACGGGCAACGCGCCCAACGGGAATATTCAGCAGATCGAGTTCCTCGTCGACAACACGGTCCTCTCGACCGCCACCAAGTACCCGTATTCCGTGATTTGGACGCCGACGAACCTCGGCACGTACACGATCACCGCCCAGGTGACGGACAACGTGGGTGACAAGGAGAACAGCACAGCGATTACGGTCAACGTGGTCCCCGAACCCCCGCCGCTTGTCAGCATCTCTTCGCCTTCGTCGGGAGGCATCGTCACCGCGGGCTCCGGCATCGCGGTCACCGCGACCGCCTCGTCGCCGACGGGCACCATCGCATCGGTCCAGTTTTACGCGAACGGCATCTCGATCGGCTCGGCCGCCACGCCGCCCTATTCCGTCACGTGGACGCCGCTGTCGACCGGAGTGTACACGCTCGTGGCCATTGCGGCCGACAATTCGGGCGAAACCACGACCTCGAGCTCGGCGATCGTCGAGGCTGTGCCCAACACGGGCGGCCTGGGCAACTCGATCTACTTCGGCCAGTATGAGGGCGTCACCGACGGCGGGCGCTTCGCCTTTGCCGTCATCGACGGCAAGTATGGAACCTTCATCGGGCATTCGACCTCTCCCTACAAGGCCTCTGTCACCTTCCATTCCGACCTAGCCGTCAGCACCGCAGGCGGGTTCTCCGGGACATCGATCACCGGCAGCGCCGCGGCGACCGGGGTGACCGGGACGCTCTCCCCGAGCCAGGATCAGTTCATCGGCACCATCACCCAGTCGGGGAGCTCGTCCGTCGCGGCCGGGTATTACTCCGGCAGCATCACAGGCGAGACGGCGAGCCAGGTCACGGCGATCGTGGGCTACGACGGCGAGATCATGGTCTACGTGAACGACGGTTCGTTCACGGATGCCGGCGACACCGCGGTGGACTCTACCGGCGCGTTCTCCATCATGACGCCCTCGAGCAACACCATCGCGGGGACGGTCGATCCGTCCACCGGATTCCTGACGGCGACGCTTGCGGGCGGGCCCGGCGGCCAGATTCTCGCGGCCCGGGTGTCGGGGGGGACGTTCAGCGACGGCGTCCTTAGGAACATCTCGACCCGCGGGCAGGTCGGAACAGGCGGGAGCAGCATGATCGCCGGGTTTGTCGTTGGCGGCACGGAGCCCAAGCAGCTCATGGTCCGGGCCGTGGGCCCGACCCTCGCATCCCTGGGCGTGCCCGGGGCGATAGCGGGGACCGAGCTCTCGGTCTACTCGGGCAGCATCCTCGTCGTCCAGAACATCGATGGCTGGAGCACGGATCCCACAAATGCGGCGGCGGTGTCCGCCGCCGAGCCCCTCGCCAATGCCTTCCCGCTTCCCACGGGAAGCGCGGACTCCGCCCTTGTCCGCACGTTCGCCCCGGGCAGCTACACGGCCCTGGTCTCCGGCGTCGGGTCCGACACCGGCGTCGGGCTCGTCGAGGTCTATGACCTCGATCAGCTCCAGGCGTTCTCCTCCCAGAAGCTGGTCAACGTCTCTACTCGCGGAAGCGTGGGCACGGGGGCCAACATCCTGATCGGCGGCATCATCATCAACGGAGCCGCCCCCAAGCGACTCTTGATCCGCGGCGCCGGGCCGGGCCTCGCAGCGCTCAACGTCTCGGGTGCGCTGGCGACGCCGCGCCTGCAGCTCTTCAACAAGGCGGGACAGATGATCCGCGAGAACTATTCCTGGCAGGTCGGAAACGACAACGCCCTCGTGACGGCGGCGGAGGCGCAGACGGGCGCATTCGCCTTCGGCAAGAATAGCGCGGATTCGACGATCCTTATCGTCCTTCCCCCCGGGAACTACACGGCGGAGCTGTCCGGCGCCTCGGGATCCACGGGCGTCGCCCTTGTCGAGGTCTACGAGGTTCCCTGATCCATAGGGCAACCTCGCGGGCGCGACAATTGGATGGTGATTTGGTGATTTCGGGCTAGGGTCCGGTGGTCGATGACCAGGACCCCGAGCCCCGTCATTTCGCCATCCGGCACGTCGCACCCGTTCGCGGGTGTGTTTGCGATGCTCGCCCCGCACATGGCGGCGCTCGACCAGTTCCTCCAGGGGCAACTGGCCGCGTTCGAGCCGGAGATCCGGGCCATGGTGAACTATTGCATCGACACCTCGGGCAAGCGGATCAGGCCCGCGCTTGTGTTCCTGAGCGGATGGAAGGAGCCCGATGCGGTCTCCCCCGACCATGTCCGGGCGGCGGCCGTGGTCGAGCTCGTCCATCTGGCGACGCTTGTCCACGACGACATCATGGACTCCGCCGAACTGCGCCGGAGGCGCAAGACGGCGATGCGCGAGTTCGGCCCGACAGCCGCGGTCCTGCTCGGCGACGCGCTATTTGCGCACGCGCTCCACCTGGCGACCAAATTTCCGACGACAGAGGTGTGCGCCGCCGTGTCGGAGTCGACGCGCAGGGTGTGCGCGGGCGAGATTGTGCAGAGTCTGAGGCGCGGATCGACCGACCTGACACCGGCCGACTACCAGCGCATCATAGACCTAAAGACGGCCGAGCTCTTCCGCGTGTCGTGCTACCTGGGCGCCCGGCTGGCTGGCTCCGAGGACGGCTACGTGGACGCCTTGGACCGTTTTGGCCGGCACCTCGGCATCGCCTACCAGATCTACGACGACCTCGCCGATTTCTTCGGGCGCGAGGAGAAGATCGGCAAGACGCTCGGCACCGACCTTGCGAGCGGCAAGTTCACGCTTCCCCTGTTTGCGCTCATGGACCGGCTCCCGCCGTTCGAGCGGGCGGCGCTGTCGGGGGAGATCGGGGGCCGCCAGCCGGCCCAGCCCGCGCTCCGCCTGAAGCAGATGCTCGACCTTGGTGTCTTCGATGCGGTCGAGGCCTCCGTCCGGGGAGAGGTCTCCGCGGCGCGCGCGGCCCTTGCCGAATGGCCCGGCCACTCACCGACGCCGCATCTTCTGGCGCTTGGCGCGGTCCTCCTTGCGCAAGTCGCCGCGCTGAGGCCGGTTGGATGAACGGCCCCGTGCGCCTCGCGGCCCGATGAGCGCCGCGGGACCCGGAATCCGATTCGATTTGCCAAGAGACATTTGCGGGGATTCGCTATCCTCGCCGAATGAACGCCAGCAAGGCCATCGAGAAGACCCTCGTAGCATCACCGGAGCGCAAGCTCGAGGCGGATGCCGACCTGGCGGTCGTGCGCAGGGTGCAGGCTGGCGATGTGGCCGCCTTCGACCGCCTGATAGGCAAGTACCGGGAGCGGGTGCTCGGCATCATCTACAACATGACGTCCAACCGGGAGGACGCCGCGGACCTTGCCCAGGACGCCTTCATCAAGGCCTTCCAGTCGATCCACCGCTTCCAGGGACAGTCGTCGTTCTTCACGTGGCTTTACCGCATCGCGGTCAATTCGACCCTGAGCCACCTGAGGAAGAACCGGCTTAGGTCCTTTTCCAGCCTGGAGTCCATAGGCGAGGACGATCCGGTTTCCCGCGAGCTGGTGGACGCCCTGACCGACAAGACGGGCGCCGGGCGGGAGGCGTTCGTGCGTGAACTTCAGGAAAAATTGAACGATGCGATGCTAAAACTGTCTATCAATCATCGCACTGTGGTGACTTTATTCGAAATTGACGGACTCAGCCACCAGGAGATCGCTGAAGTGATGGACTGCTCGGTAGGAACGGTGCGGTCCAGGCTTCATTATGCAAAACAGTTGCTTCAAGCCGAGCTCCAACCCTATCTGCGCCGATGAACCGTTCCGACCGAAAGATCACTGTTGAGGATCTGCTTCGGATCAAGAGGGCGGAGCGCCCGCCTCCGGAGTTTTGGTCGAGGTTCGAGTCCGAGATCCGTGCGAAGCAGCTGGCCGCCATCGTCGTCAGGCGTCCGTGGTGGGACGGAGCCTCGAGGGTCTTCGCCGTCGTCTATCGCAACCGCCTTCCCTTCGGGGCGACTGCGGCGCTCGCCCTGGCTTGGGCAGGAGTGCATTATGAGGGAGGCCTCTCTTTGACCGGGCACGCGGTTCCCGTCGGAACGGCCGGGCCGACCGCGGCCGCCCGTGCTCCGGTTCCGCGCGTGCAGGTTGCCTCCGCCTCGGTCCTGCTCAGCGCGAAGGTCGAGATCGGCGCCCCCGATCGCGCCCCGCCGCCGCAGGCGTTGGTCGTTTCAAACGCGTCCCATTTGACGAAGGCGCCTGTGGCCTCCCAGACGGAGTCCGCCTCCAGGACGCCGTTTGTGGACGGGATTGAGATCGCCCTTGTCGATTTTCGGGCGACGGGTCCGGACCTCGCGAAAGGCGGGGTTTTTGGCTCGGACCGGGAGTTTGAGGCATCGGTTGCATCCGTGCACCAGCCGGCTGCCGAGCCCCTGACGCAGATGGATCCGGCCGGGGAGCGCCTGGAGAGGCTGCTCGCGCCGGCGCTGCCGACCTATTCCTCCTCCGGCGCCCGTGCGTTTGCGAGCGACCGGCTGAAACAGAAGGCCTCGTACGACAGGATGTACGAGTCGATGGATCGGTACGGAGCGGGCGGGATGTCCCTCGAGTTCAGGTTTTGACCTGACCGGCCTGTGAGGGCGGCAGGCAGGCCGCGCATCCGTTGGCGAAGAAATCGTTGCCCTTGTCGTCGACGAGGATGAACGCGGGGAAATCCCTGACCTCGATCTTCCACACGGCTTCCATGCCCAGCTCGGGGTACTCGAGCACCTCCACCTTCGTGATGTTCTCCTTAGCGAGGATCGCGGCGGGCCCGCCGACACTTCCTAGATAGAAGCCCCCGTGCTTCTTGCATGAGGCCGTCACGCCGGGCCCGCGGTTGCCCTTGGCGAGCATCACCATCGAGCCTCCGAGGGACTGGAACAGGTCGACGTAGCTGTCCATCCGCCCCGCCGTCGTCGGTCCGAACGATCCCGAGACGTAGCCCTTGGGGGTCTTCGCTGGGCCCGCATAATAGACCGGATACCGTTTGAAATAGTCCGGCAGGCCCTTGCCGGCGTCCACCCGCTCCTTGAGCTTCGCGTGCGCGCTGTCGCGCGCGACCACCATGGCGCCGCTGAGGGCGACGCGCGTCGTGACGGGATGCTTCGAGAGCTGCGCCCGGATCTCTTCCATCGGCCGGTTGAGATCGATCGGAACCACCCCCGTGTCCCTCAGGGTGCGTTGCGCCTCGGGAACGAACCGGCCCGGATCCGAGTCGAGCGCCTCCAGGAAGACCCCGTCGCGCGTGATTCTCGCCTTCACGTTGCGGTCCGCCGAGCAAGATACGCCCATGCCAACCGGGCATCCTGCCCCGTGCCGGCCCAGCCGGATCACGCGGGCGTCGAGGGCGAAGTATTTCCCGCCGAACTGGGCCCCGATTCCCGTCTTGCGGGCGATCTCGAGGACCTTGGCCTCCCACACCGTGTCGCGGAACCCGCGCCCGAGCTCGTTGCCGGAGTTCGGGAGCGAATCCAGATAGCGCGCGGAGGCCAGCTTCAGCGTCTTCATGCACGCCTCGGCGCTCGTGCCGCCGACCACGAACACGAGGTGGTAGGGCGGGCACGCGGACGTCCCCAGCAGCGGCAGCTTGTCGGCCACGAACTTCTCGAAACTCCCCGGGTTGAGGAGGGCCTTCGTCTCCTGGAAGAAGAGCATCTTGTTTGCGGAGCCGCCGCCCTTTGCGACAAAGAGCAGCTCATAGGCCTGGCCCGGCGTGGCGAGTATGTCGATCTGGGCCGGCAGGTTGGTGCCGGTGTTGGCCTCGTTCCACATGTCGAGCGGCGCCATCTGGGAATAACGCAGGTTCTCCTTCGTGAAGCACTCGTAGATGCCGCGGCTGAGAAACTCGGCGTCGTTCGCCCCCGTCCAAACCTGCTCGCCCTTCTTGGCGAAGATGGCCGCCGTGCCGGTGTCCTGGCACATCGGCAGGATTCCCTGGGCCGCGATTTCCGCGTTCTTCAGGAGCGTCAGCGCCACGTACCGGTCGTTCGCGGAGGCCTCGGGATCGTC
>Ga0209415_10017707_pt1 | contig 11311 bp, 8 predicted proteins | sample PeaSoiSIISIP2007_FD_187696 | JGI IMG/M metagenome (GOLD analysis project Ga0209415, IMG submission 187696) | Peat soil microbial communities from Weissenstadt, Germany - SII-SIP-2007 (SPAdes) (version 2) | ecosystem: Environmental > Terrestrial > Soil > Wetlands > Peat | place: Germany...
AAGCCGCTGAAATATCCGGCCATGTTCGCGCAGGCAGACCTGATGCTTCTGAACAAGGCGGATCTGCTGCCGCATCTCGACTTCGACATGGATGCCTGCAGGGGATTCTCCCGGCGCGTCAATCCGCGGATCGATATCCTCACCGTGTCCGCCCGGACCGGCGACGGCCTGCCCGCGTTCTATCGCTGGATCGAGACGCAAATCCCGGAGTCCTCGCCGCCGACTCACGCCTCGGGGTCATAGGCGCCAAGTCAAGACCCGATCTCGGTGTCGTCATCGCGCGCTTCAAGCGGGGCGACCCCGTAACCACCGTGGCCAGTCGAGGCATCGCGGCGCGCCATTTCGCTTGCCATGTTGTCGGCGCATATCCATAATGCACCGATCGAATGGCTCAGACGGTGCGCCTGGGGCGCAGCGAGCGCGGACGAGCAAACAACAAGAAACCAGAGCCGATTCGTCGCGTCGCGGGCGAGGCGCGCGAACATTCTTCATCACGAGACCAGACAGAGTCCAGGAGGACGCCGGCGAGAAAGGAGAAGGCACATGACGATGTTCGTGGCGGCGGGTCCGATTCCCTGGTGGAAGGAGCCCACGAAGGATCAATGGCTGGCCTGGGTGGCGGCGTGGCTCGGCTGGACCCTGGACGCCTTCGACTTCACGATCTTTCTGCTGATCATGGTGCCGATCGCCCAATCCTTCGGGGTTCCCCTGGTCGCCGTGACCGCGGTCTTCACGGTCACCCTCTGGCTTCGCCTGGTGGGCGCGGTCGGCTCGGGCTGGCTTGCCGACCGCATCGGCCGCAAGAAGCCGCTGATGATCTCGATCCTCTGGTACTCGATCTGCAACTTCCTCGCCGGTCTCGCGCCGAGCTTCGCGCTGCTCTTTCTGTTCCGGGCGCTGCTCGGCATCGGCATGGGGGCGGAATGGCCCGCCGGCGCGGCGCTCGCAATGGAATCGTGGCCGCCCCGCTCGCGCGGCTTCATGAGCGGGGTGCTCCAGGGCTCGTGGAGCATCGGCTTCCTGCTCTCGAGCGCGGCCTATGGCCTGCTCTACGACCACATCGGCTGGCGCGGCCTGCTGATGCTGGGCATCCTGCCGGCCCTGACGGTCGTCTGGATCCGGGCCTACGTCAAGGAGCCCGAGGTCTGGAAGGAGAACCGCCGTCTGCAGCGCGAGCACAACAAGGAATGTCGCGCACCGTTGCTCGACATCTTCCGCTGGCGGCTGCTTCCCAACACGCTGACCGCCTGTCTGTGGATGGCGAGCGGCTTCGTCGTCTACTATTCGGTCTATGGCATGTTCGCCACGCATCTGCAGAAGGATCTGCATCTCGATGCCGCGATGACCGCCATGCCGATCGCGTTCGCCAACCTGGTGGCGTTCTTCGCCAGCGCCTTCTGGGGTTGGATCGCGGACCGGCACGGTCGTCGCTGGGCGATGATCATCCCGGCGGCGATCGGTCTCTTCATCACGCCGCTCTACCTCTTCACCGCCTCATATGCGGTCATCAGCGCGGCCTTCATTCTGCAGGGCGCGTTCCTCGGCGCGATCTACGGACAGAACCCGAGCTATCTGTCGGAACGTTTTCCGACCGAGGTGCGCGCCACCGCCTCGGGCTTCTGCTATCACCAGGGGGCGATATGGGCCGGGTTCACCGGACCGGTGCTGGCGCTCCTCGCCGCCGGGCAGCCGGCCGGGTTCGCGGTTCCCATGCTGATCTCGACCTCGGGTGCCGCGCTGGTGTTCATCGTCGCGCTGCTGATCGGACCGGAGACGAAAGGCAAAGTGCTGGTGTCGCAGCTGGCCCTCGTTTCCGAGTTGTGACGGCCCGGGCGGTTCGGCGGCGGACCCGGCATCACGACCCGTCAACATGCCGGGCCGGCAGTGGATCGTTCGTGTCGGGCTGCGGCCCGGTCGAAGCAGGTCGGGCGTCGCCGAACCTTCGTGGGCTGCGCAGCCGGCGACAGCCGTCGTCGATCCGCCTCAGACGACGCGCGCTTCTTCCTCCATCGCGATGGCGCACATGATGCGGAAGATGCGTCCGCCTTCCATGCGCTTCGCCTCGAAACCCGTCGCCTCACCGATGTGGGCGAAGAGGTTCTGCCCCTCCCGCGAGCGGCCCACGAAGGCCATCGACCACGAGGGGAAGCCGCGGCTCTCCACCTCCTCGAAAGCGAGCACCTGAACGTCGCCATGACGCTCGTCGCGCTGGATCCGCTCGAATGTCACCTCGATATCACGACGCGCGCCTTCCAGCACCTGAGCGAAGATGCCGGCATTGAAGATGAGCGCGCCGGTCACGTCGATGAGGGAATTGTTGCGCTGCGCGGACGCGAGGATCGCGTCCACCTCCGCCGCCACCTCGGCTGGAGTGCCCGTGATGCGGTTCCGGCTGTAGTACACGAGGCGGTGGAGTCCCGATGTCATGGTATCATGCCCTTCCGCTCCGCGCGGCCGCTGCACCGCCTTGAGCAGTCGCCGGAGCCGTCGCGCTCTCCATCCGGGACTGAAGAAACTCGCCGATCCGCTCAGGCGGAAGCGGCCTAGCGATCAGGTAGCCCTGCACTTCGGTACAGCCGTCCGCGGTGATGCGGGCCAATTGCTCCTCGGTTTCGACGCCCTCCGCGAGCGTGGTCATGCCGAGGCTCCGGCCCAATCCCGCGATGGCGCGAACGATGGCCATGCCGCTCGGATCGTCGGGCCGGCTGCGGACGAAGGACTGGTCGATCTTGATCCGGTCGAAGGGAAAGCTGCGCAGATAGGACAATGACGAATAGCCGGTGCCGAAATCGTCCATCGAAACGCGCACACCCATCTCGCGAACCTTGTGGAGCACGTCGAGGGCGGACCGGTGGTGGCCCAGCAGCACGCTCTCGGTGATTTCCAGCTCCAGGCGACGTGGATCGAGGCCACTCTCGGCCAGCGCTGACAGGATCGTGGGGACCAGGTTCGGGCTGCCAAACTGGACGGCCGAGACGTTGACGGCGACACCAAGCGGTTGCGGCCATCCGGCGGCCTCGTGACAGGCGGTGCGGATCACCCATTCGCCGATCGGCACGATGAGACCTATCTCCTCGGCGAGCGGGACGAAATCCGCTGGAGAGACGAGGCCCCGTTTCGGGTTGTGCCACCTCAGGAGCGCTTCGAAGCCGGTGATCCGCTGCGAGCCCAGATTGAGTTGTGGCTGATAAACGAGCGCGAGCTCGCCCAGGGCCAGCGCGCTGCGGATGTCGAGCTCGAGGCCGCGCCGCGCCTGCATCTGCTCGTCCATCGCGGCCTCGAAGAAGCGATAGATGCCCCGCCCCTCCTGCTTGGCTCGGCGAAGGGCCAAGTCGGCGTTCCTCAGGATCTGGTCGGAGTCCCCGCCATCGGCGGGCATCAGCGCAATGCCGACGCTGGCGCCGATGTTGATGAGATGGCCTTCCACGATGTAGGACCGGCCGAGCAGATCGACCAGGCGCTTCGCCAGGGCGGCGGCCGATTGGGGCTGCGGTTGGCCGAGCTGGATGATGGCGAATTCGTCAGCCCCGAGGCGGGCCGCCGTGTCGCCGCGCCTGATGGCCGAGCGGACCCGGGCCGCGACGACACCCAGCAGCGCATCCCCGATGGAGGCGCCGAGAGAATCATTGATGACCCTGAATCGGTCGAGGTCGACAGTCAGTACGGCCGCCGTGTCCGTCGAGCGCTCAAGGGTCGCGAGCAGCTCGGTCAGGCGCTCGCGGAACATCGGGCGATTGCCGAGAAAGGTCACCGGGTCGATGCGCGCAAGCTCGGCGGCACGTGTCTTCTCGGCGAGCCGCTCGGAAATATCTTCGGCGGTCACGAGCAGCCCTTGCGGAAGACGCACCGTCTCGATGCTGAAGACGCGGCCGTCACGACGTGCGATCTCGCACCGCCACGTGCGCTCGGTCCAAGCCGCGGCCGGGCCCATACAGTCGCGGAGCTCCGCGGACCCCGCGTCGCTACCGAACAGTTCACCGAAGCGAGGATTCTCGAGGAGAACGCGGCCTTCAGGGTCGAGCACGGCAACGGCCCGATCGAGGTTGTTCAACGCACTGAGCGCGACCGCCGCGACGCCGTCCGTTCGGCGCATGTCCCCACTGATGCCTTGGGCACCGCCCGAAGCCGTCTGCATGGCGGAAGACGTATCCTTGGCCACCGCGTTCCGCTCTTCCGCCACCGAAGCCATCGTGGCCCAAATTTCGCTGTTCCGCTGATGTGATCGATCGTCGTCGAGATGCCGGCGATGGATCCCGGATCTGGTCCTCCGCGGCATGTCGCATGCTCGAAATCTGGCACGCGATCTCTTCGCTCACCGCAGTGGGCTTGGGCAGAGTGCGCCGGTTGAATTAATATTTGCTGACGCATACGGCACGTATCTCCACTTAGACGGTCCCGACCAGCTTCGCCATGACGGCGGCGACGACGACGACGCGCGGATGTCAGGTCGAGGCAAACGGACCTTGCGCGGACAGCGGTCGAAAGGGGCCGCTGTGGATCGCCGAAGGCCCCACGGGTTTCGGGTCGCGGCGTCGACGTCGCGGCGGGCCGCTTGCGTTGATCGCGACTTCCCACCACGATGGTCTACGAACCGGCGGCGGATGCGGGCGGCTCATCCTGACGTGATCCGGACGACCGGGTGGGAAACGACGTGAGCGAAAGCGAAAACATCGTCGCCGAGACGGCCCGGCGGATTCTTGCCGATCTCGCCGACCCGCAGACGATCAATCGCGCCGTGGGCGATACGTGGAAGACGATGCTGTGGACGGCGCTGGCGGACGCCGGCCTGCCGCTCGCCTGGGTGCCGGAGCAGCATGGCGGTTCGGGAGCGAGCCTCGCGGACGGATTCGCTGCTCTCGGCATGGCCGGCCGCTTCGCGGTTCCGGTTCCGCTGGCCGAGACGCTGCTCGCCGGATGGCTGCTGTCGCAAGGAGGCCTGTCGGCGCCCGACGGCGCCATGACGGTGGCGCCGGTGCGGCCGGGCGACCGCATCCGTCTCGATCCCGACGGCACGCTGAGCGGGCAGGCGCGCGGCGTGCCGTTCGCCCGCGAGGCGCGGCATCTCGCGGTTCTGGCGAACGGCGCGGCGGGGGCATCGATCGCGCTGGTCGACGCCGGAGCGGTCCGCTTGACCGAGGGCCGCACCCTCGCGGGCGACGCCTCGGACAGCGTGGCATTCGATCGCGCCAAGCCGGTCAGCATGGCGCCGGCGCCACCTGGGTTCGATCAGACCACCCTCATGCTGATGGGCTCGGCGGTGCGCGCCGTCGAGACCGCGGGTGCGCTGCAGGCGATCCTGGACCTGAGCGTGCGCTACGCCGGCGAACGCGTCGCCTTCGAGCGCCAGATCGGCAAGTTCCAGGCGGTGCAGCACAACCTGGCGCGGCTCGCCGGCGAGGTCGCGGCGGCGTTGACGGCGGCAGGATCGGCGGCCGACACCATCGCGCACGCCGAGACCTTCGACGAGGCGGTCTTCCTCGAAGCAGCCGCGGCGAAGATCCGCTCCGCCGAGGCCGCCGAGCAGGGCGTCGCCATCGCGCACCAGGTGCACGGCGCAATCGGCTTCACCAAGGAGCACGTGCTGCATCGCTTCACGTTGCGGCTGTTGTCGTGGCGCGACGATTTCGGCAACGAAAGCCATTGGGCGGTGGCGCTCGGCAATCTGGTGGCCAGCCACGGCGCCGACGAGCTGTGGCCGCTGATCGCGTCGCGTTAGTTGGAGCATTTCCCGGAAGAATGGATGCCGGTTTTCCGAAAGGACATGCGACAAACATCGAATCCAGAGCGTCAGGCAAAGGCGATTCGTCATGACCACCGAGCTCCGCTTCGACCAAATCCGGCTTCCGCCCGAATGCGAGCGGCTGCGTGGCGAGGTGCGCGCCTTCCTGGCCGAGGAGCTCGCGGCCGGCACGTTTGAGCCCGGCGGCGTGCGAACGCCGGGCGCGAGCCGGAGCGCCGAGTTCAGCCGTCGCGTCGGCGCCAGGGGCTGGATCGGCATGACGTGGCCGAAGAAATATGGAGGCCACGAGCGCAGCTTCCTCGAACGCTTCGTCGTCACCGAAGAGTTCCAGGCGATCAATGCGCCGGTCCGGCTGCACTTCGTCGCCGACCGCCAGAGCGGGCCCATCCTGCTGAAATACGCGCCCGAGCACATCAAGATGGACGTGCTGCCGCGGATCTGCCGCGGCGAGGTGTGCTTCGCAATCGGGATGAGCGAGCCGGGCTCCGGATCGGATCTGTTCGCCGCCAAGACCAAGGCGACCAAGACCGAAGGCGGCTATCTCATCAACGGGACCAAAATCTGGACCAGCAACGCGCACCTTGCCGACTACATGATCGGCCTGTTCCGCACCTCCCCGCCCACCGGGGAGAATCGTCGCCACGGGCTCACCCAGTTCCTGGTCGACATGAAGACGCCCGGCATCCGCGTCAACCCGATCTATCAGATGACCGGCGCGCACGATTTCAACGAGGTCGTGTTCGAGGACGCTTTCATGCCCGACGACCACGCGCTCGGCGAGGTCGACGGCGCCTGGAAGCAGGCGACCAGCGAGCTCGCCTACGAGCGCAGCGGCCCCGAGCGGTTCCTGGAAACATTCTATGTCCTGACCGGCCTCGTCGGCGCGCTGGGGGAAAAGCCCGATCTGCGCGGCGCCGAAGGGCTCGGCCGACTGGTGGCCCAGGTGCACACGCTGCGCCGCATGTCGGTGTCGGTCGCCGGCATGCTGCAGGCCGGCAAGGAACCGGTGGTGGAGGGCTCGATCGTCAAGGATCTCGGCACCGTGTGGGAGCAGAAGCTGCCGGCCCGCGCCCGTGAGCTCGCCGCCTTCGTCGAGCCAGAAGCGACCAACCGAACCGCGTTCGACAAGCAGCTCGCCTACGCCACCATGATCGCGCCCAAGCTCACCATCCAGGGCGGCACCACCGAGGTGCTGCGCGGCATCATCGCGCGCGGCCTCGGCCTGCGCTGACGGCGGGCCGGCGGGCCGTGCCATCGGCGTTCGAGGCCGGACTCGACCGTCATCAGCAATCGTTGCCCGACCTTCTGATCGCGACGCCGACCCATCGCGGGGGCGGCACTCGCGGGCGGAACCGCGGCGGAACCTCGCGCACCGGCTCGGCACCGCGGGTAAATTCGGCGGAATTGCGCGACGCATCGGCGCCAATCACTGTTTGATCGGCCGCCGATACCAGCAAAGGTTGCTGATATCCGGCTGATTTCTGACGGACGTTTGATTGCATCATGCCGGCTTTACGATCGCAGCCCCGATCAAGAGTATGACGGCGATTGCCGAATTTGCGACGTACTCCGACCCGATTCCGACGCCATGGTCTGGTGCGAAGGATTGCCGGGGGCGGTTCCATATCTCAGCGGGGAGACATCAAATGCGAACCAGGTACCTCGTCTTCGCCAGCATTGTCGTAGGGATCCCTTTGACCTGCCTGCCGGCCCGCGCCCAGCAGGCCCCCGAGAATTGCCTCACCGCGCCGAGCCAGAAAGCGCCCGAAGGCAGCCAATGGCACTATCGGATGGATCGCACCGGCACCCGAAAATGCTATTTCCTGCGGGCCGACGGCGACAAGTTGCGGTCCGCCACGACGAAGCCGGAACGGCAGCGCAGCCAGATCCCGGCGCCGCCCGCCGACACCATGAGCGGACAGTCGGTCTTGAGCGGGCCACCGGTCTTGAGCGGACAGCAGGTTCTGAGCGGACCGCAGGTCTTCGGTCAGCCGATGCCGCCGAGCCGTGGCGAGGACGGCGTCATTTCGTCGCGCTGGCCGGACCCTGCGAAGGCGGTCGGATCCGTCGTCGGCAACGCTCCGTCGGGAGCCGACGCGGGAGTGACAGTCGACGCCTATGGCAATATGACGGGAACGTCATCGGCCGACGCCGTAGCCCCCGAAGCGGAGACCGAGTCGTCGATGGACTACCGGCTGATGCTGGCGTTTCTCGCCGGAGCGCTGGTGGTGGCTGGCGTCATCGCCCGCATGACCATCAAACATGTGAGAATTCCTCGTCCCCGGGGCACCGGTCCTCGTCGCCCGCGGACCGGCGTTGCGCCCCTGCTCTCGCGTTCCCGCGACATGATGTCCTCGATCTTCGCCCGCGCGGCGGCGGCAGTGCCGCGGTGGTTTCGCCGCCCGTCCACGAAGCGCCAGACGATGAGGTCGGCGGTTCCGGTGAAGGAGCCGGTGACGGAGGATGTGGGCCTGGTTCCGTCGCAGGGCCATATCGACCATCATGCGGAGGAGCCTGAGGACATCGACGTGCTGTTGCGTCAGATCGAACGGCTGGGCGAGCGTCCCGCCGCGTAGCGCGGGCGAGCTTCGCCCGCTCAATGCAGCACGCGGATGCGAAACGGTCGAGCGCGCCCGCGGATATCGACCTCCAGCGACTGGCCGATCGAGGCCCCGCCCCCGGGCCAATCGGCGAGCCTCGTGGCGCCACACAGATCTTCGCTGACGACCACGGCCGCATTCTGCTGCTTGGCCACCTCCAGCAGGCGGCTGGTGACGTTCACGGTATCGCCGGTGGCGGTGACGTGCTGATGATGCGCAGGGCCGAGCCGCGACACCACGGCGGGCCCGAAATGCCCGCCGATGCGGGCGCCCAGCCGCTCGCTGGCGATCGGCGGCAGGCCCTCGAGCCAGCGCGCGATCGACGTCCGGAGCTGAGACAGGGCCCGCAGCGCCCGCGCCGCATCGTCGGGCCGCGGCCGCGGCAGGCCGAAAATGATCATCGCTCCATCTCCCATGAAGCTGGTTACGAAGCCGCCGTGCTCCGCCACGTCGTGCTCGACCAGCTCGTGAAATCCGGCGAGCAGCTCACGGGTCCATGCCGGGCCGAGCGCCTCGGCGACGCCGGTGAAACCCGATAGATCCACGAACACGACCGCGACATCCTGATGGACCGGCTGCGCGAGGAAAGCCGGGTTGCTCACGATGTGCTCGACGAGGAGCGGAGACTGGAATCGGGTCAGCGTCGCCCGTTGGCCGGCGAGACGCCGCGCGAGGTGGCGATCGCGCATCAGCCGCGCCAGTCCGTAGCAGGTTGCCACCGGCAGCGCCGCGCCCAGCGGGATCGCCACGCTGAGCCAGTAGCCCTGGGCGAACGCCGCGATGGTCGAAACACCCCACACGGCGAGAACGATGGCGGCGAGGAGCAATCCCACCACGCTCCGGCGCATCGCCATCAGCAGGACCGCGAGCGTCGGAAGCACGACGGCAGCGGCCGCATCTATCTTGCGGACGAGCGGGGTCCTGATCAGGCCGTCACCCGCCAGGATATTGCTGATCGCCGTCGCCATGATCTCGACGCCCGGCACCGTGCGGTCGAAGGGCGTCGCGAAGGTGTCGCCCATCGCCACCGCCGTGGCGCCGAGGATCACCACCTGCCCGCGCACGTCGTTCGGGTCGAGCTCGCCGCGAAGAGCCTTGGCGACGCTGATTTGCCTGATGCTGCCGTGCGGGCCGTAGTAGCGAAGCGGCAGGTGGTAGCCGAGATCCGTGCTCACGGTCCGGCCCGCGAGCCTGACGGCGTCGGGCCCGAGCACCGGCTCGGTGCCCAGGGCGGCCGATGCCGCGGCGAGCGCAAACGACGGCAGAATCGCCCCGTCGGCGTGAAAGATCATCGGCACGTGGCGCGGCACTCCTGCGAGATCGGTTGCGAGATTCACCAGGCCTGATTGGGCGGCGGCGCCCAGCGCCGCAATCGGCATGAGAACGCCGGCGGTCTGCGGGACCAGCGCCAACTCGGCCGCCGCGAGCCGCTCGGCCCCGCGCGGCGGCGAACCGTCGCCGGCGAACAGGCCGATGGCCGCGACCACGCTCCTGGTCGAACGCAGCGCCTCGGCAAGCTCGCGATCCGCCTCCGGCTTGCCGGCATCGAGAAACAGGATATCCAGCGCGATGGCTCGCGGATCGCACGCCGCAAGCGCGCGGATGATCAGTGCCAGGCCGTTGCGCGGCAGCGGATAGCCGGAGAACTCCTTGATGGTGTCATCGTCGATCGCCGCGATGACGACGCCGCGCGGCGCGGCGCGCGGACCTCCCAGCGCAAAGCGCCAATCGACCGTGAGATGCTCGAGGCGGTCGAGGCCGGTCGCGTCGCCGGCCATCTGGCGAGCGCCGAGAGATCCGCCCCAGGCGAGGCCCGACAGGACGAATGCGGTTGTGAGGAGCGTCTCGAACGACGGACGTCCGACCCGCATCATCGACTGAAGCGCGCGAGAAGCGCCCGAACCCGCTCTTTCTTCCAGCGCTTGACCTCGATCGGCGCCGTTCCGGGCGACACGTCCGCTCCTTCGCCGGCATGGAGGATGGCGGCTTGCTCCGACTGCCGGCGCTTCACCACGACGGCCCCGGAGATCACCAGCGTCGAGGTCTTTTCCGCCGTGACCTCGACGGCCCACCTGGTGCCGCGGACCGCCGCGATCGCATGCGGAGTCAAGATCTGGAAATTCCTGCGCGCCTCGCCCGGAACGAACTCGATCATCACGGCACCGGAATCGAGCTCCACGCCGGTGGGCGGCTCATTGCCCTGCTGGCCGGTCAGCCGGTACTGCGTCTGCGCCGCGGAATGGATCGTCAGCTGGCCGCCGCATCGCAGTATCTTGTCTGGTCCATGGTGATCAGCAGCCAGCACGCAGCCGGCCGTCTGGGCCGAGACGATGTCTGCGGCACCGAGGCAGACGACGACGCCGAGCACGGTTCCCAACAGCCACGCGATGCGCATTCGAGGCATCCCGGCAGTCTAAGTGTTCATGCCTGACGATGGCAAGCCGGAACACTGATTGATCAGGCAGTCGTCAGATCATGGACCGTCACGTCTCCAATGGAGCTCGCGTGCCGCATCGTCACGCAATCTCCGATCATCGCCGATCGACTTTGCTCGGAACATGCGTCAGTCCGGAACGGCCGATCTCGCGTTCGGCGGGAAGGCGGCGTTGACGGTGGTGCCACGCAAGAGCTCGTAGGCGAGATTGAGCGCCTTGTCGTCCTTCGGATCGGGCGGGATGTAGGATTGCGAACCGCTCCGCTCGTCGCCCTCGGCCTTGAGGTGGCCGCGTAGCGCCGCCTCACCCCTGCTCTCGGACCTCACCTTCTGGTCATCCGGTACATCCTGGAGGATCTCGACGTCGGGCGAGATGCCCTTGGCCTGTATCGAACGGCCCGACGGCGTGAAGTAGCGCGCCGTGGTCAGCTTCAGCGCGCCGCTGCCGGAGCCCAGAGGAATGATGGTCTGCACCGAGCCCTTGCCGAACGACCGGGTGCCGACGATGGTGGCACGGCGGTGGTCCTGCAGCGCGCC
>Ga0209415_10017708_pt1 | contig 11310 bp, 10 predicted proteins | sample PeaSoiSIISIP2007_FD_187696 | JGI IMG/M metagenome (GOLD analysis project Ga0209415, IMG submission 187696) | Peat soil microbial communities from Weissenstadt, Germany - SII-SIP-2007 (SPAdes) (version 2) | ecosystem: Environmental > Terrestrial > Soil > Wetlands > Peat | place: Germany...
CGAAACCGTGCAGTCGCCCATCGCGACGCACCACTTGGGTTCCGGCATCTCCTCCCACAGCCGAACGAGCGGCCCGGCCATCTTCGTGGTCAGCGTGCCGGCCACGATCAGGACATCCGCCTGGCGCGGGCTCGCCCGGAACGGGAACATGCCCCAGCGGTCCATGTCGTTCTTGCTCGTCGCGGCCGACATCATCTCGATGGCGCAGCAGGCGAGGCCCGAAAGGAGCGGCCACAGGCTGTTCGCCCGGAGGAGATCGAGCACGTAATCGGCCTTCGTCGGGACGACTTCGAGTGCCCCCCAGCGCGCGTTGTCGTGGCGCGCGTCCTCGGTCATGCCCCATTCGCGGAGGTGGGTGATCTCCGTCGGCTGGCCGCCCGAATAGGCCGACGGATCGGTCGAGGTCCAGAGCGTGTTCGGGATGATGATCGCCTCGGCGATGTCGTGGCCGCCGGTGATGACGAGTGCCGCCGGCTCGTCGCCCGGCCGATCCGCGCCCCGGATTGCGGCATCACGCAGGCTGCGAACCGCCGCCGCCTGCTCGTCCGGTGTCAACGCCATGTCAGGACTCCCTTCCGCCACGCGTAGGCGAGCCCGAACAGGAGGATCGTGACGAAGATCAGCATGCTGACGAAGCCGCCCAGGAGCAGGTCGCGGAACACGATCGCCCACAGGTAGATGAAGACGACCTCGATGTCGAAGGCGACGAAGAGCAGCGCGTAGATGTAGAACGAGATCCCGAACCGGGCGTGGGTGTCGCCGTAGGTGTCGATCCCGCTCTCGTACGGCAGGCCCTTGTGGTGGTCGCCCCGGTTGCGATGCGACAACGTCCACGCGGCCCCGATCGTGAGGAACACGAAGGAGGCGCCCGCGAAGGCGAAGCCCACGATGTACCAGATGCCGGTCAACAGATCCTCGCGAAACGTTCAGGCAATCGCGTCGTCGCGTTCACGGACTCGTCGGCTTGCCTGCACTCGGGCAGGCGCTCAGACCAGCGAGTCTGTGCCGCCGCAATCTTAGCAGGGGCTCAGGGCCGGGCGGTCGTCGCGCCCGTCGCGGACGGCGTCGCAGGCGTGCGGTTGGCGAGGCCGCGCGGCAGCGGCGACGCGGGTGTATTTCGAGCCAGGACGAGCACGCGAAAGCCGCCCATCGCTCGCGGGTCGAGCATCCGGACGACCGCCGAACGCAACTCGACCCACGTCGCGAGATCGGTGCGCGGATCGGAGCGGACACGCTCCAGCAGCTCCTCGGCACCGGCCCCGATGAGGAACTCGGCCTGCGTCGTCAGGCCCAGCGGTTCGAAGCCATGGTGCTGCGCGGCGAGCTGCACGGACGAGAAGTCCACGTGCGCCGTGAGGTCCTGGCGGCCGATGTTCCGGTACGGATCCTCGATCGCGCGGTGCCGGACGTAGCCCATCACGGTGCCGGCGATCCGGGCGGCCGAATAGAGCTCGGGGCCCGGGCGGCCGTAGTCGATGACGATCGCGTAGCCACGCTCCAGGCGGTGGGCCAGGTCCTCGAACCAGGCGTCGAGGCCGAGGCAGACCTCGGCCTGCTGGCCTTCCGCGAGGACGACGCCCTCCTCCGCAAGGCGGGCGGCGAGGGCCGGTGTCGACGGCTCGTCGGGTCGATCGATGAAGCCGTCGGCGTCACTGGTTCCAGCCTGATCGACGAAGAGCTCGACGAGCCGGCCGTCGAGCCACCGGACGCGGTGGACCGGCAACGCGTCCAGGAACTCGTTGGCGACGGCGCAGCCGACGGCGGGGGAATCGCCGGAGTGCGGCGTCAACCCGGCCGCGGCGAGACGCGCGTCCAGAGCGGCGCGCCGGAATCGGTTGATCTCGACGGCCTCATAGGCGACGGCGGCGGTCATCGGGCCGTCGGGCCGCTCGAGCTCCCGGAGCATCGCTTCGGCCAATGCCCCCGAGCCGGCGCCGTACTCGAGAAGCGCGAACGGCCGCGGCCGATCCAGCATCTCCCACAGCTCCTCGACCTGGCGGGCGATCGCCTGCCCGAAGATCGGGTGCGTCTCAGGGGCGGTCAGGAAATCGCCGCCGCGGCCGGGCCGCTCGGTCTCGGAGCGGTAGTACCCAAAGTCGGGGTCGTAGAGCGCCACCTCCATGAACCGCGCGAACGTGATCGGGCCGTCGCGCGCGATCTCGGCGCGGAGTCTGGCGAAGAGTTCCGGGACGCTGCCCGGGTCGGCGCCCCTCGTTGCGTCCGCAGGGCCGACGTGGACGGAACCGGGCACCGAGCGTCGAACGGGGATGGCTTCCACGGGGCCGATTGTAGGGATGGGCCGTCGCAACTCCATCGCTCGGCTTCCGCGGACGGCCGAAGACCCGGCGGCCTCCGATCAGCCGGCCCTTCGCGCCGCCCGGCCGAGCAATCGAACGCCGGGCCCCACGAGCGAGTGCCCACCCAGGAGGATCGCCACGGTGCCGCTCGCTGCAGACTCGGTCAGGTCGCGCAGCCACGGATCTGCGATGGACGTCCGCTCCAGCAGGTCCGAGGCGAACCGGTCTTCCGGCACGGGCCACTTCGGCTCGTCGGCGCCGAGCCGATGCGCCATCAGGACCCGCGAGTCGACGATCGCCGCGTCACCGAGCCCGGCCAGCTCGCGCGCAAACCCGGCCGGACCGTCGGCGCCCAGGTCGAGCAGACGGCCGAGCACGGAACGGGGAGGGCGCCGGTTCGCCCGGGCCGCGGTGCCGGCGGTGCGCATCCCCCGCTCCTCGACGAGCGCGCGCACTCGGCAGCGAGCGTTCAGCTCGAGCCAGCGGAGGGCTCGGGCGGAGGTTCGTCCGACGACGACCAGTTCGGCCGTCCGGTCAGCCATCACGTCGGCGACGTCGCCCAGGGCCCCACGGAGGGCAGATCTGGCCGGGTCACCCTCGAGACCTGCGGCAACGGCGCGCAGCGGGGTCGGGCACGCGCCGTCGCGAGCCGCCAACACGATGTCGAGCGGCGAATCCAGGTCGAACTGCATCCGCCACCGGGCGGCCAGGTCGGCCACCTCGACCCCGGCGTTCTCCTCCAGCCAGCGCGGGATCTCGTTGTCGCCGCGGACGGCTGGGAGGCCCAGCAGAACGCGCGCATCCGCCACCGCGAACGCATCCGCGGAGAACCGGTTGTTCGCGAGCGCCGCGTGCCCGGCCGCTCCGCCGGCGACGTCGATGAACCGCCGCCGATCCGCGGGAGCGGCCAACGGCAGCGCGCCCGAGCCCAGCACGACGACCCCGGCGCCGGCGGGCACGTGGTCGCTGATCGCCCGCCGGAGCCGTGTACCGAACGGTTCGCCGTCCGCCGGCTCCGCGACGATCACGGCGGCGGAGGCGCCGGCCGCAAGGAATCCCGCTCGGTGGTGCTCGGCGAGCATCGCCCGACCGCGCTCGAAGGCAGCCTCACGCGGGCCGGGTGCATGCGCCGGCGCATGGAAGATCAGGACCGTGACGGGCCGCACGCCCCGGAGTCTATCCATGGCCCGCGGCGCACACTCTCAGCGTGACCGACCGGACGCACCCGCATCGAACCCGCGCGTATGTCGGGCTCGGGTCCAACCTGGGGGATTCGGCCGGCCGAATCGCTCGCGCGATCGCCGCCCTCGACGCCCTCCCGGGGCTCCGGATCGCGGGCGTCTCGCGGCTCTATGCCACGGCGCCCGTCGGTGTCACCGACCAGCCCGAGTTCCGCAACGCGGTCGTGGCGCTGGACGTGACCGCGCGGACCGCCCCGGACGTGACTGCCACGGATCTGCTGATCGCTCTCAAGCGAATCGAACGCGGGCTTGGCCGCCGCCCTCGCGCGCGCTGGGGACCGCGCGAGATCGACCTGGACCTGCTGCTGTTCGGCGGCCATCGGCTGGCGCTCGATCGTCCGCCGGCCGGTCGTTCGATCGACGCAGGACTCGATCGCGGCAAGGCGGAACGGCTCCTCCAGGTGCCACATCGGGACGCCGCCGGGCGGCTGTTCGTCCTGGCGCCGCTGGCCGACCTGGCGCCGCGACTCGTCCCGCCGGGCTGGCAGGAAACGGTCGAATCGGCCCGCAGCCGCCGGCTCGCGGCCGAGGGCGAGGCCGCGGTACGCCCGATCGCGCGCTGGGACGACGGCATCGCGGGCTGGGCAGCGCTTTCGAGCTGATCGGCCGCCCGCCGCAACGCACGACTACACCAGGCGCAGGTTCGGCAGCACCTCGCGCCCGAACGCATCGATGAACTCGGCCTGGTTGCGGCCGACGTTGTGGAGATGGACCTCATCGAAGCCCATGTCCACGTAATGCTGGATGTGCGCGGTGTGCGCAGCCAGGCTCGATGAGATCAGCACCCGGTTCTTGAAGTCCTCCGGGCGGACCATCTTCGCCATGGCGGCGAAGTCCTCGGGGTTCCTGATGTCCTGCTTGGGGAACGGCATCCCGCCGTTCGGCCACTCGCGCATCGCGTTCTGGGTCGCTTCCTCTTCGGTCGGGGCCCAGGACACGTGGATCTGGAGCAGCTTCGGCATCCCCGTCGGATCCTTGCCCGCCTCGCGCGCCCCGTCGCCGAACTTCTCCCAGAGCATGCCGATCTTCTCGTCGGCGGCGCCGACGGTGATCATCCCGTCGGCCAGACGGCCGGACCGCTTCGCGTTCACGGGACCGGCCGTCGCGACGTAGATCGGGACCGGCTTCTCGGGCCGCGTGTAGAGCTTTGCGCTCTCGAGCCTGAAGTGGTCACCGTGGTGGCGGACGACGTCGCCCGAGAAGAGCTTTGTCATGACCTCGATCGCCTCGAACATCATCGCGCTGCGAATGCCGATCTCCGGCCATTCGCCGCCGACGACGTGCTCGTTCAGCGCTTCTCCCGCTCCGAGGCCCAGCCAGAAGCGCCCGGGGAACATGGCTCCCAGCGTCGCAGCGGCGTGGGCGATCACCGCCGGGTGGTAGCGGAAGCCGGGGCACGTGACCGCCGAACCGAACGGCAGCGTCGTGCGCGTCCCGAGCGCGCCCATGAAGGTCCAGGCAAAGGCACTCTGACCCTGCTGCGGCGTCCACGGATGGAAATGCTCGCTGACCATGAAGCCGGCCGAAAAGCCCGCCTGCTCGGCCTGCTGGCACCAGTCGAGCAACTCGGTCGGGTGGAACTGCTCGAGCATCGCGGCGTAGCCGATCTTCGTCATTGTCGATCCCTCGATGCCTCGTGGTCATGGAGCCCGACGGCGCCTGAATCAGACGCGAACGGCGGGCGGGCGCTTTCGATCGAACATGTGGACCGTGTCGACGAAGCGGACCTGCTTGGCCTGGTAGGCCATGACGATCGAGTGGGTCCGGGCACCGCCGCCGAAGAATCGGACGCCCTGGAGCAGGTCGCCATTCGTCACGCCCGTCGCGGCGAAGATCAGGTTCTCGCCGGACGCCAGGTCCTGCGTGAAGTAGACGCGGTCCTCGTCGGTGTGGCCCATGGCCCGGGCGCGCGCCCGCTCCTGGTCGTTCCGGAACTTGAAGCGCGCCTGGATCTCGCCGCCCAGGCAGCGCAGCGCGGCGGCGGTCAGGACGCCTTCGGGCGCCCCGCCCGTGCCCATGACCGCGTGCACACCCGTGCCCGAGACCGCGCAGCTGATCGCCGCGATCACGTCGCCGTCGGAGATGAGCTTGATCCGGGCGCCCGCCTGGCGCACCTCGTTGATCAGGTCCTCGTGTCGCGGCCGGTCGAGGATCACGACGGTGATGTCGTTCACTCCCCGCCCGAGGGCGCCGGCGATCCGCGCCAGGTTCTCGGTCGGCGTGAGCCGGATGTCGACGCGTCCGGCAGCGACTGGGCCGACGCAGAGCTTCTCGAAGTACGTGTCCGGCGCGTTGAGCAGGCCGCCCTTCTCCGACGCCGCGAGCACCGTGATCGCGTTCGCCTGCCCGGTGGCGACGAGATTCGTCCCCTCGAGCGGGTCGACCGCGATGTCGACCTCCGGAGAGAGCGCCCCTTCCTCGTTCTCGCGCCGCCCGACACGCTCCCCGATGTAGAGCATCGGCGCCTCGTCGCGTTCGCCCTCGCCGATCACGATCGTCGCGGCGATGTCCATCTCGCTCATCGTCGAGCGCATCGCCTCGGTGGCGACGCGGTCGGCCCCGTAACGGTCGCCACGGCCCATGTACCGGGCGGAAGCGATGGCCGCGGCCTCGGTGACGCGGATCATCTCGAGCGCGAGCAGCTTCTCCATTCGGCTCCTTTTCGCGTGAGTCGCGGCCGGGGGTGATGCGTTCGGATTGGTGCGGCCGACGTTTGGCCGGCTGCCCGCTCTAGTGTCGGAAGTGTCGGCGGCCCGTGAAGACCATGGCCAGATGGTGGCGGTCGGCCACCTCGATCGCCATATCGTCGCGGATCGAGCCGCCCGGCTGGATGATCGCGGTGACGCCGGCCTGCGCGGCCATCTGGATGCCGTCGGGGAACGGGAAGTATGCGTCGCTCGCCATGACCGACAGCCGGCCCCGATCACCCGCCCGGCGCAGCGCGATCTCGACCGCGACCTGGCGGCTGGCCTGGCCGGCCCCGATGCCGACCGTCGCCGCGTTTCGAGCGAGGACGATGGCATTCGAGCTCACGTGCCGAACCGCGCGCCAGGCGAACAGCAGGTCGGTCAGCTCTTCGAGCGTCGGCCGGCGCCGGGTCACGACCTGCAGCTGGCTGCGATCGAGCCCGAGCTCGTCCTGCGTCTCCACGAGCAGCCCGCCCGAGACCCGCTTGAAGTCGAGTGACGCGATGCCGTAGTCGCGCATCCCCTCGGTCGGGTCCGGCGGCACGGCCAGGATCTCGATGCCGTCCTTCTGGCGCAGGATGCCGATCGCCGCGTCGCTGTAGGAGGGCGCGACCACCGCTTCGTACGAATTCGCCGCGATCTCGCGCGCCGTGGCGCCGTCCAACTGGCGATTGACGCCGACGATGCCGCCGAACGAGGCGACCGAATCGGTTTCGAGCGCCTTGCGGTAGGCCTCCACGAGCTCGTCGTTCGAGGCCAGGCCAACGGGGTTCGTGTGCTTGACGATGACGACCGTCGGCCCGGTGAAATCGCGCGCGATCCGGTACGCGGTGTCGAGATCGACGAGGTTGTTGAAGCTCGGCGGCCCGCCGTGGAGCTGCTCCGCGTCGGCGAGCGTGCCGCTCCGATGCGTCGTCTCGCGGTAGAACGCCGCTCGCTGCTGCGGGTTCTCCCCGTACCGAAGATCGCTCACCTTCTCGAGGACCAGCGCCAGGCGATCCGGGAACATGTTGCCGGTCAGCTGGTTGAGATAGGCCGCGATCTCGGCGTGGTAAGCCGCGATGACCCCGAAGGCCTCGGCGGCGAACTGCTGTCGGAGCTCCGTCGAGATCGACCCGAGCTCGCGCAGTTCGCGGACGACCCGCGCGTAGTGGCTCGGGCTGGCAACCGCGGCGACGCCTTCGCAGTTGCGCGCAGCCGCGCCCAGCAGCGCGACCCCGCCGACATCGATCATCTCGAGCGCTTCGCCGACCCCGATGTGGCGGGCACCGACCTCCGGGGCGAACGCCTTGACGTTGACGACGACGATGTCGATGAGGCCGATGCCGTGGGCAGTCAGCTCGGCGAGCTGCTCCGGATCGTCGCGGCGGGCAAGGATGCCGGCGTAGATCGCGGGATGGAACGTCTTGACCTGGCCGCCCACGAGTGGCGGCATCTGGGTCAGGCTCGACACCGATTCGACATCGATCCCGTCGCGGCCCAGGTGGTCGCGCGTCCCGTCCGTGGCATAGAGCTCGACGCCCAGCTGGCGCAGATCGCGCGCGAGCGCCGTGATTCCGTCCCGGTTGGCGACCGAGAGCAGGGCTCGCACCGACGCTTCCTCCCGTCCCATGGCGATCGATCCGCGAGAAGCGATCCGGGGGCGCCCACCGGGCGCAGGCGCGTCGATCACTCCATCAGTCGCTGCGCCCGTGCGGGCCGGAGCGCAGGAGGGTGTCGAGCGACGTCTCCCTTGGCCCGAGTATAACGCGCGGGCATGGCATACTCGGAGACCGTCACCCGGTCGGGCGACCGACCGGCTCACAAAGTCCGTGGAGACGCTGCGTGAAGCTCGCCCCCTGGCAGTACCTGTTCCTCCCGTTCAACAGCGGGAATTTCCACGATCTCTTCCGCCCGATCTGGATCGGCTCCCTGATCCTGCTCATCCTGCTGGTGATCCTCTACAACGTGCGCACCCGCCAGTTGCACACCCATCCGCCCTACCTCGAGCTGTACGAGTGGCTCCTGTGGACCGGCGTCATCACGTTCGGCCTGATCCTCACCTACTCGCTGTTCGTCTTCGACTTCATCTTCCTGCTGATCACGCTGGGGATCGGTCTGGTCGCCTTCGTCTGGATCCGATTCGTGCGCTTCCCACCGATCCTGGCGGTCTACGAGCAGAAGCTCGCGCGCCAGCGGTACTTCAGCCGCCTGAAGTTCGCGCATCCCGAGAGCACGATCCGGACCCGCACGGCAACGCCCCCGCGTCGTCGCCGCCGGCACTGATCGGCCCGCGGGCATTCGCAGGCCGCCATGCAGATCGTTCGGTTCGGCGTCGGTCATCGCCGCCCTGAAGGGCCGTCGGGCTCGAAGAACGTCCAGGGCCAGCTGATCGCCTCCGATCAGGGCGGCGTGATCTCCGAGCTCGCGTTTGGGCGTCAGGCGGCGATCGCCCCGCATTCAAACCCGAAGGCGACGTGGTTCGTGGTGATCGAAGGCGGCGGTTTCGTCCAGGTCGGCGAGGAGCAGGCCCGCGTGGCGGCGGGCGAATCGGTCTTCTGGCCACCCGCGATCACCCACGGCGCCTGGACCGAGCAATCGCACATGCGCGCGCTGGTCGTGGAGTTCCCGGTCGCGGGTGGTCCGCGGGAGATCGTCGAGGGGCACAGCAATCGGCTCGATCACGTGACCTCGGTGGATTCGACGGTCGGCGACCAGGATCGGCCGACGCGCGCCGAGGGCCGGCTCACCGAAGCCGGTTCGGCCAGGCGTCGGTACGACCCCAGCGAAGGCGAACCCATGTGATGCAGGTGCAGCTCGCGTTCGCGCTCAGGTCGCGGCCCACGCCAGCACGTCCCCCAGCACCTCCACGGTGACGGCGTCCCCTGCACGGACGTCATGCGCTCCGGCGATGCGGGCGATCAGGATCGCGCCGTCGGCAAGCCCCACCTGGACGACGCTGTCGTGGCCGTGGAAGTCGACGGCCAGGACGCGAGCGGTTGCGTGCCCGGTTGCCGGCCCGGCCTCCGTCGGAGGGTGCAGCCGAAGTTGCTCCGGTCGGATCAGCACGGTCGCGGGCCCGTCCGATCGTGGCGCCGGATCGCGCAGCGCCAGGACGCCGAGGGCCGTTTCCGCGTCCCCGGCTCGGATCGTTGCCGGCAGCAGGTTCGCATCGCCCAGGTAGCCGGCCGCGGCCGGGTTCGTCGGGGCGTCGTAGAGCTCCGATGGGCCGCCCTGGGCCAGGATCCGGCCCCTGTCGAGGATCGCGATCCGGTCGGCGATCGTGAGTGCTTCGTCCTGATCATGCGTGACGATGATCGCGGGCGTGCCGGTCTGGGCGAGGACCCTGGCCATGTCGCGCCGGAGGCTGACTCGAAGGCTCGACTCGAGCGACGAGAACGGCTCGTCGAGGAGGAGCAGCGCGGGCCGGATCGCCAGCGCCCGAGCGAGCGCCACGCGCTGCTGCTGGCCTCCGGACAGCTCGTGCGGATACCGGTGCCCGAGACCCGAGAGGCCGACGAGCTCCAGCAGCTCCGGAACGCGATTCGGCCCCGCACGGTCGAGGCCGAAGCTGACGTTGCGTTCGGCCGTCAGGTGCGGGAACAGCGCGCCGTCCTGCGGGACGTAGCCGATGCCGCGGCGCTCCGGCCGGACGTGGGTTCGCCGATCGTCGACGACGCGTTCGCCGATCGAGATCGTTCCGCTGTCGACCCGCTCGAAACCCGCGATCAGCCGCAGCACGGTCGTCTTCCCGCTGCCCGACGGTCCCAGGATCGCGGTGACCGAGTGATCGCCGACGGTCAGGCTGAGATCGTCCAGGACTGGGGTGTGGCCGTAGGCCTTGGCGATCCCATGCAGCTCGACGGCGCTCACGCGCCGCTCATCTGGTTGATCATGCGGCGCCGCGGGGCAGCGTGACGAGCTCGTCGCCGCGCCCACGGTCGAACCAGAGGCCGAGGAGCGCTCCCGGGACCGCGGCAATGGCAATGATCGCCAGCGCATAGGGCGCCGCGGCGCCGTAGGACGCCCCGCGCTGGTACGCCCAGAACTGGGTCGCGAGCGTCTGCACTCCGGTTGGTGCCAGCACGAGCGTGGCCGTCAGCTCCGTCGTCGCGGTGAGGAACACGAGGCACAGCCCCGCCAGCAGTCCGGGCGCGATGAGCGGCAGCGTCACCCGCGTGAAGACTGCCACGGGCCCGCGTCCCAGGGACCGCCCGACATCGACGAGGTGCGGCGGGGCCTGGGCGACGGACGCCTTGACGCACACCAGTGCGAGCGGGAAGTGGAGCACCGTGTAGGCGGCAACCAGCAGCAGGCTGGTCTGGTACAGCCCGATGGCGAAGTGCAGGGCGAGGAAGACCAGGCTCAGGGCGATGACGACCCACGGGAGCGACTGCGTGAGATACGTGCTCCGCTCGATGAGCCGGCGGGGCATGGACGTGCGTCGTCCGGCCATGATCGCGACCGGCAGTGCCAGCAGGACCGCGACGACCGCCGCAGCTGCGCTGTACGTCAGGGTCGCGGCGGCGGCCTGGCCGAGCGTCGCCGCGGCCGGCAGGGTGCTCTGCTGGCTGCGCGCCATCCAGTAGATGAGGGTCGCGATCGGCACGCCCACGGCGAGTCCCGCCAGCGTCGCCAGCGCAACGATGACGGGCAGGGTCGAACGGCCCAGCGCGCGACGCCGCGCGATCCGGGCTGCCTGTGAGCCGGTCCGGCTGATCCGGCCGCGGCCACCGATCATCGACTCGCCGCTGAGCACGACCAGGCCGAGCGCGACCAACGGCACCGAAAGCGCGGCAGCCGCCGCCTGGTCGAACTGGAACTCGCTGAAGATCTCGGTGGTGAACGTCTGGAAGCGGACGATCTCGAAGGCCCCGTATTCCGAGAGCAGGGTCAGGATCACGACCAGCGTTCCGCCGATCAGCGCCGGGCGAATGAGCGGGACGGTGACCCGGCCGAACGTCGCCAGACGCCCATGGCCGAGGCTGCGGGAGACCTCCTCGGGGCCGGGGTCGGCGCGACGGAGCGCGGCGGCGACGGGCAGATAGACGAGCGGATACGTGGCGAGGGTCATGACCAGGGCGGCCGCGGGCAGCCCGATGACGC
>Ga0209415_10017709_pt1 | contig 11310 bp, 9 predicted proteins | sample PeaSoiSIISIP2007_FD_187696 | JGI IMG/M metagenome (GOLD analysis project Ga0209415, IMG submission 187696) | Peat soil microbial communities from Weissenstadt, Germany - SII-SIP-2007 (SPAdes) (version 2) | ecosystem: Environmental > Terrestrial > Soil > Wetlands > Peat | place: Germany...
CCTTGGGTGTGCCCGCCTTGGGTGTGCCCGCCTTGGGTGTGCCCGCCTTGGGTGTGCCCGCCTTGGGTGTGCCCGCCCGGCGCGTCGGGGCGGTGGGGGACGCCTCGTCGGCCTTCCTGCCCCCCGCCTTGCGCTGGCGGGCGGGCCGGCGCGGCGCCGGCGGGGGCGTTGCCCAGCGGTCGGCGTCGGCTCCCCCCGGCAGCGCCCCGGCCACGCCGTCGTCGCGCCGGTAGGTGAACTCGAGCGCTCCGAGGTGCACGAGGTCGCCGTCGCGGACCCCGGCGCGCACGAGCGCCCGCTCCACGCCCAGGCGGCGCAGGCGCCGCTGCATGTAGTCGACGGCCTCGTCGTCGGTGAGGTCGGACAGGGCGACGGCCCGCAGCGCCGGCCGGCCGAGCACGACGAACGACCCGTCCTCGGCCCGCACCACCTCGATCCCCTCCGGCGCCGGGCGGTGGATGACGACGGCGGTGTCGGGCTCGGCCTCGGCCGCCCGGGCGGCGCCCACCAGGCGGGCCAGGCGCCCGAGCAGCGCCGCGATGCCCTCGCCGGTCGCCGCCGAGACGGCCAGGGCCGGCGCGCTCCCCGGGCGCTCGGACCCGGCCTCCCCCGGGGGACCGGCCACGTCGGCCTTGGACCCCACGAGCAGGCGGGGGCGCTCGAGCAGCGCCGGCCGGTAGCGGCGGAGCTCGTCGAGCAGGACGCGCTCTTGGTCCTCGGGCGTGCGCCCCTCGGCGGACGCCAGGTCGACCAGGAGCACGAGCACCCGGGCCCGCTCCACGTGGCGCAGGAAGCGGTGCCCGAGGCCCCGCCCTTCGGCCGCCCCCTCGACGAGGCCGGGCACGTCGGCCACCACGAACTCGGTCTCGTCGCCCGGCCCGCCCATGCGCACCACCCCGAGATGGGGCTCGAGGGTGGTGAAGGGGTAGTCGGCGATCTTGGGCCGCGCCGCCGAGATGCGCGAGATCAGCGTGCTCTTGCCGGCGTTCGGGAACCCCACCAGGGCCACGTCGGCCACCAGCTTGAGCTCGAGCCCGAGCCAGTGCTCGTCGCCGACCTCGCCCTGTTCGGCGAAGGCCGGTGCCCGGCGCCGGTTGGAGAGGAACCGGGCGTTGCCCCGGCCGCCCCGGCCGCCGCCGGCGGCCAGCCAGCGGTCCCCGGCGCGCGACAGGTCGGCCAGCACCGCCCCGTCAGGGCTGCGCACGACGGTCCCGACGGGCACCGGCACGACCAGGTCGGCGCCCGCCGCCCCGTGACGCTGCTTGCCCTGGCCGTGCTTCCCGCTCGCCGCCCGACGGTGCGGGTGGTCGCGAAAGCCCAGCAGGGACCCCTGGTTGGTGGAGGCCTCGATCCACACGCTGCCCCCGTGGCCGCCGTCCCCGCCGTCGGGGCCGCCGCGCGACACGTGCGCCTCCCGGCGAAACGACACCGCGCCGGCGCCGCCGTCGCCGGCCTTGACGTGGATCTGCGCCTCGTCGACGAACCCGGGCACCGACTCGATCCTAAGCGTGGGCGCAGGGACGTTCGGGCGTCCCCGGGGCCCGGGGCGCAAGGGGGAGGATCAGGCCTCGACGAGGACGTCCACGAGGCGCCGCCCCTTGCGGGACCCGAACTTCACCACACCCGCCTCCAGGGCGAACAGCGTGTCGTCGCCCCCCCGGCCCACGTTCTCGCCGGGATGGAACTTGGTGCCGCGCTGGCGCAGGATGATCGCTCCCGCAGGCACGGCGGTCCCGTCGTAGACCTTCACGCCCAGACGCTTCGAGTTCGAATCACGGCCGTTGCGGGTGGAGCCGCCACCCTTGGTCTTCGACACGTCTCGTCCTCCTTGTTCCCGGCCTCAGGACCCGGCCGGCAGGCTGATGGCGGTGATCTCCACCGTGGCGTAGCGCTGACGGTGCCCCCAGCGGCGGCGGCGCCTGGCCTTCGCCTGGTAGGTGAACCCCCGGATCTTGGGGCCGAACTCCTCCCCCACCACCCGGGCGCTGACCACGGCGCCGGCCAGCTCGGCCGGGGTGGCGAGCACCCGGTCGTCGTCGACCACGAGCACGGGCGAGAGCTCGACCTCGGCGCCCTCGGGGACACCGAGCATCTCGACGCGCAGCTGCTGGCCCTTGGCCACGCGCTCCTGCTTGCCTCCGGAGTTGATCACCGCGTACATAGCCCGACGATCCTACAGCAGCGACTCGTCGAGCACGATTCCCCGGCCCCCGCACACCGCACAGGTGGTGGAGAGCGACTCCACGAGCCCCTCGGACACCCGCTTCCGGGTCATCTCGACGAGCCCCAGCTCGGAGATGTCGAAGACCTGGGTGCGGGTCTTGTCCCGGGCGAGCGCGGCGCGCAGGGCGGCGGCCACCCGGTCGCGGTTCTCGCGGACCTCCATGTCGATGAAGTCGATCACGATGATCCCGCCGATGTCTCGGAGGCGCAGCTGCCGGGCGATCTCCTCGGCCGCCTCGAGGTTGTTGCGGTAGACGGTCTCCTCGAGGTTCGACGTCCCCACGTTCTTGCCCGTGTTGACGTCGATGACCGTGAGGGCCTCGGTGCGCTCGATGATGATCGAGCCCCCCGACGGCAGCCACACCTTTCGGTCCAGGGCCTTGTGCAGCTGCTCGTGGACGTGGAAGCGCTCGAACACCGGCAGGTTCTCGGCCACCGGGTCGTAGTACTCGACGCGGTCGACGAGCTCGGGGTTCACCTGGCCGACGTAGTCGCGCACCTGCGCGAACAGGCGCTCGTCGTCGATGACCACGCCCCGGTACTCCCGGTTGAACTCCTCGCGCACGATCCGCACGGCGAGATCGGGTTCGCGATAGAGCAGGCCGGGCGCGGACGAGCGGACCGCCTCGGCCTCGATCGACGCCCACTGGGCCACCAGGCGCTCCACGTCGTGGGCGAGCTCGTCCTGGCTCGCGCCCTCCGCCGCGGTGCGAACGATGAGGCCGTGGCCCTGGGGCCGGACCTCGTCCACGATGCGGCGCAGGCGCTTGCGCTCGTTGTCGTCGAGGCGCTTGGAGATCCCGAAGGCCGACGAGTTGGGCACCATGACGACGAAGCGCCCCGGCAGCGACACCTCCTGGGTGAGGCGCGCACCCTTGGCCCCGATCGGGTTCTTCGTCACCTGGCACAAGATGACTTGTCCGGGCCGCAGCATCTCCTCGATGCGCGGTGACGCCCCCTGGGCCGTCTCGATGTCGTCGCGGTCGTAGCGCACGTCGCCGCGGTAGAGCACGGCGTTCTTCGGCGTGCCGATGTCGATGAACGCCGCCTCCATCCCCGGCAGGACGTTCTGCACCCGTCCCCGGTAGATGTTGCCGTCGATCTGGGTGGCGTCGTCGGACGCCCGGGACACGAAGTGCTCGACCAGCGTGCGCCCCTCGAGCACGGCGATCTGTGTGGCGTGCGGGCGCACGTGGACGCACATGAGGTAGCGGCCCACCGGTCGCCCGCGCCGCTCCCGGCCGCTGCGCCGGCGCGAACGACCCGCCCCTGCCGGCCGCTCCTCGTCGTCGGCGTCGCCCGCCGAGTCGGGGGCCGCCGGCGACGCTGCGGCCGGCGCCCGGGCCTCGACCGGAGCCGGGCGCGGCGTCGGGGGCGCGACCCGGGCGGGGCGGCGGTCGCCGATCTTCGGACGCTCGGGGGCCGGGGGCGGCCCGCTCGCCCGGGGTGCCGGGGCCGGCGGGCGCTCGTCGCCGGCGGGCGCTGCGAGGGCCGGCTTCGCGCCGGGGCGGGGGCCGACGTCGGCTGTCCCGGGCTCGTCGCCGGGGCCGGCGTCGGACACGCTCGGGGTGTCGGGGCCCTCGACGCCACCGGCGGCGCCGGGCGAGGACGGGCGCGCCGAGGGACCTCGGCGCCGGCGACGGGCGTTGCGGCTGGGGGACGCGGCGGCGTCACCCGCCGCCGGCGGCGCCGACCCGTTATCCCGTGCAGGCGACGGTGGGCCGGTTGGCGGAGGGCTGTGGCTCTCGGGCGTGCTGGGCACCGAAGGTCCACTGGACGCCGGCGTCGCCGGCGACCCGGCACTCGGTTCGGACATGGGGATGATCCCTTCTCGGACTGCTCACGGCACGCGCTCTCCGGCGATGGCGGCCAGAGCCGCGTCCGTCGTGAGCGGTTCCCACCGGGAGCCGTCTCGTTCGATCCATTGACCTGTTCTGCGGGCCGGCCCGAGCGTCACGCCCATGGCCTCGGCCAACTCGGACGGCCGGACGCCGCGGGGCCGGGTGCGGAGCTCGGCGAGGAGCACGACAGCGGGCCGGCGACCGCCGGCGCGCGAAAGATCCACGATGGCGGGGCGCAGGTCGTCGGTGACCCGCCGCCCCTTGCGCTCGCGCCCCACGGGGAGGTGCGGGGCGCCGAGCACGCGTGCCACCACGGCGTCGAGGGCGTCGGCGTCCAGGTCGGGCACGGCGATCTCCCAGGCGCACGAGGAGACCTCCTCCTGCAGGGACCCGGTGCCCGGCTCCACCAGCCCCACGCCGAGGGCGTCGACGCCCTCGGGCAGCAGGGGGCTCACCAACGCCCCGAACCCTTCGAGCCCGACGGGCTCGGCCAGCACGGCGTCGAGGTACTCGGCGACGGACTCGCACCCCGTGGGCAGGGCGAGCCCGAAGCTCAGCTGCGGGCGGGGGGAGAACCCCGCCGTGTAGCGCAGGGGCACGCGTGCCCGGCGCAAGGCGCGCTCCCACATCCGGGCCACGTCGCGGTGACTGGTCCAGCGCACCTTCCCCAGCTTGGAGAACCGGATCCGGAGCCTCACGAGGCTGCACCCCCCGCCGGGGTGGCGGCGAGCACGGCCGCCGGCGCCCGCTCGAGGAACCGCACGGGGACGGCTCCCCCGCTCGCCAGGTCCTGGCCGGTGCCCTGGCTCCCGCCCGCGGGGGCCACCGGCGACGCCACGACGTGCTCGACCCCGAGGCCGGTGCACGCCCCGCAGTCGTAGCACGGTGTCCAGCGGCAGTCGGGCAACCCGTGCTCGGCCAGGGCATCCTGGAAGTCCTGCCACAGGAAGTCCCGGTGCAGCCCGGCCGACAGGTGGTCCCACGGGAGCACCTCGTGCTCCTCTCGGTGGCGGTAGGCGGCGTCCTCGAGGCTCAGCCCGGCGGCGGCCAGGGCCCGGGTCCACAGACCGAGGTCGAAGTGCTCGGACCACTCCTGGAACGTCCCCCCGGCGCGCCACACGTGCTCGACGACGTCACCCATGCGCCGGTCGCCGCGGCTCGCCACGCCCTCGGCCGCCGTGGCCTCGGGATCGTGCCAGCGCAGCGTGAGCCCACGCGTGGCGCGGGTGGCGTCTTTGAGCAGCACCACCTTGCGGCGCAGCTCCTCGACGGTGTTCTGGCCGAACCACTGGAACGGCGTCTGGGGCTTCGGCACGAACCCGCCCACCGACGCCGTCACCGTGACGTTGCGGTGGTAGCGGCGCCCGATGTCCACGCAGGTGCGGGCCAGCTCGGCGATGCCCAGCACATCCTCGTCGGTCTCGGTGGGCAGCCCGATCAGGAAGTAGAGCTTCACCCGTTGCCAACCCTGGGAGAACGCGGCGTCCACCGCCGCGTAGAGGTCCTCCTCGCGGATGAGCTTGTTGATGACCTGGCGCATCCGCCAGGTGCCCCCCTCGGGGGCAAAGGTGAGGCCGGTGCGGCGCACCTTCTGGATGTCGGCGGCCAGGCCCACGGTGAACGCGTCGACCCGCAGGCTCGGCAGGCTGACCGACACCTGGCCGGAGCATTCGGGGTCGTTGATGATCGTCGAGACCGTCTCCCCGATGCCCGAGAAGTCGGCCGTGGACAACGACGTGAGCGTGACCTCGTCGTAGCCGGTCCGGGCGAGCCCGTCGCGCACCATGCGATCGACCTGGGCGGCGGGGCGCTCGCGCACCGGCCGCGTGATCATGCCCGCCTGGCAGAAGCGACATCCCCGGGTGCAGCCCCGGAACACCTCGACGTTCAAGCGGTCGTGGACCACCTCGACGAGGGGGACGAGCTGCTGCTTGGGGTAGGGCCAGTCGGCCAGGTCGGTGACGACGCGCTTCTCGACGCGCGCCGCGACGTCGGGGAACCGCGGCTCGACGGCCACCAGGCGCCCGGCGTGGTAGCGCGGCTCGTAGCACCACGGCACGTACACCCCGGGCACCGTCGCCAGAGTGCGCAGCACGTCCTCGCGGGGCCCGCCCGCCGCCCGCCACGCGCCGACGACGGCCGTCATCTCGCCGACCACCTCCTCGCCGTCGCCCAGGACGAAGGCGTCGACGAAGTCGGCCAGCGGCTCGGGGTTGAAGGCACAGTGGCCCCCCGCCACCACCAGCGGGTGCTGCGACGAGCGGTGCGCGCCGCGCACGGGCACGCCGGCCAGGTCCACCAGGTTGAGCACGTTCGTGTAGGTGAGCTCGGCCGACAGGTTGAAGGCCAGGACGTCGAACTCCGACCCTGCCCGGTTGCCTTCCAGGGAGAACAGGGGCACCCCGGCCGACCGCATGGCGGCCTCCATGTCGGTCCACGGGGCGTACGCGCGCTCCGCGAGGGCGTCGTCACGCTCGTTGAGGATCTCGTAGAGGATCTGCAGGCCCTGGTTGGGCAGCCCGATCTCGTAGGTGTCGGGGTAGATCAGCAGCCACGCCACCCGCCCCGGGCCGTGCTCGGGTCGCTGGGCTCCGAGCTCACCCCCGATGTAGCGGGCGGGCTTCGTGACCCCGGCCAGCAGAGGCTCGATCCGTGGCCACAGGGAGGTCATTTGCCCGCCGAGTCTAGAGCCGTCCCGGAGGGGGCCGGGGTCGATCGGTCGCCGGGCCGGCGCCGGCCCCCGGGGCCGGCCCCACCCCGGCCCCTCCGGCCAGCGCCTCGCTGTGGGTGGCGCTGCCCCCGCCCGACGCGGCCGGCCGCTGGGCGCCCCGGGCGGTGGTGGCCGGGGCCCCGGGGTACGTCGTGGTCGTGGTCGTGGTCCCGGCGTGGGGGACGGTGGTGGCGGTCGTGGTGGCGGTGGTCGTGGTGGTGGTCGTGGTGGTGGTGGTCGTGGGCGTCGCCGGGGGCGGCGCCAGGACGACCGGGGCCTCGGGATGGGCGACGAGGTACTCGAATCCCTGGCGCGCCACCGGGGCGGCGGCGTCGGCGCCGTAGCCCCCGCCCTCGACCACCACGGCGATCAGGTACTGGGGGTTGGGCAGCGGGCCCCAGCCCACGAACCAGGAGTTGGGCTGCTGCTCGCTGGTGGTGGCCGTTCCCGTCTTGCCCGCCAGGGGGAAGGTCGACAGGGGGAACCCCTGGAACGCCCCGTAGGCGGTGCCCTTCGGATCCTGGACGGCGCCCTCGAACCCCTGCAGCATCGCCTGGTAGTCGGCCGGCGTGTACGAGACGTGGTCGGCCACCTTGGGCGTGTACCGGGTGAGCACCTTCCCCTTGGCGTCGACCAGGCCGGCGGCGATCTGCGGGACGTAGCGCGTGCCGCCGTTGGCGAAGGTGGCGTAGGCCACCGCCTGCTGCAGGGGGGTGATGACCGTCCCGCCCTGGCCGAAGGCGAGCTCCAGGTTGTTCCCGGTGAACCACTCGCCGTCGGGGTAGGCCTTGGGGTCCTGGGCGTGCTCGTTCGCCACCACCGTGGGCGAGTCCACCCTTCCGTAGTGGGTCTCGCCCGGCAGGTCGATGCCGGTGACGTCGCCGTAGCCGAGCTTGGCGGCGGCGTCCTGGATGGGCACCTTGCCGTAGCGGTCCTGCTGGATCCAGAACTGCACGCCGAGGTTGTAGAAGAAGATGTCGCTCGACACGGTGAGGGCCTGCGACACGTCGATGCGGCCGCCGACCTCGCCCTCGTTGTCGTGGTACAGCGCGCAGCCGATGCCGCCGGTCTTGCACCCCGGGATGGTGTAGGCCCCGGTGTCGTTGTACGTGTAGCTGGGGGTGATGAGCCCCGTCCCCAAGGCGGCCGTGGCGGTGGCCAGCTTGAACGTCGAGCCCGGCGTGTACAGCCCGTCGATGGCGTTGTCGTTCAGTGCGCCCGTGGCCTCGATCTGCTGGTAGTGCGCCGTGGAGATCCCGTTGGTCCACCACGTGGGGTCGTAGGTGGGCGAGGACGCCAGGGCCAGCACGGCGCCCGTCTGGGGATCGAGGGCCACCGCCGCACCGCCCTTGGACTTGCCGTGCAGCGCCGCGATCTCGGCGTCGAGCGCCTGTTGCAGGGTCTGCTGGAGCCCGGCGTCGACGTTGGTCACGAGGTCGGCGCCCGGCGTGGGCGGCGTCTCGCCCAGGCTCCCGACCACCTGCCCGGTGGCGTTCACCTCGACCCTGTTGATGCCCGGCGTCCCGCGCAGGGCGGACTGGTACTGCTCCTCGAGCCCGCTCTGGCCGTAGAGGTCGCCCAGCTCGTAGTGCTGGGCCTGGTGGGCCTGGAGCTCGCTGCTCGTGATCTGCCCGAGGTAGCCGAGCATCTGCACGCCCGTCTGCCCCATGGGGTACGTCCGGGCCGTGTCGGCCACGACGGCCACGCCGGGGAACTGGGCGGCGTGCTCGCCCAGGTAGAGCACGTCGGTGAGCGGGGCGTTCTCCAGGACGGGCACGGGCTTGTACAGGCTGTACTGCACGTTGGCCACGTCGGCCTCGATCTGGGAGGAGGGGATACCGAGCAATGCGGCGAGCTGCCCGACGACGGCGGGGTCCTGCTGGGCCGACACCCGCGACAAGGTGATGTCGCGCGTCACCTGGTTGTCCACGACGATGTTGTCGGTCCGGTCGAGGATGAGCCCGCGCGGCGCCGGCACCTCGACGAGGCGGACCTGGTTGGCCGTGACGGTCTGCGAGTACGCCGAGCTGTCGAGCACCTGCAGGTACCACAGCCGTACGAACATGAGCGAGAAGAGCGCGGCGACGAGCAGGCCGAGGACGCGCAGCCGGATGACGGGGCGGGGCTGGGCGGGATCCCCGGGGGCCACCACGCGGTCCACGACGCTGCGACGCGGGCGCATGCGCGGGCCGCTCGGGCCTTGCTCCTTCGCCGGGCGCTGCGGCCGCGGCTTGGGGTAGACGTGCCCGCCGCGCAGCGGATGCCGGAGCCGGCCGCCGCGCGACGACGAGGAGCGCGGTGGGCGGCGCGGGGTGTCGGCGGTGCGCAGCTGTCGGGCGAAGCGCCGGCGCCGACCCTTCACCGCAGGCCCCCGCCGGCCTGGGCCCCGCGGTCGGCCGCCGAGGCGGGCACAGCCCACGCCACCATGCGCAGGACCGGGGTGGCCAGCACGGCGGCCGCCGGCGTCCCCACCACGAGCGCCGGGACCAGGTACGCCCTGAGCATCCCCGGTTGGCCGAGCACGGCCCCCAGGATGGCGTACGCCGTCATGCCGCCGGCCGTGGCGGCGGCGGCCACGGCCGGCGGGAGCCACCACGAGCTGCGCACGAGCCCCCGGGTGGCCACCCCCGTGGCGTACCCGAGCAGGCACCCCACGAGCGCCGAGAGGCCGAAGGGGGTGGGCAGGAACAGGTCGGCCGCCAGGCCACTGAAGAACCCGAAGATGGCACCCCGGTCGGGACCCGCGGCGTACCCGGCGGCCACCGGCAGCAGCAGCATGGCGTCGGGGTGGGCGCCGTCGACGCGCACGGCGTCGAGCAGGGAGTGCTGGACGCCGAGCACCACGAAGACCACGAGCGTGGCCCGGGCCAGGTCGGTCGTCGTCACGCCGGATCACCCGGCGACACCCGTGCCACCGGTGGCACGGGTGGCTCGTGCGGCACTGGTGGCGCCGGCGTCATGACGACGAGGACGACCACAGCAGCACGTCCACGTACTGGAGCTGGGCCAGGTCGGCCACGGACTGGGCGCTCACGGACTCCTGGGTGGCCGACGGCGTCGACGACACGTGGGTGACGCGGGCCACGGGGATGTCGGGGGGGAACTTGGCGTTCTGCAGCCCGCTCGTGACCAACAGCGTCCCGGTGCTCAGGGGCGTGCCGGGGTCCACGTAATTCACGGCGAGGGGGCGCCCGAGTCCCGTCCCCTGGACGAGTGCGAGCCCACCGGACCCGTAGCGGACCCCGACGGCCGACGCCGCGTCGGTGACCAGGCGGATCGTGCACCCCGAGGACCACGAGTCGACCACCTGGCCGACGAGGCCGGCACCGGCCACCACGGGCATGCCCACCGCCACGCCCTGGGCCGTGCCCTTGTCCAGCTGCACGGTGGCGGCGAAGTTCGAGGGATTGAGGGCGACCACGGTGGCGGTGACCGTGGTGATGTCGCCCACCCACGGCAGGTGGTCGAGGCGCTCGAGCGCCTGCAGCTCGTTGCGCGTCAGCTGGGCCGAGCCGAGCTTGCTCTGTGCGCGGTTCAACTCGTTGCGCAGCTTGGCGTTCTGCTGCTCGATGGCTCCGGCGTGGACGGCGCCGGCGAGGAAGCTGCCGATGGGCCGCACCACGGCGTCCAACCCCCGGTGCAGGGGCGAGAAGGCGTCGTTGGCCGCGTGCTTGACCCACGAGATCGCCCCGCGACCGTCGCCGCGGTAGTCGAGGGTGATGACGGTGATCGACGCCAGTAGCAACACTCCGATGGTCACACCGCGCCGGGCACGGCGCGACCGCCGGGTCCTGCGGGCCACCGTCGCGCCTCAGGGGGCGGCGGCGGCACCCACAGGCCACCGCCGCGCCCGGCGCGCGGTGTCGGCCATGCGAAGGGGGGCGCCGCGCATCTCGCCGGCCATGAGGATAGAGGCGCCGCCTGCGGCGCCGGCGCCCATCACCCGGTGGTCGAGGTGATGAGGACCTGCTTCAGGGCTTCGAATTCCTCGAGGCACTGGCCGCTGCCGATGGCCACGCAGTTGAGCGGGTCCCGGGCGACCACGATGGGCATGCCCGTCTCCTCCTGCAGGCGAGCGTCGAGGCCGTGCAGCAGCGCGCCGCCGCCGGTGAGCACGATGCCCTGCTCCATGATGTCGGCGGCGAGCTCGGGGGGCGTCTTGTCCAGGGTCACCTTGACGGCGTCGATGATGGCCGAGACGGGCTCGTCGATCGCCTTGCGGATCTCCTCGGTGGACACGACCACCGTCTTCGGCAGACCCGACACGAGGTCGCGGCCGCGGATCTCGGCGTGCAGCTCCTCTTCGAGGGCGAACGCCGAGCCGAGGGCGATCTTGATCTCCTCCGCCGTGCGCTCGCCGAGGGCCAGGCTGTACTCCTTCTTGATGTAGGAGATGATCGCCTCGTCGAGCTCGTCCCCCCCGATGCGAACCGACTGGCTGGTCACGATGCCCCCGAGCGAGATGACCGCCACCTCGGTGGTGCCACCGCCGATGTCGACGACCATGTTGCCGGTGGGCTCGTGCACCGGGAGGCC
>Ga0209415_10017711_pt1 | contig 11309 bp, 14 predicted proteins | sample PeaSoiSIISIP2007_FD_187696 | JGI IMG/M metagenome (GOLD analysis project Ga0209415, IMG submission 187696) | Peat soil microbial communities from Weissenstadt, Germany - SII-SIP-2007 (SPAdes) (version 2) | ecosystem: Environmental > Terrestrial > Soil > Wetlands > Peat | place: Germany...
GGACTGATGGAAGGAATCGGTAGGGTCAACGACATTTCCGTGCGCGAGATCAATACAGAGACAGCACGGTGAACGCTGGACAAGGTCAGCAGCGGACGGACGCGCCGGAGCACCGCGCCAGCTGCTACCAGACCGATACCAACGCAGAGCACCACGACGACGAGGTTGGTTTCAGTATCGTTGCCGTCCTGGAGGGTGTGGTCCCAATGGTCGAACATCTCCAACATCGGCGCGCCAACGCACACGGTCAGAAGAATCGCAACGAACAAGCGTCGCATGCGTCCGCTCACGAACGCGATGATAGCACGTGCCGGTCAACAGTGATGCTCGACCGCGTTTCCGAATGTGTCGGTCATCTTCTTGTCGTCGGCGCGATGGCTCTACCATCGGCACGCCGCCGTGCTGTGCACGATCACACCGCAGCGCTCACCGGCCGCTTCGCGTCGCGCCAGCACCGACCGCTGGCACGGCCGGTGAGAGTCGCCGCGGTGCTCGGCGAGCCGATGGCAGAGCTGTATGTCCTCCAGACGGATTGTCGGGTTCCTCAGGTCGCGAAGGAACCACGGACAACCCGTCCAAAGGAGGACACCATGACCGCCGACGCACTCAAGAAGATCACGACCGACGCCCTCGACACGCTTGCGGCGCTTCTCGATGAAGGCCGCAGCGACCAGCTCACCGCGCTGCTCAAGACCATGGCGCGGTTCCACAAGTACTCTTGGCACAACGTCTGTCTCATCGCGAGTCAGCGCCCCGCAGCGACGCGCGTTGCGGGCTTTCAGACGTGGCGCACGATGGGTCGCTTCGTTCGGAAGGGCGAGAAGGGCATCGCGATTATGGCGCCGATCATCGGCCGACGCGAGGCTGAGTCCGAAGGCGACAACGCCCGAACCGTCCGTGGCTTCCGCGCCGCGTATGTGTTCGATGGATTATCTCGGGATTCGGATCACGAGGACTGGGCACCGGCGAGGGCGCTGCCGGGGAGCGGAGCAGCCTCTCTTGATGCTCGCGCGGGCGGGCTCGCCGGGGTCCCCGCGGGGAGGGCGCGAAGCGCCCGATCGCGGGGTGGCGAGCCCGTTCGCGCGAGCTGGGCCGCATAGGATGAGAGTCCATGCCGATCTTCAACGTCGACGTCACGGCCGATCCGCACCGCCCACGCGTCGTTGGCCCGGACCACGCGCCTGCGTCCGCTATCAACGATTTCTTGACCCATCTTGAGCAGTGCGACCGCTCGCCCTATACCGTCCGTGCGTATGCGCGCGGACTGGCGCACTTCGCCGGTTGGCTCAACGAGGCGGGCATCGATCTCGACGCCGTGACGCGACCCGTGGTCGGTCAGTACATTGGCGCGTTCGGTCGGGGGTCGCAACGCTACGCGTCTCCGATCGACAGGCCCCAGCCGAACGAAGGTCGTCAAGCGCGGACCGTCAATCATCGGCTCAGCGTCCTGGCGTCATACTTCGCGTTCCGGATCCGACAGGACGATGACCGCGGCGGCGCCTGGCGCCAACGCTCGAACCCGGTGTCCACACCTGATGACGAGACGGTGTTCCACCGACTCGCCGGTCGTGATCAACCCATACGCGAGCGGCGGCGAGAGTTTCGCCGCCGCGTGCCTCGACGACTTCCCGCACGTCTCGATCCCCTCCTGATCGAGCGTCTGATCGCCGCCGCGGTATCGTGGCGCGATAAGGCAATCCTGACGCTGCTCTGTCGCACCGGTCAGCGCATTGGTGATTGGAGCGATCTGAACGGACGCCACGGCTTGCTGGGAATGGCGCTGTCCGACGTGGACGCACAGCGGCAAACCATCACCGTTCGACTCAAGGGCGCGCGGCAGGATCATTGCGTCCCAGTCACCGATGATTTCTGGCCGTTGTATCGGCGCTATCTTCAGACGGAACGGCACATGTCAGCCGACAGTGCTGCGCTGTGGGTCGCCCAGCGACGCGGCCATGGGGCGCCGCTGTCCTACACGGCGTTTGAATCGGCGTTGCGGTTGCTCGGGCGCAGGGTTGGCGCGACCGTGCGCGCCCATCAGTTTCGTCACACCGTCGCGCAGGGCATCCTCGAGACCAGCGGCAACCTGAAGGTCGCGCAGGAACTCCTCGGTCACGCACATTTGTCCACCACGGCGGACCTGTATCTCGCGGTCGATCCGCGCGCCCTCGTCGATGCCATCGCGGCCGTGAAAGCCCGCACCGATGCCATGGCGCTGGCGGTGGCCGTCGAGACGCCGAGGTATGCATTCGCCTACGATGCCATAACCGTCAAGGAACTCGAACGTGCGATGACCGCCATCCCGTCGTGCATTGGGAAACGATCATGAGGGCGCACGTCGCACCACGTCACGATGATGAAGTGTCTGCGCTCGGCGAGGATCTGCACGCCCACATCAATCGCTTCACGACATCCAAAGAAGAACGGCGGCACGCGCGCCAGGGATGTGCACCATTCCTGCGCGCGTTGGCGTCATGCCCGGGTCAGACATGGCAAGCCCGTTGGGAATACTTCGAGCAGATCAATTGGCCGCGCTGGATCGCCGGCGACGGTCGGCCGCCGATTGCACATTGGATGTCCGGGCCGCGCGCGATTGTGATGGCGCGGCGCGCGATTCCGACATGGACATGGCTGGCCGGCGTACCGTTCCAGCGGTGGATCGCGCGACTGCCGACGAGTCACGCCTGGCGGCATGCACATGACCGCCTCAGGCACGAGGTCGCTTCGATTCCGTGGAGCAGCCGGTGCTCTCAGGACAAGGCCGTATCCGTCGGCCTCCGTGTACTGATCGCGCGAGGCTACAGCACCCTGGAAGAGATCACCGATAGCAATATGGCGCAGATCCCGGCCGGCACCCGAGGCCAGGACGTGCTCGATGTCGCGCTGTGCAGGCTGGGTATTCTCGAACGCACGCCTCAACGCGGGACGAGTCGACGGAGCCGGAGGCCACGACGCACCGTCGCCGAACTTATCGCAATGTCGGACGTTCCGGCGCCCTTCAGAGCCCTCACGCTGCTGTACCTCGAAACGTACGCGACACGTGTCAGCCAGGTTTACGTCACGCTTCGTCACAAGCTGATCGCGCTCGGCCACTTTTGGCGCTTCCTCGCCGAGCAGTACCCGGGGATCACGAGCGCGGCGGACGTCTTGCCGGCGCATGGACGCGCCTACATCCCGTACGCGATCGCCCGCGCGCGCGATCATCAGCGCGGCGAAGACACCGGCTCAGAGTTGCGCCCGACCGCGCACGTCTGGCTACTCGAAGTCCGTACCTTTTTCGGGGATCTGTCGACGTGGGCGACTGAGCCAGACTCCCCGTTTGCGCCGCATGCGCCGCGCGTCGTTCCGTTGATGCGCCGCGACCTGGTGGGCATCGGCTTCGAGAAAGCCCGCGCGCGGACACAGGCGCGGATGACGGCGACGATTCTCGACCTCGAACGGGAAATGCCCACGATCCGCGCGTGGGCCATGCAGCAATGGAAGGATGCCACCGCCGCGCTGGTGAAGACGAGCGGTCGAGGCGCGGTCGCCTCAGAAGCTGCGACGTTTTGGGATTGGGCGCTCGTGGAACTGCTTGTCCAGAGCGGACTCCGCATCGAGGAGGCGAGCGAGCTCACAACGTTCGATATCCTCAAACGCCAACTCCCGGACGGTCGCGTTTACTACCTGCTCCACATCAAGCCGTCGAAGTTTGATCGCGCTCGCGTCATCCCGATCGGCGACGGCCTCGGAAGAGTCATCGCGGAGATCATCCGGCATGTGAAGTGCTTCTATGGCACCGAGGCGGTCCCGCCCTGTGATCATTGGGACCATCACGAACGTCAGCCGCGGCCACGCGCTCCGTACCTACTGCAAGGAGCTAAACATCCCAGCCCGCTGGGCATCCAAACGATTCGCGGCCGATTGCGCGCCGTCTCGGTTGCCGCGGGTGCGCGTCGAGCGAACGGCCGGCCACTCGTGCTCTTGCCGCACGACTGTCGCCGCGTCTTTGCGTCCGAGCATCTGAACAACAACGTGCCGGTGCACGTCATCCAGGCGCTCCTCGGACATGCGACGCTCGACACGGTGATGGTCTACGCGAAGCTCTATCCCACGACGTTGATCGAGGAGTACCGGAAGGCAGTCCGTGGGCTCTACAACGCGTTCCACGGTGATGACAGTCTCCGCAATCCGACCGCGGATGAATGGGCCGCGTTCACTATGAGCTGCAGTTTGCGGGACATGGGCACGCACCTCTGTGCGTTGCCGACCGGCGAGTACTGCCCGAAAGGGCTCGTTTGTCTCGGCTGCACGCACGCGCAGCCAAAGCAGAGTGCCGCGCCGATCTTTCGTCGCATGCTCGCCAGCCATGAACGCGCGCTCGGGACGGCACACCAGCGCGGAGAGCCAGCAGGTCAGATCGCGGCGCGACAGCTGGAAGTCTCGCGGATTGGCCACGCATTGCGACGGGCGGAGGATTTGCCGTCCGATGTCGCCGCGGCTATCGAAGCCGAGGCCGGCGTCTGCTGAGCGCGCCGTAAGTCGAATTCACGCCTTTCCGCTGTACCTCCATTCTTCACGGCGCCGATTGCCGTCGTCCTTGCCTCTCTTCCTTTGAATTGCCGTCGAGCGCAGGTTTTCGCGCGCGTGGCCAGTGGGCGTGTTTGGGCCTTCGGTCCCGCACAGGCCGCGCCAGCAAAGCTGTCACGGATGACCCTGTGCAATCGGTCCCTCCGGCACGCCCGCCGGCCCCCCGCGCCGTCCTCCTTTTTCCGCCGGGTTGAGTTTGCTCTCCCTTTCTGGCGAGAGAGCAAACGTCAACTTCGAAAAAGGAGGCCCGCATGAAACCCTGCACCGTCAACGACAACGCTCAGGACGATGAATCGCCCAAACAAGATGTCTACGCTCGCATCACCGCGAAGATCGTCGCCGCCCTCGAAGACGGCGTGCGGCCTTGGGTCAGGCCCTGGAACGCCGAACATGCCGCCGGGCGGATTACGCGACCGTTGCGTCACAACGGCCAGCCCTACACCGGCATCAACATTCTGTCGCTGTGGACCTCGGCCAGCGTGCAGGGCTTCACCGCACCGATCTGGATGACCTACCGCCAGGCCGTCGAACTTGACGCCCACGTCCGCAAGGGCCAGAAAGGCTCGCCGGTCGTCTATGCGAACAGCATCACGCGCAACGAGACCGACACCGACAGCGGCGTCGAAATCGCGCGCGACATCCACTTCCTCAAGGGTTACACCGTGTTCAACGTCGAACAGATCGAAGGACTGCCCGCGCAGTACACGGCGCCGGCGTCACCGCGCCTCGAGGTGTCCGCCCGCATCGCCCGCGCGGAACGCTTTTTCAGCGCGACCGGTGCCACGCTCGCCCACGGCGGCAACCGTGCTTTTTACCGGCCCTCGACCGACAGCATCGTGCTGCCGCACTTCCAGACCTTCCGCGACGCCGAGAGTTACTACGCCACCCTCGCGCACGAGACGACGCACTGGACCGCGCGCGAATCGCGTTTGGCGCGCGACTTCGGCACCAAACGTTTCGGGTCCGAAGGCTACGCGATCGAAGAACTCGTGGCCGAACTTGGCGCCGCCTTCATTTGTGCCGATCTTGATCTGACGCTTGAGCCGCGTGAGGACCACGCCGCCTACATCGCCAACTGGCTGGACGTGCTCAAGGCAGACAACCGCGCGATCTTTGCCGCGGCCAGCCACGCGCAGCGCGCGGCGGACTTCATCAACGGCCTGCAGCCAGCTCCCGCGGCTAGTTCGTGACCGCTACATCCCCAGAGTGCCGCGCCGTCTCCCGCCCGGGGCAGCTTGGCAGTCGGTCTGCCCGATAACCGCTCAGCGGATCAGAGGTGTGACGGCTCGATAGAAGATGATCGCGTCGTAGGTATCAGCCCAATACATCAGGCTTGCCTCGATCGTTGATCGTTGGTTTCTGGCAGGCGATGAAGTGGCTGGCGCACAGGACGAAGATCGAAAACCATCGCAGGATAAAGTGCGATGGACGCCAAGGAGGCCAATGCAGGATCGTCGCCACGCTCATCAGCATTACCCTGGGGACCACCCAGCGCAATCTTTCCGCCGCCGGCGAACGCGGCGACGTTGAAGACCTTCAGATGCTCGGCAGCTCCTAATTCTGCGACAAAGTTCCCGAGGGTCGATACACCGCGTCTGTCGTATCCCCGATGCAGATGGTTTCTGCCAAATCGGAGGAACACTCTGGGTTTACCGGCCTTCAACCAGTGGTCGTGGAAGAGATCCTTCATTACTCCTTCACGACGAATTGATGCCGGCAGGGCCGCGCGTGACCCCGCGCAGCTCGTCGAAGCCGTGTCGAAGGCTGCGTCAGCCGCCCACGAACTGCGGCCGGACGCGAGCCAGCGAGGCTGACACCTCGCACGTCGCCAAGGACGGGGCAGTCGCCCCAACCGGTCGTCCGCTCACGATGGCATTGGATTGGGCCTCTCAAGGGAAACCGCTTGACTCTGGAGTGCACTCCAGGGGGCATACTGGTTCCTCAAGGGGGACGGGATGTCGGACTGCTGTTGTGTGAAGTCTGAGTCAGCGTCGAAGAACACCGCCGAGTGTCCGGTCAGTCGCACCAAAGGTGCGACGGTCGAACTGCAGACCGTCAGGGCGGTCTTGACGAGCGCCGCGCTACGCCGGGTGACCGCAGCAACGCACCGCTTTTGTGCCGATCCCGAGTGCGACGTCGTGTACTTCACCGACGACGGTACCACCTACTCAACGACGGATATCCGTGTGTCGGTCTGGCAAAAGGAGCCGGCCGGCGCACGCACGGTCTGCTACTGCTTCGGTGAAAACGAGGCCGATATCCGCGCCGAAATTGCCATCAGCGGCGCATCAGATGCCGTTGAACGGGTGAAGGCACATATCAAGGCGAGCCGTTGTGCGTGCGAGGTGCGTAACCCGCGTGGCACCTGCTGCTTGGGGGACCTGGGCGCAGCGGTTAAGCGGGTCAGCGAGTCATTTACGAAGCTAGCAGTAGGCAGTGGCCATGCACATGGACGATACGGAACCGAGCGCGACGTACCAGATCGGGGAACTCGCTGCGCGTAGCGGCATCACGCCCGACGCGCTGCGGTACTACGAGCGCTTAGGACTCTTGCAGGCACCGCGGCGGACGCGCGGCGGTTTCCGCGTGTACTCGGCGGACACGCTTGATCGTCTGCGATTCATCAAGCAAGCGCAGACGGTCGGCCTGACGCTGCACGAAATCGGCGAACTGGTCGGCTATCAGGATCAGGGAGGTCTCAAACGGTGCCGACAGGTCCGTGACCTGCTGAAAGCGAAGCTGGCGGACCTCCAAGCGAAGCTCACGGAGCTCGGGGAGTTCCGGGACACGCTGTCTGGGTATTTGGGCAAGTGTGAACAGACGCTTGGTGGGGGAGCGAGCGCAGACTGCCCCGTCATCGAAACGTTGCAAACGAAGCACGAGTGACACGGATTTCAAGGGAGATGAGAAACATGAAGCCGACAAGAACAATGGTGTGCGGGTTGGTGCTCGCATTCGCGACGGGCGCTGGAGTGCTCCTGGCGCAAAGCCAAGCGCCGAAACAGCAGGCTGAGCAAAAGGCGCCGGAGGTGTTTTGCGATGGGCTCTCGACCGGCCAACTGTGTCTGAGTAACGCACCAAAAGTGCTCAAGCTCGATGATGCGCAGAGACAGCGTTGGACGGAGGCGGCCCGTCAGTACAACAAGGCGGTTGACGCAGCAACGAAACAGTTCTTGGAACAGTCCAAGCCGGTTCTGTCGCCCGGCCAGTTCACGACCATGCAGAAGTGGTTCGACATGGGTTTGAATCCCGTTCTCAACCAGGTCCTCAGCACGCAGTCGAGCAGCAAGTGACGGCGTTTGAAAGAGAACGGGATGCAATTAGCTGTGTGGCGGCAGCTCGCACCGGCCAAAGAAGCCGTACCCGTTCGGGACAACCCGTATGAAAGCGGTTGTGGCGTCGGTGGTCGCGGCGGCGGCGGCGTCCGTGTGCTGCATTGGTCCGGTGGTGGCCGCGGTGCTCGGTGCCGGCGCGCTGGGCGCCGCCAGTACGCGATTCGAGCCGTACCGACCGTGGTTTCTCGGTCTGACCATGATCTTGCTGGGTGTTGGCTTCGTATCGGCGTACCGCCGCGAACCCGAATGCGCAGATGATAGGTGCGCGCCGCCCTCGCGACGGACAACGAGGATCGTCCTTTGGATCTCGGTCGTCTTAGTCGGTTTATTGGCGGGGTTCCCGTATTACATGAAGTGGTTTGTGTAGCCGTGGAGACAGCTCATGAAAACAATCGGTCTCATTGCAGCGGCAGTCGTGATCACGGTGGCAGTCGTCGCTGTCCGGTCGCGAACACCTGAGCGCAACCAAGCGCGCGAGATTGGGGCGCAGGTCGCCGCTGTCAGCTCGCAAATGGTGACGCTGAAAGTGCCAAAGATGGACTGCGCAGGTTGCGAGGTCGGCGTGCGGATCGCGGCGGGCAAGGTCGACGGCGTGAAAGACGTGAAGACGGATTCCGACAAACGCACCGCCGAAGTGACCTTCGATCCCTCAAAGACCACCGCGCAGGCCATCGCGAACGCGATCACAAAAGGGACAGGATTCGACACCGAGGTGCCGCGAACCGACAAGAGCAAGACATAACGCAGCCGCGTTGATCTCAGCTCGTTTGAGCGCCGCAACGGGTTGGCCGCCCTTCTGCCGAATCACGCGACGCTGTCGAGCACGCTCAATTTGTAATCGCGAGAACGCCCATCGCCACACCCTGACCTTGGACGACACTTCAAGGGAATGCGATATGCACCCAAGCGTGACTCTCGGGGCACGTCATTGACCAAGCAATCGAAGAACGGAAATGCGACGATCTGGTGGCTGCTGCTGGTGCCGCCCTTGGTCTGCTGTGGAGGCGCCGCGGTCTTACTGATGGTCGGCGGTGCCGGTCTCGCGGGCGTCGCCGCCGCGCGCGCGAGCCTGGCATTGCTGCTTCTTGCCTTCATCGTTATCGCCGTGGCGCTTTTTTGGCGATGGCGGTACCGCAGCCTCCGATAGTGCTGCAGCGGGCGTCAGGACGAATGTGAATCGTCAAATCGCTCGGGAGGAACCGAAGCATGGCTAACAACTTCGATCTGCTCATCCTTGGTTCCGGCTCGACGGCCTTTGCAGCCGCGCTGACCGCTCAGGAGTTGAGCAAGACCGCGGCGATGACGGAAGAGCGGCCCATAGGCGGCACCTGTGTCAACCGCGGATGTCTGCCATCGAAGAACCTCATTGAGGCCGCGAAGATCCTGCACGAAGCGAGCAACCCGCGCTATCCCGGCCTCACACCCTGCGCGATCGGCTTGAACTTCGCTGCACTCGTCGCCCAGAAGGACGATCTGGTTCACGAGTACCGGAAGAAGAAGTACGAAAGCCTGATCGGCGGCCAAATCCAAATCGAGAAGGGCCATGTGCAGTTTGCCGACCCGCATACTGTGGAAGTGGATGGCAAGAGGCTGAGTGGGGACAAAGTATTGATCGCGACGGGGTCCCGCGCCGTCCTGCCGTCGATCGAGGGCCTGGACCGCGTCCCGTATCTGACGAGCGATCTGTTGACGGTCGATGAACCCATAGAACTGCGCGAGCTGCCGAAGTCGCTCGTCATTGTCGGCGCTGGGTACATCGCCCTCGAGTTGGGCCAGATGTTCAGCCGCTTGGGCACCGACGTGACGATCCTCGAGCGCAACGCGCAGTTGCTCGCCCGCGGCTACGAGCCGGAAGTGGGCCGCAGCATCGGCGACATTTTCGCGCAGGAGGGTATTCGGGTCGTGTTCAACGCGACCCTAAAGACGGTGCGGCAGGACGGGTCCGAGGTCGTGACGACGGCGGCTGTCGCGGGCCGTGAGCGGCAGTACCGGGCCGAACGCCTCCTCGTGGCAACGGGTCGACGTCCCAACTCGGACAGCATCGCGATCGAGCGGGCCGGTGTACAGGTCGACGAGCGCGGCGACGTGGTCGTGGATGAGTACTTACGGACGAACGTGTCGCACATTTTCGCGGCGGGGGACGTCATCGGACAGCAGCACGGTAGTCAGCTGGCGACGCCGGTGGGCAGTCGCCAGGGTGGCATCGCCGCGCAAAACGCGCTGTCAGCAAAGCCGATGAAAGCGGTCGACCATCGTGTGATCCCTCGAACGATCTTCACCGACCCGGAAATCGCGGTGGTCGGCATGACCGAGAAGGAGGCGATCGCCGCCGGTCATCGGTGCTGGTGCAACACCCTTCCGATGTCGATAGTGCCCCGCGCGAGCGCAATGCGCGACACGCGGGGAATCGTCAAGATGGCGATTGACGTCGACACAGACGAAGTGCTGGGCGTTGCGATGGTCGGTCACAACGCAGGCGAGGTAATACACGAGGCAGCGATGGCCATGAAATTCCGAGCCAAGATTCACGATTTCATCGACCTGTTGCATGTGTTCCCGTCGATGGCCGAGGCGCTCAAAATCGTAGCCATCTCGCGGTTCAAGAATCCAGAGAAACTCTCCTGTTGCGCCGAATAGTCGAGCAACTTGTTCGACGCGATTGCGCACTTAAACGGGCCTGCAGTCCCAGCGCGGACAGCATCGCGTAAGGGGTCGGCAAGGACGCTGGCCAGTTGCTGGTAGCTCATTCGTGACGGTCGCAAGCATCTGCGTCTACGCGTGTACGTCCAGTCACCTTCTAGTAGACTCGTGCGGCGACAACACACCGACGAACCCTGTGCCGCCGAGTGCCGGTCGGCCGAAAAGTCGGATCCGTCCTCGCCGCCGCACGCTCTGTTGCCTGACTGACAACGTTCTCAGCCTCCCGGTCAATACGTCGCTCGTCCCTACACAGCAGTTCCGCGTGTCTGTTGGGGGGACGCATGCCCGTGCCGAACAGGTTGGGTCGCTGATCGCGTCCCAGCTTCACATCGGCACGCGCGCCCGGAACATCGCGCTCCGTGGCCTGCGTCGGCGGCGCCCTCGGTCGCATCCGCTACGCTTTCTATTAACGGCTCGTCGACGCGCCCCGACGACCGGAGATACTGGCGTTCTGGCATGCCAGCTGCGACAGTCAGCGTCCAATCTGACGAAACCAACCGAATCTCGAGATAAGACGTCGAGCAGACCGACGGTGAGCCCCTGCCGACGCCTATCGAAGCCTCAGGCGATCCCGGCGTAAGGACAGCCTTGCTCAAAACGGCTGTCCTCGAACAGGGCATTGCCATCGAGTACGTCGACGAACTTGGCGGCGCACTTGGCACGTCAAGCGGCGGATGCATTCGGCTCCTCAACGGTCTCTCGCCC
>Ga0209415_10017712_pt1 | contig 11309 bp, 8 predicted proteins | sample PeaSoiSIISIP2007_FD_187696 | JGI IMG/M metagenome (GOLD analysis project Ga0209415, IMG submission 187696) | Peat soil microbial communities from Weissenstadt, Germany - SII-SIP-2007 (SPAdes) (version 2) | ecosystem: Environmental > Terrestrial > Soil > Wetlands > Peat | place: Germany...
ATATTTAAACGTGCCCGGGTGGCGAAACTGGCAGACGCAAAGGACTTAAAATCCTTTTTCCGGCAACGGGAGTGCGGGTTCAAGTCCCGCCCCGGGCACCACAAATTACTGCTTGGGAAATAGCGTCGGAAGCCGCTTGCTCATGGCTCGATCTTCTCAAGTCGTACTCGAGATAAAAGACGCCAGCGATTGCCCCGCCACAGAAAATAGTGCGTGTAGTTGGTCCACCCCTTGGCTGGGTCGGGACAGGCTTTTACGATCATTAGTTCACTGTTCTGACGAAATTCGGTCTCAGAGTGGAGCGGCAGGGCATGGTGAGGATCGTCAATAAAAGGAAAGATGATAGACGGCAACAACAGTCGTTGATCCTCGGGATTGTTCTCAGAGAGTGGCGGGTAATAAATCTGTCCGGTTCTTGCATCCACCACCGCCATCATCTCGCAGGGCGAACCACAAGCCCACGTGATGACGATATAGTGGCCAGCGAAATTTGGACCCGGCTGCTCGCGCCCCTCTCGAAGAACACCTGCCCCTTTGCTGACTCCCTCCCGAATGCGGGTCCGGAAGGTTCGTTCTTCAGTAGTAACCAGTCGAGGATTTGCAGGTGTGCCGGTGAAAATCTCTGCTGCCGGATAGTCCTCAAATCGTGGAGCGGGTCCGGTCTGTGCCATGGCGGCATTTGCGCAAGCGATAATTGCCAAAAACGACTTGGCGACGGAATGTGTCTCGCCGGCACCTGTCATGCCAATAATTTTGACAGAATTCTTCCAGCGACTTCTTTTCCACGCTCGCCGACTTCTCCGATCGGTCCTACGCAGCTCGGGCATCCCGATTGGCATCTGCACGACGCGAGCAGACTTGCCGCGCCCTCTATCAACCGACGCCGCAACCCGTACAATGCCGCGCTCTGTCCGATCCCGCCGGGATAGTTGTCATACAGGTACAGATTCGGCTCGAAACTCTTCAATCCTCCCGCGACCGCTTCCGTGATCGAAACTCCCAAATCGTGCGGGTCGCACATCACCAGCAGCGACCCGACGGTTTTCAACAGCGACCCCAACCCCACCAAGCCGTTCTGCTTTTCGGTAGGCGTCAAGTCCGCGAATTGCGCTAGAAATGCTTCGGGGAAATGCAGCCAAAAGGCGGTCGTATGCATCTCCTGCTCCGGCATGAACAGGTTCCCGGCACCGACGTTTTCCATCGTATAAAACTTGATCTTCTTGAACCCGACCACCTGGCGATTCAGACGGACGTCTCCATGAGCGGCGCTCGCGCCTGCGACCGAAGTCGAATCGAACGCCTCCAGCTCTTTTACCTGCGTATAGTCGATCGCCTGTGTGAAATAATCCGAATCGACCGCTCGCACGTAGGCCTTGCGGCCTTCGTAATCGAATCGCTCCACTTGAAACTGCCGCGCCTCGTGCAGATAAATCGCCTTTTCGTGCAGCGTGGTCAAGGCCGCAGGGAAAGATACTTCTGCGATCACCCGATGGTCACCGGTAATATCCACCACCACGAAGTTGTCGCTGGAGACGGCACGCAGGTTGACGGCGTCGGCCGGGTACGTGTCTGAAGTCCAGTGCCAAAGATCGCCGGATCGATTCAGAAACTTCAAGTCGGCCAGAAACCGGCACAACTCGGCCGTGGGATGCGAGCCGAATTTCTCATCGTCCTTAATTGGCAATTCGAACGCCGCGCACTTTAAATGATTGAGCAGTATTTCCAGATTATCCGGATTAATGTGTGCGTGTTCCGGTGGACGATCAAAGAAATACTGAGGATTCTCGATAATATACTGGTCGAGCGGCGCGCTGGACGCCACCAGCACCGCCAGCGCCGTCGATTGCCGCCTTCCCGCGCGGCCCGCCCGTTGCCACGTCGACGCGATCGTCCCCGGATAACCCGCCATCACCACCGCGTCCAGAGACCCGATATCGATTCCCAGTTCTAATGCGTTCGTCGCGACCACAGCGCGAATTTCGCCTTCGCGCAGCTTGTGCTCTATCTCGCGGCGCTCCTTCGGCAGGTATCCTCCGCGATACCCGCGAACCCCTGCAAAATCGTCTTTCAGATAAGTGAGCAGCACCTCCGTGGTCAGGCGGCTGTTGGCGAATACCAGGGTTTGCTGTCCTCGTTCCAGCAGTTCGTGCGCGATGCGCCGCGTCTCATTCAGATAACTCCGGCGGATGCCCAGCGCCCGGTTCACTACCGGAGGGTTGTAAAACACCACGTATTTCTCACCCGACGGCGCGCCGTTCTGATCCACCAGTTCGAACGGCTGATCCGTAAGCGCTTCGGCCAGTTCCTTGGGATTCGCGATGGTGGCCGAGCAGCAGATGAACTGGGGCGACGACCCGTAAAATTCACAAATCCGTTTCAGCCGCCGCAGAATATTCGCCAAATGGCTTCCGTAAACTCCGCGATAATAATGTAGTTCGTCAATGACTACATAGCGTAAATTCTCAAAAGCCTTGGCCCATTTAGTGTGGTGCGGCAGTATTCCCGCGTGCAGCATGTCTGGATTCGTGAAGATCACGCTGGCCCGCTCGCGAATCGCGCGGCGGGCGTCTTGTGGTGTGTCGCCGTCATAGGTGAAGGCGCGCAGTTCCGAGCCCATGGCGTCCACCGCGGCTTGAAACTCCTGAAGCTGATCCTCCGCCAGCGCCTTAGTCGGAAACAAGTACATGGCGCGAGCGCCCGGATCCTTGAGCATCCGGTTCAACACGGGAAGGTTGTAGCAGAGCGTCTTGCCGCTGGCCGTCGGCGTGACGATCACCACGTTGCGCCCGCCGCTTGCGTGTTCGTATGCAGCAGCCTGATGGGTGTAAAGCCGCCGGATCCCGCGAGACCCGAGGGCCTGCCGAATCGGAGGCGCGAGCGATTCAGGAAAATCGACGAAATCGCCCGCCCGCGCCGGCTGACGCCTGATGGCCCGGACGGGCGAGTCCGGATTTGCCATCCATTCTTCGAATCGCGCGATCGCGCCCGCGAGGCCGGTTCGTTTCGCCAGCATCCGTTCCTGCGCCGGCTCGGGAAAACCCAAGGTCAGATTCATACTTCGCCCTTTCTTCGCTATCGTACCACTACTTAGCCTAAAGCCAAGCCCCAGACGTAGCCGATAGATACGTGTCCCGTATTTATATGAATCCATGTAGCCTACGACGCAGGCTCGGGCTAGTTCTGCTCACGCTTGCCCAAATCTGCTCGGCGCAGCGCTACAAATTCCAGTTGTATGGGCAAGCCGACGGATTGACCAATCTGTCCCCGCTCTGCATGTTGCAGGATCACACGGGATTCCTGTGGGTCGGCACCCAAAACGGACTTTTTCGGTACGACGGGACGCACTTCGAAGCTTTTCATCCCGCGCAAGGCCTTCCGGCCAACGCGGTCAAGAGTTTGTATGAGGATTTGGACGGATCGCTGCTAGTAGCGACTTCCGGTGGCGTGGCACGCTATTCGGGCCACGAATTCGTCACGGTGACCACTGACTCAACCCCCCGGCGTCAAGGAATCGCTACCGATTCGAGCGGCGCGCTTTATCTCGCCGGCGACGATGGCCTCAGAATACAGCGCGGCGCCGCCACCAAAACCGTAGCCGCGAATCCGAAAGCTGTCGTCTACAGCGTTTATCGCGATGCGGAAGGGAAGATCTGGGCGGGCTGCGGCGATCGATTATGCGCGGTGGAAAACGACCGGCTGATTCCCGTTGCCCCTGAACTCCCCGCGACGCCGTGGCGCAGCATCAAAATGGATCGCAACGGTCGGCGATGGCTGCTCTCGAACCGCGCAGTTTGGATGCAGCGCGACAGCACGCACAAATTCGAGCCGCTGCCATCTCCGCCTCTTCCGAGCACCCCTTTTCTCGGCGATCCCGAGCTCGACATCGACTGGAACGGCGACGCGATCATCACTACAAACGAAGGACTGGCGCGCTGGGATCAGCACCAGTGGCATCGCATCGACCGCGCTTCGGGTTTGATCCGAACCGATGTTTCGACGCTGCTCGCGGATCGCGAGGGCTCGTTGTGGGTGGGATTCGCGGGCCTGGGCTTGGCGCGATGGATCGGAATGGCGGAGTGGGCCAGTTGGGGCGAATCGGAGGGATTGCCGCACGAAGCCATCTGGGCCATTGACCGTGATCCACGCGGAACGCTTTGGGTGGGAACCAGCGCGGGTCTGGCGTTTTCGAATCAGACATTTTCCGGCGACAAGCAGCGCTGGAGCGTCCGGCCCGAATTCGCAGGGCGAATGGTACTATCGCTCGCGCATTCCCAAGACGGTTCGCTGTGGATTGGAACTGGGGAAAACGGCGTCTGGCACATCGACGGGCGATCCGGCCGCGCGGAGCAAATCCAAATCAACAACAAGCTCGGCGCGTTCAAGCCGAAAATCCTGGTGGACCGCGAAAATTACCTCTGGGTCACCACCAGGGGCGCACTGTATCGCAGCGCGTCTGCGCTAGGCTCCGGAATGCCCAGGTTCCTCGAGCAGCAGGTTCCCGCACTGGTCGAAAACGAAGTCTTTTATTCGCTCGTCGAAGATTCCAAGGGAACCATCTTCGCCTCAGGGACGCAAGGGCTTGCTGCTTACGATCACGGCCGATGGTCGCGGTTGACCACTCACGACGGACTTCGCAATAACGACCTGGGCCCAATCGCAGCCTCCAAAGACGGAAGCATCTGGGTCGGCTATGGCGATGCGCCGGGCGTGTCGAAGCTGAGCTTGAACGGGTCGACCTGGAAAGTCGAACACGCCACTGCCGCTGAGGATGGAGCGCCCTCGAATCAAGCTCTTTTCCTCGGTACGGATTCCGCGGGCTCCATCTGGTACGGGACCGACAACGGCGTGCATGTATCGACCTCCGGAAAATGGCGGCATTACGGTCAAGCCGACGGGCTCGTGTGGGACGATTGCAACTCACGCGCATTTTTCGCCGATGCGGACGGCACTGTCTGGATCGGAACCAGCCGCGGCCTGTCGCGCTTCCATCGCCGTGCGAACGCGCCGACACCTCCGCCGGTCGTGGTTCTGACCGATGCGCGATTGGGCGACACTCAGCTCACGGCCGGTTCTGAAATTACGGTCCCCTACTCGGACCGTTATCTGGTGGTCCGCTTTGCCGCGCCCGCGCTAATCAACAACGGCGAGCGAGTCTATCGCTATCGCCTCCAGGGCGTCGACCAGGGTTGGATCGAAGGCACTCAGAGCGAAGCCCGGTACGCGAACCTCTCCCCAGGCAGCTATATATTCGAAGTTCTAGCGCGCAATGCTGCGGACGTGTGGAGCACGGAACCCGCGAAGCTCACCTTCACTATTTCCTCACCCTGGTGGATGTCGTGGTCATTCTGGTCGGTGTGCGGGGCGATCGCCAGCATCCTGGTGCGAATTCTTTGGGGACGGCATCTCGCCCGGCACATCCGCGAACAGCGACGCTTGGAAGAAGCAATCGAGCAGCGCACGGAGGAACTCGAGCTGGAAAAAGCGCGCGCCGAAAAAGCCAATCTCGCCAAAAGCGAGTTCCTGGCCCACATGAGTCACGAAATTCGCACTCCGATGAACGGCGTCCTCGGCATGACGCATCTTCTCGCCGAGAGCGACCTCGACCCTGAACAGCGCGATTGGGCGGAAGCAGCGGTCCTTTCCGCTGAGTCGCTCCTGACCGTCATCAACGACATTCTCGATTTCTCGAAAATCGAAGCCGGCAAGATGACCATCGCCGCGGAGCCATTCGACCTGGCCGAAGTCCTGGACTCCGCTCTTCTGATGCTGCGGCCCAAAGCCGTGCAGAAGGGGCTCGATTTGCAGCTTTTCTTCGATCGATCGGCGCCGCACGTGTTGATCGGCGACGCCGCGCGCGTCCGTCAGATCCTGATCAATTACATCGGCAACGCCGTGAAGTTCACGGAACGCGGCAAGGTTCGAGTCAGGGTGGAACAAGAGCCGGAAGTTCCGTTCTGGAAGCTCTCCGTGTCCGACTCTGGAATTGGAATCTCGCCAGAAAAGCAGGAGCAGTTGTTCGGCAAATTCGTGCAGGCCGATTCCTCCACCTCGCGCAGATTTGGCGGCACGGGACTGGGGCTGGCGATCTGCAAACAGCTTGCCGAGCTGATGTGCGGAAGCGTCGGGCTGCATAGTACACCAGGCGAAGGTTCGACGTTCTGGGTTCGCCTGCCCTTGCCAGTCTCGCTGGTTCCTCCGAAAATCGAGCAAGACTTGAGCCGCCTGCAGGCGATTCATCTGCCTTCTGAAACCGAGCCCCGGCGGTTGGTCCTGGTGGCAGACGATAATCATGTCAATCAAAAACTGGCTCGCCGGCTGCTCGAGAAACTGGGATGCGAAGTGGATGTCGCCAGCAACGGCAGAGAAGCACTGGAGCGTTGGGACAAGCGTCCTTACGAGGCCATTTTCATGGATTGCCAGATGCCCGATCTGGATGGCTTTGAAGCCACCAGCCGCATTCGCGCGTCAGGCGGCCGCGGCGTCGAGATTCCGGTGATCGCGACCACTGCGAACACTATGGCAGACGATCGTGAACGATGCCTGGCCGCCGGCATGACCGATTTCGTCAGCAAACCTCTCAGCTTGCAGCAACTGGAGCGCGTGCTCGGGACCCTGGTCGGTCCCGGTCCGGCGAATTAGACTTACAGATCGCTCAGCGCGTAAACCAGTGCGCCCTTAGCGGTCGCATGCAGCGGATTCTGCGCCAGCCGTATTTCGGAAACGGTGACCGGGAAATCCTGTTCCCACAGCAGCTTCTCGAACCGGTCGCGAAATCCTGGAGGCATGGTCGTCCCGCCGCTCAGGACCATCGGTACGGGACGTGTGAACTTCGGCAAATCCTTGGTTCGGGAGAAGGCATCTTTTAGCGCACTCACCAGCGACCTTATCATGTCGTCGTAATACACACCGATCACCTGGTGGACTTTGTCGGCGAAAAATCCATTGAAGTGAAATGAATCCTCTTTGGTCAGGCGAATACGATTGGCGCGCTCGCCGGTAACTGACGCTGAGCTTGCGTCGATAAAATCGCCCGCCTTAGGAACGCTGAAGCTCAATACCGGAACCGAAAGATATGCGAGGCACACATTGCACAGCCCGCCACCAAGACTGATTCCGATCCCTGTGTAATTCGAACTTTCCAGTTCCGCGTAAACCACGGCCAGTCCCTCGTTGATGCTCGTCGGCTGGAACCCGAGCTCCGTCAGAATCTGCCGCAGCGTTGCTTCATGATAGGTGAGGCTTCCCTCTGCCCCGAGCGGCGCCGCGGGAACCGTGAAACACAGTTTTTGACGCTCTTTATTGTTCGCCCCGACCATCGACGTCAGGATCTCCCGGATCATGCGCAAGCTTTCAGGCTCCGTTGCATCCAGCACGCCGCGCGACATCGGGCGACGGATCTCCGCGTTCAGAATGCCCGCGAATTTCTCGCTCTCGTTCCCATGCACGATAATCTCGCCCGCCACGGGAGTGTGCGGAATCCCTTCACGCTCCAGCACGGCTTGCGTAATCTTGGAATGCGGGATCGAAACGAACGCATTCAGCTGCGATTCAAACTGAAAATCGTCGCCTCCGCGCTGCGCCACCACGATCCGGCTGGTGCCGACGTCCAAACCCAGAGCTTGTCCTGCGGAATTCTTAGACATATTAACTCCCTCCCTCGCTCTGTTCCTTCAGAGCGGCTGCGATGTCCTTATAGCGATGCCGAAGCATGGATCGGTATTGCAAGTACGGAGTATGCTCGGCGGCAGCCTGCCGTTCGAGCTGCTTTTGAGACAGAATCAATCCTTTAACGTTGTCGCCGACCGCGCGCAGGTAGACCTCGTCATATTCGAAACCGAACGCGTAAATACTCGCGAGCGGAATGGCGTAATTGTTTGGAAGCCCCACCGCCCCGAACGGGAAGTTGCGCGCCCAATCCGTGTGATTCCCAACCCGCATGTTCAGCGGATTCACCGATACCTGCGCGTGCGTGACGCAATTCTCGGCTGGAATCCCGTAGCGTGAGCGCAACATTTCGGTCAAGACTTTGGCGGCCAGGATCTGCGCGGGCGTTACTTCATCGGTGGCATCCGTCGTCCCCTCGAACGCGACTCCGATAAAACTATCGTTCAGATTCACGTAAATTCCCTCGGCGCCTGCCCAAACCGACGCTCCCGCATGATTCGCCGCATCCGACTCATTCACCACCGAGAACACCCGCCCAAACCGGTCGATTACGTAGTGATAAGAGCGCCCCTGCCGGATCACTTCGAGCACGTTGCGCCCGAACTGCCGCAGGTGCCGATTCTCCCCTTCCTCGAACGGAGCCATGTGGCTTTCGGTAGTGTGATACACGATCCCGACCGGCGTTGTACCCGTCTTCGCTGGCGTCGATGCACCCACAAGTGCATAAACGGGATACTCCGCACGCGGCCGGTTGGAAACTACAAAACTTGTGTCGACGCGCAGGCCGTTGCTATAAACTTCCGTGTTTTCAGAACGATCCACCCGCCAGACTCGTGGGACCACCCATTCCACCGACCCGGGCGATTCCGGAGTTTCCGCCCTCGGCACCAGCAGCCCTCGCTCGCGAGCCGAGGTTTCTGCCGCCCCTTTCGGATTCGGCCCCGGCGCGAGCGCAATCACGACTACCAATGCAAGCCACGCGATCTGCCGGACTCCGCGAGGTATTCGGCGATGCGCGCGAGCGGCGGGCCTTAGCGTCACCACTGCTACTGGGGGTTCGGCAGGCTTCTGTACTTGAGATCGCAGAAAACGCAGCCGCTCCACCGGATCCGAGATCCGGTCGGCCCGCTGCTCGATCTTTCCGGGGTCACCGAAACTTCCAGTTTGCGCTCGCACACGCAGTACTCCTAGAGATAGAAGTGGAAGTCTCAATGGAAATCTCTCGCTGGACAAACATCGTCAGAGGCAGGGAAAAACCTTAGATCATCTTAGGCGGGAGCACCAGGATAGGGAGATGTCGTATGACTACTTTTCCGGCTCGGATACCAGCCGCGAATCGGCTTGGAACTTCTTATAGCCCCGATATGTGATGTCGATTTCCGCGTGCATCTTCTTCACGTATGCCAGCCGCGCGTCCGCCCGGATGTAGATGTGCGCAGGCAGCCACACTTCATCGTTGACGCGAGTCTGCTCAAAGCTCATCCGCCCGCCGGCCGCCAGGCGAAACAACGCCAGGCCAAACGATAGCGTGTCCAAAACTTCGCCCTCCGCCTTCACCCACTGATATTCGCTTTGATCCACCCAGACCTTACCTCGGACCTTGCGAGAATCTTGGCATTCGAATCCTTGGGATGAAAATCGGGCCGCGGCTCAGCGTCGATTACCCACGCCGGTTTGCCGCTGATCTGTTCCTCTCCCAGCAATCGGAAGGAAAACGCATCCGGAAGTTCCCGCAGGAACTTGCGGTTTTCGGCGCGCTCCTTTTCGAGCTTCGCCTGCTCTTTCGCAGACAGGTTCTGCCGCCGCGTTAGCTCGCGATCCATTTTCTCCTGCTCCTTGCGAGCATCTTTCTCCGAAAGGGCCTTGTCGTCGCGCGCGGTCAACCGCTCATACGGACGCCCCGCCATGATCAGAATCTCGCTGGTCTCAGATTCAGTCTTTTTGAGATTCCCGTGAGGATCGAGCTGGCGATCCTCTTCACGCTGCTGGTAGGTATAGTCTTTCAGGCGCTCGAAGTTCTCGGTATCGCGTTCGAGCGAACGCCGCACAATGTCGAGCGGATCCTGGGCCCAGATTGGCCAGATCGCAAAAACGGCGGCAAGCATCCGGCGCATATACTGGCAGACGCATGCGCGTCCGGTTTTATTACAAACCGTTCAGACTTTCGCGGTCAGGGCGCTGGGCACCCGAGCCGGGATGACGATCGTAAACTCCGCCCCGAGGCCGTCGGCTCGATTCGCCGCCAGCACGCGGCCGCCATCCTGCCGCACAATCGTCTCCACGATGTGCAGGCCAAGACCTGAGCCGCCTCGCATCGAAACATGCGGTTTAAAAACATCGGCCAGGATTTCAGCCGGGATTCCCGCGCCTTCATCGCGGACCACGATTTCCGTATCGCCATCGCGCTGACGCGCCCGGACTTGAATGGTCCCGCCTGCTGGCATTGCGCGAACCGCGTTGGAGAACAGGTTCACCAGCACGCGCTCCCATGCCCAACCGCGCCGCAGCACGATTCCGGGCTCGACATCTTGTACGAAAAGAATCTGCGGACCGCGCCCGCCGACGAGCGAATCCTCAACGAAAGAAATCGCATTGGCGAGAATCCCTTTTAAAGGAAAAGCCCCTTCCTCGGCGTTCTGAATGCTGGCGGTGAGGTTTTTCCCGCGTTCCACCGTGCGCAGCATTAAGGCCGCCAGGGATGCCCAGCGTGGGTCGAATGCAAGCAGGTCCGCAGCCTCCACCAGCGTTTGAAAAACGTTGTTCAGATCGTGTACAAGACACGGCAGCGTCAAATCAGCGTCGTGTTGATTTCCCATATAAACCGTTTAACCGGCGATTTCACGCAGTGTACTAAAAAACTCGGGAAAAGACACCCCCGCCGCTCCGGCTCCGCGAATCCGGCACGGTCCGTCGGCGGCCAGGGCGGCCACGGAAAACGCCATGGCGATGCGATGATCGCCCTCCGAATCGAGCTCCGCTGCGTGGAATTTCTGCGGTCCCGGAAGGTAAAAACCGTCCGGAGCCGTTTCGATATTCACGCCCATACGCCGGAAATTGGTTTCTATCGTGGCGATGCGGTCGGTTTCCTTCACGCGCAATTCGGAACCGTCGCGAACGGTCAACCCGTGTTCGCTAGCCGCGCCGAGGACCGCCAGGGCTGGAATTTCGTCGATCAGCGCCGCCGTCATTGGGCCTTCAATCACCCCACCCGTGATTTTCGACGCGCGCACGCGTAAATCGCCGATCAATTCGCCGCCGGTCTGGCTCACATCCAGAACCTTGATCGACGCTCCCATCCCCACTAGAAAATCAAGCAGGGCCGATCGCGTCGGATTGAGTCCCACCCCATGAATCACCAGATTCGCTTCCGGCACCAGCAGCGCGGCAACCAGAAAGAACGCAGCCGAGCTCAAATCGCCCGGAACCACCAGTTCCCGACCAGTGAGCTTGGCTCCTTCACGCAGGGTAATCGTCCGCCCTTCGATCTCGAGATCGGCGCCAAACTCCTTCAGCGCAATTTCGGTGTGATCGCGCGTGCGAACCGGCTCGCGGACGATCGTATCGCCTTTGGCGAAAAGCCCCGCCAGCAGCACGCAGCTCTTCACTTGCGCGCTCGCCATCGGAAGCGTGTAATCGATCCCGTG
>Ga0209415_10017713_pt1 | contig 11309 bp, 5 predicted proteins | sample PeaSoiSIISIP2007_FD_187696 | JGI IMG/M metagenome (GOLD analysis project Ga0209415, IMG submission 187696) | Peat soil microbial communities from Weissenstadt, Germany - SII-SIP-2007 (SPAdes) (version 2) | ecosystem: Environmental > Terrestrial > Soil > Wetlands > Peat | place: Germany...
AGTCTTCACCGGCAACGACACCGCCAGCGACCTCACCGCGACCCCCAACCCGCCGTCCCTCGGCCCCATCACCATAGGGCCCACCGGAAGCGCGATCCAGACCCTTACCGCCACCTTCAACGACAACCTGGGAGGGGGCGACATTTTCGATGCGCAAGTCGTCATAGCGGCCGACTCCGGTCCGGGCGGCCAGCCCGCGTCTCCAACCTGCAACCTCGGCTACTCCAATGTGGGCACCGCAGCCAGTCCCACACCCCAACTGACCCTGGTGGGCGACAACGGCCAGACCGGAACCAGCCTCTCGCCGTCCAGCCCCAGCACGGCTTCCATCTCGAACAGTCAATGCACCGTCTCTGGCTTCATCGCCACCCCGACGTCTACTCAGCTCACGTTTACCGCAACCATCTCCTTCCGGGCGGCGTTCGCGGGCAACAAGCGCTTTTGGAGCTGGGTGGAAGACTTCCAACAGGCCACCGCCAATTCGGGTTGGACTACCAGCACCGATAACTCCTGGACCCTGACTGTGCCGCAGGCGCCCGAGTTGAGCATTACCAAGACCCACAGCCCCAGTATCTTCACCGTGGGGAAGACCGGCGCCTACACTCTGACCGTCACTAACACCGGAAACGCGTCCACCACCAATACTCCGGTCACCGTCACCGACACCCTTCCCGCCAGCCTCACCGCGACGTCCATAAGTGGATCCGGCTGGTCTTGCACCCTGTCCACGCTGACCTGCACGCGTAGCGATACCCGCTCTCCGGGCAACGCCTACAATGCCATCACGCTCGCCGTGAACGTGGCCAACAACGCCCCCGGCAGCGTAACCAATCTGGCAAACGTAACCGGCGGTGGCGTGACGGCCACGGTGCCCACGTCGAACGTCGCCGACCCCACCACGATCACCGGCGGGCCGCCCCCCTCCTGCACACCTGGATCGCAGACCTTCACTTCCTCCGGCGCCTGGACCGTTCCCACCAACTGCACGCAAGCCACCATGGAAGCCTGGGGCGCTGGAGGCGGTGGTGGAGCGGACATCCGTACCGGCAACGGAGCGGGCGGTGGCGGAGGTGGCGCGTATTCGAAGGTCTCCGGTATCGCCGTCTCCAGCGGCAGTACTTACAGCATTACAGTGGGCGCCGGAGGCGCCGGCTCTTCCGGCTATGGGGCAGCCAACGGAGGCGATTCTTACGTGCAGTTTTCCTACGGGGACATGGTTCGCGCTCCTGGCGGTGCATCCGGATCCGACGCCACAAGTTCCGCATCGGGCTCCGGCGGCTCGGGCGGCGGGTCGAGCGGCGGGGCAGCCGGGCTCGTGTACTCAGGCGGAGCCGGCGTCGCCCCGAACGGCTGTAACGGGGGCGGAGGCGGCGGAGGCGCCGACGGGAGCACAGGAAGCGGTGGGTCCAGTTCCGGTTGGCCGAATTCAGGCGGAGGCTACCCGGATGGTGGCAATGGAGGCGCATGTGCCGTTTCCCAAATTAGCGGGTCTGGCGGCGGAACTCCAGGAGGAGGTGGCGGCGGCGGTGCGTCCTACATCATATACTTCGACCAGTACATGAATCCCGTTTGGAGTTACGGCAATGGCGGCTCCGGCGGTGACGGCCAAGTCAGGATCACCTGGTCCGGAGCGGCTCCCCAACCGGTCTGGTCCATCACCGAGACCGATAGCGGCAACTTCGCCCAGGGTCTGACCGGGGCCACCTACACCATCAAGGTCAGCAACACCGGCGCATCCAGCTCCAGCGGCCCTACCGTGACTGTGACGGCCACCCTATCCGGAGGCCTGACAGCCACCGGAATGTCCGGCACAGGCTGGACCTGCACCAACCCGACCTGCACGCGCACCGACGGCCTGCAATCGGGCGCAACCTACCCGTATATCACGCTCACCGTCAACGTGGCGAGCAATGCCCCCGCCAGTGTGTGGAGCAAGGCCACCTTGACCGTCGGCAGCGGAAGCCCGACCACCTTCACCGACACGAATTCGACCCAGCAAAAACTCGCCCCGCCGACCTTCAGTCCTCCGGCAGGCGCCTACAACACCACTCAGAACGTGACCCTGCAAGCCGCCCCCGGAGCATCCATCCGCTACGCAACCAGTCCCGATGGCGTCACCTGGGGAGCCTGGCAGCCCTATACATTGCCCATTCCCGTCACCACCTCCATGAGCATCCAGGCCGTTGCCTCCGAGACGGGCATGGCCGACAGCGCCCCGGCCGTCGCCGCCTACACCCTCCAATTCCTCCTGACCACCACGGTGAACCCACCCGGAGCCGGAAGCATCACAGTCACCCCATCGGCCGCCTGGTACGCCCCCGGCACGGCCGTGACGCTCACCGCGACCGCGAGCAGCGGCTATTCGTTCCTGATGTTCACGGGCGACCTGAACGCCAGCGCCAATCCACAGACCGTCACCATGAACGGCTCCAAGAGCATCGCGGCCAACTTCGTCCCTACCTCTGTGCCCACACTAGCACCCAATACCGCTCCAGGGAGCAACGCCTACTCCTCCCTGCAGGACCAGTACGCGCACTTTGATCTTTCGTTTACCCGCACTGACAGTAAACCAATCCTGACCGCGCAAACCTTTATCGTGGCCAGCGGGCCGTACCCGCCCGCACCCAATGCGGGGCCGCCAGGTCTGACCGACACCACGCCGTTCTGCTGGTTCGGCTACTACTACTTCGGGCAGCGCGCAGGCCTCTACGTAGTAACCTACAGTAACAACACGGCAACAGCGAATGGAATACTGTGGACAAATTCGGACCAAGCCCTTGATCTTAGCCGCGACCCCGCTCACCCGGATCTCGCCCAGCTCTCGGGCAGCTACTGCACCGTCAAGAATTTCACCTATTCATCCGGCACCGCCGTCACCGTGGGCGTAGACGTTGCCTTCACGGCCACGTTCGGAACGGACCTCAAGACCATTTGGAAGTTCACGACAGACTTCGCGGGGGACGTCGACGATTGGACCCCAGACGGCGTCTGGATGGCACCCGGCCCACCGGCCACTCCCAGAGCAACGCAAGGGTGCTCTGACCCTAACAACAACATCTTCCTCCCGGCCACCTCGATGACATACACCTCTCCCAACCAGGTCCACGCGGACACCACTGTTTATTCGTCCGGCCCTGAGAGTTGGAACTCTCTGAACTACGCCTCCACGATAATGCTCGAGAATGGCAAAGACCTAGGGTATCACTGTCCCACGCAATCCAGCGTTGCTGAGATTACAGCTGATGGACGCGTCCCGTGCGACAGCAACGGGAACCCACTGGTCTTTAATGTCAACAAAGCCAACTTTTACATAGCCGAAGGCCAAACCTATGTTAAGAATTCGCTGACGTCGCCAACTACCACGCCAACCTTCAACACCTACTTTAGCCTCGGCTTCACGCCAACCGGGGGCACGGCGGATTTCACGGTCCCACAAGATGGCCTCAGCGACACCGTAAATGCCACCGAACCCACGATTAACTCCACCGACGGCGTGCTGGTCAGCTACCCACTGAACCCAGTCAAAACCGCCTCATCGCTGCCTCTCCACGTGGTGGTCCCGTACGCGGCCCAAAGAGGCCTGCACCTGGTCGGGTTTCCGGCAAATGACAGTTGCGGCATGACCCACGCCAACCAGAACACCTGGATCTTGGTCTATGATGAAACACCCGTTATCACAACCGTAACCCCCGCTTCCATATCAGCGGGCACCCAAGCAACCCTGACTATTCAGGGCTCCTGGTTCGGCGGTCCCACGAACCCAACGGTATTCGTCGGGGGCAACGGGTGTAGCGGCGGCCAGACCTTCACTCCGGCCGTTACCCACGGGTCGGGCACGGACAGCGTGACCGTCGCTGTGACACCACCGTCAGGCGCCTCCTCCCTCTCCGTGTGCCTGAAGTCGAATGCAGCAGGTGGGTCCACGTTCCTAGGCGCTCCGCTAGCGAATCAGATCGGCGTAGCAACAAGCAATACCGCATCGGTTCAAGTGGCTCCTCCCACAATCACAGCACTCACCACACCCTCGGGTTCCTTCCAGATTGGGACCACCGGTGTCCCATTTGAAATTGACGGACTCAGTCTCGGAGCGGGCTCGCCGACCCTCAACTTCAGTTGCGGCATCATCAATCCCACCATCTCCAGCCCTGGCCAGCTAAAGGTCACCGGCACATTTGACATACCCGCAGGCGTCGCCGCCGGCCCGTGCACCGTCACCTTGACCGCGAGCGACAATCCCCAGTCAGCCCAACACACCTTCAATCTCGTGCCGGGCCCGCCAACGATTTCGGGCAACCAAGGGGTTTGGTGGCTGGGATCTGCGGCGGTAAACGATAACTGCGCTGCAGGCCAGGCGTGCTACTACAACTCGACTCAGCTAACCATGGCCCCAGGCCCTGGAGCCAGCCCACCGTCGGCGGCGGTGCCAGCGGCGTGGTCGTTGACCGATCCAGCAACCGGACAGGCCCCGACATTTGCGAGTTGGGCCTGTAACGCCAACGATGCGACGTGCAGCAGCGGTAAGGTTACGGCTACGTCGCAGCCGGCATACTGCAGTACCACGGGTAACGTGCAAGTGAGCGTAACCCTGGGGGGCATCACAAGCGCCCCGTTCATTGTCATCGTCGATTGGCCGCAGGCGTCGCTTCTCGTTGGGGCGGCAGACAACGGAACTCAAATCCCCCAATCCCAGCTGGTCGGGTACATCTCGACAAACACGCTGCAGCTTGTATCCGCATGCAAAAACAGCATGTTCGGCATAGATTGGCACGAAGAGTTCCCCACGGATGCTTCCGGCAACGCGGCGCCATTCAACGCGTGCAATGCCAGCCAAGGGTGGACGGACAATATCCCACAGGCCAAATGGGCCTCTGGTACAACAGACGACGCCGGAACCCTGGCCCCGGATTTCGATGTTATAGTGTACACGTGCGGCGGTGCTACCCCGTGCAATCCGCCTGCCACGATCCCAGGACCGCGAGCGCTGCCACCCCAGCCATTGAACATGACGGCAAACGCGTGGTCCTACCAGTTCATCTTCGTTGGCTCGAAGGATACACAGACGCTGGGGAAGTACTGGACCACAGCGCCAAACAAGCAGGTCAGGTACACGGACCACGGTGTAGATGAACTGGGAACGTGGAGCTGCCCGGGCCAATAAGCCAGGAAGGATTCCCTGGGGACGGACCTTTCTACAAGACACGGTGTCTAATGTATGAACGTACCAATCGGCACGGCCGAAAACGCATCAAGGATCAATCGAAAGGAACTGACGCCACTATGATCAATGTGAAAGTAACGGAATTCTTTGCTGTCGCCGTATCCCTTTTCCTTTCCACACCCGCCTTGACGCGCGCTTCCACTCCCGAGCAGGCGTCCGTCGTTGTGGTAGGGGAAATCCTCTCGGGACGCCAGAGCGGGAATTCAGCCGTGTTCACCCTGTCCGTCGTGCGCACCCTCAAGGGGGACGCGAGCCCCGGCACCACCATCGCGGTCAACGCGACCCTGCAGCGACCGGACGACCGAGACCTGACCGGAAGCTACGGGATGTGGTTCCTGGCCAAAACCGGCGCTCAGTCGGTCCTACTCCCGGTCCAGACCGGTGTGTTCGACACCGCATACTACCCTCTCTCCAAGGCAGCCTCCCCGGCAGCGATCACAACCCGCTCGCCGCCGGCCACTTTGGACGATCAGATTGCGCTCGAAACCGCTGCCGCCCTTCAATCATACAGCACGGCGCTCCAGTTCCACCTTCTGGCGACGGGAATCCTCGGGACGGCAGACAGCCCTGTAACCCAGGACGCCTACCAGTTCCTTCACACGAGCCCTGACCCGGAGCTTAGGTTCATCGCCCTAGCGAGATATCTGCGCAACCAGGGCGACACCTCGGCACTAGCGGAGATCGCCAACGATGTCGACCTGACGCCCGGCCTCAAGGCGACCTTCTTCGTGGTCCCAGGAGTGTTGGGACGGCTCGACTCCGATCCCTCCGCGATAGGCTCCTTGGGAAAGATCGCGACCTCGGCAGATCCGTACCTCCAACGCGCCGCCGCGACCGCGCTCATGTACATCCACACGCGCGACGCCCTCCCGTTTCTCGCTCAACTGCTCGGTAGCAGCGACGCTGCTACGCGGGAGTTTGCCATGCGCGGGCTAAGCCGGTTTGTTGACAACCTGCCGATCGCGACGCATGAAAACGTTCTGAGCGGAAGAGCGTCGCTGCAACAGGGGCAAGCTCCCTACCGCACCCAACAGACCGACCGGTACTCGTTGTCCACGCGTTCCCTTGCTCAGGCGCCCGGAGGCGAGGCCGCGTTCCTGCAGTTCTGGAAATCCTGGTGGGCAACAATGCAGCCCAAGCTCGCACCGGGTCAATGATCGCCGCGGCGGCGCCCGGCCATCTCCCCGCGCGACGCACCGCCCTGAAGGGCTGGCACGACTAATTAAACTCCGGCACGCGAAAACGATCCAAAATGGATCGGACGGCGCGCGCTCCACGAATTGTCTACTCCCCAATCGGCAGTCGCCGACACCGGATCTTGCCCGGCGTGACCGTCACCAGCGCTCCAGCCTCCAGAGCCGCTCGGTGCCGCTCGCAGGCGACCTCGATCAGGCTCGCCCTCCCTTGACGCGCCAGGCCCGCGATTCGAATGCGGATTACCGACGGCCCCGCACGCCCGTCGCCAGCAACTCGTGAAAGTCAGCATTGCGGGAGATGCACACCCTGGCTACGCTCTCCGTGCCGAAGGGTGGCAGCAACAACTACAGTCAGGGCTCTGCCGGGCCCACGGTGGGCGGCACGGCACAGCCCCCACAGTCCCAGGTCCGATTCCCCGCCAGCGGCACGTTTCGGCTCACGGACAAGGGATTCGGCACATACTCTGCAACCTTTAACGGCCACTCTGAATCCACCTCCTCGGCTTGTTACTCATCGCAAGACTGGTACCCGACGCTCACCACCACAATAGGGCCACCCCTGATCACGAGCATCGACCACCCCAGCGCCGCAGTCGGCCAGACGCTCAGTACCATCAACGTGACGGGAAACTGGTTCACCTTGGACGACAACACCCAGGTCGTTACCGCAGCCAGCATCGTGACGTCGGATTTGACCACTCCGGTGCCTGGTGTCTCGGTCGGATCCTTCACCGTGCTGAACAAGACCACCGTGCAACTCAACAACGTCCAAATCGCGGCCAGCACGACGCCAGGTTCCTACAAGCTGGTTTTGACGGCCCTCGGCCTTCAGGTGTCCGCGGATTTCGCCGTCCAAGGCCCCCCGACTATCACCACACCACCAGCCAGCACGATTTACATCGGCGCGGGAGGCCAAGCCTCAATAACCGTAGGCGGGACACCATCCGATAGCGCGAAGTACACTTGGGAGGTGCTGGCTCCCCAGTCAGGCGACGACACAACAATCCTCGGCACTACCTCCACTCTGCCAGCCTGTCTCGGGCAATCGACATGCACGGCAACCCTGGTCGGGGACCATTCCGGCAGCGCAACCTTGCGGCTCCACTTCGCGTCTACAGCAACAGGGCAAGAGGCAACGGCAGATGCACGCTTGATCGTCGTGAAAATCGACAGCGTTACCGTCACAGTCAAGGCGCACGTCGGTACGGATCAGATCAACGCCTTTCCAATCACCCTTCCCGCCGGGCCACTTCATTGGGGGGACGACCTGTGGTCAGGGGCCAGTGCCTCTCCGATGATCCTGGTTCGTGGAAGCCTGGACAGCATTTCTCTCCAGGCATTCCAGAACCCGCTGACCGTGGATCCCGGCATCCTCGGGGCGGTTGGATTCGACATCCAGCAGGATCCGGACGAGGCAAAATGTCGGGGTGCCGCTACGCCCACGATCGGACCCACCTTCGTGGGCGGCGGATACGTCAAACTGGACCAAACCGGGAGCTTCCAAATCCTGGTTTTTGTCGACAGCAACGGGAACGGCAAGTGGGACGTCGGTGAGGTCGGAATGGCCCTACCCCTGGTCCTGGTGCAAGCCGGCCTCACCGCAAACCTAAGCACAAGCCCCAACCCCAGCGCCACTTACGTACGTGTTGGGCCCGCTTGGAGTCTTTCGGAGATTGATGCGGGCGCCAGGGTAGTCTGCAACGCCAGCACCGACATCGCCATTAGTTACTGCGCCCTCCTGCTCTCTGGCCAAGTCGACCTTGTAGGCGGAGCTTGCGACGGTCTCAGAGGCGTCGACCGGATAGCAGGAGGCTGGTCACAGACCGCCAATGCACCCAACGTCGTTGGCTCGTATTACACGCCGCCCGCCCCCGCGAACACACCACCATCGGCGATCACTCCCGAGCACTTCGATACCTGGGTATTCGCGAGCAACAAGAACACGACCAAGGACCCCTATCACCAGTACTTCGGTCCGAACGACCCCGCCGACCCGGCGGTGCTAAGCGGGCCGCTGCTTGATACGAGCAATCCAAGCCCTGGATCTGGAAGCGACAGCTCCCTGATGGGCAACGGGTGGTACCAAAGTGCGTCGACCCAGCCGATGCTCGGCAACCGGACGGTGTTCTCTGCCTTTGACGTCCCGTTCGGACAGGTGCCGGCTCAGAACTACGGCTACCCCCAGACATTTCTCTTCGAGTTCCAGTACAATCTGAGTTTCACCAGCTACCTGGTACTGTGGTCGAATCTAGCACCTAATACCTACGCCGTCACCCTGGAGCAGCCATGGAGCATTCAGTCTACCTTTTACACAGATGGCAGTGGGAATCCGACCGATGGGCAAGGAAACCCAATGCCAACAATTAGCCAAGCCGTCACCGTTGACACAAGTCTGGCCACGCCCCACAGTAACCCCGCCGTGCCGGCCACTGGCACAAAGATTGTGCTGATTATACCCACGGCCAATAACGCGACCGCGGACAACATGAGGAAATAGGAGAAACCATGTCTCAAATACCTTCATCTAGCATCCTGATCGGTCTACTGCTGGCCACAGGCGCCCTCCCAGCCAGGTCCGCGGAAGGTCCCAAGATCTCGACTGGAGTGACTAGGTCACACACCATCTTCTTGGCCGAAATCCAGAGCGCGCAACCTGGAGAAGGGTGTGCGGCCGTGGCAAGGGGGAGCATCTGCAGGTCCAAGGTTCGAGTGCGGGTGGCCCGTATCCTCAAGGATGGCTACGGTCAGAACCTTGCCCCCTGTGAATTCGATGCGGAAATCCAACAAGAGAACTGGTCGATCAGTCCCCCAACGGCTTGGACAGCCAGACCGGTTCGAGCCGGTCTGAGCTACCTCGTCTTCTCAGACTCGAAATCGCCATTGGTATCACAGTTTGAATCGCCCTTCGGAGTATCGCTGATCACGGACAAGGACGACGCAGTCGCGGACGTTGATCTCGTGGTCAGGTCGCAGCTCCTGAGCCTGGGCGAGCAAATATCAGTCGTTGCCGAGGCGCTCACAGGCCCGGGCAAGCCACGTAGCGAGTACCTGGCCGACTATGCGGCCGCGCTCCTGAGAGCCGGTAACGAAGCCGACACCGCGAGCCTGGCGCAGACCATTGAGAACACGCCGGATCTTGCACTCTCGGATCTAGCTCGGGGGGGCTTCCTTTTCGCCCTTTGGAGCCAAGCCACGTCTTCGGACCCCTGCCCCAACAACCTCCTGCACGTATTCGTTACGTTGACCGCGAGATACCTCCTCGCCGACCGCGGGCCGCAGGACGTCCTGGACCACATTCGCCGAGGCATCCTGAACAACTTTGCGCCATGGATTCTTAGCAAACAACGCCCCAGGCAGGTCTTTCAGACGGCTCTCACGCCGGCGCTGCGTCAGCAGTTCCGGAAAAGGACCCTCGAGCTGGCCGCGGAACTGCGGTTTCCCGCGGCGCACCAGGAGCGATTGCGACGATTGTTGGATGGTGTCGACGCACAATAGCGTGACCGCACGGCGCAGCATCCGAGACGGGAATGGCCGACAGCGCCCCTGCCGTCGCCGCCTACACCGTCCAATTCCCCCTGACCACCACCGTGAACCCACCCGGAGCGGGCAACCTGATAAGCTCGAGCGACACCCCGGGCCCGCCGGGCCGGGCATACAGCTCGTTGGCCTCGGGCAAGCGACCAAACATGACCCGGTCGTGCCTGTTACGAGCACCGGGGCCGTCCTGGTGACACCAACCGTCCAGAGTTCTGACGGGATCAACTACAAGAATTAGGAGACACCATGTTTCGTAGACTTGGACCAGTCCTTACAAGCTTTATTCTGGTACTTACTTACGCACGACTGCGGGCCTCCGGCGATACGCAGATTCGGACAGCAGTCAGCGAAAGCACCACCATTTTCGTCGCGGAGATTGAGGCCGCGCAGCCCGACGATGGCTGCGCCCGGCTCTGGCGCGGCCTCATGTCGTCCAGGTGCAACACGAAGGTCCACGCCCGGATCCTCCGCGTTTACAAGAGCGTCGGCGACACCACCAACGCTCCAGTCGAATTCGACTGCGAAATCCACCAGCAAATCGCGATGAGTGGGACAGTCCCGTGGCAGACCCATGAAAAGCCCATTCAACCCGGTCAGCGCTTTCTGATTCTCTCGCAGGCGCAGCGAGACCTACCCCTCATCTTTGCAACAACGCCCGGCTCGTTCCAAGTTACGGACAAGGAGGACATCGTCGGTGATCTCGAGCTGATGCTAGGTTCCGAGTCACTTACCATAGCGCAACAGGCTTCTACGATTGCATCGGCGATTGCCAATTCGGCAAGTTCTCGCAGCTTCCTCCTGGCCCAATACGCGGGAAGACTCCTGGCTGCGGGCCCTGACGCGGAAACGGCGAGCCTGGCGGAAGCCATTGAGAGCAGCCACGACCACGCATTCTCGGTTCGGGGCCAATCGGAACTGTTACATACATTGGCATACGAATCCAAGTCCGGCACCAAGGGTCCCGACAATCTGACGCATGTGTTTGTCACGATGACGGCCAGATATTTCCTCCTCCCTCCGAATGAGCCGACCTTACTGGTACCGGACCTACACGAGGTGATCCTGAGCAGCCATATCCCGGCCATCCTGAAATCCGACCGCGCCACCGCCATGTTGCGCCGGGCTCTAGGCCCAGAGCTTCGCGAGAGATTCGCGAGGAGAGTCCGAGAGGCCGCCGCAGATGAGAAACTCCCGCAGGAGCGCAAGGCGCAACTGCGACAGCTCCTGGCACTCCTCGGCGCCCAGTGACAAATCGCCGGAGGGCTCGAAAAGCTGGCCCAGGAAACGAACCCAAATGACAAGCAAACTTGTCAATTGGATTCGTTTCGCGCAACCCCCCACCCACAAACCAAAGTACT
>Ga0209415_10017715_pt1 | contig 11308 bp, 11 predicted proteins | sample PeaSoiSIISIP2007_FD_187696 | JGI IMG/M metagenome (GOLD analysis project Ga0209415, IMG submission 187696) | Peat soil microbial communities from Weissenstadt, Germany - SII-SIP-2007 (SPAdes) (version 2) | ecosystem: Environmental > Terrestrial > Soil > Wetlands > Peat | place: Germany...
CCGCTGATACCCTCTCGCCGCATGAACCGACCTCGCGCCGTCCTCGCCTCGGCCGCCATCGCTGTCGCCAATCTCGGGGTGACGCGGGATGCGCACGCCCTGGACGCCGTCGACATCGAGATCGCCGCCAAGGCGGGCTTCGCCACGAACCCCTCGTCCATCCCGAACCTCAATCCCCCCAATCCCCTCGGGTTCGGCCTGGGCGGGCGCGCGGGCCTCGCCTTCAAGGGCGGCCTCTATCTGGGCGGCAACCTCATGGACTACTTCACCGGCAGCCAGAGCGAGACGAACGTGACCTGCGGCGGGACGAACGCCTGCGCGCCGATCAGCGCCTCCGCCTCGATCCACGTGCTCATGTACGGCGCCGAGATGGGGTACGGGATCAAACTGTTCGATCTCCTGACCGTCCGACCTCAGCTGGGCTTCGGCAACGCGGCGTTCAGCGAAAGCGGAAGCCCGAGCACCACCATCTGGTACCTGGAGCCGGGCGTGACGGGTCTTGTCGACCTCGGGCACCTGATCCTCGGAGCCGACGTGAACATGCTGGTGTTCCCGAACACGAACTACGACCAGGGCGCCCTCTCGCTCCACGCGCAAGTCGGCGTGAAGTTCTGAGACCGTTACCGCCCGGTGTGCTGGCTCACCGCACGAGCCACCGGTACAGCACCCACGAGACGACACCCCCGGCCGTCATGATCCATCCGTGGACCCACCGCGGGTAGAGGCCCTTCTGCAGGCGGATGTTCCGCCCGGGCGTGAACAGTCGCAGCGCGCCCGACGCGCCGAGCACCACTGCCATGGCGTCGAAGTAGATCTCCTCGCGCCAGACGAGGCACACGAGCGCCAGAACGAGCAGAGCGCCGCCGACCATCTGCACCCGGCGAGGCTCGTGGAACAGGCGCTCGGTCGAGCCCCCGGCGACGATGTGCCACACGCCGACCGCGGACAGGCCCGCGGAGTACAGACCGACGAATAGCGGCTGGAGGAGCGGGTTCATGTGCGACAGGAGACGCTAGCCGTCATCCCTCATCGCGCCGCCGGGCGCAACAGCGCCTCAGGGCGTTCGTGGAGTCGTGACGACCCTCCTGACCCACTTGCCGCCACGGAGCCCCTCGGTCGTCTCGACGACGTCGCCCTCGCCCGTCGCGTCCTGGGTGAACCGCGAGACCATGATCGGGGCGCCGTGGACGACCTTGTACTCCTCGCTGACGTGGTAGCAGCAGCCGCTCTTGGCGAAGGTGCTCAGGCGCTTGTGGGCGCGGTCGACCTGGAAGAAGCCCAGCGTGGTGTGCGTGAGGTCGGTGAGCTCGTCGGCCAGGACGAACTGCCGGGTCCTCGGCTGGTACAGGAACACCTGGAACGTGGGGCCGCCGTAAGGGCCCTGCTCGCTGTCCTGCACGGCGAAGTCCTCGTGGCCGTCGAAGTCGAAGTCGCCCACCTCGATGGTGCCCTGGTAGTCGTACATGGGGCTCGTGTTGACGAGCGGCTCCCCGTTGTCGGCGATGATGACGTCGATGCTCTCGAGGGGCACGCGCTGCAGGGGCACGTCGCTCCCCTTGAGGAACACGACGAGGTTCCCAGGGGCCTCGCAGACGCCCATGGGGGCCTTGTCGGAGGAACACTCCTCGTCGAGCGACAGGATGAAGTCGTACGTCGTCGACGCGTTCAGGATGTCGAAATGGGGCAAGTCCGGCTTCGCGGGAGGGGCGGCCTCGGCGGAGGACGCGGGGGCAGGCGCGAGGTTGGAAGCCGATGCCGCGGCCGGGACGGGTACCGAGCCGACCTCGACGCGCGCGAGAGAAGGCTGGGCGGGGACCGCGCCCGCGCATGCAGTGACCAGGACGAGTGCAATTGGAATGAGTCGCACGCAGTTCCAACGTCCCCGCGATTGACATCGATTCCCGCGGGCACGCCGCGGTGAAGCCGCGAGCCGCTACTGGACGGTCTGATTCGCCGGCTGGCACACGACGACGTTCGCGACACGGTTGCCCTCGGTATCGAGCGCGCGCGTGATCGCGAAGTACTCGGTGTTCAAGTCCAGGTGCACCCCATCGTCCTGGCGCGAGTACCCGGCAGAGAACGGGTCCGTGGTCTTGCCGATGACCGGGCGACCGCAGACGTACAGCTGCTTGTGGTTGCAGCCCGAGATCTCGTAGGTGCTGCCCACCGAGTCGAGGTCCACGCCGGGAGGCGGGGTGACGCCTTTGAGCACGGAGTGCGGCGCCAGGTCCGGCCGGGCTTTGATGTCGATGGTCTCGTAGGGGCAGATCTGGGTGGTCGAGAAGACCGACACGGCTCCGTCGGCGACCGAGTGGGCGCAGCCCGCCGACGCGAGGCCCGCGGCGGCGACGACCATCGCCACGACGAAGTGCTTATCGAAGAGCTTGGCGTTCTCCACCAACGGGAGCGTATCAGCGGCGGCGCTTCACGGCGACGACGGCTGCAGCAGCCGCCAGGGGGTTGCTCGAGCGCGGGCGCTACGAGCGGACGACCAGCATCATCCCGTCGCACTCGACGCAGCTGGCCGACTCGGGCACGCCGCCGTCGGCCGGGATGCGCAGCGTCTTCTCGTGCCCTGCCTCGCAGCGGAACAGGATGCTTCTCCCGTCCGCGAACTGCTCTGCTTCGCCCTCGAGCTGCGCCCCGTCGCAGCGATCGCATTCGAAGGTGGCGCAGGCCGGGCAGGTGATCCACCGAGGCGGCGCGCCCTGAGTCGCGACGACCATCGGCGGCCCCTTGTCACAGACGTACAGGTGGGTCCCCATGACTGGGAATCTACGCCTGGCCGCGGCCCGGGCTCATGACGGTGGTCACTTGAAAGGTGTGGACGAGGTGGTGCGCCGCATTGTGCCGACCGTGATCGTAGATCCCCTGAAGAACGCCCGTGGAGGGCCCTTGGGCCGGTTCCTGGGCGCCTGGCTCGCGACGTGCTTGGCTTGCCCTGCTTGACCCCCGGCCGGACGTCCTCGCGGCTGCTCGCGCCCGCTGCGCTCTGCGCGCTGCTGGTCGCAGCCTGCACGGCCGCGCCCTCGAGCCCGGGCGACTCGCTGCCCTACCTCGACGATCCCTCGTTCCGCCGAGCCGAGCTCGAGGCGTCGCTGGTCAACCCGGACAACGAGTACTCTCAGCTGCGCCTGGCTCACTACGAGTCGGGCGGCCCAGGCGACTGGGCGCTGCTGCCGGAGTGGAACCCCGCGGCCGAGACGATCGCGGCGAACGAGCTCGACGCGCCGGGTGGGGTCTCGACGACCTCCCTGTCGCCATCGGCGTTGCCGCTATCGCTGCCGGCGTCGGTCTCGTCGGAGGACGATCCTGCGCTCGTGGCCCTGGGAGAGGCGGCGTTCACGCACTACCCGACGTCCCTCGCGCCCTACCTGCCCGTGGCGCTCGTATCCCGCAGTGCGGCCAGCAAGTACGGGCTCTGGGTCGACGAGGCGCGCGGGGTAGGGGGCCTGGTGCGCGCGCGGATGGGCGATGGCTCGGTCGGGCTCGCGGTCACGTGCTCGACGTGCCACTCGGTTCACGCGGCCGACGGCACGTGGTCGCCGGGCATGCCCAATCCTCACCTCGACGTGGGCGCGGCCATGGTGGCGGGGCAGGGCGGGCTCGATCCGGCGCTCGTATCCGAGATGCTGGCCTGGGGTCCCGGTCGGCTCGACGTCACCACGAACACAGGCAAGGAGCCGGTCCGCATCCCCGATCTGCGCCCCGTGCGCTGGCTGACGTACCTGCAGCAGGACGCCACGCTGCACGTGCGCGACCTGACGACGCTGGCGATCCGGATCGAGACCTTGATCATCACGTCCAACGAGCAGGCCGTGCGGCCTCCACGGATGATCTCGCTGGCGCTGGCGGCCTACCTGATGTCGCTCGGCAGCTCCCTTCCGTCGGTTGATGGGGCGAGCGCGGCTTCACCCGCTGGCGCGAGCCTCTTCACCACCCACTGCGCGAGCTGCCATGTGCCCCCCGCATTGACCGGTAACCCGGTTCCGCTGGCGACCATCGGCACCGATCCCACCCTGGGGCTGTCGCTCGTGCGAGGCACCGGGACCTACCGCGTTCCGTCGCTCCACGGCGTCGGCTCGCGCGGGCCGCTGCTGCACGACGGCACGGTGCCGTCGCTCGGGGCGTTCTTCGATCCGGCTCGCATCACGCCGGCGTTCACCGGCAAGCTGCACGGGACGGGGGCGGTCCCCGGTCACCTCTTCGGGCTCGACCTGTCCGACGCCGATCGCTCGGCGCTCGTCGCTTACCTCGAGGCACTATGAACATGCGCCATCTCATCAAGACCCTCCTCGCAGGCGGCAGCGCCGTGCTGCTCTTCGCCCACTGCGGAGGCGGCACCACCATCGAAGCCGGATCGGACGGGGGATCGCACTCCGACGGTGGCGGGAGTGGGGGCGGCAGCGGAAGCAGCAGCGGGGGTGGCCCGGACTCGGGGATGTGCGAGGGGACCGTCGGCCCGGGAGAGGTCCCCGCCGAGCACCGCCCGACGGCGACCGCCTGCGCCAGGACCCCGAACGCGACCCTGCCCGACGGTGGGACCCCCGGCGCGTGCAACACGGACGCAGACTGCCCCGGGGGCTTCCTGCACTGCACCGAGCACCAGTGCGGCTACGACGCCTGCCTGGTCGACTCGGACTGCCCGGCCGCGAACGTCTGCGTGTGCAGCGGAGGCAACGGAGGGGGCCTGCGCAGCCCGGGCAACGTGTGCGTACCGGCCAGCTGCAAGGTCGACTCGGATTGTGGCTCCGGCAACGTCTGCGAGCCGAGCCGCGGCTACTGCGGCAGCGTCGACGGCTTCTTCTGCACCTCGAACAAGGACACGTGCATGGACCCCGCCAAGGACTGCAGCTGCGGCGGCAACTCGTGCGTCTACGCGCCGACGGTGGGGCATTTCGTGTGCGGCACCAGCGTGTGCATGGGCTGATCCCCTTGCCGAGCGCGCCCAGTACCGGCACTCTCGGGGCCGGTGCAGATGTTCGAGACTCGTCTGGCGGGCGTGGCGCTCCTGGCCCTCGCGGTCGCGTGCAGCAGCAGCAACGGCGCGGGTCCGGCCGCCGACTCCGGCGTCGTGGCCGACGCCGCCCCACCGGGCAATGACTGGTCGTGCATCGGGCACGTGACGCTGTCGCCCCCGGCCAAGACGACCCTCATGTGGAAGCTCTGGCCGAGCGACATGATCGGCAACGACATGTTTGCCGATCTGCCCGTCCAGGTGTGCGGGGCGAACGATGCGAAGTGCGCGGCGCCAGTCGCCATGGGCACGACCGACGCGACCACCGGGTACGCGACCCTTTCCGTCCCCGCAGGTCAGAACGGGTTCGACGGCTTCTGGCAGTCGCAGCCCACGGGCGCTCACGCGACCCTGAACTTCAGCAACATCCCGATCCGCAACGACGTACAGATCGACCAGCGGCAGGAGTGGGACGCCAACGCCATCCGCAACGCCCTGGGCCCGGCCGGCGTCCAGTGGGACACGACCAAGGCGATCGTCCTCTACCGGGTCCAGGACTGCAACTCGGGCTATCTCCACCAGGACACCGTGCCCACGGTGCCGCAGAGCACCGCGGCGCTCGGCACCGGAGTCTCGGTCACCATCGCGCCGTCGGCGTCCGGGATCGTCACCGGTTACTTCCAGGGCGGCATGCTCGCGACGACCTCGAAGCAGACCGACGCCTCCGGTCAGGGCGGGTTCGTCGACGTCCCGGAGGGGTCGGTCACGCTGACCGCGAAGGTCGTGGCGACCGGGCAGACGATCGGCACGGCCCACGTGTACGCACGGGCCGGCTCGGTGACGGACACGGTGCTCGCGCCGTCACCCTGAGGCGTGGCATGCTCTGCCCTGCACCCGGGCGGGTAGCTCAGTGGCAGAGCGCTGGCCTTACAAGCCGGATGTCGCAGGTTCAAGCCCTGTCCCGCCCACGAAAAAGGCCCGAGGTTTCTTCGCGGCTCGATCGGCGCTACCTTGGGGGTCACGATGGGGGATTCGACTTCAAAGGAGTCCGGGTCGGGGCGGCCGGTGGCCGAGCCGAGCGTTCCCCCCGCGGACAAGAAGCCCTCGGGGGCTCCGGATCATCCGCGCATCGTGAGCGCGCCCCCGCCGCGCGCGAGCTCGACGCCGCCCCCGGTCCCCAACAGCGGGGGGCGCGACGAAGATCCGCTCATCGGGACGGTCCTGCTCGACCGCGTGAGGGTGGATCGCCCGCTCGCGCGCGGAGGGATGGGCAAGGTGTACTTCGGCGAGCTGGTGCGCATGAAGCGTCCCTGCGCCATCAAGGTGCTCGATCCGCGCCTGGCCGCCGGGGGCGACATCGCCGAGTTCACGCGCCGCTTCCTGCTCGAGGCGAGCATCGCCGCGAAGCTCACGCACCCGAACGTCGTGACCATCTTCGACTACGGCGAGACGGCCGACGGCAGCTGCTTCATCGCGATGGAGCTGCTCGAGGGAAGGTCGCTCTCCGACGAGCTCAAGGCGGTGGGCCCGATACCGGCCGAGCGCGCCATCCACATCACCCGGCAGGTCGCCCGCGCGCTGCGCGAGGCGCACACGCTCGGCGTCGTCCACCGCGACATGAAGCCGGGCAACGTCTACCTCGTGAAGCGCGACGACGACGAGGACTTCGCCAAGGTGCTCGATTTCGGGCTGGTCAAGGAGACGTCGGCCCCCGAGGGGGAGCACACCCAGCTCGGGCAGATCATGGGGTCGCCGCGGTACATGGCGCCCGAGCAGGTGCAGGGCAAGCACGTCGACGCGCGCACCGACATCTACGCCGTGGGCGCGACGCTCTATGCGATGCTCGCCGGCAGGCCGCCGTTCGACAAGGCGACCGATCTCGCGACCATGATGGCGCACGTCTCGGACCCCGCGCCGCCCATCGGGTCGGTGGCGCCGAACGTGATGCTGCCCGTCGGGCTCGAGGCGGTGGTGCTCAAGTGCCTCGCGAAGAACCCGGACGAGCGGTACGGTTCGATGGAGGAGCTCATCGGGGCCCTCAAGCTGCGGCCCGGCGGGCAGACCACGGCGTCGGACTCCGGAGGCCACTCGGCGCCGGCGCCGAGGCTGATGCCGCCGGTCATCGGCGTGGACTCGACGCCCCCTCGGCGCAAGGCGACCCCGTGGATCGTGACGCTGGCGCTGGCGGCTGTCGTGGGCCTCGGGGTGACGTTCATGTCCCGACAGGATGCGGTTCCGCCGCCCGGGCCCGCAGGGGCCGTCTCGGCGCTGCCCCCTCCGCCTGTTCCGGTTCCAATCACGCCGCCGCCTCCTGCAGTTCCCAAGGCGACATCGACGCTGCACGTCGACACCGATCCGCCCGGGGCCAGGGTGAAGGAAGAGGGCGACGTCGTGTGCGAGGCGACGCCGTGCGACATCGTGTACACGGGCGACCAGGCCGACCCGACCGTCGAGCACCTGCTGACGTTCCTCAAGCCGGACTACAAGCTCGAGCGCAAGCTGGTGAAGGTCAGCGCGTCACCGTACAGCCTCAAGATGACCCGCGTGCACTGAAGGAGCTGGCGGGCCGCGTTACCAGCGGCCCAGGTCCACCGAGCGTACCGTCTCTTCGAGCGACATCCCCGGCGTGAAGCCGAGGATCTGCCGCGCTCGGCGGTCGTCGACCATGCACACGAACCGGATGTGATCGAGCTCGGGGGGCGGGAAGGTGGTCAGGCGCAGCGACCAGAGGCGCCGCAGCGCCATCCGGGCCAGGGAGTAGGGGACGCTCAGGCGCTGGCGTCCCAGGATCTTGATGAGCGTCGACAGAGGCACGGGCTCGGGCCCCGCGAGGTTGAAGATGCCGCGGATCCCGGGGCGCAGCGCCAGGTCGATGGCGTGCACCACGTCGCTCTGATGGACCACCTGGGTCATCGGGTCGAAGCCCATGACCGTGAGGATCGGGTTGAGCCGCAGGAAGTTCGACGGCGCGTTGTGCACGCGCCCCAGGATGTGCACCGGCCGCAGGATGACCGTCTCGGTCTCCGGCAGCTTCCAGAAGAAGCTCTGCGCGAGCATGTCGACCTCGACCAGGTCGCGGATGTCGCTGAAGTTCTGCCCGCCGAGCAGGGGGGCGTCCTCGCCGAGGAACTGGGGGTTGCTGGGCTGCGGGCCGTAGACGTTCGCGCTCGACAGCACGACCAGCTTCGGGACGTGGAACTGCGAAACGTACTCGAGCAGCTTGCTGAAGCCGGCGACGTTCCACGAGTGGTGATCGGCGGCCGAGGCCCGCGGGTCGTGCATGACGCCGAGATGGACGACCGCTTCGATTTCGTTGTTGCGGAAGACATCCTTGAGCTTGGTGCGGCGCAGGTCGACCTGGGCGTGCTCGATGTCCTTGGGCTTGTCGGCGAACGCCCGCCGGTCCACCCCGACCACGCGCCTCTCGCGGTGCAGCACGCGCACGAGCCCCTTGCCCAGCCGGCCGCACACGCCCGTGACCAGGACGGCGCCAGCCCGCGGCGCGGGCGAGGCCGCGCGCGACCGCTTGCCGCGGGAGGCTCGGGTGGCGTTCGCAGCTGCCATGGCGGTCACCAGAAGATGTGGGCCCGCTCCTTGAGGCCACGGTTGAGCATCGACTGGATGGTCTGCTTCACGAGCCAGACCTTCTCGTCCATCACGGCGTCGTCGTCGTCGGGATCTCCGGTGAAGCGCATCGGCTCCCCGAACCAGATGCGGTACTTGGTGGGCAGGGGCAGCTGCCCGCCGGGCAGCAGCAGCTGCGGGATGATGGGGAAGGCCGGCATGCGCAGCAGCTTGGCGAGGGTCTCGACGTTGGCGATCGAGACGTACTGCTCTTCCGCCCCCACCACCGCGACCGGCACGATGGGCGTTCCGGTCTCGATGGCCAGGCGCATGAAGCCGAGGCCGAACTCGCTCAGCTTGTAGCGCTTGTCGAAGGTCTTGGAGATCCCTTTGGCGCCCTCGGGGAAGACCAGCAGCGCCTCGCCCTGGTCGAGCAGCCGCTTGGCGTTCTCCTGCACCCCGACGACCTGGCCGACGCGCGCGAACAGCAGAGAGACGAACGGCAGGCTGACGGCCCACTTCTCGACCATGGCGCGTACGATCCGCGGTGGCTCGGCGTCCATGAACATGGACGCCCCGATGAGGGCGCCGTCGATGGGGACCTGGCCCGAGTGGTTGGCCACGAGCAGGATGCGCCCCTCCGGGACGTTCTCGATGCCGTGGACCTCGGTCCGGAAGTACCGCCGGTGCAGCAGGCCGATGGTGGTGAGCGCGTACCTGGCCCACTGAGGGTCCATGCCGAACGGGTCGACGCCCGCCGCCCCCAGCGCCATGGGCACGCGCTGCATGCGCTCGTCGAAGCGCTCGCCCATGAGCCGGTCGAGCAGATCGTCGAGCGTCTGCTCGGCGACGCCGAACACGCGCCGGAGCAGCCCCGGCGCAGCACGGGCGGCGGAGTCGATGCGAGCGAGCGCGCGAGAGGCCGTGACCACGGACCCGCCATTATGGCCGGCGCGCGGCGCGCTTCAACGGCGTTATGCTCGCGGGCGTGGCAGCGCGCGATTATGTCATTCCCGCGCTGCTGCAGCCGGGCGACCTGGTCGCGGTCGTGGCCCCTTCGAGCCCGTTCCCGCAGGACCAGCTGTGGCGAGGGATGGCCTGGCTGCGGACGCGCTACCGGTTGAAGATGTCCGCCGGCGCGCTGACGAGGGACGCCTACCTCGCCGGGTCCGACGCCCGTCGCGCCGCCGAGCTGGCCGCCGCGATGGTAGACGACGAGGTGAAGGCCATCATCGTGGCGCGCGGAGGCTACGGCGCGATGCGCGTGCTGGACGAGGCGCCCTGGGACGCCCTGGCGCGCAGGCCCAAGTGGCTCGTGGGCTTCAGCGACGTCACTGCGCTCCACGCGATGGCCTGGGCGGCGGGCGTGTGCTCGGTGCACGGCCCCAACGTCACGGGTCTGGGGCGCGACGCATCGCCAGTCGTTCGCGCAGCGTGGCTGGCGTGCGTCGAGGGCTCCGGACCGCGGGCATGGCTCGGCCTCCGAGTGCTCCGAGGAGGCGTCGCGTCCGGTCCAATCGTGGGGGGCAACCTCTCTCTCTTGCACGCGATGGCGGCGGCCGGCCGGCTGGTGTTGCCGCACGGGGCGGTGCTCGCCCTCGAGGACGTGACCGAGGCCCCCTACAGGGTGGACCGCATGCTGACCTCGCTGCTGCTGGCAGGTGTGCTCCAGCGCGCCTCGGCGATCGTGTTCGGAGGCTTCGACCGGTGCTCGGCGGGGCCTGACGGCAGGACCGTGGAAGAGGTGCTCGCCGAGCGCACCGTGGACCTCGGCATCCCCGTCCTGGCCGGCGCGCCCTTCGGGCATGGTAGCCACAACGAGGCCTTCGTCCTCGGCGCAACCGCGCGGGTCGAGGGGGACTCGGTGGTGCTCTAGTGTCGCGGTATCGGCGGCGGTATCGACCGCTTCGACGGCGGTGGCTCGGGCGGCTTCTCGGTCGCCGGCCCACGATCTTCTTCTTCCTCCGGCGCGTCGATCATCTCCGCCAGGTCGTCGGCGATGATGACTTCTTCCTCGAAGTCCTCCGCGACCCCGGCGCTCGTTGCGATCTCGTTCTCGCCGGTGTCCCCGAGAGGGGGAGGAGGGGGCTCGGACAGCTTCGGCGGCCGCGCGAGCGTGGCGTCGAGGAAGTCCACGGCAGAGCCCTCGCTGGTGCGCATCAGCTCGTCGTTCTCACCGGCCGGCGCGAAGGTCCGCTCGATGACAGCCAGCTCCTCCTCGTCGGCGGGCTGCGTGGTCCGCGCGATCTCGGGTTGCGTGCCGGGCGCGCTGACGGTGGCCTCCTCTCCCGCGTTGCTGCGGAAGAACAACCCCTCGGGGCGCTGGGGTCGATTGTCAGTCTCCGGCGCTTCGCTCGGCTCGCCGTTCGTCTCGGACACCTCGGGCTCCGGCGCCAGGGCCGCGCGAAGGCTGGCCGCGAGCTGGTCGGGCTTGTGGGGGGCCGTCGAGTCGTCCTTGTCCGACGCCTCGGCCGGCGGGGCCGGATCAGTCGGCTTCTTGGTCTCGACCGGGGCCGCCGGAGGATTGGTCTGGAGCTTCGGCGGGGCATAGGCCTCGCGCTCGGCACCGGGCTCCGGCTTCTTGAGCATGTTCGACTTCGCGCGATCGAGCCCCGACGTGGCCTCGGGATCACCCTGCTTCATGCGAAGCACGCGGCGCCAGGCGTCTGCGGCCTCGCGCGGATCGGCGAGCTGCTCTTCCCACATCCGGGCGACCTTGCGCGCGAGGTCGGCCCTGGCGGTCATGTCCTTGCCGCGCAGGATCTGGTCCTCGTAGAGCTGAACCAT
>Ga0209415_10017716_pt1 | contig 11308 bp, 8 predicted proteins | sample PeaSoiSIISIP2007_FD_187696 | JGI IMG/M metagenome (GOLD analysis project Ga0209415, IMG submission 187696) | Peat soil microbial communities from Weissenstadt, Germany - SII-SIP-2007 (SPAdes) (version 2) | ecosystem: Environmental > Terrestrial > Soil > Wetlands > Peat | place: Germany...
TGCTGCAATTGTCGTCCCCCCTGGTGTAAGTGGGGTGTGGAGTGATATTCCAATCGCTCCCGGAGGTGATGGATATACAGGGCGATGCAAACTTGGAGAACTTTTCAGTTTTAATGGTCCAATTGTGTGCGCTGATGTAACCTTGAAATTTGCCTATGAATCTGACATCGAAGCACACGAGACAAAGACAAAATCAATGCGCTTCGTTGCTGCACAGATCACTGGTGCCCACTGGTATCAAGAGTCACTGAATGCGCCAAGCAATTATTGCGATGGGATTGCTGGCAGAGAGTAAATATATGGAAAAGTCGAATCCAAAATATGAAGAAGGTCCGCAGGTCGCAGAGAAGTTTGAAGAGGCGATGAAGATTCTTTTCCAAACTCCCAAGATTGAAGTTGATCGAAGGGAAAAGCGGACGCCGAAAGCGGCTAGCGTCCGCAAAACGAAACGTGCAGACAAGGACTAGAAGGGGACTTGTGACGCTTCCCCCGTCCCTGTCGTGGGCGAGTGTAGCGCGTCGGCGTCCTTTCCGGTTAGCTCGGCATAGGTGAGCCGCTTACCGGCGATCTGAGACATCGCCAAGGCGAAGCGCTGGAAGTTAGACTCTTTGCGATTGTTGTAACGAAACGCTTGTTCGTCAACGTAGCGGAACAAATGAAAAGGCTCAACAGCGACGTAAGTTCCACGAAGGCCGCGTTTCAACAGGCTCCAGAAGTTCTCCAGCCCGTTCGTGTGGATGCGCCCGTCAACGTACCGCTCGGCATGGTTCACGAACTCATGCACGAATCGGGACCGCAGGTTGTCATATCCGACCGCGTTGTCACTATTAGACCGTGGTTCCGTACTTAACGTTGTGCAAAACTTCGTTCTGCAAAACCTCGCGAGTAGTGTTGGGGATGACCGTTGCGCGAATCTTCCGCAGGTCACGGTCAAGGATTCCCTGAACCACAGTCTTGCCATGGTGCCCGCCAAGCTGCTGGTATCGCAGACGGCGATCCTTGTGCATGTTCTTCGCTCTGCCGCCAAACGAAAGTTTCGTCAACCTCAACTTCGGATTCTGGAGTTCCACCACCAAGTTTTGTGTTCTCGAACGATCCGCGATGCAAAGCTTTGCGAATCCGCTGTGCCATGAACCAAGCAGTTCTCTGGGTCACACCGATAGCGCCAGCGAGTTCGTAGCTACTAATCCCATTCTTGCAAGCTACCAACATCCACACAGCGACCATCCACTTGTCCAGCGGAACGGCGCTATCCTCAAACACGGTTTTCACCTTCACGGTGAACTGCTTTTTGCAGGGATAACAGAACCAAATCCGCCGCGTCTTGATGAACGAGTGCTTGGTCGAGTTGCAACGTGGACAGGCGACCTTGCCGTCCGGCCAACGCCACTGGACTGCGTAGTCGAAGGCCCGTTGCGGATCAGAGAAGTAGGCTATCGCTTCTTGGAGGGTTTTTGGAGTCTTGAGTGCCATGCCAAAATACTATACTAAAGGCATATATGTGTCAAGTGATTTATTGCCCTTAGAGGTTGATTTTTTCCAGGTCTTTGAGGAATAAGGACTTACCTGTAAAGTATTTATAAATCATTGAGTTAGCGTAAATTTCTGGCTTGGTTTTGCGGTGATTTTTAGGCTAAGTCTTTGAGGAATAAATACTTTAGCCTTAGTGAGGTGCCGGCGAAGGGCGCAAGAGTCTGCGAGAGCTGGGTGGGGCTCCTCCGAGTCTGTGTCGCGGCAGCTCTTTCGCCCTTCCGGGGCTGGGTCGCTTCCCACTTTTACCCCACGGCTTGTGCCGTGGGCTGCATTCTTACGCCGCTTCGCGGCTATTCCGTTGAGACTGGCTCCGCCCTTTCAAAACAAATTCTAACTGACCCGCTACGCAGGCCTTCTTCACGCAGACAAACGGCTTGAATTCGGGTACATTGTAACTTCCTGCCTTGAATAATAAATTAGCTCTGTCGCTGCTCTGAGACTGGGGATATGTCCCGGGTGTAAGCTGTGTTGGGCGCGGGCTCCAGGCAACGGATTGCTGGCTTGCAGACTCCAAAGAAAATTGAATTCAAAGAGAGTTCATCATGATGAGAATTTCCCTGGTTGCGGTGGTTTTGCTGAGTCTATTGGTAGTCGGCGGTTGCGCTAAGGGTGGCAACGGCATTATTCCCACGGTCACGCTTAGCATCACTACCCCTGTCAACGCCAATCCTAGCGCCATCTACCCGACTCAGACGGTGACGATTACGGCGGCGACAACCACCCCGGCCAATGCCCCCGTTAGCTGGAACCTGACCGGTCCGGGAGCCATCTTATCGACCACCCCGGCAAGCGCGACCGCTGCGGCCACTGCGACCTACCAGGCGCCCGCGTGCGTCTCTCAGACCGTGTGCATCGGAAGTACGCAGCCAGCGCTCACAGCGACAATGACGGGGTCGAGCCCTACCGTATCGGCGACTCTGGATATCACCGTGGTTGACCTCACCACCGAAGTAGCGCCATCGACTCTGACGGTGGGCACCGGTCTGACCCAGCAATTCACCGCTGTAGCCGTCCCTGACGATGCGCCCCAAACCATGACGTGGAACTGCTCGGCAAACGGGGTGCCGTGCACGAACTTTATTCCGGATCCGAATGTGCCCGGAGCCTACCTTTACACAGCAGATGACAAGTGCAGCGGCAATTGCGTTCAGATCTCAGCGGCTTCCACACTCGATCCGAACGGCTGCACACCCAACCCCAAGTTCTGCACCATCGCCGCAGTCTCGCTGGCCAGCCGCGTAAACGGCACGTACGCATTCCAGTTTTCCGGATATGACAACGGCAGTAACCCGATCGCGATGGCAGGAACGTTCACCGCGGTGAATGGAACGATCACTGCCCCGGGCATAGAAGAGGTGCTGACGAAGAGCGGTCCTTCCGGGCAAAGCCCGATTCAAATAACGGGCGGCAACTACACGCCCAGCTCGTCCGATCCGAACAACTCGAATAATGCGGGCACGCTCACGCTGTTGCCTTCGGGAAGCTATCCGTATAAATTCCAGGTCGTTCTCGACGGCGCGGGCGATCTCGAGATGATTGAATCGGACAGCAATGGTACCGGCTCCGGCATCGCGAAGATTTCGAACCCGAAAAACTTCAACGGCACCACCGACCAGACCTACTCGTTCGGCTTCACGGGTGTGGACTCGAATGGCAAGCGCCTTGGATATGTGGGAGTCCTGCCGATGAATGGCTCTGGCTCAATAACCGGTGGCCAGGTGGATGGGAACGACAATGGTACGGCGGGTAGTTACAGCAGCGTTGGAGGCACTTACTCTCAGGACGCATGCAATTGCGGGTTGTGGCATGTAACGGGCCTGACGCTGGCTTCGGGCACAACGCTTGATTTCGATTTCTTTGTCGCTTCCGGAACGTCGACGAGCAAGTCGAATCCGCTGACTTTCTATGCCATTTCTGTCGACACCGTCGGATCGTCCCACCCGGCGGCGGTTTCCGGAACCATGGTGCTCCAGGATTCGTCGCAGACCTATAACAACGCTGCCTTCAACACCAGTTCCGTTGCCGCTCTGACGGGAGTGAATGGGTCGAGCACCAATGTCTCGCTAACACTGGGCTTAACCGATGGCAACGGAGACTTCTTCGGCACCTTCGATCAAAATAACGCTGGGACGGTTCTCTCTGCCGTTCAATTTCCGGGGGCTTCCCAATCTCCATCTCCCTACACGTACACGTCCTCCGGCACCCCCGCCAACAATGGACGTTACCTCTTCCAGATGCTGGGCAATCCGACTCTGACCCCACCGGGAGCGCCCCTTCCGTTTGTTCTCTATGCCAGCGGAGCCGGCGGCGGATTCCTGCTCGATCAATCCAGTTCGTCAGTGATGACCGGAACCATGAATCCCCAGGGGAACATAGCACTCGGCTTGTCCGGTTCGGAATTTCCGGGAACATATGCCGCGGCGACCACCGTCAGCGCCAGTTCGGCAATTAGTCCGATTGCGGCCAATCTGTTCGCGACCTGGGCGCAAGGTAGTGCTGGTTCCGGTTCGTGCACTGCACAATGCGTGATCGGAACTCAGTACCCAGGGCTGCAAACGATGACCGGCACTTACACGCTATCCGACTCGGGGACCGGTTCGATCCCGCTGACGGCTCCATCGACCGAGACTTACGTGATCTATGCGGTTAACACCACCGGATGCAAAACCACCGCCAAAAATGCAAATCCGGTTTGCGCGATACAAAGCTTTTACATAATGGGTTCCTGTACCATTGTGTCCCCGGCGACTACGTGCAGCAGCGGGCCTCCGAGTTCCATCCTTTACGCGCAGGAGTAGGCGGGACGTGCGGAGCCAGGCGTTCTCGCCCGTTGAACCCTTTGGCTGCCTCGGCGCTTCGGCAGGAAGGGCGGGCTCGCGAGGTGCACGTCGCCTTGCGGCGTCTGCGTCGTAGCGGCCTTTCGCCCCTCCGGGGCTGGATCGCCTCCGACTTTCACCCACGGCTTACGCGGTGGGCTGCATTCTTACGCCGCTTCGCGGCTATTCGTCGAGCTTGCGTGCACTTTTCAGATGTCGAGTGAGCTACTACAGTGAGCTACTACACAGACTCCTCAACGGTACTCGAGTGCTATTTCCCGCGGATCACAGTTTTTGCCGTGGCGAGATTGTCGAAGCGGTCGTAGGCGCGAACCACGACCACGTGGTCATTCCCTGTATTGTTTTCCATCAGCGGCGGCGTGGCTTGGGGTTGGGGCACGGCCACTCGAAAATCGTAATCTTCCATTTTCGAATCGGATAACCGTCCTACTGGCTCCACGAACTGCCAGTCGCCGCCATCGAGCGAATACTCGGCTCGCTTGATGGGCGAAAACGAATCGTTGGCGCGGAAGCGGACGTGGATTTGCTTTCCCTCGGCCATCGCGGTCAGGTTCTCGATCACTGGAGAAGTGCTATCGACTTCGAAGCGCGCGCTAACCCTCTCGGCGTAGAGCGCTTCTCCCGGCGAATGCGAGGGCGCATCGGAGGCGATCACCTTCACGGTGTAGCCGCCATCGGGCAGAAGACTGGCGTCGAAGGAATAGTAGCGATCGAAGATGTCGTCTTTCAGCAGCAGCCAGCGGGATTCGCCATCGCCGTGGTAGTAGATGGTATAGACAAGCTGGTCGTCGTTATCGTCATGGGCCGCCCAGCGGATGCCGATGGAATCGCGGTCGCGCACGGCCGGAGGTAGAGATTCGAAACGCGGCTGGCCCTGGCCCTGTCCTTGCCCTTGCCCGGAAGGCTCGCCCCCGGTCACGTGTGGAGTGGGCTGATAGCGGTATCCGGGCTGCACGATAATTTCGTCAATTTCCGGAGCAACGTTTTTGGGCAGATAGTTGAGCAGGACATCGTCAACGCGAGGCGCGGGATTGCCGGTGTGGAGCACCGCCTTCCACTGCATGAAGCGGGCGGGCGGAATCTTGAGTTCGGCGCCGGCTGCGAGGGCTTGGGCGAAATTCACGCGCGTCCACGGACTCCAGTTGCGATCGGGATTATCGACGTTGCCGCTGCGCGCATAAAGCTCGACGTTGAAATTGGAACTGGAATTCCCGGCGGCGCGAACGCTGGCGTGTCCCCACAGGGAAAAGATGTGCGCGTCGAAGACATCGCTCTCATACGTGCCTTCCGATTCGGGGCCGGGACCGAGGACAAAAATCTTGCCGAGGTTGCTGCTGGAAGCATACAGCCCTCCGCCCGGAGCGGCGGCGAAGGCCGTGATCTGCGTGGCGCTCGCTTTGATCAGATCGGTGAAATCGTCGATGCCGTTGATGGCGAAGATATGACCACGATTGCCGGTACCGGCCACCAGGCGCCCGTGCTGATCGAAAGCCAGGGCGTAGACGAGATCTTCACGGGAAGCCCACAAGCGGGATGGGGCGCCATCGGGTGCGATGCGATAAATCTCGGAGCCGCCGCTGGCGCCGAGTCCGGGAGCGGGAAACGGCGTCACGGGCGCAGCCGGGGCGGCGGTGATGGTGATATTGCCGCCGGACGCGGGAGAGCTCTGCGCGGGAGAGAGCGTGATGCCCATTTGCGGCATTGCGCTTTCTGGACGCTTCTCTCCGGCGGCAGCAGCGTAGATATTGCCGGCGCCATCGATGGCCAGCGCGGTTATTTCCTTCTTGGCCGCGCTGTAGAGAACAAACGCTTCCCCATTGGGCGCGATGCGATAGATCAGCCCGCTGCCATCGGAACCGGCGATCAGATTTCCCCTGGGATCGAGCGCGAGCACGCGGATGTGGACTTCATCGCTCTTGAAAAAGAGCGAGTGCTGGCCGTTGGCGCTGACTCTGTAAATTTCTCCGTGATCGCCGGTGGCGATGTAGAGCGCGCCGGCGCTGTCGAGAACGATGTCCCAGATGTACTTCGAGCCCGGATCGAAATAGGGCGTTGCGCTCCAGGAGGCTTTCGCCGGGGCCTTGGCCGCTGCGCCTTTCGTTTCTTCCAGGCGATAGACCTTGCCATCTGGCGCTGTGGCTGCGTAGACGATGCCTTTCTTATCGACAACCAAAGCCTGCACCTGCAACTCTTGCGGCTCGAAGATAGTCGTGCTCTGGCCGTCGGGCGTGATGCGATAGACCCGCGCGGGAGACCCGGCGGCGGCGTAGATGTTGCCCGCGGAATCGGATGCGATCGACCAGATGTAGGTCGAGGGCGTGGTGGCGAGCGCTTTGAACGCCGGCGCGAGTTCAAGTCCACCTTCACTGCGCAGGGCGATGCCTTTGGCGGTGCCCTTGATCAGTTCTTCAAACTTGGATTGCTCCCAGGTGCGAGTGCCCTCGGCGAAGGCAAATGCGGAGAGCGCGCAGGTGGAAAGAATAAGTGCCGATACTAGAGCGAGCGTTTTGCGAGCCAAAGTCATCCTCAACAGTCGTCCCTCAATACTTCTACCTTAATTTAACCAGCTATTTCTTTTCCGCGCTGCCGCCGTAGGTTTTCAGCGCCAACTCCAGGTCCTGAACGCGATGGCTGTCTTTCACCTTGTCGAGAGAATCGCGCGATACGGCGAGGCTTCCATCCAATATGCGCTTCAAGTTGTCCAGATTGCGTTGCCAGCGCGCAATTACGGACGGGGGCACGCTTCCCATGCCGGCGGGAACAAAGCGGCGGCTGGCGATCTGCGCCGTAATTCCTCGCGTGGCCAGTTGACGCTGCAACTGTGGAATGTGACCGGCTCCATAAACGATGACGACGCGGCCCGCGCCCGCAGCGGCATCGAGACAATTTTCCACGATTCTGCGATTGCGCTCATGCCAGCCGCCCATCGCTATATCGGAGACGGTATTCTCGCCGACCACTTGCTCGAACTGATAATCGGCGAGGGCCACGCCCTTGGTATGCAGAAAATCAAAGAGCGACGGCTCGCTCTGCGACTGCATCTGTTTGGCGGTGTCTTGGGTCAGAGCCTCTAGCTTGTCTTTGACCTCTTTGGGTTCCATCTCCTCGGCGCGGGTTTGCCACGCTTTGGCTATACGCCAGTCGGTCGCGGCAAAGCGGGCGTGCAGCGTGGGAGCAACCTCGGCCAGGAATGCGGCCTCGGGAGGAAAATAGCCCTCCATCGGGCCCTGATAAGCCTCGGGCGTAATCTCGCCGCAAATCAAATCCGGGTGCAGCGCCTCCACTTCGTTTCGCAGATCGGCGAGCGAGTAGTGGCTTTCAGGTTTGAAATGCAAATCGTGCGCGGTCCCCAGCAGAATCACCTCGGGGTTGGATGCAGCTGTGGCTGGCTGGAGCGCGCCTTGCGCCAGAAGATGACAGGATAGCAGCGGCAGCCAAAAGAGCACCGCCAGTTTCTTCATGTCGAAAGTATATGTCAGCCGGAATTTCCTTACTTGATGCTGATCGTCAGCATCTGCGCGCCGGAGACAACGTAGTCGAGCGGTTCGGTGGAAGCTTCGCTGACCGACGATTCACCGAGCACGACCATGTCTTGCGTGCCGCGCATGTTGTCCATGACGTTCATGACGGAGAGCGGGAGCGTCGGCATCACTTTGTCAGCGACCATGGCTTCGGGGTCGGAATCGATGAGCGAAACATAGACGCGATCGTTGGCGCGCTCTTTGTTCAGCAATGCAATCGTCGGCGCCAGACCCAGGCCGCGGTTCATCATCGGCGTGCCGCGATGCATGCGGTCGAGCGTGTCTCCATCGCTGACCAGGATGCGCAACGTTCCCTTGGAAGTGGAAGTTGGAATCCGTATGGGAATCTGGCGCACCAGGCGCTCGCCGCGATAGGGACGAATCACCGTCTCCACCATAATCTGGTCTCCGGGACGAGCTTCGGTCATATCCGTGCGCGCAGCTTCGAGGCGGGCCGAACGGCGCTCGCGGACCAGATCGAAATCGAGCTTTACGCCCTCAACGTCGGGAACGTCGTAGGGATTGCTGTAGATGCGAGCAAACCGGTCGCCGATGGTGGCGGCAGCCATCGCTGCTGCGGGCTGCCCATTGTCTTGCGGGGCAAACATGTTGCGCAGCGTGACGTCGGGATACCCCTTCACGCTGAGTACGCCATTCATACGGTAAGTAATGTCTTCGCCGTATTCGTTGGTGCCGTGCAGCGCGTTGAAGACCGTGGCCATCATAGCCACAGGGCTCAGGCGCGCATTGTTGAGAATTTCGTAATGGAATTCCTTGGTCGCCGTTCCACGTTCCCCTACACTATGCATGGCCACGGTAACGGGAATCATTTTCGACTCGCGTCCCGGCACGCCCATGATGCCATTCTGGCGATCCTGCACGAACGCGCCTACTGTCTCGGTGGTGTTGACGATTTTGAACGCATTCATCGGTGAGGGCAGCGTGGCCAGCACCGTAGCTTTGGTCATCGGCAGGTCGACTTCGCCAAACTGCAGCAGTGGATGTCCGCAGGCGAGAAGGCGTTGCGGATCGACGTAGGTTACGGTGCAGGTGGCGGCAATATCCATATCGCCGCGAACCAGCACGGCGCTGACCGCGGATCCCGCTTCGATTGGCTCCGGCTGCTTGCTATCGCTGGCCGAGCCAATGCCCATCACCGGAACAATGCCCACAGCCGCGAATTGCGACGCGTAGCGTTGCAAGGTTTCATCAGAGAAGCCGTTGAACACAAGCGGCGTTTCGATGGGCTGGAGGTAGTTGTTGTAGTTCTGAGAAAAGTTCTGCGCCGGAAGCGCCGACGCTTCGCTCGGGCTTGCGGCTTGGGTCGTTCCACTCTGGTGGGGAGGATTCGCGTTCGTAACACTGGCGGGCATTGGCGCCGAACCTCGTGCCGGACCCCTTGCTGCACTATGATCGAGCGCGTCGATCTCCAGCATCTCCTCGATCGGGGTCACGCCCGCAATCGGTTCCTTCGAGAACTCGCCGATGCGGAACGCCAGCGCGCCCGCCAGCTTGCCGTCAAAATAGACTGGGCTTCCGCTCATGCCGGCAACCACGCCCGTATATTCGGGCTTGGAGCCGAGCAGACGGATCAGGATGATGTCGCCCTTCGGACCGTTCACGTTGTGCATCACGCCCAGAACTTCCACGTCCATCGCTTCCGGTTTCACGCCCTGGAACACGGTGAGCGCCGTGCCTTTCATGCCTTCGTGAATCTGATTGAGCAACATGATGGCCGGAAGAGTGACCGCAGGCGCTGGCTTGACGTGCGCAGCAACGTTTTGAGCGTTAACCCAGGCGAAGGACGAGAGACACAACAGGACGGTGAGCGAGCGCGCAACTTTACCCATGTACGACCCCGGAGGTCACGAAGTGACCTTGCTTCTAAAGACTCCGCGTGCTATCAAAGGTCTTGCCAGGGGAGGCAGCGTTTTTTCGGCCGGCAATTATCCCAACCGCAGAGTACTTGCATCTATACTAGCACAGGAGTTTTCGAGGACATCCCCATGTTTTCTAGCGAACTTGGCGGCCAAAGCCGCGTGCCGGCGGCTTTCTGTAAGCATGTGATCCTGTTGGCGTTGGTTCTTGGCTGGATGATCGCCGCGCCTTTCCCCGCCCGATCTCAGGCTCAAAGCACACCCCAGCAACCCCCGGCGAACCCGAATCAGCAGGAAACTCCGCCTGAAGCCGGCGGTCCGCAAAACGATGTCGGACCGTATGTAATCCCCAAGAAAAAAGATGAACCACCGCCTCCGGCTCCCGAAAAACCGAAGAAGATCGAGAACATGCCCGACTACTCGATCAAGGTAGACGTGCCGATCGTGAATCTGGATGTGCTCGTGACCAGCAAAGACGGTCAAACCATCCCCGGGCTGACAAAAGAGAATTTCAAGATCATGGAAGATGGCCAGCCGCAGAAGATTGCGACCTTCAATCAGACCCAGGCGCCGATCACGGCCGTGCTGCTGATCGAATTCGCGACCAACTATGCCTACATGCGTGACGCGCTGAATGCTTCCTACACCTTCGCCAGCGGCTTGAACAAGGACGATTGGGTGGCCGTGGTTTCCTACGACATGAAGCCGCAGATCATGGTGGACTTCACGCAGGATAAACGTGCCATCATGGGTGCGCTGAATATGCTGCGCATGCCCGGATTTTCCGAGCGCAATCTGTTCGACGCACTTTATGACACCATCGACCGCTGCGATCGCATCGACGGCAAGAAATACATCATTCTGGTTTCTTCGGGGCGCGACACTTTCAGCAAGCTGAATCTGGATCAGATCACAAAGAAAATCAGGGCCACCAAAGACGTCACCATTTATGCGGTCAGCATCGGATGGCAGTGGCGGGAACTGATGGCGGCGCGCGGATACGCTGGATCGATTGCGCAAATCGACTGGCTGCAGGCCGATAATCAGCTCAACACCTTCAGCCATCTGACCGGCGGGCGGGCGTTCTTTCCGCGCTTCCAGGGCGAACTGCCGGAGATTTTTCACGACGTCGCGGCCGACATTCGCAACCAGTACAGCATCAGTTACCACCCCACCAACCCCAAGCTCGACGGCACCTACCGCAAGTTGAAAGTCGAACTCCAGGCGCCCGACGGCGGCCAGCTGAAGGTTCACGATCAGAAGGGCAAGGACGTGAAATATATCGTATATACGCGAGAAGGGTACACGGCGAAACACACGGTCGAGTAGCGGAGCGCACTCACCGTACCACGACCTTGCCGGTCATCTTCGGATGGATCGTGCAGTAGTAGGAGTACGTTCCCGCCCTGGTAAACGTGTAGGAAAACTTTTCGTCGGTATCCATCACCTTCGACTTGAACATACCCTCTGCGCTGGCCGCCGTATGGGGAATATCGTCACGGTTCGTCCAGGTAACAGTCGTTCCGATGGGGATCGTGAG
>Ga0209415_10017718_pt1 | contig 11307 bp, 9 predicted proteins | sample PeaSoiSIISIP2007_FD_187696 | JGI IMG/M metagenome (GOLD analysis project Ga0209415, IMG submission 187696) | Peat soil microbial communities from Weissenstadt, Germany - SII-SIP-2007 (SPAdes) (version 2) | ecosystem: Environmental > Terrestrial > Soil > Wetlands > Peat | place: Germany...
CACCAGGCTGGTCCGGGTCACGGCTGGAAATTTGTGGTCGCGCGGCGCCACGCCACGGGTCGCCTGGAAATAGACGAGGCCATTGGCGATGCCGTTGCGCGCCAGCAGCTCATCCAGCACCAGGCGCAGCGCTGCGCGCGACATCGGCGGGGCGATGCGAAGCGCCTTCAGCGAGCGCTCGAAGCGGTCGAAATGGGCGCCGGCGTCGATCAACCTGCCGCGGCGGACATGGATGACTTCGTAGACGCCGTCGGCGAATTGATAGCCGCGATCCTCGATATGGACGCGCGCTGCCCCATGCGGCAGATAGCGGCCGTTGACATAGGCGGTGCGGGGCATCGAAGGGCTAGGCCTCGCCCCTTTCCGACCGGTCGGCCGAAGTGATGCCGAGCGCGCGCAGCTTGCGGTGGAGGGCCGAGCGCTCCATGCCGATGAATGCCGCCGTCTTCGAGATGTTGCCGCCGAACCGGCTCACCTGGGCGTCCAGGTAGCGCCGCTCGAACACTTCGCGCGCTTCGCGCAGGGGCAGCGACATCATTTCGGCACCGTCGTTGCCGCGCAGCGGCGACGGCGCGATGGCGCCGATGTCCGGCGGCAGCATGTCAGCGCGGATCGCTTCTCCCGGCTCGCCCGGCGCCATGATCAGCAGCCAATCGACGACGTTGCGAAGCTGGCGCACGTTGCCCGGCCAGTCATAGGCCTGGAGCCAGGCGAGCGCGTCGGGGCCGATACGCCGGGCCGGCAATCCCGCGATCTCCGCGGAGCGGGCCATGAAGTACTCCAGCAGGAACGGGATGTCCTCGCGCCGCTCGCGCAGGCTTGGCATGCGGATCGGCACCACGTTCAGCCGGTAGAACAGGTCCTGGCGGAAACGGCCCGCCTGCATCTCGCCGGCAAGGTCGCGGTTGGTCGAGGCGATCACCCGTACGTCCACTTCGACCCTGGTCGCCCCGCCGACGCGTTCGAAGGTCTGCTCCTGAAGAACGCGCACGATCTTGCCCTGGGTCTCCAAGGGCATGTCCGCCACTTCGTCGAGCAGCATCGTGCCGCCATGGGCCTGTTCGAGGGTGCCGACCTTGGTCGGCCCGTCGGCTTTGTCGCCCATGCTCTCGCTGCCGAACAGCTCGACCTCAAGCCGGTCGGCCCGCATGGCCGCGCAGTTGATGACGATGAAGGGACCGGTGCTGCGCTTCGAGCGCTGGTGGAGAAGGCGGGCGACGATCTCCTTGCCGCAGCCCGGCGGGCCGGAGATCAGGACCCGGCTGCCGGTCGGCGCCACGCGCTCGATCTGCTGGCGCACATGGGCGACGGACGAGGATTCGCCAAGCAGGTCGTCTTCCGGTCCGAGCCGGCTGCGCAGCTCTTCGTTTTCGCGCCGGAGCCGGGCCGCCTCCATCGCGCGATCGACGATCAGCATCAGGCGATCGGACTTGAAAGGCTTCTCGATGAAATCATAGGCGCCGAGTTTGATCGACTGCACCGCCGTCTCGATATTGCCGTGCCCGCTGATCATCACCACCGGCAGGCCCGGATGCTCGCGCTTGATGACCGCCAGAGTCTCCAGCCCGTCCAGCGTGCTGCCCTGCAGCCAGATGTCCAGGATCACCAGGGTCGGCCGCCGGCCGCGGATCGCCTCCAGGGCGCCGTCGCTGTTGGCCGCTTCGCGCGTGTGGTAGCCCTCGTCCCGCAATATGCCCGCAATCAGAAGCCTGATGTCGGCTTCGTCGTCGACGATCAAGATGTCATGCGCCATGGGTCTTGCTCAGCCTGGGTCGCGCGGCGGTGCCCGGGTTCACGGTCGCCACGGATTCCGTTGCGAAGATCAGCTTCACCGTCGCGCCGCCGCCGGCACGGTCGTCCAATATCAGATTGCCGTTGTGGTCCTCCATGATTTTCTTGACGATCGCGAGGCCGAGTCCCGTCCCCTTCGTGCGGGTGGTGACGTAGGGTTCGGTCAGGCGGTGACGCTCGCTCTTGGGCAGGCCGCGTCCATTGTCCTCGATCGCGATGGTCAACCGCTTGTCCACCCGCCCGGCGGACAGCCAGATTTCGCCGGCCGGCCCCGCGGGATTCTCCGAGAGCCGGCTCTCGATGGCGTCAGCTGCGTTCTGGAGCAGGTTGGTGAGTGCGCGGCTCACCTGGGTGGCATCGCAGCTCAGCAGCTCCCGCCCGGCTGGCAGTTCGACATGGTAGCGGATTTGCGGATGTGCGCTCTGCTGCAGGAATAGCGCCTGGCGACAGAGCTCGGCGACATCCTCGTCTTGCATGACCGGGGCGGGCATCCGCGCGAAGGACGAGAACTCGTCCACCATCCGGCCGATGTCGTTGACCTGGCGCACGATGGTGTCGGTGCAGACCTGGAAGGTTTCCGGATCGTCCGTGACCTGCTTCAGGTATTTGCGCTTCAGCCGCTCGGCCGCGAGTTGGATGGGCGTCAGCGGATTCTTGATTTCATGGGCGATGCGCCGGGCCACGTCCGCCCAGGCCGCCTTGCGCTGCGCGCGCAGGAGCTCGGTCACGTCGTCGAATGTGACGACGAGGCGTTCGCTCTCCGCCTCGCCGCGCTCCGCGCCCACCCGCACCAGAAGCGTGCGCCGGTTGCCCGCGCGCTCGATGTCGACCTGTCCCTCCACGGACCGCCTCGGCGTCGTCATTCCGGCTTCGATCAACGGGGCCATCTCCGGTACGACCTCGGCCAGCCTCTCGCCCAGGCACCGGTCGAGATCGACGCCCAGCAGCTCGCGGGCCGACCGGTTCGGCAGCTCGATCCGGCCTGCCTGGTCGAGGCCGATCACGCCGGCCGAAACGCCGGCCAGCACCAGCTCGGTGAACCGCCGGCGCGCGTCCAGCTGCGCATTCGCCTCCACCAGCTCGGCGCGCTGGCTTTCCAGCTGGCTGGTCATGCGGTTGAAGGCCCGGCTCAAGCCGCCCACCTCGCCATCGACGGCACGCTCCTCCACCCTCACCGAAAGATCGCCGCTACGGACCCGTTCGGCCGCGTTGGCCAGCAGGCCCAACGGCCGCGCCAACTGGGCGGAGAAGACGAGCGCCAACCAGATGGCGGCGCACAGGACCAGCAGGGCGACGACGGCGAAGACGAAGGCGAAGGTGATCTGCATCGTCGAGCGCCGGCTCTCCAGATCCTGGTAGATCTGGGCCGCGCTGGAGGCCTTGTCGACATGGCCGAGCACCTTGGGATCGACGAGGCGCCCGACATAGAGGAATGTGTCGGCGGCCGGATCGAGCTGAACCAGGGCCCGCACGCGGTCGCCTGTCGCACTCGGCAGGATCACCACCTGGCCGGCGCGGGCCTGGTTGAAGGCCCAATCGGGCAGGTCGAGGCTGAACGCCATGACGATGCTGAGATTGGCGTTGGCGAGAATTTCGCGCCGTCCGTCGATGACAGCGGCTTCGTCGAGCTGGCGCAGCTCCGCATGGAGTGAGAGGAGCTGGGCAAGCTGGGCGCGGTTGAATTCGAGGCTCGGCCCCTGACGCTGGAGGTCGCTCGCCATGGCGAGCGCCTCGTCGCCGAGGCGCTGCTGGTGTTCCTGCAAGTAGGCTTGGGCGACCAGCAGTGAGTCGCTGACCGCGGTGCTCACCCGAGCGCTGAACCAGGTGTCGATGCCGTAGTTGAGGAACAGGGTCGTAAACACGGCGACGATGATGGTCGGCGTCACCGCGGCCAGGCTGAAAAGCAGGACCATGCGGGCGTGGAGCCGGGCGCCCGCGAGGCCGCTCCGGCGCTCGGCCCACAGGGCGACCAGCCGGCGCGCCAACACCGTGCCGAGCAGCAACAGGACGATCAGATCGATGAGCAGCAGCCAGATCGTCGACCGGCTGCGCAGCGCGCCCACGCTATTGGTCAGCGCCCCATAGGTCGTAAGCCCGGAGGCCACGGCCATCACCAGGAGGGCCAAGGCGAGCTTGCGCTCCAGGCCAACCCGGCGGGCCCAATCGATTTGTCGGCGGAGCAGCGAGGCCGCCGTATCCGCCCACGTCACAGCCATGGCCGAATTGCCACCCGGTTTTCCAAGGCCTGTTGCACGATTGCCACAGCCTAGCGGAGGCTACGGAGGATTTCGATATCCAATTCGCGAATTTTTTTCCGCAGGGTGTTGCGGTTGATGCCCAGCAACTCGGCGGCCTTGATCTGATTGCCGCGCGTCGCTTCCAGGGCTATGGCCAAGAGCGGGCGCTCGATTTCCCGCAAGACCCGGTCGTAAAGGCCGCTGGCCGGCAGTCCCGGCTGATGGGCGGCGAAGTATTGCCGCAGATGCCGGCCGGTCGTTTCCGAAAGCGATTCCGCCCGCCCGCCCGCATCCGGCTCTTGGGTAAAAGCACCTGCGAGTTCCGTTTCGATGATGTCGGCGCCGATCACCGGCTGGCTGTAGAGCACGGCTATGCGCCGCATCAGGTTTTCCAGTTCCCGCACGTTGCCCGGCCAGCTATAGGCCCTGAGGCGCTCCTGGGCGGCGACATCGAGGGCCTTCGACGACTCTCCGGCCGGCGCCCCGACGGCAAGGAAATGCCGGGCCAGATCGGCGATGTCCTCCTTGCGCTCGCGCAAGGGGGGAAGGCGGATCGGCACGACATTCAGGCGATAGAAAAGATCCTCGCGGAACTGTCCCTGACGGATGGCCTGACGCAGGTCGCGATGGGTGGCCGCCACGATGCGCAGGTCGGCCTTGATCGGCTGACGCCCGCCTACGGTGGTGAACTCTCCAGTCTGCAACACGCGCAGCAGCCGCGTTTGGGCGTCGGGCGGCATGTCACCGATCTCGTCCAGGAACAGGGTACCGCCGCTCGCCTGCTCGAAGCGTCCGACGCCGCGGCCGAGCGCCCCGGTGAAGGCGCCCTTCTCGTGGCCGAACAGCTCGCTCTCGATCAACTCGCGCGGGATCGCCGCCATGTTCACGGCGATGAAAGGGCCGCGCCGGCGTTTGCCGTAATCATGCAAGGCGCGGGCCACCAGTTCCTTGCCGGTTCCGGACTCGCCCAGGATCGTCACCGTCAGGTCGCTCGCCATCAGCCGCGCCATGACCCGGTAGATCGCCTGCATCGCCGGCGATCGTCCGATCAAGGGCAGGCCCTCGCCGCCGGCCGATTCCGCCGCCGGCTCGGGCGGCCCGGGCAGGCGCAAGGCGCGCTCCACCATGCCCACCAGCTGATCGAGATCGAAGGGCTTGGCGAGGTAGTCGAAGGCGCCGCGCTCCGCCGCCCGCACCGCGGTCAGCAGCGTGTTCTGGGCACTCATGGCGATGATGGGCATGTCCGGGCGCAGTTTGCGGATGCCCGGAATGAGGTCGAGCCCGTTCCCATCGGGCATCAGCACGTCGGTAATGACCAGATCCCCGTCCCCCTCGCCGATCCACTGCCACAGGGTCGAGGCCTTGTCGGTGCTGCGCACGCGGTAGCCGAGGCGGCCGAGCGCCTGATCCAGCACCACGCGGATGGAACGGTCGTCGTCGGCAATCAGGATGCTTTCGCCGCTCAAGTTGCTTCCTCCTCGTCGGCTGCCGGCAGCAGGATGCGGAACTGGGTCCGGCGCGGTTCGCTCGCCAACTCGATCAAGCCGCCATGGTCGGCGACGATCTTGGCGGCGAGCGCGAGACCCAGGCCCTTGCCGCCCGCCTTGCTCGAAACGAACGGATCGAAGAGCCGCGCGCGAATGGCTTCGGGAATGCCCGGGCCGTTGTCCTGAACGGTGACAACCAAGGGCAAATGCCGCCGACCGCCGGCCGGCTCCGTCAACCTGAGGCCGAGCTGGAAGCGGGTCGAAAGCGTGATCGTCCCTGAATCTTCCGCCGTGGCCTCGGCGGCATTCTTCACCAGGTTGAGAAAGAGCTGTACCAGCATGTCGCGGTTGCCGAGCACCGCGGGCAGGGAAGGATCGTAGTCGCACTGGAAGCGCCGGCCGCGGGCGAAGCCTGCCTCGGCGATCCGGCGCACATGGTCGAGAACGCGATGGATGTTGACCGGGGCCAGCCCCAGTGGCCGCTCCTCGGCGAACATTTCCATGCGGTCCACCAAGGCCACGATCCGGTCGACCTCTTCGCGGATCAGGCGGGTGAGCGCCCTGCCCTCTTCCTCGAGGCCGGGCTCGAGCAGCTGGGCAGCACCCCTCACGCCGGAAAGCGGGTTCTTCACCTCATGCGCCAGAACTGCGGCCAGCGTGCCCATGGCCCGGGCGGCATCCATGCGGTTGAGCGCCTGGTCGAGCCGGCTGCTGAAGGAGCGTTCCTGCAGCATCAGGCAAAGCCATCCCGGCCGCTCCGCCAGAGGCGCTATGTCCACGGCCATCAGACGGCGGCCCAAGGTCGGGGTCTCGAGCGCCATTTCCCGGTCGGCGATGCTGGCGCCCTGGCTGCGGGCCTGGGCGAGCAGCGAAAGGAGCGGAGAATCCGTGGGCAGGAAGTCGGCCAGCGGCCGGCCCGTCGCCGCCACGCCCAGGAACTGGGCCGCCGCCGCATTGGCATGAACGATCAGATTGGCCGGATCGAGGGCGAGAACCGGCAGCGGCAATGACTGGAGAAGCTGGGCGTGGTCGATCGGAACCGCCGGGGCAAGCTGCAAGACCGGCGCGGCGAGGGCCATCAGGCGGCATCCCGTTCCAACAGCGGGCGATAGAAAGCGCGGATGGCTGCCATTGCGGCGCCCGGCTCATCGATGCGATTGAAGACGGCGCGGAATTCGGCCGAACCCGGCAGGCCTTTGCTGTACCAGGCGACATGTTTGCGCGCCACGCGCAGGCCGGCGCCGGCGCCGTAGTGGCTCAGCATCGCCTCGTAGTGTTCGAGGACGAGCGCGCCCTGTTCGGCCAAGGTCGGCGCGACCGGCACCGGCTCCCCGCGCAGCATTGCCATCGCCTGCTTGAGGAACCAGGGCCGGCCATAGGCCCCGCGGCCGATCATCACCCCATCGGCGCCCGAGAGCGCAAGCGCGCGGCGCACGCCTTCGAGGTCGGCGATGTCGCCGTTGACGATCACCGGGATCGCGACCGCCTCCTTGACTTCCCGCAGGAAGGCCCAATCGGCGCTGCCCTCGTAAAGCTGGCATCGCGTCCGGCCATGGACCGTGATCATGCGGATGCCGCAGCTCTCGGCAATGCGCGCGAGGCTGGGCGCATTGCGGTTCGCGTGATCCCAGCCTGTGCGCATCTTTAGGGTGACCGGCAGCGAAACCGCCTTCACCGTGGCTTCCAGGATGCGGCCCGCATGCAATTCGTCGCGCATCAGCGCCGAGCCGGCATGACCGTTCACCACCTTCTTCACCGGACAGCCGAAGTTGATGTCGATGATGGCCGCACCCCGGTCCTGGTTCAGCTTTGCCGCCTCGGCCATCACCTCGGGCTCGCACCCGGCGAGCTGGACGGCCATGGGAAATTCCTCGGGCTCGGTCCGGGCCATGAGCAGGGACTGTCGGGACTCCCGGATCATGGCCTGGCTCGCGATCATCTCGGAGACGACAAGCCCCGCGCCCGCCCGCTTCACCAGCCGGCGAAAAGGCAGGTCGGTCACGCCGGACATGGGGGCAAGGATGACCGGGTCGGCGATCCGGACAGGCCCAATGCAGATGCTCATTTTATAGGCGAACCGGTGAAGTGCCTAAGAGATGGGCAATCGTACCTCGTTTCTGCTGCGGTGCAACAGAAAATGGCCCGCATTGCTCGACGGCCTTGAGACCCTTGGCGGCCTACGCCAACAGGACATCGCGCACAAACTTCACGCCGAGAAAGGCCAGGGTAAGCAGCAAATAGGCCGTGAGCACGAAGCGTGCCGCCCGGCGCCCGCGCAGGCCCGTGCGCCATTGCAGCCAGAGGAGGAGCCCCAGCACGACGAAGGCGAGAAGCGAGAACAAGGTCTTGTGATCGAAGACGAGGAGCCGGCCCGAAATCAGATATTGGGTCGCCATGCCGCTCAGCACGCCGATGCCGAGCACGACTTCGGCGGCGGCCAGGAGACCATGGACCAGCCGCTCGCCATCGGCGATGGATGGCAGGGTCTCAAGAAAGCGGCTCTGCTGGCGGCGTTTCAGGGCCCTCTCCTGAAGCAGGCCGGCCAGCCCCGCCACCGCCGCGATGGTGGCGAGACCGTAAGTGGCGAGCGACACGGCGATATGGATGCCGAGCCATGCCGCCGGCTGCGTCGCCGGCTGCGGCTCGGGGGGCAGGGCCGCGAACAGCGTTCCGCCAACCCCAAGCAGGAAGCAATAGGCGGCCAAGAGCGGTAGGAGTCGCCAGGCCACCTCGTTCAGCGCCGCGGCGACGACGAAGAGGATGAGGGCCGCATCGGCGCTGACCCACAACGCGCCGCTGAAGCTCGCATGCCAGCCTTGGGCATTCGCGGCAGCGACCTGGATCGTGGGCCCGGCGACGGCAAGGGCGAGCGCGCACCAGACCACCGCGTCGCGCCGGTCGCGAGGACGCAGCAGCAGCAGGATGGCCGGAACCAGGGCCAGGAGTGCCAGAAGATCGAGCAGCATGTGCGCCAGGACTGTGGAGCCCACCGCTAGCCGGAAAAACCCGGCTTGGCAAGCCTCCGCCAGCCGCACTACCCTCCGCGCCGATGACCCCCTGCCCCACCGTCGCCCTCCTCGTCGCCGCCGGCCGCGGCCAGCGCTTCGGCGCCGCCTTGCCCAAGCAGTATCTGCCGCTGGCCGGCAAGCCGATGCTGTGCTACAGCGTCGAGGCCTTCGCCCGTCATCCGTCGGTCGATGCGGTGCGCGTGGTCATTCACGGCGACGACCGGCCGCGCTACGAAGCGGCGATATCGGGCCTGACGCTTCTGCCTCCTGTCGAGGGCGGCGCCACGCGACAGGAATCGGTGCGGCGCGGCTTGGAAAGCTTGAGCGGCCTCGCTTGCGAGCGCGTGCTCATCCATGACGCCGCCCGTCCGCTGGTGGATGCGGGCCTGATCGATCGGACCCTGGCCGCGCTCGACCATGCGGCGGGAGCGATCCCGGCCCTGCCCATCGCAGATACGGTGAAGCGCGCCGAAGACGGTCTCATTGCCGCAACCCTCGACCGGACCAAGCTCTTTCGCGCCCAGACGCCGCAGACCTTCCGCTACGCCGAGATCCTGGCCGCCCATCGCGCCGCGGCGGGGCGCGAACTCACCGACGATGCCGCGGTCGCCGAGGCGGCGGGATTGGCCGTGGCGCTTGTCGCCGGCGCGGAGGAGAATTTCAAAGTCACCAACGAAGCCGATCTCTTGCGCGCCCAGCGCCTGCTGACGCCCCAGATCGACCTGCGCTGCGGCAGCGGCTTCGACGTCCACCGGTTTTGCCCGGGCGACAAGGTGATGCTCTGCGGCGTCGCCGTGCCTCATGACCGGGGCCTGGAAGGACACTCGGATTCAGACGTCGGCCTCCATTCGCTCACCGATGCCTTGCTGGGCGCCATCGGCGCCGGCGACATCGGGATGCATTTTCCACCCAGCGATCCGCAATGGCGGGGTGCCGATTCCGCCCGCTTCCTCGCCCATGCGGCGTCGCTCATCGCGGCGCGGGGCGGGCGCATCCTTTCGGTTGACGTAACCCTGATCTGCGAACGTCCGCGCATCGGACCCCATCGCCAAACCATGGTCGAACGCGTCGCCGCGATCCTCGCCATCGACAGCTCGCGGGTCAGCATCAAGGCGACCACGACTGAGGGGCTGGGCTTCACCGGACGCCGGGAGGGTATCGCCGCCCAGGCGACGGCCAGCGTGCTGCTGTGAGTCCGGCAGCACTGCTTGACCTCTACCGTCAGGCCGGGCTTCGAATCGCCACTGCTGAATCCTGCACCGGCGGGCTCCTGGCCGGGCGGCTGACCGACGTTGCCGGCTCATCCGACGTTCTGGAGCGGGGCTTCGTCACCTATTCCAACCAGTCCAAGACGGAGCTTCTGGGCGTGCCGGCGACGCTCATCGCCAAGCATGGCGCGGTCAGCGTCCAGGTCGCCCGAGCCATGGCCGAGGGCGCGCTCGCCCACGGGCCGGCCGAAGTCGCCATCGCGGTCACCGGCATTGCCGGCCCTGGGGGGGCCACGCCGGGCAAGCCAGTCGGCCTCGTCTACCTGGCCCTCGCCCGCCGTGGACGCGAGACGGCGGTGGAGCGTCACCAGTTCCCCGGCGACCGGGCGGCCGTGCGCGCAGCGACGGTGGAGCACGCCATCGAGCTTCTCGGCAGCGCGCTTTCTTGACGCGCCGCATCTTCGGGGTGGATTTCAGCGGCGCGAAGGATGCCGGCCGGCACATTTGGATCGCCGAGGGCGTGCCCACGCCGCGGGGCTTGCACATCCTCTCCTGCCTGCCGGCCGAAGAACTTCGCGGCGGAGCCAGGGCGCGGGAAGCAGCCCTCTTGGCCTTGGGCCAATTCATCGCCGGTCATCGGGACGCGATCTTCGGCTGTGATTTTCCCTTCACCCTGCCCCGGGAGATCGCGGGCGCCGACCCTTGGGACAGCTTCATCGCCGGTTTCGACCATGCCGACGCGCTCGCCTTCCGCGAATCTTGCCGGCGCGTCAGCCCTGGACGCGAGCCCAGGCGCCAGACGGACAAGGAGGCCAAGACTCCCTGGTGCGCGTTTAACCTGCGTCTCTACCATCAGACCTATTGGGGCCTGGCGGGACTTCTGCGGCCGCTCGTCGCCAAGGGCGCCGCAGCCGTGTTGCCCATGCAGAAGCCCGGCGCCGGCAAGGCCTGGATGATCGAAACCTGCCCAGCTTCGGTTCTGAAGCATCTCGCCTGGCAAGGAAGCTACAAGCACGCCGGGCTTGCCGGGCAGCGACGGGCGATCCTCCAACTCCTGCAACGCAAGGGCCATCTCGCTGTCCTCGACGGCAAGCTTGCCGACCGGATCCTCGCCGATGCCGGTGGAGACGCTCTCGACAGCGTCATCGCCGCCCTCGCGACGGCCCGCGCGCAGGGCGATATCGCCGCCGGCCGCGGGGGCGGGGATCGGATCGAGGGACGCGTGTACTTCGCGGTCTAAGCGGCGGTGGGCTGTGGCGCCCCGTAGAGCTTTCGCGCCCGGGTTTCGAAGGCGCCGACCATGCGCCGCACGGCTTCGTGGAACAGCACCCCGATCAGCTTCTGGAGCATGGCCGAGCGGAACTCGAATTCGACCTGGAAATCGATGCGGCAGCAGCCGTCCCCCATCGGCTCGAAGCGCCAGCGGTTGGACATATGCTTGAAGGGGCCATCGGCATAGGTCACGTGGATGGCAAGCGCCTCAGGATCGAGCTCGACCCGGCTGGTGAAGCGCTCGCGGATCATCTTGAAGCCGATGATGAGGTCGGCCAGCAGGAAATCGGGCCGGCGCTCGCGG
>Ga0209415_10017719_pt1 | contig 11307 bp, 10 predicted proteins | sample PeaSoiSIISIP2007_FD_187696 | JGI IMG/M metagenome (GOLD analysis project Ga0209415, IMG submission 187696) | Peat soil microbial communities from Weissenstadt, Germany - SII-SIP-2007 (SPAdes) (version 2) | ecosystem: Environmental > Terrestrial > Soil > Wetlands > Peat | place: Germany...
TCTGGCGCGGTGGCACGTCGGCCTCGGCTGGCCCATGGCCTGGACGTCGGACGTGAAGAACCTCTGGGCGGTCGAGTGGCTGCGCTGGCCGCAGTGGGGCCAGTTCTGGGGTCAGCTCGTGCGCGAGCACATGCGCCAGAAGAAGCGCCAGGTCTTCGACATGCGCGCCGAGGTCGATCCGGCTAACGGACACGTGCGCGCGGTGCTCGACGCGATCGGGGGCGATGACAGGTTCGAGAACGGGCTGGAGGCGACGCTCACCGTGACGGAGGGCGGGAGCTCGGGGCCGGGTGCGGGAGGGGGCCGCAGGATGGCGATGCCGCAGACGGCGCCGGGACGCTACGAGGCGGACTTCCCGCTCGATCGGTACGGGTCGTTCCTTCTTCACGCCACACTCGAAAGGTCCGTTGACGACGGACAGGGGAAGACGAGGACGGCGACGGTGGCCGAGAGCTTCGGTCACGTGACCAACTCCTATCCGCGCGAGTACCTCGCGCTCGCTCCGGACGTGGCGACGCTGGCCCACGCCGCCGCAGCGACCGGCGGGGCGCTTGACCCCGAGCCGGGCGCGGTCTTCGACCCGCAGGGAGAGGAGGTCCGCTACCACCAGGATCTCTGGCCGCGCTTCGTCGGGGCGGCGATCGCGCTCTTCTTCCTCGACCTGCTCGCGCGCCGCGTGCGTCTCTTCGATCGCAAGCGAACGGCGAAGCCCGCCCCCGTCCGGCGTGCCGTAGCCTGAAGCAGAGCCCGTCTGAGAACGGATCGAGCGGTTATGGGTGCGTTCCGGCCATAGCTGGGTTATGCGGCACAACGCACGTTGCTGTTCCGGCATCAATGGAACGGACGCCCCATGCGAGCCACCGCCGTGACGACGACCGAGACCCGCGACCTCGAGCCGATCCGCCGGCACGATGACCTCTTGTTGCCTTTCGTGCAGGCCTACAAGCCGCGCGAGGCGTGGCGAATCGGTCCGGAGATGGAGAAGTTCGGGCTCTTCGAGGCGACGCGCGCCCCGGTGCCATACGCGGGCGACCGCAGCATCACGAAGATCCTCGACGGCCTCGTCACGGCGCACGGCTGGGTGCCGGAGCGCGAGCACCAGGGGGCGCCGGTCATCGCCCTGCTGCGCGGCGGGGCGTCCGTGACGCTGGAGCCTGGCGGGCAGCTGGAGCTCTCGGGTCAGCAAAGCCGCAGCATCCACGAGGTGTGCTCGGAGCTGCGCGGTCACATGCGCGAGATCGGGCCCCTCTCGCGCGCGATGGGCGTGCGCTGGCTGGGGGTGGGGTTTCACCCCTTCGCGAGGCGGGAAGACTTCCAGTGGGTCCCCAAGCAAAGGTACGCCATCATGCGCGAGTACCTTCCGACGCGCGGCGGCCACGCGATCGACATGATGCTTCGCACGTGCACCGTGCAGGTCAACCTGGACTACGCCGACGAGGCCGACGCCCTGCGCAAGATGCGCGTCGCCCTCGCGCTCGCGCCGGCCACGACCGCGATGTTCGCCAACAGCCCCTGGAAGGAGGGTCGCCCGCACGGAGGGTTGACCTACCGCGGCCGCGTCTGGCTCGACGTGGATCCTGACCGGACGGGGCTGCTACCGGCTCTCTGGCGGCGCGACGCGCGGATCGACGACTACGTCGAGTGGGCGCTCGACGCCCCGATGTTCCTCCTCAAGCGGGACGGTCACGCGATCACGAACGCCGGGCAGACGTTCCGGAGCTTCTGGAAGAGCGGTTATCAAGGGAACACCGCGACGCTCGAGGACTGGAAGCTGCACCTGAACACCCTGTTTCCCGAGGTTCGCCTCAAGAAGACGATCGAGATCCGGGGCGCCGACGTGCAGTCGACGAACATGGCCTGCGCGCTGCCCGCGCTCTGGACGGGGCTCCTCTACGACGAGCGGGCGCTCGCGGAAGCCGAGGCGCTCGTCGAGGGGTGGACCTACGACGAGGTCGCGGAGCTTCGCACGCGTTGCTGGCGCGAAGGGCTTCGCGCGGCCTTCCGCGGGCGGCCGCTCGCGGCGGTGGCGGAGCGAATGGTCTCGATCGCCGACGGCGGGCTGGAGCGACGCAAGATCGTCGATCCGGTGAGCGGGAAGGACGAGCGCATGCACCTGGCTCGCCTGCGCAAGCTCGTCGGCGAGGGGCGGACGCCTGCGGACGCGCTGCTCGATGGCATGGATCGCGAGAGGGATCCGGCGAAGGCCATCGTGGAGCGCTCGGCGCTGAGCTGGGAGTGAGCTGAAGGCGCGGGAGGGCGACTACCCCGCGCCTCGCACGGCCTCCACGAACGCGCGCACCTTCGCGATGTCCTTGCTCCCCGGCGCGCTCTCGACGCCGCTTGCCACGTCGACGCACCAGGGTCGCACGGCCCGGATCGCGACGGCGACGTTGCCCGGTGTGAGGCCTCCGGCCAGGACGACTTTGCGCCTCCTGGCCAGCTCCACGACGAGCGACCAGTCGAACGTGCGACCCGTCCCGCCAAGGGCTCCCTCCACCTTCGCGTCGACCATCACGAAGTCACCGGGCATCGCTTCGGCCCGCACCGCATCCTCGGCGGTGGCCACGGCGACGGCCGCGTACGCATGTGGGAGCAGCGCCTCGACGTCCGCGCCGCTTACGTCGCCGTGAAGCTGCAGGCAGCCCACGGCCGTCTCTTCGCGCAGCGCTCGCATCGCCCCGACGGTCATGCCGGCGACCACCCCGACGACGAGCGCCCGGTCCCCCACGGCGCGCGCGATCAGCCTGGCCACGTCCGGATCGACGCGTCGCGGGCTCGACGCCACGAAGTTCACGCCCACCGCGTCGGCGCCCGCCTCGGCGCACGACAGCGCCTGCTCGACCGAAGTCACGCCGCAGATCTTGATGCGCGTCACGTATCGATCTTGAGCAGCTCTTTGACCTTTGCAATGACCTGAGGCGCCTGGATGGGCTTGGTGATGTAGGCGTTCGCGCCGAGCTGGAGCGCGCGCTGCCGATCCTCGGTCGAGCCCTCGGTCGTGATGACGATGATCGGCACGTCCTTGTGATTCGGATCCGCGCGCAGGCGCTTCACGAGCTTCAGGCCGTCCATGATGGGCATGTTGATGTCGGTCAGGACGATGTCGAACCTGCCCGTCGCGAGCTTGCGCAGGCCGTCCACGCCGTCGTCCGCCTCGGTCACGCGCAGGCTCTTGAGCCTGGAGAGGGCCAGCACCAGGAGCTGGCGCATCATCGGCGAGTCCTCGACAACCAGGCACGAGTATTGGGCGGTCATGTCGACGGTGATTCCTAAGTCTAGCCTTATAAGGTCTGGCGGTCCCCGGCGACAAATCCTAGGCGCACGATTCGCGCAGAACCTCGGCGCTCGGCAGGCGTCCGCCGGCCTCGCCCCAGAGGTAGGCGGCGACGAAGGCCGCGCCCGCATGGGCGCCGAGGAGCTTGAGGAGCTCACGGTCCACGGTCACGAAGCGCTTCTTGTGGTGGAGGAGGGCGTAAACGACGATGACGCCGACGATGCGGTCCTCGAGCTGCAGCGGGATGCATGCGGCCGGCGCGGCCGCGCGCTCTCCGTCGGCTATGTGCGGCACCCCCGTCAGGTACGCGCGCTCGATCGCGGCCTCGACCGGATCGACCACGGCCTCGCGCAGCGGGATTGCCGGGAGCGTGGCCAGGTCGACCCCCTCGGAGCCTATCGGCAGGAGGCGCCGCGCCTGCTCGTCGGCGAAGTAGACGGCGAGGGACCGCACGCCCACGAGCTGGCCCAGGAGCTCCTTGACGTTTCGCAGCACGCTGCGCACCCGGAGCGACCCGTGCAGCTGAAACGTCGCGACGTACAGGTTCGCGAAGCTCTCGAGCTCCGATTCGACCTCGACGAATCGGTGCGAGACGCGGCTGGTGATCTCTTCCTGCTCGTGAACGGTCGACAGCAGGCGCGACTTCTCGCGCTCGAGCTCCTTGATCTTCTTCAGCAGGTCGCGGATGGCCTGGTCGCTCGCGAGCTGGGTCTTCAGCGATGCGTTCTCTTCTTCGAGGACCGAGAGCTGCTCGTGCAGTCGTCGATTCTCCTTCACGATCTCGTCGGTCAGCTCGGCGCCCTGCTGGAAGAAGGTGTGAAGGAAGGCGTCGCGCTTCTGCTTCAGCTCGGCGGCGACGGCGGCGCTGGGCCTGTCGCTGCGCCGCGGCCCCCGTCCCTTCTTCTCCGCCATGGCCTCGACGTTATCATTTTTGCCCCGGCTCCTTGGAGCCCAGCGCGTCGATCCACTCCACCAGCTCGCCGACCAAGACCCTGGGCGCGCGCCTCAGCGCCGCTCGATCGCGACTGCCCGTCAGGAGCATCGCCGCCCGGAGCTCCGACTCGACGCCGTCGAGCATCGCCGCCGCCGCCGCGGGACCGTCCGACGCCCCTCCGGAGAGCGCCCGCAGCAAGGGGCGTGCGATACCGGCCGCCGACGCGCCGAGGGCGATGGCTCGCGCGACGTCGAGGCCCGTCGAGATGCCTCCGGTCGCGACGATCGTCTCGAATCCCATCGGCGCGAGCAGCGCGACCGACGCTGCGGTGGGGACTCCCCAGTCCCAGAACGCCTCGCCGAGCGCGCGCGCTTGCTGGTCCCCGGTGGCCTCGGCGCGCTTCGTCTCCACTCCCACCCACGAGGTGCCGCCGGCCCCCGAGACGTCGACGTGCCGGACTCCAACGTCGTGGAGTCTCCTCGCGACGCCGGGCGAGATTCCGCACCCCGTCTCCTTGACCACGACCGGGACGCCGAGGCCCTGTACGAGACGTCCGATGGTCTCGAGCCCGTGCGAAAAATCGCGATCGCCTCCCGGCTGCACCAGCTCCATGGCCGGGTTCAGGTGCACGAAGAGGGCATCGGCCCCCACCTCGTCGACGAGGATGCGGACCTCGCTGGTCGTCATCGCGCGCGCCTGCACGACGCCCACGTTGCCGAGGACGAGCGCGGTCGGCGCCAGCCGCCGGACGCGGTAGGTATCGGCCGTGCCGGGCCGCAGGTGCATCGCGCGCTGGCTGCCGAGCCCGAAGGCGTAGCCGCGCGCTTCGGCGATGAGCGCGAGGGCCTGGTTGATGCGCGAGGCTTCCTCCGTGCCGCCCGTCATGGACGCGATCACGATCGGCGCACGAAGCCGCTTGCCGAAGAGCGTGACGGAGGTGTCCACCTCCGCGAGCTTCAGCTCGGGGAGGGCGTCGTGAACGAGGCGCACGCACTCGAGGAGCGTGGACGCGCGCCGAAATCCCACGTCGTCCTCGGCGCAAAGGGCGAGGTGGTCTGCCTTGCGCTCTGCAATGTCGGGTGTGGTGGGTGGACGAGGCAAGCGGGGCAACCGTATCGCCGTCGCAGTCCCGGAGCGAGGGATGGCAACGTTGCCCGGGAAGCCGAGGCTGAGAGGGTCTTCAAGGAAAACTGAAAGTGCCCGTAGATACGAGAGAATCGCCCTTTCGAACGGTTGACGCCGGTGCACGAGAACCCTAGGCTCCGCCCCCGGCGATGACCACGGAAGGGACAACGGCCCTCGAGCGCCAGCTCCCCGTGCTAGGCGTGTTGGGGAGCGGCTCACGGCGATCGATGGAGGACGAGTTCGAGCTCTTCGTTGCCGGGGTCCGTTCGCGAACCGATGCGCGCCTGGGGGCTTGGCTAAAGTCACGGGTGGCTGACGCGCGGCTGCGCGGCCCAGACGTGGAGGCCGTGGCGGAGGCCGTACGGCAGCTCGCGCTGCGCGGGGGCAAGCGGATGCGGCCCGTCCTCCTCGCCGCCGCCTACGAGGGGTGCGGAGGGCCGGGGAGCGTCGAGGCGGTGCTGGCGGCGTGCGTCGCCCTCGAGCTGCTCCAAACGTACCTCCTTGTGCACGACGACTGGATGGATGGCGACGAGGTGCGGCGCGGCGGTCCGAGCGTTCCTGCGATGATGCGCGCGCGCTTCGACGGCAGGCACGCCGACGCGGCGAGCGTCCTGGCGGGCGACCTGGCGGCCGCCTGGGCGCGGCAGGCGCTCCTCGACCTGGACCTTCCGCCTTCGCGCGTGCTCATGGCCGCGCGCGAGCTCGGGCGAGTCGAGGAGGAGGTCGTGCAGGGGCAGCTGCTCGACGTGGGCGACGCCGCCGCTGAGCTGGCCGGGGTCGAGGCGGTACACGCCCTGAAGACGGCGAGCTACACGGCGCGCGGCCCGGTCCTGATGGGAGCCCGCCTGGCCGGCGCGGACGAGGCCCAGGTGTCGGGGCTGGCGGCATTTGCCGTGCCGCTCGGCGTCGCGTTCCAGCTGCGGGACGACGTGCTCGGCACCTTCGGCGATGCGGGCGCCATGGGCAAGCCGTCGGGCAGCGATCTGCGGGCCGGCAAGCGCACGTCGCTCGTCGTCGAGGCCATGCGCGACACCGCGGCGCGACGCCTGCTCGATCGCGTCCTCGGGCACCGCGACGCCGACGCCGACGAGGTGCGCGCCGCGATCCATCGAATCGAGGCGTGCGGCGCCCGGGCGCGCGTCGACGAACGGATCGGGGCGCTCGTCGAAGAGTCGCGCGCGGCGCTGCGCGGCGTCTCGCTGACCCCGCGGGGACGTGGATGGCTCGAACGCGCGGCAGTCGCGCTCACGGAGAGGCAAGCCTGATGAACGCCCTTGGACAAGCGTGCGGCAAGGTCATCCTGCTGGGCGAGCACGCGGTCGTGTACGGCATCCCGGCGCTCGCCGTGGGCATCGATCGGGGAGCGCGCGCGAACGCGACCCCGATGGATCGCGGACCGAGCCGGCTATTTGTCCGCGGCTGGGACATCGTGGTCCACGAGAACGAGCCGGGGCACGATCTGGCCCGGGCGTTCCGCGCGCTGCTCGACGCGGCGACGCCGGTGGGGCCGCACTGGGTGGAGGTCGAGACGGATCTTCCGCCGGGGGGTGGCCTCGGCTGCTCCGCGGCGATCGGCGTTGCCATCGCCCGAGCCGTTGAGCCGCACCTCGGCGACGACGCGCTCCAGGAGCGCGCGATGGCCTGGGAGTGCGTGTTTCACGGGAACCCGAGCGGAGTGGACGCCGCGGTCGCCGCGCGGGGCGGGTGCGTCGTCTTCCGCAAGGGGCACCCGCTGGAGCCCGTCCGGGTACGCGGCCCGCTCCACCTGTGCATCGGCAACTCCGGGATGGCCTCCAGCACCAAGTCGATGGTCGAGGCGGTGATGCACCTGCGGGCGCGCCGGCCCGAGGTCGTCGACAAGTCGTTCGAGGCGATACGGACCCTCGTTTCCAACGCCCGCCTCGCGATCGAGTCAGGCGATCGCTTCGCGCTCGGGCGCTTGATGGACCTCAATCAGATGCTGCTCGGAGGGCTCTTCGTATCGACGCCCGAGATCGAGCGAATGTGCGCGCTCGCGCGCGAGGCCGGCGCGCTGGGCGCCAAGCTGACGGGGGCGGGCGGCGGCGGAAGCGTCGTCGCGCTCGTCGCGTCGCAGGCGGTCGCCGACGACGTCCTCGGCGCGTGGAAGGCCGACGGCTTCGATGGGTTCGCGACGTGCGTCGCGTCCGAGACACGGGGGCGGTCGCTGGCGAGCGAGGCGACCCCTTGAGCACCGGCGAGGCCGTCGCCATCGCGCACCCCAACGTCGCCCTCAGCAAGTACTGGGGCAAGCGCGACGGCGGGGGGAACTTCCCCGCGGTGCCGAGCCTCTCGATCACGCTGGCCGGCTTGACGACGCGCACCCGGGTGCGCTGGCGCAGCGACCTGCCGAACGATCGCGTCGTGCTCGATGGTCGCGAGCTGCGCGGTCCGGAGGCGGCTCGCGCGCTCGCGCTCGTCGGGCGGGTGCGATCCGAGCTGGGGCTCGGGGCGAGCGCCGACGTCGAATCGCTCAACGATTTCCCGACGGCCAGCGGTCTTGCCTCGAGCGCCTCCGGCTTCGCGGCCCTCGCCCTCGCCGCCGTTCCCTCCGGTTGCGACTGGGAGGCTGCGCGCATCAGCGACCTCGCTCGACGGGCGTCGGCGAGCGCTGCGCGGAGCGTCTTCGGCGGGTTCGTCGAGCTCGAAGCGGGGCCGCGGGTGGCGAGGGAGGATGACTTTCTTGCGGCCAGCCAGGTGGCGCCGCCCGCTCACATGCCGCTCGTCGTGCTCGTGTGCGTGACCACCGAAGGGCCCAAGGCGGTCAGCTCCACCGACGGCATGCGCAGGACGATGGCGAACAGCCCCTACGCGGCCGCGTGGGTCGACCACGCGCCGCGCCTTCATCGTCACCTGCGCGACGCTCTCCTCGCGCGCGACTTCGAGCGCGTGGGCGAGCTCGCCGAGGCCAGCGCCCTCGCCATGCACGCGTGCGCCTTCGCGGCCGGCGTGACCTACTGGAACGCCGGGACGCTCGAGGCCCTGGCCGCTGTCGGTGCGCTTCGCGCGGATGGGACGCCGGCGTTCGCGACGATCGACGCGGGTCCGCACGTCAAGGTGCTCGTTCGCCCGGAGGACGCCGCGCGCGCTCGCGAAGTCCTGGGGGCCACGCCGGGCGTTCAGCGCGTCATCGAGGCCACGGCGGGCGAAGGCGCCCGCCTGGCGTCCGCCGGCGAGGGGCCGTGAGAGTCATCGCCCCCGGCAAGCTGGTCCTCACGGGGGCCTATGCGGTGCTGGACGGTGCTCCGGCGATCGTCGCCGCGGTCGACCGCTACGCCGTCGCCGACGACCGTTCTCCGACGCAGGTGGACGTGCGCGCTCTGCACGATGAGAAGGGCCAAAAGCTCGGCCTCGGGTCGAGCGCCGCGTCGCTCGTGGCTTCGCTCGCGTCGCGGGCGCTTGCCCGCGGCGACGACCCGCGCAGCGCGCGCGTCCGCGCCGACATCTTCCGCGCGGCCAGAGCGGCCCACGCCCGCCAGCAGGATGGGGGCAGCGGCGTCGACGTCGCAGCCAGTGTCTTCGGCGGAGTCCTTCGCTACGCCTTGGGGCCCGGTGCCCCGGAACTTCGCCCGGTCGAGCTTCCGCCCGAGGTCGTGCTCGCCGCGTACTGGAGCGGAACGGCCGCGCGGACGAGCGATCTGCGCGCGCGCGTCGATGCCCTCAAGGCCAGCGGCAACAGGAGCTCGGTCTTCGATCGCCTCCGCGACCTGGCCGTGGACGCCGCCGCGTCGGTCGACGCCGGCGACGCAACGGCGTTCATAGGCCTGGCGCGCGCCTTCGGGGGCGCCCTCGATCTGCTCGGCCAGGCGGCCGATGCGCCGATCGTGTTGCCGGCGTTCGCCGAGCTCGCGTCGATCGCCGAACGCCAGTCGGCTGCTTTCCTGCCGTCCGGGGCGGGCGGCGGCGATGTGGCCGTGTGGCTGGGCACCGCCCCGCCCTCCGCCGCGTTCGACGGCCGCGCCGAAGCGCTCGCCCTGCGCCCCTTGACCATCTCCATCGATCGAGGTGGAGTCCGCCCCGAATCGCTCTCCTAGCGAGGATTCCGACCATGGCCCGAACATCCCGAATGCCCGGCTTTCACAAGGTGACCGTCCAGGAGAGGCGCGCTCTGGTCGGCGAGGCCACCGGCGCCGACGTCGGCGAGATCGGCCGCGCGCTCGAGCAGGGGGGCCTCGACGCCGAGAGCGCGGACAAGTTCGTCGAGAACGTCCTCGGCACGTACGCGCTCCCTTACGGGGTGGCGCTCAACGTCCGCGTGAACGGGCACGATCACGTCGTGCCGATGGTCATCGAGGAGCCAAGCGTGGTCGCCGCCGCCTCCAACGCGGCCAAGATGGTGCGCGCCGCGGGCGGCTTCGCGGCGGAGACGGACCCGGCGCTCATGATCGCACAGGTGCAGCTGCGCGAGGTCCGCGATGCGCAGGCCGCGGCGCGCCGGATTCGAGAGCACGAGCAGGAGATCGTCGAGCTGGCCGAACGAGCGATCGCCGGCCTGGTGGCGCGCGGCGGAGGAGTGCGCGGAGTCGAGGCGCGGATCCTCGCCGACGACATGGTCGTCGCGCACGTCGTCATCGACTGCAGGGACGCGATGGGCGCGAACCTCGTCAACGGCGTCGCGGAGGCGGTGGGGGACCGCGTCGCCGCGATCGCGGACGCCCGGCTCGGCTTGCGCATCCTCTCCAACCTCTCCGACAAGAGGTGCGTTCGTGTCCGCTGCCGCGTGCCCGCCGAGATCCTCGCCACCGACGAGATGGGAGGCAGCGACGTCATCGACGGGATGGTGGCTGCGTCCCGCTTCGCGGAGCTCGACCCCTACCGCGCCGCGACGCACAACAAGGGGATAATGAACGGCATCGACGCCGTCGTCATCGCCACGGGCAACGACTGGCGCGCGGTGGAGGCCGGCGCGCACGCCTACGCCGCGCGGACCGGTCGCTACCAGCCGCTCGCCGTCTGGCGGCGGGACGGCGACGCGATCGAGGGGCGCCTCGAGGTCCCCCTGGCGCTCGGGACCGTGGGGGGAACGCTGCGCGTGCACCCTGCGGCCCGCCTCTCGCTGCGCATGCTCGGCGTCAACGGCGCGCGGGAGCTCGCGGCCATCGCCGCCTCGGTCGGGCTCGCATCGAACCTCGCTGCCGTGCGCGCCCTGGCGAGCGACGGGATTCAGCGAGGGCACATGGGCCTGCACGCGCGCTCGGTTGCCGTGGCCGCGGGTGCCCTCGGGGAGCAGGTCGAGCGAGTCGCGGCCATGATCGTCGAGGCCCGCGACATCACGCTCGAGGGAGCCCGGAGCGCCCTGTCCGCGCTCGCCGCCGAGGCCGGTGGCACGGCGACAGCTCCGGACTGGCATCGTCAGGAGCGTGACCGGGCGGACTAGATGTCGTAACTTCGTGGCGTGGCGCGAAATCGCGAGAATTTGCGGTCTCCTACGCGCTGGAGCGAACCGCCGGCCGCCGATCCCCATCGCGACGTCACCGGCGCGCTTCACGACGTGTCGAACGCGCTGACCGTGCTCCTCGGCTGGGTCGCCGAGGCGCGCGCTGCCAGCGCTTCGCCGCAGCAGATCGACCATGCCCTCGCGATCATCGAGGACAGCGCGCGAACGGCGCGCGACCTCGCCCGGAGAGCCATCGGTGCCCACGGGCCAGTCGAGCAGCGCGAGGAGTCGCTCGACGCCATCGTCGGCGGGGTCGTCGATGCGCTCTCCGTGGAGGCGCAGCGCGCGGGCGTGAGGCTGGTGGTGTCCCGTCGGTGCCCTGGCCTGCGGCTGCCCCTGGCGGCGGACGCGTCTCAGGTCCTCACGAACGTGCTGCTCAACGCCCTGGCCTGGGCCCCGAGGGACAGCCGCGTCACCGTGGATCCCCGCGACGACGAGGTCTCGGTGGCGATCGTCGTGGAGGACGAGGGGCCCGGTGTCGCGCCGGAACAGGCGGGGAGCGTCTTCGACGGCAGGACG